>Ga0334890_1003984_pt1 | contig 14113 bp, 12 predicted proteins | sample GraSluR1_MG_3_FD_207220 | JGI IMG/M metagenome (GOLD analysis project Ga0334890, IMG submission 207220) | Sludge microbial communities from methane-producing bioreactor in Wageningen University, Netherlands - Granular Sludge_31_08-R1 | ecosystem: Engineered > Bioreactor > Anaerobic >... | reverse complement strand
AACGATATTTTCAAGTGGTTAATAAATCCCTTCATGAATACCTACGGAACGAAAAAATCCCTCTGGTTCTTGCTGGTGTAGATTATCTGCTCCCAATTTATCGGGAAGTAAATACCTACCCGTATTTACTGGAAGAAGGAATTGAAGGAAATCCAGAAAATCTCACTAAAGACAAACTCCATGAAAAAGTTTGGAAAATTGTCGAACCAATTTTTTACAAAGCTCAGAGAGAAGCTCTCGAAAAATGTGAAGCCCTCCTTCAAAAAGGTGAAAAAACCACATCAATCAAACTAGAAGATATTATTCCAGCTGCTTATCACGGACGAATTGATACTCTTTTTGTTGCCATTGGAATTGAAAAATGGGGGCGTTTTAATCCAGATAACAATCAAATCATTATTCATGAAAAAAATGAACCTGGTGATACTGATTTACTTGATTTTTGTGCCAATCAAGTCTTAAGACATAGTGGATCAGTTTTTGCCTTAAAAGCTAATAATATTCCAGGTAAGTCAATAATTGCATCCGTTTTTAGATATTAAATATAAATACATTTTCCAATAGCAATAATTCCCTTTATTCATTCCTTATACAAAATGCAGCAATCTTTTCAACTTTGAATTCTGGTAAAGTTAACGCTGTTCTATCCTGAAAATACCGAAATAAGTGAAAAGTGATGAAACAAAAAAGAAAAAGGCACACCCCCCTGAATCCCCCCTCAATGGGGGAATGAATTCAACAATTCCCCTCCTTGGAGGGGTGCCGCTTTCGCGGCGGGGAGGGTGCCTTTAATTCGTCATCCTGAGAGGCTTCGCTTTTCGAGGGTGTGAGAATCTCATTTTTAGGTTTTTTTCTTCATAAATACTTTAAAGGATGAGATTCTCACGTCGCAAAATACGCTCCTCAGAATGACGGATTGGGTGGATGAGATTGCCACGTCGTCCAACTTAAAGACGGTTAGCCTCCTCGAAATCAGGCTGTATCACAATTATTCTGTAAATTATTTACTCCCACTTATGCTAATATTTTACAGTAATATTGGGAATAAATAACCAAAAAATGAAGATAAATGTACTGTGTCCTCCACTTTCACATTATTCTTGGTGTACAAAAGGGATTGTGACACAGTCTGAATGACGGAGCAGGAAAAAACTCAAATCCCCCTAACCCCCCTTTGCTAAAGGGGGAAATTCATTTCTAAATAGCTATTTTCTTTGTTATTTATCCTGAAAACCCACAGGCATGATAAATCAAGCCCCTACAAGAGATTTTAAAAAAGGTGCCATCCGGATTGGTGCTTTACCGTGTTAGGATCTCATCTGGTAATTTTTTCTTTTATCCTTTAATTCTTTTTTATTCACCCCCTCTCCCATTCTCCCCCTCGCCCCCTCAGCCTTTATTACGCCCGATTAATGCAGCGACCTGCCATGGCATGTCGAATCTTGGTATTCATCCTCATCTGGCGCTTCATTTGTCTGTCTTTTTTTCAGGATCATGATTCATAATCTTTCTGGACCACATAAGTTTTCAGCTTTTTCTGAAACTCGACCACACACAACACAAACATATTTCCCATTTCTCACGAGTTTTTTATATTCATCAAAATAATTATGTATAAAACCAGTATTTTCTAAAAAACATAAGTGTTTTTCATGGCCTTCATGTGGCATTTTAACATCAACCATTTTTGTCACCTCTTACTAATAAATAATGATATTTCATAGCTATGGAACTTAATTCATTTATGTTCAATTCAATTTGATACTCCGTATATTAATTAAAGCCTTAATTTATCATCTATCTGAATTAATATCTAAAAAATTTTATTAATAGAAATTAAATACAACTATTATATTATAAATAATGATTATATAATATCAATATTTTATTTTTATTCTAATATAAGATTAAACATCACACTAACTTCTTAAAAAGATAATAACAAGCTTCTAACTAGATTTTTCTTAAAACTAGAATGGTTTTTTTATAATTCAACAGTTTTAAGACACAAAAAGAGGATAAAATTATCATAAAACAACCAATTACTAATTTAGATTCTTTTTTTATTAAAAATGATAAAAATATTTGAATAAAATAAATAATAATGACCAAAATTAGAGAATTAAAAATGTATCTACTATCCGTTTTACTCTGAAGTTAGATAAGACAAAAAATATCTAAAAATAAAGCAGTAATAAAATGAAGGAGAAATACCGGCAAAAAAGTCCCAGCTTCGTAGGCAAATATGCCCATTCCCAAACCACCTACGATAGAAACCAGGTATTCAGGTTTCCCTTGGTGAAGAAGGGTAAAAATTACCAGTTGAATAAGAATAGCATAACGCCCCCATTTGTTTTTTAATCCAAAAAGAAGAAAACCTCTACAAAAATATTCCCAAGAATACATGTATAGAGCAACCATGCATTGGTAATATACAAATTGTACCAGGGAAGTCCGTGCGGCTGGAAACATGGGGTAAAAAGAACGATATGAGGGATTCCTTGAAACAATAAATGCCCATCCTATACCCAGAGCAAGCAAAAAAAGGAACCATTTTCCCCAGCTTCGGACTGAACCAACAATTCCTCCTAATTCATGATATGGAATTTTCATAAATAAACGATTAACAAGGGAAGGAAAAATAAAAAGCCAAAGAATACCGGTTAGGAGGAAAAGCTGCATGGAATAAGTGGGAAACATTCGTACTATTTGAAGATAAAATATATCATAAAACACCACTGCCAGAATACCGGTAATTAAAATGATTCCTTCTCGACTCGATATTAACTGCCAATATATTGGAAAAAGAGCTTTAATCGTTTTCATTCCCCTTGTCCTTCCTCATTATTTGTAAGTGTTTCTTTAAAATAATTTTAACATTTAATCTATCTTCGGTCTTTCATTTTAATTAATTTTTATGTCCATTTTTAATTTATCGAGTTCTATGGTATCTCCAAAAGCTATAAATTAAAAATGGTTTCTGAGAATAATAAAAAAAGTATATATCATCTATAATTTATCCATTCAACCTGTTTGTTTGAGAGAAAATATTGAAAATTAACCAGAAATCAGGAATACTTATACTAAAATGAATGTTTAATAGAATTAAATTAATAGGAGGATGTCTCTATGCGTAAAATGACTCAACATAACCTGGAAGATGCTTTTGCAGGTGAATCTCAGGCTCATATGAGGTATCTCGTCTTTGCTGATGTTGCTGAAAAAGAAGGTAAACACAATTTAGCGAGACTTTTTAAAGCTATTGCCTATGCTGAACAAGTCCATGCTACGAATCACTTTCGAGAATTGGGCAATATTAATGAAAGTGTCAAAAATTTAGAAATGGCAATCGCTGGGGAAAACTTTGAAGTTGAAGAAATGTATCCAGTTTACAACAATACTGCCTCTTTTCAAAATGAAAAAGGCGCGGTACTATCAACTCATTATGCCTGGGAAACAGAAAAGATCCACGAAAAAATGTATAAAGAAGCCAAAGAAGCTGCCCAAAAAGGAAAGGATATTGACATAGAAAAAATATTCATTTGTCCTGTGTGTGGGTATACGATTGAAGGAAAACTACCCAATTATTGTCCGGTTTGTAACACAAAAAAAGAGCTCTTTAAAACTTTTTAGGAGGGAATCAGATGAAAGCATTTGGAGAATTATTTCAGTCGGCCGATTGGAAACAAGAGAAACATACACCGTTTATTGATGGTCCAGATTCGGTAAAAAAAGGAGAGTTCGCCCATTTTTCAGTATCGGTAGGGAAAGAAATACCACATCCTAACGCTACTGAGCATCATATTCGCTGGATAGAAATATATTTTCTTCCAGAGGGTGCAAAGTTTCCTTTTCAAGTAGCCCGTTTTGATTATACAGCTCATGGTGAATCAACTGAGGGTGCAAATCAAGGACCGATTTACACTTCACCATATTCTTGTTTCACAGTTAAACTTGAAAAACCGGGTGTTTTTTACGCCTCGTCTTATTGTAATATTCATGGCCTATGGAAAAGCGAAAAACCGATATCTTTGAACGATTAAAAGGATGCGGCTTTTAGGGCCGCATCCTTTTCCTTTATTTATGAATGACATTAAGCGATCAAAAAGTGAAAGCAAACTGATCATAACTATAATTCTTAACCTCACAATATCCATCATTGAAATTATAGGTGGTGTGATATCAGGGAGTTTATCCCTAATTTCCGATGCCCTTCATAACCTAAGTGATTCCGCATCGATGTTCATTAGTCTTTTTTCTATTCGAGTTACTTATAGGGAAAAGTCTTCTCGAAATACTTATGGATTTAAAAGGGCAGAAATTATTGCAGCATTAATCAACTCTCTACTTCTTTTTATTACATTAGCATACATCTTTTTTGAAGCTGTACAAAGATTGATTAATCCTCAGGAAGTTAACTCAATAATCATGCTTCCAGTTGCTATTATTGGTCTTCTCGGAAACTTTTTCTCAGCGGTACTACTATTTAAAGAATCTCAAAAAAGCATAAATCTAAAAAGTACTTTTTTGCACATCGTTATTGATACGATTTCATCTGTAATTGTCATAGCTGGAGGATTTATTATCCATTATACTGGTTGGTTTTACATTGACCCAATTCTTAGCTTGATTGTTATTATGTATGTTTTAAAAGAAGGATATGCGATTTTTCGAGAGGTTGCTCATATTTTAATGCAAGGCACGCCAATCGATATTGATCTTTCTCAGATTAAATCTCGGCTTGAATCAATATCAGGAGTTGAAAACATCCACCATATTCATGTCTGGTCTTTAAATGAAAATGAACGCTTTTCCGAATTTCATGCTTTTATTAACTGTCAAACATTAAATGAAATGGACCAACTTCGCGATCAGATCAACAGGATTTTAAAGGATGAATTTCAAATTAACCATACCACTATCCAATTTGAGGGCGAAAAATGCAAAATTACCAATATTTGATTAACAACCGTTCTTTGATGTGACGGTGTGGTGATCTCATCCACTCACTCGGTCATTCTGAGGAGTGTATTATGCGACGTGAGAATCTCATCTTTTTATTTGCTTTCCTCTCCCCTAGTGGGAGAGGATTAAGGTGAGGGGGAAACCTGAGCATCTTTCCCAAGCATAATTTCAAAACATCTAATCTGGATCTCAATCCGTACTTCCACCCTCATCCTGACCTTCTCTGTACGAATAGGGAGAAGGAATTATATATTGATGCATCATCAGGATTGGTGCTTTCCCGCGTGAGGATCTCATCTTTTATATATGTTTCTTTCTCTTTTCTCAAGATAACCATAAAAAACATATAAAACACCCTCCCCGCCGCGAAAACGGCACCCCTCCAAGGAGAGGAATTATTGAATTTATTCCCCCATTGAGGGGGGATTTAGGGGGGTGTGCCTTTCTCTTTTTTGCTTGTTCGCTTTTTAACAATTCCTTTATTTTCAGAATAAGCCTTCATGCTGACTATCTGCGTTAGACGGGAATGAAAACCCAAGATTCGACATGCCATGGCATGTCGCTATACTAGAAGAAGATTGGGCTCAATAAAGGCTGAATTGGGTGATTTTTTTAAGTTTTTAAATACACGATTTTATCCAATTCCACAGTTCCACAATTCACCAATTCCATTGCATTTAAAAGATGAGATCCTCATGCCCTTGATAAGCGAGGGCTCAGGATGACAGATGAAAAGTACCCTCCCCGCCGTAAAACGGCACCCCTCCAAGGAGAGGAATTCATTTGATGGTATTTTCAGGATAATAAGTTTTTCAGTTTATATTAATTTTTACCCAATACCTCTGGATTGACTAAAAATTCTGGTCTTTCTCCCCTTAAAGCACTAATTAAATTTTTTGCCGCCATGATTGCCATTTTTGTTCTCGTCCGATAGGAAGCCGAACCAATGTGCGGAACTATCACGACATTGTCCATATTCATCAATTCCTGCTCAATCGCTGGTTCGTTTTCAAAAACATCCAGTGCTGCTCCACGAATGACACCACCTTTTAGCGCTTTAACCAAAGCCTTTTCGTCAATTATTGGTCCTCGAGCAGTATTGATTAAATAACTTTCTTTTTTCATCATACTAAATTCTTCCTGGCCAATGAGATGAAAAGTTTCCTCAGTCAGCGGAACATGTACAGAAATAAAATCGCTTTTTCGAAGGAGTTCATCAAAACTTACATAACTTGCTCCTAATTCTTTTTCTATAATAGGAGGAACAGGTTCCCTATCATAATATATAACTTTGAGATTAAATCCCTTGGCCCGCCGAGCCATAGCTTGTCCTATTCTACCAAAACCAATGAGTCCTAAGGTTGATTCATGGATATCAGTCCCTAATAACAACATTGGTTCCCAACCTCGGAATTTACCAGCTCGAACCAACTTGTCTCCTTCAACAATACGCCGGCCAATACACATCAGAAGTGCCCAAGCTAAATCTGCGGTTGTTTCGGTAAGGACCCCGGGGGTATTGGTAACCATTATCCCTCTTTTGGTCGCTTCAACCACATCAATATTGTTATATCCTACTGCATAATTAGAAATAACTCGGAGTTTCTTTCCTGCCGCAACAATTACTTTTTTATCAATCATATCAGTAAGAAGAACTAATAAACCATCGGTATCTTTTACTTTTTCCAAGAGAAGAGATCGAGGAATTACCCCGTCATAATCACTCACTTCTACCTGGCAACATCTTTTTAAGATTTCCAAACCCTCTTGGGGAATTCTTCGGGTCACAAATATTCTAGGTTTTGTCATAATTTATACCCCAATTCTTTATAATCTATGTGAGCTTTATCTAAAGCCGCTAAAAATTTTCTTTTTGAATTGGCTACAACTAAATCCGAATCTTCATGAGGTAATGGTTTGACTTCAAAAGAAATAACTGGTTTTTTAGTCATTACCCTTTGATTAAAATAATCAATTTTTTCAAGAGCAATCATAAAATAGGCTACCTCTTGATAATCATTACAACCACCGGCAATTCCAAAACGTGGATGATGATCTCCATAAAAAGGATTTTTCTTTTCCAGGATACCGTTTCCTATATGAACATGGCCAATAAAGGGAGCCAATAGTTTCAAAACGTAGTATGGGTCCTCAAAGGTTAAAGGTAGGTGAGAAAGGTCAACAGTTAAAGAAAAAGCTGGATAATCAGCTTTTACGCTTTTTGCTATATCAAAGGCATCGGGAGCTGGACCGATTAATACTTTTTTATCAACAGTATGATCAAATATTTCGAGGTCGATCCCCAATTGATATCCTGCTGTATTTCCTATTTCTTGGGAATAACGGCACAATTCTCTTAAAGAATGAATCAAATTTTGTTTTAATTCATCTTTTTTTTCTGTGAAGTCGTACTGGCCCGATAAAAAGGTTAAAGCACGGGCCCGGCACCGATATGAGCGCTCAATTTGCATTTTGCATAATTGAATCGCCTGGTGTCTTTCTTCATCATTTCCTGCATTGAGATTGATCTTTTTTGATAAAAGAAATGGTTGTGCCCCGAGTAAAAATTCAATATCGGCTGTTTCACATAGAGCTGAAATTTTTTCCAAAATGTTATCTTCATATAACATATTCACTTCAATTGCTTGGAAAAAGTCATCGTTTAAAATTTTATGGACAGATTTTAAGATTTCGTCCTCGGTTTTAACCTGAGGGTAAGCCATAAAATGGACAATACCCATGTGAAAAGTTGCGTGCCACGGATACATATTATTTATCCTCCAGTTATGAGTTTTATTGAATAGGTTTTATTTTTTTAACGACTGTATAATCCAACAAGTTGTGCTTCTTCTATAACCTTTCCTTTGATAGCTGCCAATACTTGATCTCGATTTAATCCTGTTTTCTGATCAAGTTTTGTATTTAAAGCCAACAGGCGGAAAAAATAGCGATGTGGTTTACCCGGAGGTGGACAAGGACCCCCATATCCCAATTTTTTAAAATCATTCATTCCAGTTAAAATCTTCTCTTGAGTAATCAATTCTTCTTGACTATTCAGGTTTTCAGGAATCGAATGCAATCCCGCAGGAATATTGTATAGAACCCAGTGAGTCCATATCCCAACCGGAGCATCAGGGTCTTCACAGATAAGGACCAGACTAACCGTGCCCTCTGGAAGGTTCTCCCAGATTAATTCTGGAGAAATGTTCTCCCCTTCACAAGTAAACTTTTTTGGGATCATGCTTCCTTCGGTAAAGGACGGACTTTTTAGTATAAATTGATCTGTATTCGTGGCAATAGCTGCTTTATCAAAAGGAAATAATGTAAATACCAAAAATAACAGAATAAGAACAATAAAAAAATTCCTCCTATTCATCTTCAACTCTCCCCCTTCATCAGTCTTTATGTTGCTTTGCAGCTATAGGTAAAAATGAAAAATCCCAATTAAATCCGTCATTGCTAGGGGTTCAACCGTTTTTTGGTTAGGCAATGTAACAATCCCATCCACCCACCCCATCATTCTTAGGAGCGTATCATACGACGTGAGAATCTCATCTCATGCTATCGGCGTCATCCTGAGGCATCGTATTTAGAAGCCGTGAGGATCTCATCTTTTATTCGTATTTCTTTAGCCTTTTCTCAGGATAACGAGGGAAAAGCGAAAGACACCCTCCCCGCCGTAAAGCGGCACCCCTCCAAGGAGGGGAATTGTTGAATTTATTCCCCCATTGAGGGGGGATTCAGGGGGGTGTGCCTTTTTTCCACTTTTTATGATTCCTTTTCATGTGTTCAGGTATTTTCAGGTTGGACCCGTATGCTACCTAGCAGCACCAGATGAGGATGAAAATGAGTTGCCCCCTCACCCTGACCCTCTCTCACCAAGGGGCGAGGGAAAAAAGAACAAAAGAATTCAGAGTTCCTTCTCTCTTGATGAGAAAAAGACAGGAAATCGGGTTGTAATTTTTTTACAACTCACTACTCACCACTCACTTCTCACTGCATTTTCAGGATAGACTTTCATACCACTTTCGTGGCACCAGCTATGGATGAAAATCCAAGATTCGATATACCATGGCATGTCGCTACATTAATTAAATAATGGGCACAATACATTGTGCCCCTACAATTTTATATTCTCTGGTAGGGGCTTGATTTATCATGCCCGCATATATTTTTCAGGGTAGAAACAATCTGTTTATCGATGACGAAGCATTTCGAATATGAGTGTAATCCCTAAAAAAGCTGCAATAATATAACCCAGGATACCAAGGATACTTAAGGATTTAAGATACTGGTAATTAGTATATATGAGCGAAGATCCTATTAAAAAAGCGGCTAAAATAATACTTAGAGAAACTCGATTGCTTATCGAATCGATTTTTTTCCCAATTTCTTCTAACTCTTTATTTTCAAATTTTATATTAAACCGACCTGATGCTAATTTAGTAAGGATTTCATGGCCTTTACCCGGAAATTCCTCGAGCAATTTCTTCCAATCAAATAAATAATGAAAGGCTTTTTTACTAACATTCTCATAATCCATAGCACGAGCAAATATATTTCTTAAGATTTTTTCTAAGTAGGGGGCTATCGTAAAATGGGGATTCAGCATCATACCTGTCCCCTCAGCAACTACTAAGGCTCTTAAAATTGAGACAAAATGAGCAGGAAATTTAAGGTTATGTTTACGAAGTATGTAGAAAAAATCAGTAACTAAATTGTTCAAATTCATCTCTTTTAAATCAGACGTTATATATCTTTCTAAAACTTCATTGAGATCGAGCCTTAACCCAACTGTTGATTTTATTGGGACAGTTAGTATATCTTCCTCAATATAAGCTACTACTCTTGAAGCATCTTTCTCTAAAGCTGCCAACAAAATTTTAACAATACTTACCCGGGTTTCACTATCAATAGCACCTACCATCCCAAAATCAAGAAATACCAGCTCCCCATCGGGTTCTTTTACCATAATATTTCCTGGATGAGGATCGGCATGAAAGAACCCATCTTCAAATATCATTTTTAATACTGCCAATGCTCCTCTTTCAGCTAATAATTGACAATCAAGCCCTTGAATATGGCAATCATGAATACGAGTAAGTCGAACACCTTCTATCAGTTCCATGACTAAAACCTTCCGAGTCGAATGCCTCGGGAAAACTTGTGGTATGTATATGCCTTCTTGTTCTTTAAAATTTTCCCTGAATTTCAGAGCATTAACCGACTCATACAAAAAATCAATTTCTCGGGTCAAATTCTTTCTAAATTCTGCAACTAATTCACTAAAAGAAATGTTCTCAGAAAATATTTTTAAACGATCTGAAAATCCTGCAATATAGGATAAAATCTCTAAGTCAGCATTTACCTTCTTTTCAATATTTGGTTTTTGCACCTTAACAGCTACTTTTTCACCGCTTTTTAATACCGCTCGATGTACTTGAGCTATTGATGCTGAAGCAATAGGATTTGGATCGAATTCGGAAAAAAGCTCTTCTATTTTTGCTTTTAACTCCTGCTCTACGACATCTCGAATTTCTTCGAAGGGAACCGGCGTGGTGTCATCCTGAAGTTTTTTTAGCTCTTGACAATAATCTTCGGATAAAAGGTCAATTCGAGTACTTAGGATTTGACCAATTTTAATAAAGGTTGTTCCAAGTTCTTCTAAAGCCATTCTGAGGTTGAGTTGAGGAGGATTAGCTAAGATTTGTTTGGGAATCGGGGGGAAAGTCCAGCGTTCAAAAAAAACTAAATGATGAAGAGCAAAACCATATTTATTGAATACTCGTATTATTTCTCGAAAGCGCTTGAAATTGCGGTACATAGGGTGCTGAAAGATCAACAATCTCTTTTCTCCTCGCTTCCCCTTTTATTTGAGACTAACCTAACATCTTTTTATTATACATTATTAAATGAAGGACTGAAAATGATGATATAAGTTGGGTTTTTGAGTCAATAACTTACCAGAGTTTTAAATTCCTCAATCGAACTTTTCTAAAACTTTATCAACGTCTGTAGGATTCGCTAATTTCGATCGTTGAGCATCTAAGGAAATATTTAGAGAGGCAATAATATTAGCAACACGGGTGGATTGTAGAAGATCAAAACCCTTCCATAGCCCCCAAATGAAACCAGCATTAAAATAATCTCCCGCACCAATAGTATCTTTAACCTCAACCTGAATTGTTGGGATATGATATACTTCATCACACGTCATTACTCTGCTTCCATCTTTACCTGTTTTTACCACCAGAGTGCCAGACCATGTATTGAAAATCTCAGTCGGTTGGTCATTGGTTAAATGGACAACTTCAATTTCATTTGGCAGAAAGTAGTCAAAGCAAGGAAGAAGTTTTAATATTTCATTTTTAACCTGATTTGTCCAACCTTCTGGTGGCCAACCGGTATCCAGCAAAAGAATAGTTTTAGGTTTTTCTTTTTTTATCTTGTGTAGGAAGTGAACAAATTTATCATTTCTGAGGGAATTACTGAGAAAATATCCACATATTAATAAATAATCACCATCTTGAATATGAGAATATACTTTATCTAAATGGATATGTGAAAATTTTTTTTGTGCACCAAGTTCGGTCAAAAAGGTTCTTTCATGGGTTGTTCTATTGGTTAATGCAACCGATAAACCAGTTGCTATATTGGGAAGCTCAAACAAAAAGTCACTATTGACTCCCCACTTTTCATAGGAATTCCGAATGTCCTGCCCAACATTATCTACACCTACTGTTCCGATCACATATACAGGAACCTTTAAACTACCCAAAGCCATCACGGCATTACTGGATTGGCCACCAGGTCGCATGGTATATCCAGGGATGAGCAACTCTACGCCCCAGCCAGGAAAAGTATCAATTTCACCTAATACAAGATCGAGGCTAATGTTGCCTCCTACAAAAACTTTCTTCATGATTTACTCCTTAAGCGTCATTTTGCTTACAATTTGTGCAGTTCCCGGTTCAATATCTTTTCGTATTGCTGCATAGTAGGCAATAATTTGAAGATAAACAATGGCTATCATTGGAGCAAAATACTCATCATTACAATGAATTGGGAGAAATTTGAACCGATGACTTCTTTCTGAAAATGAAAACTCTTTTTCGCCAATCAAAAGAATTTGCGCTTCCTTCTGGATAATCTCTTGAGCAAGAGAAGAGGTAAGTTTTTGCGTTTTGCCATGAAGAGAAAGAATTATAGCCAGCAAAGGATTGACAGCAAGTTCATAAGGTCCATGACGAAATTGACCCGCGGAAAAAACGGCAAAAAGCTCCTTTGCACATTCCGAAAAGCATAGATTCCCATGCCAAGCCGAACTCAGAGCTGGCCCGCGGGCGATGATTACCTTATGATGCGATGGTTGGATGATATCCAATTCATCAAGTAGGTCATTACACCAGCTCTCCGAATTTTCAATTACTTCTTCGATCTCATCAGCAAGTTGATCCAATAAAGAACGTAATCCGTTTATTTCATTTTGTGTACTTATCCAAGATAATGACAAGAGATTCAAAAGCGCTAAGGTCGCAGTGTGTGCTTTGGTAGAGGTTATTGACTCTTCCGTGCCCGAAAGAATATCAATGGTTTCCGCACACAACTTACCCATCGTACTCTTTATTTGCGCTGTAAAACCAATAATCTGATCATTATTTGGACATCTCTTAATAACTTCAACAACTTCAAATGATTCACCTGATTGAGATATGCTGATAAGAGTATCTTCTTTATTTATACTATTTAACCCATAGTGCAACAACTCAGATGCATCAATCCAGACAACGGGATAACCATGGTCTAAAAGTCTTAGATAGGCTGGATAAGCAGCAAACAAAGAACTTCCCATGCCAGTTATTATGATTTTTCCTTTTTTTGGTGCTTTCCAGCTGAATAATTTGCCATCAATAAGGTATTTTTTTGATATTTTTCTAATCAATTCAGGTTGTTCTTTAATTTCCTTAAACATCCTGTTCAAAAGAATGCCCTCCTCATCAGCCTTTATAGATTTGAAACGGATGATTGAATAACCTTTTTTTATTATCTATTTTGAAAATATAGAATCGAGTGAAATTTGAACAAACAAAAAAGAAAAAGGCACACCCCCCTGAATCCCCCCTCAATGGGGGAATAAATTCAACAATTCCCCTCCTTGGAGGGGTGCCGCTTTCGGGGCGGGGAGGGTATTTTTAGAATTTTAATAATTATTTTTTGATCATGATACAGAAATCTTCAGAAATGTACTCCTTAGAATAACTGGTTAATGAAAGCAAATTTTAATCTCCATTTGGTGCTGCTAATCGGGATCGAAATCTCCTAACATATTACATTTCATTAAATTCATTCAGGTAGTTTAAAAGTCTTTTTAGCTAAAATTCCTCTCAAAGCATAGCCTCTTTGATTAAGTTCATTTTGTGCATCTATAGTAAGCTTCTCCCCAGCAGTTATTTTTTGCTGGTACAAATAAACCACAATAGTTTGTCCAGGCTGAAAATTGGAAAGGGTTTCAATTTGATTTTTTTGATGATCAATGTAGCGAAAATCATCCACCCGGAACGAATATCGATAGTTTTGTTTCGGTATTCTCGATTCAATTTCAACAGCTTGAGTTTTATAATCCTTGCCTTCAAAGGTTATAATTGCTTCCAAATATCCAATACCTGTCTGATCAGAACTGATTGATCCTTCAATAGTTATAGAGGCATTTTCTCCAATTCCTTCGTATTTAACAGTTACAATTTCCGCTTTTTGTATCTCTGCCCAAACTGGTATGACAAAAGAAAAAATAAGAAGAAGAACAAAAGCCCCTCTTATCCGATTTTTCATCTTTTTCACCCCTTAGTAAAGTTTTATTTATAGTATTTTCCTTTTTGGGCTTATTTGTTCCTATTATAATAATGTTTTCTATTCTGAAAACCCACGGTTATGATAAATCAAGCCCTTACAAGAGATTTAAAAAAAATGCCATCATCCTGAACCCTCTTCTCTTCCCCTTTTTCTTCCCCCTCGCACCCTCTCCCTCTCAGTGTTTAAGGGCGTGAGGATCTCATCTAACACCGAAGGTATCATCCTGAGCAGTGCTTTCCCGCGTGAGGATCTTATCTTTTTTATTTTTTATTATTTCCTCTCCTCTTTGCTAAGATGG
>Ga0334890_1003979_pt1 | contig 14130 bp, 12 predicted proteins | sample GraSluR1_MG_3_FD_207220 | JGI IMG/M metagenome (GOLD analysis project Ga0334890, IMG submission 207220) | Sludge microbial communities from methane-producing bioreactor in Wageningen University, Netherlands - Granular Sludge_31_08-R1 | ecosystem: Engineered > Bioreactor > Anaerobic >... | reverse complement strand
CGGCGGCGAGGGAGAGGGAGCGCGAAGCCGAGCGACTGGAAGGCGAGGCCCTGGATGCCCTGGAGGAGGCCAGGCTGGAGGCGGTGACGGTCTATCTCGGCGGGGTGAAGAAGACCACCGCGAAGGGGGAGAAGAGATACCGCTACTATTTCGCGTCCTGGAAGGTGGGGGGAAAGGTGAAAAACGTCTACATCGGCTCTCCCCGAAAGATGAGCCTGGAGGAGGCGACGGCGAAGGCGCGGGAATTAAAGAGGCGGGATATCGGCCTACAGCGTTAGTTGCTGGAGAGGGGAGGAGCCGCCGACGGCGGAGGTGGCCGAGGCGGTGGGGATGGAGTCCAGACCCTTAGAGCGGATCACAAAGGAGGCTGGGGTCCAGGCGGTCAACTGACATCGAGGCGAGAAGAAGAGGCGACGCTATAACGTTCGAGCTAAAGAAGAGGATCGAGGAGAAGGAATAGCAAAAGAGTTAGATAGGAGAGAACAATACAACAGGTTCAACAGCCGAGAATGGAAGTAAGAGGTTACTATGATGGGCTATACGAATCCGCCAATTATCGAAGCTGTTTGTGAGTTTCGATTTACACATGATACAGAGTGGGATGCGACGGTTCCAGGGTTAATTTATTCGGCTGTTCAAGACAGATTTCCAAGAAAAGAACAACGAATCACTCAGGAAATTGCGGTTTCACCTCAAAGTCCGACGGAGGGAGATGTAAAAGTGCAAACAAGCGAGCGCACAGTCTTCCTCACCAAAGACAAAAATAAGCAAATACAGATAGCACCACGCCTCCTGGCAATAAACCGCTTAAAACCTTATACCAAATGGGAGGATTTTAAAGCGGATATTGAATATGCCTACGATATTCTAACCAGCAATGTTGATCTCAAAGGATTACAACGAGTCGGTCTCAGGTATATTAACCTAATAGAGATCCCGTCATCAGGCACGGAAAAAATCGATCTAGAAGATTACTTCGAATTTAGGCCAGAGTTAGGCCTGGAATTATCAAAAACTCCTATGATAGATTTCATCGTCGGATGTCTACAACAGTACGCAGAGGAGAGGGATTTATGCAGAACCCAACTTAGAACTTCTGGTGGAACTTCGTTCATTCTAGACATGGATTACTTCCTTGCCAAGCCCGAAACTATAGCTTTAGATCAAGCATTAAAATGGGTAGACGAAGCCCATACAAATATCGTAACTGTTTTTGAAAACTGCATCACAGACACATTGAGAGATGTGTTAGGTAGGTGAAATAGATGCTTATTTGGACAACCAAACAAGAACACATAATACCATATGCTAGAAATCTGCACACACAAAGATGTTATTGTACAACCGCGCATGGACTAGATGCATACGGTGAAGACGGCAGCGGGATAACACCACACATTGAAAGAACATTAAATCATCTAAGATTATTAAATGTCGAGATCCCGCAACCAGACAAAATACGAGATTATCTAACCTACCATTCTGATATGGTATATCTGCTCTTAGAAATTTCTGAAGAAGCTCGCTTAAAATTTAGATCAGAAACACAATTATCTTTAGAATTAAACCGAGACCCGGAAGACTACGAATATCTCATACTCTACGTCCGACAAGACAATTATGACGAGAGTGTGATGAAACGAATTAAGCAAATCCGAGAAAAATATGGGAGCAATCTTGCATATATAAGTGGATGGTTTCTTATAACAACCGACTTTTGTGCACCAGGTAATAATAGATGATGTTTGAATGGAAGGATTTTATAGATGTGGCGCGTCATTTGAGAGATGTTAGTGGTAAAGATATCCCAGATGAAGCCGCATATCGATCTGCTGTTAATAGAGCCTATTATGGAGCTTATGGCCACAGTACTGAATATGCTATACATAAATTTAAATTTATACCAGAGGAGAATGGAGATGACCATTGGCGTCTTAGAGATTGCTTTAAGGAAAAGGGTAAGAGCAGTCCCGATATGATGCAAGTTGCATTAAAGCTCAAAGAGCTTCACGAATGGCGGAAAGATTGTGATTATCATTCAGTAACACGTAATCGATCAACCCCAGATCAAATGGCCATTGAAGCGATCAATGATGCACAAGAAATTATAGATAAACTGGCAGATACATTTCGTATATTATTTTAAAAAGTTGTATGTGGGGTGAAAGATCATGTCCGGTCGGTTTTTTTCTTAAAGTTAGACGTTTCTGCGGGATGGAATGGAAAACACCATCAGCCAAAATCACTATCTATCGGACCCACACCATTTGATGAGCACGTTTTAGGCCAAACCCCATAATGGTACGCGACAGGATAAGCTTATTCTTATAGTGTCTGTAATAGAAGGGTTAACAAGTGGCTGGTTTGGGGGCAATTTTATAACAAGACTCTCATCATTTTGGCGGCGGAGGATCTCTCCGAGACGGAAGGCGAGAGGGCCGGATGATCCACCTCCTCGTTAGTTATGTGACTCTCCGGCGAGAGAATGGGGCGGTAGTCACATAACTATGACCGCGGCGGACTGTCACGGCTCCGAGAACGCGACGACGACGAGAACGGAACCATAAAGAGATGAAGATAGAATCGACGAAGAAATGGACCTACGACTACATACGACGATGACGACATACGACGACCGAGGGCGCGTGTTATTTTTCGTCTACAAATCTTGATCGCACACGATACGGGCCGGGGCCGAGCCCCTCAATCCACCCAATCCCACGGGACGCACCACCCCCGGGGGCGTGACACCCCGCCACGATCCCCACCACCTCCGACGGCGACGTGCTGAGGACGATCATCTCCTCCTCCTGGCGAGGGCGACGGGATGACGAGCCGGCGGATGCCCCCCACCACCTCCGACGAGGCTCTGAGGATGCCCCTGGCGACGTCCATGGCCCTGTGGACGGTCTTTCTATCCAACTTCCTCCCTTCGACCGTCTCCAGGACCGTCCCCGCCTCTGTGGACTTTATAGCGGCTTTCCCGGTCTTCTGAGCATGGGCGGCGATGGCTTCACCCCTCCTCTGGTTCAAGGTCCGGGTGTCATACCGTAGGGGGTCCGGGCCTTCTGTCGTGGTGGAGGCGGCGGGGGCGGGCGAGTCTCGGATTATGGCCGCAGCGGCTTTGATTCTGGCGTTGATGACGAGCGGCTTATCTTCGGGGGCGGCGGCGAGGATCCTCTCTTCTGAGTCCTTCAAAAAGCGGGCCGTCTCCTTCCCCGGCTGGATGGTCCGGAGGGCGTCGATAACGGCGTTCAAGGTCTCGACGTCGTCACGAACGAGAGCGGTCTCCCTCTCCCTCAAAATAGCATTCTCGTTTTCTAGCTGGCGGTTTCTCTCACTGAGGAGGGCGAGCCCCCCCTCGATGGAAAGGTTTATCTTTCCCGTGGTACTACTATCCTCTTGCAAGGTAACGGCAACCTCCGGTATGCTTGGCGGCCAACCGGAGGCTGTTTCCTGGTTTTTCATTTTTCAGCCTCTCATGTTTCTGATGACTTTGCTTACGACGTGCGATATATTAAAGATGACCCTCTAGGGGAGGATACAATCCTCCATCGGAGGATCCAGCCCAGGACCTCGCCGGAGGCCCCCAGGTGATCTTTAACACCCCCTTCATTGCCTGTATCTCCCTTTCACCAGGGGGCCGGGAACGAGGTCCTGAGCGTCGAAACATTTTTCGCCTATAGCTACAGTCTCCAACGCCAAAGGAGGGGATGATAACGAGACTGAAACCAGTTTTGATCCTGTTGATACTGGCGTCTCTTTTGCCGATTCTGGCATTAGGAGCTCCAGACGAGGCGAGCGGGATAGTTACCAACGTCGTAGACGGCGACACCTTCGACCTTCGAATCGATAAGACCGACCCCCGGATCATCTACGAAATCGAGCGGGTGAGGCTGGCGGATGTGGACTCCCCGGAGATGAGCACGCCAGAAGGGGAGCCGGCGAAGGTCTACACCACCGAGGCCCTGTTGGGGAAAAAGGTCTGGCTGGATATCGATGATAAATCGAGGGACGGGCGGGACCCCTACGGCCGGCTTATCGCCGTGGTCTATCTGGAGGACCTGGACGGGACGATCAACACCACCCACCCCTTCAACCGGCTTCTGGTGGACGCCGGCCATGCCATAGTTAAGGACTTCACAAACAACGAATTTGACCCGGCGACGTGGTGGGAGGAGGGGATACCTCAGCCCGTACTATCCCCTGTCCCGGATACCACCACCGGGCAATTCGTGGGTTCTGTGAAGTCGGATAAGTATCATTACCCGTCTTGCAAGTGGGGAAAGTCGATAGCCTCCCATAACGAGATCTGGTTCTCCAGCTCCCAGGAGGCCAGGGAGGCGGGATACGTACACTGTGGAGTGTGCAAACCCCCATGATGATCCGTATCGTCAACTCCAGAGAAGAGATAGCGAAACTGAGCCCAAGGGAGAGGGTCGTCCATCTGACCTCTCCTCTCCCCGCCGTCGCTATCTTCGAGCTGATGAAAAGATGCCCCCGACTGAAGGCTATCGAGGTCCCTCCGTCGCGGTTCCCAAAGCTTTCAAAGCCTACTAGGTGCCTCCTGGAGGTCCAGGGGGTGAAGGTCTTTCCGGGGCTGGTATGGGGCCATAGGACCGATATAGACGAATATTACACCGTCGATGACGGCGCCATCCTCCGGAGGGCGGGGGAGCTCCGGGCCGAGGGGCTGGACTCCGGGGAGATCGTGGCGAAGGTGGCTGAGGAGGCGGGGGTGTCGCCGGGGCTGGTGGGGTTCATCTTGGATTCGGGGCTCAGGTCGTCGCCTCCTCGACGATCTTGATCTCTTCTTCAGTCAGCCCGTAAAGCCTGTAGACCAGATGATCTATTTGGTTATCCGTGGCCTCTATTTGCCGACGGAGGAATTTTATATTTTGGCTATTTTTATCCTTTGCCAAACGTTTCATGAGGTCTTGCATCTTATCCACAGCCAATGTCACTTTATTATATAGATCAATATTATCTAAATTTATATTTGGCACAGGAACATTTTCCAAAAATGACTTATTCATATCATCAGAGAGGTAATTAACACACCAGAAATTTATTAATTTAGAAGATAATGCGGCTTGTAGATACTTTAGGTCTGAGATAGAATCTGCTTTTGATACAATTATTTGCAACGTCTTCATTCCTGCAGAATTCTCTCGTTCATCAAGTCCACAGACTATCCTTTGCTTCCATCTCATTTTTTGTATCCTGATTATCCAGATTTTGGGATGTTTGTAGAGGGATTTTAGTTTATTAGAAGTTATCGTACTACTCATAATGCTTAGACCATTGGTAACTCTATATCGTTCTACATCTGCAGGAATCATCATAAAAAAGTCACCATTTTCAACTTCTTCAATAGCTAATTTGCTTCCTTCCTCCCCTCTTGATATTATATAAATATCTTTTAGTTGCCCAAGGCGTTGGTTCGTCTCCATTTTTTGTATTATCTTTTGCCACTTTTCAGAGGACATATAACCAATTATCATTTGGTGGTTTTGTAGCCAAGCAGATTGAGGCATCTCAGTCTCTGAATCCCATCCACCTCTGGCAAAAATATTTAATCTTTCCGTTGCAGAGACTATGAATCTACTGAGTCTCTTGTGGGTTATTTTATTCTCTTGATTATCTAACGATTTTTCTATTAGTAAAATGGAGCTCCAGGTGTCTGGAACCTCCCTAAAAACGGGTCCCAATTCTAAAAGCTCTAAAATTTTAGTGTTTTTAAGCAGAAGTTTACGGGTAGATAAATGATCACTCTTACGAAGAAAAGTATCGGGTGTAATGTAGCTCAGTAAACCGCCATCTTTTAATAATTCTATCGACTTTTCCATGAATAAAGCATAGGTGTCTATGCTCCTTCTCTGAGCTAGTTGATAGCCCACTACTTGAAAATACATTTCGTCCTCCCTGGATAGTGATGCTCCCCAGGGGGGATTACCTATAATGATACTAACCCCCCCTCTCTGAAAGATTCCAGGGAACTCTCTCTCCCAGGTGAAGGGATTAATTCTCTCTATCTCATCTTCATTTAAATCGGGGCGGTTCTCCGAGATATCCCAACCTATCAGGGAGTTACCACACTTGATGTTAGTACTCAGATCAGGCAATGCCCTCTCCTGGAAGAGCTTAAGCTGCTTTGAGAGGGTTTCATCATTCTCACCTTCCAACACCTTCAGCAGAAGGGAGAGTTTGGTCACTTCCACTGCCTGTCTATCGATGTCTACCCCATAGATGTTGTTTAGAAGTATCCTCTTCCGTTCTGCTGTGGTTAGTCTCCATTCCCCACCTCTCCCTAGGTAGATAGGCAGCACAGGTTCTTTCTTTTTACCCTTCTTACCCTTCTCATTCCGGACCACCGGAAGCAGCTTCTTGATCTCAGGAGAAGAAGGCTTGAGACCGCTATCCAGCAGAGGTACAAGGTTCTGAGTGTACCAGTCCCTATGCCAATCCAGAAGGTACTGGTATGCTACAATGAGGAAAGAACCCGATCCACAAGCGGGATCTAAGACGCTGATAAGCACCACATCAAGTGGAGACTTACCATCCAGCATCTTTCCTAGGGTGCTCCTCACTATGTAATCCACTATGTAGACGGGGGTATACTTGACCCCCCCAGCCTTCTTTACCTCTGGCTTGTCCTCCACTACAGCTCTGTGGCCTTCAGTGAGCCGGATCACCTTACCTAAGAACTGCTCATAGACCTGCCCCAGGATCTCTGCAGAGAGGACTGAGAACTCATAGGGGCTGTCAGGATAATAAAGCCGCTTAATGATCTCCTTTAGGGGCTTATCATCGATGTTGAGGGTCAGAGTGAGGATATCAGGGTTCTCCCTTCCAGCTTCCTCCCTAAAGTGGAATATGCCAGAGTTGTAACGTTCATCAGCTTGAAGGAATTTTTCACAAAGCCGGGGATAGACTCTATCACCATTGAGGAAATCCTGTAGAGGCATGTACCTCTCTATGCCCCTGTCCTCACATATCCTAAGGAAGATAATACGATTTATTATTGCTTGAACTGCATAATTAAGGTCTTTAGTACTGAGATCGGGATTTCTAAGGGCTATATTCCTGGCAAGTATCTCTCTCCAGCTGGCAATCTCTTCCAGGAAAGCATCATCTACTTCAGCTGTACCCCTCTTTGTCTTTGCATCAACTGCATACTTATCAAAAGAGCCCTTGAGTACGGCTTTCTTGGAGAATATGCCTTCAATCTCATCCCATCTGTTTAGATAATCCTTGTAGTTCAAGAAGAGAACCCTGGCCTTGGAGGCTTTATCCGCCTTATCTGGCTTTACCCTGCAGTCATAGACAGCGAATTCTTCAAAATCGGTAAGTATCGATAATGGCAACTTAGCCGTCCAAGCATACCGTCTAAGCTGGAAGGCGGGGTGGATGTCTTCCTTGATGTCTATTGAAGGCTTTTTGGTCTCCAGAAAAAACTTGCGCTGGCCTCCAATACGGAATGAGTAATCTGGAGCTTTGGTGGTGCCCCCTACTTTGATGGCGTCTTCATGTATAACGTCCTTGTAGGCCTCAGCGAAACCTTGTTCGTTATCTACATCCCATCCAAGGGCTTTGAAGAAAGGATCAACAAATTCCCTCCTAACCTGAGTCTCGTTGTAATGCCCTGATTTGTAGGAAGCTAGGTTATTCTCGAATATCTCCACCAGGTCCCTGATCGCTTTAGGTGCCGTCAATTCTCCTTCGCCCTCCGAGGATGAGATTTATGGGGTAAATGATAAAAGTATCGAGAAAGGCGGCGACTCCCTCCACCAGCTATTTTTATTCGGCCTCGATTTAAAAACCGCTGCGTGGCTTCTGGAGGGCCACTCCCCGGAGGTCCTGGACTATCTCCGGGCCGTCGATCCTCCACAGTGGGGGCTCTGGTGGCGTCGGTCTGGCCGTGTCGGTGGTCTCGGAGATCTTCTCCCTGTCTCCCTCCCCCTCTCCGGTGGTTCTATGATATCTCACATCTTGAATCTGGATAATATCATAGAACTATGCCGGAGTGAAAGGGTCCGGGCCCTCCACCTCCTCCGGCGGCGAGGGCGATGCGCGGCGGTTCCCGTGAGGGCCGAATTCATGGCGGATCTTCCGGGCCGTCATAGGAGGGGAGCGGCGACGGGATAGAAACATTTTTCGTGGTTGGCGACAGTACCTTTCACTAGAGGGTTACTCAGATGAGACTGATAATATTTTTTCGGTTGCTGGCACTGCTGCTGCTGGCGGGGCCGGTGGCCGGTCAACAGGGAACGCCAGGCGTTGGCGTGGGTGGGTCTGCATGGTTAACGGTTGTGGGGGGCGATGTGATCGAGGCGGGGGGGACTCCTGGGTGGTCATCTGGGGCGGGGTCGGTGGCGACCCCGGGACGTGTCGGTATGGGTTTGGTCCCTCCCCCGGGGCCCGGGACTGTCCCGGGTCCTATGGGTTCGTCGACGGGTGAGGCGGTCCCTCTTGCTGAGTCTTGGAACCAGAGAGGTCTAAACCTGGCGAGGGCGGGGAGCTACGTCGAAGCGGTCAATGCTTTCAATAGCGCTATCCGGTTGAATTCTAAAGTGGCGCAGTACCATTCCAACAAGGGTGCGGCCTTATTCGGCTTAGGCTATGCTACTAATCAGGGGCGGCCCGGGTCGGGTGATAAGTACTATCAGGAGTCACTGGAGGCCTTCCGTCGGGCTATTAATCTCGATCCAGATGCTCCGATGATCTGGCATAACATAGGGGTGGTGTTCCGGTATGTGGGAGAATATGATACTGCTATAGCCTGTCAGGCGGTCGCTGTAGTACTTGATCCAGGTTTCACCGATGCACGGGTTGAACGGGACTCTCTGCTGAGGATGTCCAGGGGGTAGTTCCCCGACTCCTCCTTTGCCCCATTTTTATCTGTGATTCGTTTTAAATCGATTTAAGGACCGTCTCCTTTTGGGGTGTCCTAAACTACCTTCTCCCCACAGATCCACCCTCTCCGGGACTCTCATGTGTCCGATAATGGGCTCGGGTCGTTTTCTCCTCCTCTCCACCATCATCACCCTGTTAGTTATGTGACTATATCCCTAGAAATGCCTTAGATAGTCACATAACTACTTTTGAAAATGGTTTCGTTTTTCGATACAAAATACCCGTGATAATCCGGCCTACAGATTCAAAAAGATGATAATGGTATATATGGATTTTCGGCTTTTCCGAACCTCATCACAACGGCGATGGATGCTGTTTTTGTGGCCATTATTATAAGCCTTATCCTATGAATAGATTATTTTCCCGTGAAGTATACGTTTACGCGACGAGGTTAGCCTATTCTATGAGTCTATGGAATAAGGCAGTTTTCAAAATGATACCCTCCCCCTCGGGGGGGCGGAGGGCGACAGTCTAAAAAGTCAAATCTGATGTAGAACTAAAAAATGAGAGTAGTTGGGCTTTCAAGGATGATGAAAATCGGCGGCCGGATTTCTTGAGCATCACAGGATCGAAATGGGGGAATGTGGCGCGTGAGAAAAAGGGAGCTTCTGCGGGAATTGCCAGGTTCTGCCAGTTTTTGCATATTTCTGCATATTTATTCCAGATAGGGTTATCTACCATAAATATTAATGAGTCGGGCGGCGGCCGAAGATGAATTGGGCTGCCATGAATAGAGATTAAGAATATGTCGGGTCCGGACGGGCGGACACCCACCGGGCCCAGGAGAATATTCAAGATGAGAGTGCATAGCACAAGCTATATAAGTGACTCGATTGACGAGCACCCAGAAAAGTTTTTAAATGAGATTTGTGTCTGCGAAGACTTCACCGGAGATGTCGATTCCCGGATAGTCGAAGCGATCTTGACCCTCCACCAGCAGGAGGTCCACCCTTATGCATGGTGGATTTCGAGGGTGGCGGGCGTGTCTCCGGTCGAAGCTTCCTCCTGGTTGAAGGCTCGCGGGCTGCGGTGGATCCGAAACCGATGGCGTGTTGTCGATCAGGCGGCTTTCGAGCCGGTCCGAGACGAGATCGGCGGCATATTCGAGGAGGTGATCGAGTGAACACCGACGAGATGCTGACGGCGGCCCTCGAGTACGCAGCTCGGGGCTGGCCGGTGTTCCCGCTCGATGGAAAGGACCCTATAACCCCCCACGGGGTTAAGGACGCGACGACCGACGAAGGCCAGATAAAGTCCTGGTGGACGGCGCGCCCATCAGCTAATATCGGGCTCGCGACCGGGGGGTCGTCGGCGGTCGTGGTGGACTTCGACGGCCCGGTGGCGGAGGCAGTAATTGCTGAGTACGTCCGGGTTCATGGTATCGATACCGTAGAGGCGGATCTATCCACCGCCAGTGTCAGAACCGCGAAGGGCGAGCATCTCTATTTTGGATGGGTCGAAGAGTGCAAGGCTCTGAAGAACTGGACGCGACCTGTTGATGACCTTGACATCAGAACCACCGGCGGGTATGTCGTCGTTCCTCCTTCGATCCATCCCGGCACAGGCGCGGCTTACGAGTGGATAGTCTCCCCAGAAGATGGGAACCTTCGACCGTTCCCAGGGTGGATGATCGATCTCCTATTGGAATCGAAGAACAAAAAGAGAGCCGAGAAGTTGGAGGGGGTCGTGTCAACGGCCAGGATGCAGAAGGCGGCCCGACTTCGGGACGACGGTGATGGCCATCCCTACGGCCAGGCGGCCCTGGAGGGCGAGATCGCCGAACTTCGGTCTGCGCCGGAAGGGGAGCGTAACGATCGGCTGAATAAGGCGGCGTTCGCCCTCTTCGGGCTCTGCAAGGCCGGCGTCCTAGACCGGGGCGAGGTGGAGAGAGAGATGTCTCGTGTGGCTCGATCTATCGGGTTAGAGTACTCCGAGATCTCTAAAACTCTGGCTTCGGCGTGGTCCGGGGCGGTGGCGCGAGAGATTCCCGACGAGGCCTGGTGGGCGGGCTCCACCGACGAGGACGACGGGATCAAGAGCATCACCGAAGAGGAGCTTAACGGGCTGCCTGTAGCCGAGAATCCGAGGCTATTTGTCAGCCTGGAACCGGACAACTTCATCTCGGAGTATGTAGACTACGCTTCCAGCCTATCGGATGCTTACGTAGAATATCATTTTGCTGCGGCTCTTTTTATGGTCTCAACGGCGATAGATCGGCGGGCTGTCCTGAAGTTGAAGCAGGGAACCGTCCACCCTAATCTGTGGCTGTTCTGTCTTGGGAACTCCACGACGAGCCGGAAGACCACTTCGATGAACGAGCCGGAGGCGATCCTCGATACCTACGAAGTAGGGCGACGCCTTCCAAGTTCGTTTAGCCCTGAGGCGTTGATTGAAGCGTTGGCAGATTGCCCGCGGTCTTACTTTATGAAAGACGAAGCCGGGGGGCTGTTGGCTTCCATGTCGAAAAAGTACATGGAAGAAACAAGGGACTTCTTCTCCGAGCTCTACGAAGGGAAAGACTACCATCGAAAGCTGAGGACAGGGCAAAGGAAAGAGAAGCGAGAGTTTCAGATCCGGAGCCCTTACGTTACTCAGTGGCTCGCCACCACCCCCGACAATTTCAGAGCGTATACGTCGGAGCTGGACGTTACTTCGGGCTGGCTTCTCAGGTACGCCTACTTCTGGCCGGATTACGTCAAGCCGTGGCGTGCTTTCGAGGAGGCGACGAATGAGGACTTTTCCCAGTTCGTGTCGATATCCATGAAGTACCGGGACTTAAAAGAGAAGTTGGCCGGGCTGGATATCGAAGGCTTGAAATTGAGCCTTACGGCCGAGGGCTGGGAGCATTTCGCCGGCTGGCAACGGGCGATAGAAGAGCGAGCGATGATGGAGGAGGACCGGATCGCACAAGCTGTAGCGGGCCGGTTGATGACCTTCGCACTCAAGCTGGCGATGGTCTTTACCATCGGGCGGTGGGATTTCGATCCCTCCACCACCAGGGCGATTAGCCTTGAACATGTCCAAGAGGCCACAAGGCAGGTAGAGAGCTACTTTTTGCCCATGGCACGGGTGGTTATCGAGGAGGTGGCTCGCTCTGAGAAGGAGAACTTACAGAACCGGATCATCGGGACTATCCGGCGGGCTGGCGGGAAGATCACACGGCGTGACCTCCTCCGAAGGCTCCACGTCCGGCTGGAGGACGTTGATAAGGCTATCAGCGCCCTGGAAGCGTCTGAGGAGATAGAGAAACTACAAGTTGAAGATGGTAAAGGGCCTACTAAACACGTCTATAGGCTTACTGTCTCTAATGTCACTTCTGTCTCTAATGTCACTTCTGTCTCTAATGTCACTTCTGTCTCTAATGTCACACAAATACCTAGGGATTCTACGCGGTCGGATTTTACCGACCGTGATAAATCTTCGTGTTTTATAGAGACGGTTGGGACAGTAGCGACAGATGAGACAGTGGTGACAGGTGAGACACTCGGACCGGAGGAGTTGCCAGCGGGGGGCGCCGAGCCCCCCGGGTCTGAGCCCTCCAAGACAAAAGACGATAACCGGATCTTCGAAAAGACCGAGGCCTTCTGGCGGGACCTGTCGAGGCAGTACGACGGGCTGAATTCCCGAGTTCTGATCGACTACCTAGGATATGACGACCTGAAGGCCGGTATTGCCCTTAACGCCCTGCTGGGCCGCGGGTGGCTTGAGGACGACGCTGGTCGTCTCCATCCTCCAGCCTCCTTCTGCTGACGGCGGGGTGCTTCGTGGCGGCCGCGGTCCTTCTGGTGGCGGCGGCGGTGGTGCTGGTGGGGGTGGTCTGATGCAGGCCAACCTCCTCATTTTTGAGCCGGTGCGATCTCTCCTCCGACGCGGCCGGCGACAGGCAGAGGAGGGCGAGAGGACGGCGACTCCGCCACCGAAGCCGAAGGGCGACGAGGAGGGCCGGGTATTCGGACTGACCCATGCCTATTATCGAGACCTTCAGAGGCAGACCGGCGGGCTTTCGATCAAGGTCCTGATGGATAACCAGGGATGGGACCGGGACCGGGCCGATATAGCGATGGGACTGCTGAGGGCCGCGGGGGTGGTGGCGTGACACCCCCATTTTATTTTCATTGAGCGGACCTTATAATATACATATGATCGCTTTAATAATGGGTTTGGAGTGACAAACCAGCCTTCGCTATTCCATTTCGGGGAGAAGGCCGTTCCCGCGCATATTCTTTTTATTTTTCAGAAGTAAACTTTACTAGAGGCGATTTAAGGCCGTTTCTTTCGTGTCAGTGGGTGATTTCTACCATAGCGTTTTATCTCAGTTTAACCACAGTTAAACCCATGAGATATTTGGGCGTCAAGATACCAGACGAGTTGGCCAGCGCCCTAGAAGATACCGGCCGGCCTAAGTCTGAGGTGGTGAGGGAGGCCCTTGAGGCTCATTTAGGAGTCAAAAGGGAGATCCCATATCAAGACGAAATTATCAAGCTGATCGACGAGAGAATAGAGTTTAACGCAGGTAAAACCGAAGTTAAACCAGAGTTTAACAAGAGTAAAACTTTAGTTAAACTCGATCCCAACGCAGATGAAAAGATGATAAAACCAAAGTTAAACGAGCGTAAAACCACGACGAAGCCAGCGTTAAACGATGATAAAACTCAAGTTAAACAGGTTCTCCAGGTTATCAAGAACTTCCACAACCGCGGGATTGAACCCACGGCGGCGGAGGTGGCGGAGGCCGTCGGGATGGAGTCCAGGCCGCTAGGGCGGATCATGAAGGAGGTGGGTGTCCAGGCTCAAAACGTCCACCGGGGCGGGGTGAAAGCGAGGCGATATACCTTCGACCTGAGGGAGCGGATAGAAGAGATTCTGGCGGGTGGGGAGATGGAGGTCGAGGGCGGCGACGGATAGCCGATCCCCATTAGTTATGTGACCATCTCCGAAAGATATATATGGGATAGTCACATAACTACATACCATGAAGAGCATTCACCGAACCACCAGCGGCCGGAAAGCAAAGGAGCTGAGAGAGGAGGCGAGGGACCGGAGGAGAGAAGCCCGAAATATCCGGGCGGCGACCCCGGAGCTGGACCCGGCGGCGAGGGAGAGGGAGCGCGAAGCCGAGCGACTGGAAGGCGAGGCCCTGGATGCCCTGGAGGAGGCCAGGCTGGAGGCGGTGACGGTCTATCTCGGCGGGGTGAAGAAGACCACCGCGAAGGG
>Ga0334890_1003978_pt1 | contig 14132 bp, 14 predicted proteins | sample GraSluR1_MG_3_FD_207220 | JGI IMG/M metagenome (GOLD analysis project Ga0334890, IMG submission 207220) | Sludge microbial communities from methane-producing bioreactor in Wageningen University, Netherlands - Granular Sludge_31_08-R1 | ecosystem: Engineered > Bioreactor > Anaerobic >... | reverse complement strand
GTAGATTTGTTCATCGAAAACGCGACGCATCGGCACTCCTTTCTGTGTTGTTTCAGACCTTTACGGAAAGACCGACGCGTCCGTTCTTTTCAACCCGCAACCTTTCCGCAACAGGAACTAAGTAAGGTCCAAGACAGCATAGACGTTCTGCGGGAGCACCGCACGGCCTTGATCTCAGCAGCGGTGACGGGCAAGATTGATGTGCGCGAGGAGGTGGCACCGTGAAGTGCTTGACCGTGGGACAACCCTGGACGGACCTGATTGTCAAAGGCATCAAGGACCTGGAAGACCACTCCTGGGCGCCGCGGCACCGAGGGCCGCTGTTGATCCAAGAAGAAGACCAGCCGCTGGCACAAACGCGGCCGGTTCGGCTGGTACTTCGAGAACCCGCGTCGCCTCCGCACGCCGATCCCCTACAAAGGCCAATCAGGCATCTACACCGTCCCCGACAGACTCCTACCCAAGTCCTGACAACAGACACTGACACACGCGCGGTAAGGAAACCTCTTTAGAAAAGGGTTCATGATGGATGATCTGGTACCTGACTGTGAAATGGAGTTTTCTGATCCAAGGGAAGAAGAAGAGTCACATATCGATGAAATACCCAAAGGTGAACGCACACTACGAACTCAGGCCTACGACAAGAGCATTAGTGACATAGTCGCGATGATTGATGCGGGGGACATATCCCTTGATCCTGACTATCAGCGAAACTATATCTGGGATGACAAAAGGGCATCACTGCTTGTCGAGTCAATTCTCCTGAATGTCCCCATACCCGTTGTCTACGTCGCGGAAGATGAGGACAGTCGATGGGATGTGGTCGATGGTCTCCAAAGACTTAATTCGCTGCATAGGTTCTTCAAGGAAGAGTTTAAGCTGCGGGGCTTAGAGGTTCTGTCAGATCTCAACAAAAGCTCCTACAGCACGCTTAATCCTAAGGCTGCAAGAATACTGCGTAATGGGATTCTGCGAATTATACTGATCTTCAAAGAGTCACATCCCGACATCAAGTATGAGATTTTCATGCGTTTGAATCGTGGTTCAATACGCCTGAATGAACAGGAACTGAGAAACTGTCTGTATCGCGGCACCTTCAACGACCTTCTCCATGAATTGCGGGAAGAGCCACTTGTCTTGAAACTGCTGGGTTTGAAGGAGCCTCACAAGCGAATGAACGACGCAGAGTTGCTCCTTCGCCACTTCTGTGTGAAGGCTGGTTACGACCCTGCCACTGGAACCATATCCAATTATTCTGGCAATATGCGTTCTTCTTTGAATCGCCACATGGAGAAAGTGCGAAACTCATGTAAGGACGTTATAGAGGACATGCGTTCTAAGTTTCTTACAACCGCCAGCACGGTCGATGCCGTGTTCGGGGCGCATGCTTTCCACAGGATTGACGCGAATGGTCATTTTGAAGATAGGCTCAATCGAGCCCTTATGGATGTCGTAATGGTTGGCTTTGGGTACCATGGCAAGGATGCTCTTGAAGAAAGGAGAGCTGCGATAGTGGAGTTGCTGAAAGAACTCATCAATGATGACGCGGAGTTTCTTGATGCCATCACGGTTCGGACATCGACGAAGGCCAAAATGGAATACCGTGTCCATACTTTCGTGCAACGACTCGCAGGAGCCGTCGAGGGATAAATGGAGATGGCACACACACTCGAAGCAGCAGAGGATTTCAAACGCACCCTGGAGGAAGTTGACATTCTTCTGGGCGATGCAGATGCCGCAGGAGAAGATGAGTGCAAACTCGGAGTAATGAACAAGTCTGCTGTCCTTCTTCTCATGGGCAAATTTGAGGCTTTTCTAGAATCAGCTATTGAAGAATATCTATTTGCCATATCATCGCTTGGCGCAAGAGCTTCTCATATTCCAGAACGTCTCCTGCTCCAACACAGTGTCGAATCCGTTCGCGAGATAGAAATAGTTCTCAATAAGAACGACCTGGCAAAAGTCAAACGTGTATTCACAGACCTTGGACGGTTGTGGGCGGAGGCTGCCCCCTGTGATTCACTCAAGGTCACGAGTGCCTTTGACTATGGCAGCCATGGCGAGAATGAAGTCTGTAAGCTCTTCAAGCGTGTTGGGTTTGATAAGGTATTCACGCTTGTCGAAGTATCTGATGAATCCGAAGATCTTGCAGAAGGTGAACATCAGGCAATCGTCGACGTTGCTGGGATCATCAACTCACTTACTTGCATGCGAAACAACATCCTACATGAAAACGCATCCCCTAGTCTGACAACAAATTGGATACGCCAGCAGCGTAACATATTATCTCGTTTTGCAGATGGCCTCGTTGCCCTTTTCGAGAAGAGCGTTGATGAGACCAAGGCGCGCATTCAAACAGGAGCGAACACAGATGGCAGTTGACCACAGCGAGAAAGCATTTGAAATAGTGATCAAGTGTCATCTGGGCGAGGGCGGTCGCTACATCAAGGGCGACCGCTGTTGATCTGTGCAGTGATAACGGCTAAGATCGACGTTCGTAAGGACGTTTAAGTATGAATCGTGTGGCGATAAAACCTGAGATATTACGCTGGGCGAGAGAGCGCGCCGACCGCAGCGCCGAGAGTCTGCGCCGTCGCTTTCCGAAGTATGCGTTGTGGGAGCGTGGGGAGGCGGTGCCGACGTTCAAGCAGTTGGAGGATTTTGCCAAGGCGACCTATGTGCCCTTCGGCTATTTGTTTCTGCCCGAGCCGCCGGAAGAGCCTATTCCGATTCCCGACCTGCGAACGATTCGCAAGGAGGCGATCAGCCATGCGAGCCCCGATCTGCTGGACACGCTCCATGCCATGCAGCGGCGGCAGGCGTGGCTTCGCGAGGAGCTGATCGAATGCGAGGCCGACCCGTGCGACTTCGTGGGAAGCGCCCGCCTTGCGGACGATCCGCAAGGGGTCGGACGCGAAATGCGGCGCATGGTCGGCCTGGACGACGATTGGGCTGCGGACGTTCGTACCTGGCGCGAGGCGGTCGGGGAACTGCGACGGGCCATCGAAGAGTTGGGCGTGATGGCGGTCATCAACGGCGTGGTCGGAAACAACACGCATCGGAAGCTGGACGTGGAGGAGTTTCGGGGTTTCGCCCTGAGCGACGAATACGCCCCTCTTGTCTTCGTCAATGGGGCCGACGCGAAATCGGCGCAGATGTTCACGCTGGTCCACGAACTGGCGCACATCTGGCTCGGCGAAAGCGCCTTGACGGATAGCGGCCTGACATCCCGGCCCTCGCAGGAGATCGAATCGTGGTGCGATCGGGCGGCGGCGGAGTTTCTCCTGCCGGCGCAGGCACTGAGAGCGTGCTGGCGCGATATCCGGCACGAGGAATCGCCGTTCGAGGTCCTTGCCCGACGTTTCAAGATCAGCCCTATCGTGGCCGGCCGTCGCGCGATGGACCTGCGCCTCGTGGGCCGGGAGACGTTCTTTGCCTTCTACGAGGAATACACTGCAAGAGAGCGTCAGCGACGACCTGCTTCGGGTGGAGGTGATTTTTACAGCAACCAAAACACGCGCGTGGGTGAAATGTTCGCCACGCAGGTGATTCTTGCCGCAAAGGGCGGCCGTCTGAGCTTCAAGGAGGCGTATGACCTGACGGGGCTGCATGGGGGCGCTTTTCAGGAATATGCCAGTCGCCTGGGGGTGAATCTACCGTGAGCGCGAATCGCCCCTACCTGTTGGACTCGGACGTGTTTATCGCGGCGAAGAACAGCTATTACGCTTTCGCGATCTGCCCGGGGTTCTGGGACAGCCTGATCCATCATCACGGCGTGGGGAATGTTGGCAGCATTGACCGGGTCAGAAGCGAGCTGCTCGCCGGGCGAAAGACCGAAGACCTTGTGCAGTGGGTCAAGGGACAATTGCCGTCCGCATTCTTCATGGATACCGGTGAGGCGGCCGTGGCCGGCGCGTATGGGGAAGTCATGCTTTGGGTGCAACGCAACCCGCAATATCTCGATCAGGCCAAGGCGAAGTTCGCAACCGAAGCAGACGGCTGGCTTGTCGCGTACGCGATGGTTCATGGTGTCACGGTTGTCACGAATGAGCAACCGCGCCCACAATCACGCAACCGGATTCTGCTGCCCGATGTGTGCGCACAGTTCAATGTGATCTACAAGGACACCTTTGCCATGCTCAACGAACTTGCCGTTCGATATGAATGGAGGGGATCGACCTGATGGCGGGCCAGCACACAGAACATGCCTTCGAGACCGCCATCGAGCAGCACCTGACGACTCTGGGAGGGTACGCCAGTGGCGATCCCAAGGCCTATGATCCGGAGCGGGCGTTGTTCCCTCAGGAGGTGCTGGCCTTCGTCAGGGCGACGCAGGAGAAGGAGTGGGCGTACCTGGAGAACCTCCAGAAGGACAAGGCCGCCGAGACGTTGCTCGACGACCTGTGTCGGGCATTGAACTCCGAGCACGAGGGGTGCCTTTCGGTGTTGCGGCATGGGTTCAAGTGTTTTGGCAAGCTCTTTCGCATGGCCTATTTCGCGCCGGCCAGCGGCATGAACCCGGACACGCAGAGGCTGTATGCGGCCAATCAACTGAGCATCACGCGCCAGGTTCACTACTCGAATCGCAATGACAACTCCGTGGACGTGACGCTGGCTCTCAATGGGATTCCCGTGGCCACGGCGGAACTGAAGAACCCGATGACGGGCCAGACCTGGCGCAACGCGGTTCACCAGTACAAGAACGACCGCGAGGCGGTGGACCTGTTCTTTCAGTTCAAGCGCCGCACGCTGGTCCATTTCGTCGTCGATACCGACGAGGTCTACATGACGACGCGTCTGTCCGGCGGCAAGACGTATTTCCTGCCCTTCAACAAGGGCTGCGGCAGCGGAGCGGGCAATCCCGAAAACCCGAACGGCTACAAGACCGCGTATCTGTGGGAAGAGGTCCTCCAGCGGCACAGCTTCCTTGATATCCTGGCACGGTTCATTCACCTCCAGATCGAAGAGAAGAAGCTCGGCGGCAAGAGGGTCACAAGGGAAACGATGATCTTTCCCCGTTACCATCAGCTTCATTGCGTGCGCAAGATTGTTGCTGATGCACAACAGCAAGGCACGGGAACCAACTACCTCGTGCAACACTCGGCCGGCAGCGGTAAGAGCAATTCCATCGCCTGGCTGGCGCATCGACTGGCGAGCCTGTACAATGACAACGACGAGAAGGTCTACGATTCGGTGATTGTCGTCACGGACCGGGTTGTCCTGGATCAACAGTTGCAGAACACGATCTACCAGTTCGAGCACAAGCAAGGCGTGGTCCAGAAGATCGAGGTCAACGCGGCTCAACTCGCTGGGGCGTTGGGCACGGGTGTGCCCATCGTTATCACGACGCTCCAGAAGTTTCCCTTTGTCACCGAGAAGATCGGCGATCTGCCGATGCATCGGTATGCCGTGATTGTGGACGAGGCCCACAGTTCCCAGGGTGGGGAGACGGCGACCGAACTCAAAGGGGTGCTTGCGGGCGCGGCGATCAAGGAAGAGGCCAAGACAAAGGCCGAAGAGGCGGGCCTGCCCGACTATGAGGAGGAAGTCCTCAAGGCGATGGCCAAGCGGGGCAAGCAGCCGAATATCAGCTTCTTCGCTTTTACCGCTACACCCAAGTACAAGACGCTGGAGGTCTTCGGCCGACCGGGTGCGGACGGGAAGCCCGAGCCATTCCATCTCTACAGTATGCGGCAGGCTATTGAGGAGGGCTTCATCCTCGATGTGCTCAAGAACTACACGACGTACAAGACGTACTATCGGCTCATCAAGTCCATCGAGGACGATCCGCAGGTAGACAAACGCAAGGCCGGCCGCGCCCTGGCCCGGTTCATGAGCTTGCACCCGCACAACATCGCCCAGAAGACCGAGGTCATGGTCGAGCATTTCCGGCATTTCACCATGCACAAGATCGGCGGCAGGGCCAAGGCGATGGTGGTGACGTCCAGCCGCCTGCATGCGGTCCGCTACAAGCAGGCGTTCGACAAGTACATCGCCGAGAAAGGCTATCAGGGCATCAAGGCGCTCGTGGCTTTCTCGGGCACGGTGATCGATCCGGATGCGCCGGAGGTCGAGTATACCGAGGTCGGGATGAACCAGGGCATCCGAGAGAAAGAACTTCCCGAGCGATTCGGAACCGAGGAATATCAGGTGTTGCTGGTGGCCGAGAAGTATCAGACGGGATTCGATCAGCCGCTTTTGCACACGATGTACGTCGATAAGCGTCTGGCAGGCATTCAGGCCGTGCAGACGCTGTCGCGCCTGAACCGCACCCATCCGGGCAAGGAGAATACGTTCGTTCTGGACTTCGTGAACCAGCCAGAGGAGATTCTGGCGGCCTTTCAGCCCTATTATGAGCAGACGTTGATTGGCGAACAGGCCGAAGCAAAACAGCTCTACGAGATCCAGGCGAAACTCGATGCCCAGCAGGTTTACTACAAGGCAGAAGTCGAGGAGTTTGCCAGGGTATTCTATCTGCCCAGGCAACGGCAGACCCAGAGGGACCATGCCCGGATGAACGCCTGTATTGATCCGGCGGTCGGACGTTTCACAGAACTCGACGAAGAGCCACAGGAAGAGTTTCGCAAGACTCTGGCGGCCTATCGGAACCTCTATGCGTTCCTTTCCCAAATCATCCCCTTCCAGGATTCGGACTTGGAGAAGCTGTATGCCTACATCCGTTTCCTTCTGAAAAAGCTGCCGAAGCCGGACCATGGGCCGGTCTACGATTTCGATGACGAGGTGGCACTGAAGTTCTATCGACTACAGAAGATCAGCGATGGATCGATTCCTTTGGAGCCAGGCAAAGAAGAAACGATATCGGGTCCAACGTCCGTGGGCACTGGTGTGGTCCGTGGTGACGAGATAGAACTGTCCAAGCTGATCGATATCCTCAATGAACAGTTCGGGACCGACTTCAAGCCAGGCGACCAACTGTTCTTCGAGTCGATCCGTGAAGACGCCGTAGCTGATGCGAATCTCAGGCAAGCCGCCCTCGCCAATACGATGGAAAACTTCGGCTATGTTTTCCGCAAGGCCCTTGAGGGCCTCTTCATCGACCGGATGGAGCAGAACGAGGAGATTGCCGCCAAGTACATGAACGAGGAGCAGTTCCGCAACGCCGTTGGCAAGCACCTTCTAAGAGAGGTCTACGACCAAATACGTGCCGAAGAAGAGGCTGCGTAGTGCTTTCGTGTCAACGCAGATCAATGAGTCCATCGTCACCTACGGCGGCTGGTCATGCTTGACTGAGGCGAACCAATGTGGCGAACATCCTGCGGCGAACGGACATTGCATGGCGCCGAGGCCCGGCTATTTGCCGAAGCATTGCTGAGCCTTTTGGACGATGTGCAAATGACTCCATTCGATGATTACGAGCTTGGCCTGTCGTGCTTCGATAGCCTGACCTACGGCCAGAAGATCTCTGTCCTGGCCATCGCCGGGAATGGATTGCTCCGCAATGATGTGCCGGCAGTCCCGCTCACGGCCGTACTGGAAGGCGCGATCGCGGCGGTATGCGAGCATCTGAGGGATTGCGTGACCTTTGAGATGGACGAGCCCGATATGGGGACTGAATGGCGCAAATTGATTGCTGGGGCCCTACGGGCGATGGAGGCCGAGGACGTGCCCGAGCCCACCTGCGCGGACAAAGAGGAGTGGGACATCGCGATCCAGGAACTGTGGGATTGCATCCTCTGGGATGCAGATTATGAGGACGGCAATCTTTACCTTGACCAGCCGCCGGATCTGGCGATGGAACTCAGGAGCCAGATGCGTATTCCTGACGACTACTTCGCCGCCATCGCCGACGACCTGACCGAGGACCAGGCTTTGGCCAGGGTGGCTGAGTTGCGAGCGGTGTGTGCGGGTGTTGTTGGATCATAATCGGCGATGATATCGAAGTATCACTGGAAACACTTGTAGCGTTGGCGCTGCCGCGTTCGGTCATGGGAACACACTGGACGACATTCTGGAGGATCCATATGAAACCGATACGTTGTCGGAGCACTTTCGTGCAGTTTGTGGCGGCGCTGATGGCCTCGGTTCTGCAGTGTCTTGTGGCGGGCTGCGTGTATGTGGAACAATCCGACGTCTCAGCACCGACGCCGGATAGAAAAGCCCTGTTCATCGTAGACGACCCTGAGGCGCTGAATACATCAGATGCAATGGTGAGGACACGCCTTGCCACGAGGCTCGGATTCAGCGTCATGCTTGTAGATGATGACAACGTCAGCGCGTACGACGCCGCTCGTTTCGATGTGATTGTTGTCTCCAAAACAGTGACATCAGCCAAAGTCGGTTCGCGTTACAAGCAATGTTCCTGCGGATTCCTGACCTGGGAAGATAATCTTCAGCGGATCCAGATGATGGCACTGATCGACAATGACGGTTCGACGGGCACGGCCTGGCACGGGACCGGGATGGCGGTTTATGTTTTGTCCGGGGCCGACACGTTTCTTTCGGCGGGCCTCGGCGGCAACATCGCTTTCTATACGCAGGCAGGTGAGATAACCTATGCGCCGAAGGGCGAGTTGGCAGCGGGCGCAAGAACAATTGCGCAATGGTCATCCAGCGATGGGCGGAAGCCGTACTATGCCTACGAAAAAGGGGCGACCATTGCCGACGGATCAACAGCGGCAGGGCGGCGCGTCTACTTCGGGCTCTACGATGATACGTTTCGCTATCTGACCGCCGACGGCTTGAAACTGTTCGACGCGGCGGTGCTGTGGGCGGCCGGAGCGAGCCCTCGCATAACCCAGGAGACCGCGAGATAATAGTCGTATCCGCCTGGACATGAGTTGCGACAAGTCCAGCGAGAAACCGGCTTGACTGACGTCAAGGCCAAGCAAGTGTTGGTGTGCATGGACTGCATTAGGTCAAACCGTCATCACGGCGGGGTCAATATCCTGTTCATGGACTGGTCCTCGCGCAAGGTGGGGATCCGGGAGCTCTGGACACTCAAGTGGCATCGCACGTTCGACACCGCCGGTCCCTGGACTGTTGCCGGCAGCGTTACCCAGGAGGACTGGCCCCGCTGGATGAGCCAACAATAGGCTCGCCGGCCCTCATAACTGGCGTGGGGTGCATGAGCGTATGCTACAAAGAGGTTGGGCTATCTCATGTAGGAACCGAACGTGTCATGCTCCAGAACGCAAGAAGGCCACCGGTATCCGATGGCCCTCTCGTGCATTCACTGCGCCCAGGCTTCTATTTCTTCTTCTTGACCGTCTTCTTCTTTGCTGCTTTCTTCTTGGCCTTCTTCGCAACCTTCTTCTTTGCGGCTTTCTTCTTCGCCATTGCTGTGTACCTCCATGTCACTTGGACAGAATCCTGATGGTGGGCTCGTATCCGTGAGCCCAACTGCTTTGGATTCTGATTGGCAAGCACGTGACGTTCAATGAAAAACAGCTTGACGTGAAGAACTTTTTTTCACCGTAAGTGCGCGCTCGCGCGCCATTTACAACAATCTGTTCAAGGCGGCGAAGAAAACAATTGCGCGCTCACCCAATTCGCGCTAAGCTGGATTCGCAATGATTGTCGCTTTTTGGAAAGGAGAAGATGATGAGCCTTACAATTCGAAAAGCTGTCGTGTTGGGATTGCTCGGCACAATTCTTCTGCTGGGCAACATCCTGTTCGTGGCGAACTGGCTCTCAGAAAAGGGCGTGGTGGATTGGGCACACCACATTCGGGCGGAGTACTTGACTGGGACCGCTGTCACGATCATCCTTGTCCTGTTGATCCTGCTCGTCAGCTCGAGGGGCGGTGCAGGCAGCTTGATCCGCCGGTGTCCGGTGTGTGATCATGTACTGGCCGGACGGAGTGGGTATTGTTCGGAGTGCGGGAGCAAGGTAGCTTGACAATCTCAATATTTCCCGCTGCAATGTCCGTCGGAACAGGAGTAATGCGGTGAGCGATCCCGTTGCGTGACGCCGTTGCAATCCGCGATCAGGATACCTTCTGTGATCGACAAGACGTCGGGAACCTTGTTCTACGAACTGGATGCGGCGATATTGCCCAGTGGGCACATCGAACTCGAATGGAGTTCTGGTGAGGGCCCGATTGGCAGGGATCAGAGACTGCTCCAGGACGAGTTGTGCAAGCGGATGGGCGAGGACTATGAGTCGGCCCTGCTGTTCCTGGGTTTCTCCGACCGGTCCGTGCCGCTGTCGCTTTCGCTGGATTACTGGCGGAAGGTGACGGGGCGGTTCGCCGAGGGTCTGGTCAGGACACCCGATCTGGAGGTCCTCCGGCACAAAGCAACCATCGCTCTGGAAGATGCCGAGGCCGCCGAACTGCTCGAGACGGCGCCGTTTATGCCGGGATTGGAGTATCTGAAGCGGGACCTGCTGGACAATCTGTGGTCTCTGCTGAACGCCACGTACCAACGTCAGATCAGGTCTTACAAAGGACCGGTCGCCGACTTCATTCGTACCCTGAGCCCGAAGGTGCACCTTGTTGGCCGGGTCTTCTTCCATCTCGTCGAGAGCAAGAAAGATGAATATCCGTTCGCCTTTCTCGCCACCTACTCAACCGGCCTGGACCAGAAGAGCGGCTGCAAGCACGTGCCACTGAAGCATGCCCTGGCAGAATACGGCACCGACAGCCGGAAGCTCCTCGATTTGCTCGCCACCGTCCACCAGGCGGCGGCCGAGAGCCAGTTTCTCTCCGGAGTTCTGGACAGTGGCGAGATCTTCCACCCGCTGGCCCTCTCGGCCGGCGAAGCGTACACGGTCCTCAAGGAGATCCCGATCTATGAGCGAGCCGGCATCCTGTGCCGTATTCCCAACTGGTGGAAGAACCAAGCGGCGGGGCTTCGCCTGAATATCCAGATTGGGCAGGCCCGGCCCAGCGCGCTGGGGATGGACGCGATTCTCGATTTCAATCCTGGATTGCTGCTGGGGGACGCGCCAATCTCTGAAGAGGAGGCCCGCAGGTTGTTGGACGAATCTGAGGGCCTCGCCTTCATCAAAGGCAAATGGGTGGAGGTGGACCGGGGCCGGCTCGAACAGACCCTGCGTGCCTATGAGAAGGCGCAGGAATTGATGGCCGATGGGGATTTGACTCTGCGCGAGGCCATGCGGCTGCAATTGGACGCCGACAAAACGTTGGTCTTGTCCGAAGACGGCGTCCAGGTCGAGGTCTCACAGGGTCAGTGGCTCGAATCTGTGGTCGCACGGCTCCGCGATCCACGGCGTATGGATTCCGTCCGACTGCCGGGCCGATTCAAGGCTACGCTTCGGCCCTATCAACGCCAGGGCCTGGACTGGCTGTGCTTTTTGGATGGTCTCCAGTTCGGGGCCTTGCTGGCCGACGACATGGGTCTGGGGAAGACCGTGGAGCTGTTGGCCATGCTGAGCGTCCGGACGGCTGCCAAATCGAGGCAAGGCCCGAAGACGAGCCTCTTGATCCTGCCGGCCTCGCTGATCGGCAACTGGACCGGCGAGATCGAGCGGTTCCTGCCATCCCTGAAGTACTTTGTGGCCCATCCATCCAGCGGGGCTGACAAAGATTTGCTACAACGCGGCCCTGCACTGGATGACGTCGATCTGGTGATTACCACGTACGGCCTGTGCCAGAAATATGCCTGGCTCCAGGATGCCCAGTGGGACCTTGTCGTACTGGACGAAGCGCAGGCGATCAAGAACCCCGGCACCAGGCAGACGCGGGCGGTGAAGAAGTTGCACGCCAGGAATCGAATCATCATGACGGGCACGCCAATCGAGAATCGCCTGTCCGATCTGTGGTCGTTGTTCGATTTCCTCAATCCTGGGCTGCTGGGCAGTGTCGAGGAGTTCGGCGGTTTCAGCAGGAAGCTCAATCGGGACCCGAGCGGCTATGCCCGATTGAAGAAGGTTGTGGGCCCGTACATCCTGCGCAGGCTCAAGACGGATAAGACCGTGATCTCCGACCTGCCCGACAAGATCGAGATGAAAACTTACGCGGAGCTGAGTCGTAAGCAGGTCGTTCTGTATCAGGACCTGGTCAAGCAGCTCCGGCAGGTTTTGGAGGAACAGCCGGACGGCATTCGGAGAAAGGGCCTGATCCTTGCCTCGCTGATGAAGTCCAAGCAACTGTGCAATCACCCGGACCAGTATCTGGGTCAAAATGGATTCGCAGAACCCGACAGCGGCAAATTCCAGCGGCTCCGTCCGATCTGTGAGACGATCTTCGAGAAGCGAGAGAAGATGCTCGTGTTCACGCAGTTCAGGGAGATGACAGAACCCCTGAAAGAATTTTTCGACACCATCTTCGGGCACGAGGGCCTGGTCCTGCATGGTGGTACGCCGGTAGGGAAACGTCGGCAGATGATTGAGCGATTCCAGAGCGACGAGTATGTGCCGTTCATGGTCCTTTCTCTGAAGGCCGGCGGCGTCGGACTGAATCTGACGGCCGCCAATCACGTGGTGCACTTTGACCGCTGGTGGAACCCCGCCGTGGAGGATCAGGCAACGGATCGGGCCTTTCGCATCGGGCAGCAGAAGAATGTGGTGGTCCACAAGTTCGTCACCAAGGGCACGGTGGAGGAGAAGATCGACCAGATGCTGGCGGAGAAGGCCGAGCTTTCCCGGCAAATCATCGCGGCTTCCGGTGAGGCGTGGATTACCGAAATGGATGACAAAGAGTTGATGGGGCTGTTCACATTAACCCTGTAAAGGATCTCCTATGCCATACTACAACTACGGTTACCCCCGATATGTGTCCGTTGGCGAGAAGAGGGCCAAGGCGCGGCGCAAGCTCGAACAACTAAAGAAGAAGCACCCGGATATTCGCCCGGTCGCCATCGAAGGCAGCACGCTGGTCCGCACGTGGTGGGGCAAGGCGTGGAACGGCAATCTCACCAAGTATGCCGATTATTCGAATCGGGTCGGACGGGGACGCAGCTATGTGCGGCATGGGGCCGTCCTGGACCTGCAGATCGAGCCTGGCCAGGTTAGTGCGCTGGTGCAAGGTAGCCGACGGAGCCCTTATACCGTGACCGTAACGATCAAACCCATAAGCAAGGCCATCTGGACAGAGATCCGGGTCGCCTGTGAGGGCCAGGTTGCGTCCTTGCAGGAATTGCTGGAAGGCCAGTTCCCCAAGGGCCTCGCGGAGTTGTTCACGGCCAAGGGCAGTGGCCTGTTTCCCTCGCCCAAGGAGATCGAATTCAAGTGCAGCTGTCCTGACTGGGCCACCATGTGCAAGCACGTCGCCGCTGTCCTCTACGGCATAGGAACGCGGCTGGACGAGGACCCGAGCCTGTTCTTCGTTCTTCGCAAGATGAAGATGGACGACCTCGTCACCCAGGCTGTTCGCGACAAGTCCGAAAGACTGCTGAAACAGGCGAGAAATAAGACCTCTCGCGTGATCGAAGACGCCGATCTGGGGGATGTGTTCGGTATCGATCTGGAGCCCGCCGTGAGGGCAGAGAACGACGGTCCCGAAACCACGACCGTCGAGCCCAGCACCTCGGCGAAAGCTCGGCGCAGGGCTCCCGCAAAGAAGGCGAACAAGAAGCGGACGACCCGGAAGGCCCAAACCGTCGCCAGGAAAACGAAGCGTGGTGGCCGTGCCAAGATGAAGAAATAGGCCTCGCGTAAACATCCACGGCTATTCAGTCGCGCGAAAGGAATTCACTATGTCCGAAGCACCTCAATGGTTGACGTCGCTTGTTGACGGTGTGGGCAATTGCATGGAGGCGCACTGCGCCGCGGGCTCTCTGGCTTTTCGTTGGGGCAGTGAGGATGACTTCTGGGAAGTGACGGTCTATTGCACTCCTGGCGAAGCAGTCGGAGGAGCGGAAGATGGAGCAGTCCTCGTGTCCGGTTTCTCTTTGGACCTGCTGGAACTGACATCCCTATTTGAAGAGCTGACGGATAGCCACTGGCAGGCGCACTCGTTCGGCCCCCATGATCACACAGGCCCGCATATTTCAGTTGAGGGCATGTACCGAGGGCACCACGTGTATCTGCAGGTCCTGGTTGAAGCGCCGGAGAATGAGGAGCCAGGATTCAAGGTAGATATGTAGTTTCTGTTGCGGAAAGGGGTTCTGAGCGTGTCATTGACCCGTTCCACGAAGCACAAAGGAACGATCGGGATGATGCCGAGTGCCGACAACGGGCATTTCTCCTTCGTGGAGCGATTTCAGGCT
>Ga0334890_1003975_pt1 | contig 14136 bp, 9 predicted proteins | sample GraSluR1_MG_3_FD_207220 | JGI IMG/M metagenome (GOLD analysis project Ga0334890, IMG submission 207220) | Sludge microbial communities from methane-producing bioreactor in Wageningen University, Netherlands - Granular Sludge_31_08-R1 | ecosystem: Engineered > Bioreactor > Anaerobic > Unclassified... | reverse complement strand
TCGGTTGGCAAGGTGCGGGAAAAGCCCCTTTCCCTTGAAGGCGTCCATTGTTCGCAGGAAAATCAAGTTGTTCTTTTGCTGAGGTGCGAAATACGGGTTGGAAATGCGCTGCCGCACCAGCGGCGGGATGATCACCGCATCGCCCGGAACGACATCCTCCGGCGAAAGATCGCCTATCTCGACACGCCCCGTTCCGGTCAGAATATAGTATCGCTCGGTCGTGCCGGAGAGCCTGTGCCATCTGGTCGTGACCCCCGGCGCCACCCTGGCCCTGGCGATGGAGACGTCCGGATCGTCCGGGGAGTTGGACGTTTCGAGGATATAACAGCGCTCTTCCGTAAAGTATTCACCGGCCGGGTCTGGCCGCAGGACAGTTGCACACACGGGAGATTCCCCCTCTCCAGGATAAGACGCCCAAGAAAAAGGAGCGTATCGTGCGGATAATAGTACATCAAAAGTACCGTCGGGAACAGCGACTGACATCACTGCTATAATCGGGACATCCTGCGGCGCACGTGAATCGGAAGCCCGGAAGATGGAGATCAAGCCGCTTCCAGCGCTCATCTTCGGAAGGGACTTCCGGGAGCGCGCGATCAACTTCGTCGCGCTCGTTGAAGAGGGGACGATTTCTCCCGACGACGTACACATCTTCTCCTGCGTCGAAACGGCGGACGAGGCCTGGGCGGCGATCAAAAAGGCATGCGGTATTTCCTGAGATTTTTCGAAAACAGGATTATTTCAGCGACGTCTCGGTTCTCACGATGACGAAGGCCGGTTACAGAACGTTTTTTTCCATCAGTACCAGCGTGCCGTCGCGGGAGTATTCGCGGAAGCCGTACTTCCCGTAGCAGCCCATCGCGCGCTGATTGTATGTTCTGACTTTCAGGATAAGGCGCCGCGCTCCCATAGCGTCCTTCGCGCGTATTTCCAGAAGAGAGAGCAAGCGTCTTCCCGCCCCTCTGTTCCGCATATCGGGGGCGATATACAGAAAACGCACCATCACGGAATCTTCATCGCCCCGGCAAGGGGCGAGCGCGCCGTGTCCGACCATTCGTTCCCCCTCGTACACGAGGAATGAGCGCGTCCCGTTTGCAGGGTCCAACTCGGCCCGCCATTGGTCGTGGTTGAAAGGATATTCGGCTACCGGCCAAACAAGATGAAGATCTTCCGGATCCGCAATCATCCGGGCAAGAGCTTCCGTATTCAGCGGGTTGTTTTCTACAAGTCGCAGCTGTTCGTACAAGACGCTCTTATACTTCATTCTCTTCATCATCCTCAAGCGTATTCCACACCCCGCCGGAAGAAAAGTAGTTCGCTATGCCCGCCAGCAGTGTAAATTTCCTCGCAGGTTTTGTAAGGCAGTCGTCCATACCCGCATCCGCGCAGAGAGGGGCGCTTTCGGAACGGGTATACCCCGTCAATCCCAGGATAAACGAACGCTTTCCCGACTCGACTTCGTGCTTCCGTATGGCTTTCGCCGCAGCGCAGCCGTCCATTCGTGGCATCTCAAGGTCCAGGATAATGACGTCGGGGGCGTCTTTTCGTACAATCTCCAGGGCTTCCTGTCCGTCCGCCGCCATTAAGACGGTCCACCCCGGAAGCGAAAGCAGCTTTGAGAGAAGCGTCCTGTTTACCGTGTTATCGTCGGCCACAAGAATCGATAACTTCTCCGGAAGCGCGGTTCCTTCCTCTTCCATTGTTCCCTTGGAATCAGATGGCGTTCGGGCAACCTCCAGGGGAAGCGAAAGCGTAAAGTCGGAACCTCTCCCGAGAGCGCTCTCCACCGAAAGGACTCCTCCCATAAGTTCTGCCAGCTTTCTGCTGATCGGCAGCCCTAAGCCAGAACCGCCGAACCGACGGGCAACGGAGAGCTCGCCTTGGTGATACGGCTCGAAGATCGAATCAAGAACATCCGGCATCATACCCACGCCTGTGTCCGAGACGGTGAACCGGATCTCGTAACTGAATTCGCCGAGAGGAACTCCGGTCACGGCAAGACGTACGAAACCTCTTTTTGTAAATTTTATTGCATTCCCCAAGAGATTAAAGAGAATCTGCTTCAGGCGCAGCGAATCCCCTGTGAAGACGTCCGGCAACGTCGGATCGGCGGACACGCGAAAGGCGATACCGCTACGCTCCGCATGAAAGACGAACATCGGCGCAATATCCCCGAGAAGCGCGCTCAGGGAGAAAGGCATCCGCTCAACCTTGATCATGCCCGCTTCTATTTTTGAGAAGTCCAGAATGTCGTTCACCATCTCCGTGAGAAATTTGCCGGCCTGGGAGATCATCGAGAGATTATCGCGCAGTTCGGAATCGACCTCTCTTTCAAGCAGCAGATCGCTCACTCCGGTGAGGATGTTCAGCGGCGTTCGTATTTCATGGCTCATCCGGGCCAGAAAATCGCTCTTCGCTTCGTTTGCGCGCTGCGCCTCAAGCGTCGCCTTCCGAAGTTCCTCCTCCAGGCGGCGGCGTTCCGCAATCTCCAGCTGCGCATCTTCGTAGAGTCTTGCATTATGCAACGCCAACGAAGCCAGGAAAGCAAACTGATCCAGATGCTCCAGCCGCGTATCCTCGATTTCCCGCGGCTCTCCTTCGTAGTAAATGGAGAGGTAGCCGAAAACCTCGTCCTTCCAGCGCAGCGGCACCCCGACTGTCGTTCCGATACAGTCGAAGTCATGATCAGGCAGCCTGTTGCTAAAGTTCCGGTAATCTTTGACTATTTTGCGTTTGCCGGCCGCGATCACCTCGCCGCCGAGCCCCATGCCCAAAGGTATCCGGATTCCTTGGAACGAGGAGAGGATCGGCCCCTGCGACCAACTGACATAGCGCTCTTTTGTGGTGAAATCAACGAACGATATGGAGCCGTGCTCGGTGTTCATCGCCGATGTAGCGTATCGCAACACTTTCTGGAGAAGGGAATCCGTATCCAGCTCGGCCATAAGATCCGCGCTGATCTCGGCAAGCATCGAGAGCGAACTGTTCTGCTCCTTCAGCCAGAGTTCGTTTGTTTTGCGCTCCGTCACATCGCGAAGAATCCCGCAGATACAGCTGCCGTCGGGTGAAACGATCGCCGAAAGCTCGCCCCAGAAGGACGAAGAATCTTTTCGTCTGAAGGGCGCCTCGAACCTGTCCAAAAACCCCTTCTCGAAACGTTCGAGAATCGTCTCCCGTAAAGCGGGGGAAGGGAAAAGGACCTCGGCTGCGGGCGTGCTTACAAAAGACTCGCTGCCCTCGACGCCGAAGAGGCGGGCAAAGAGCGGATTGCACTCCAGAAGACGCCTGAAAGATGCGTCGGTCTTGAAGAAAGGGTAATATTCCTGCGTACTCAGATTGTGCCAGGATATGGCGATAGGGCGGGGAGTCGTCCTCTTCAAATGCCCCGAAGAGAACGGAGAGTTTTCTTCAGCGTGCATTCCATGAACACGTGCCACACATCCACCCCCAGGTAATGTTTCATTCTTTGAAACAATTCCCTTCTTTACATACTCTCCACTATGCTTATTAAAATACCACATTGGAAATGATTCAGGAATGCCTCTTCGATGATTCGCAGGAATCATCTTTGAACATCTTTGCATGTAAAAACGTTCTTCTCATTGTTCCAGAACGAATCGATACCCCGCCCCGTGCACAGTGCAAAGAAAGACCGGCCTCGAGGGGTCGTCCTCAATCTTTTGCCGTAACCGGACCACGTGCTGGTCGACAGTCCGCGTCGTCACCTCGCAGTCGATCCCCCACACATCGTCCAGAAGAGTGTTTCTGGAGACGACCTTTCCCTCTCGCTCCGTGAGAAAACGAAGCAACGCCGCCTCTTTCGGAGTCAGCGCAAACTCAACGCCGTTCTTTTGCCCGGTCATGCTCTCGAAATTCACCGTAACATCCCCGAACGAGAGTGTTGAAGAGGCTGCTCCCTCTGTCCGCGCCGTTGAGGACAGAGCGCCTCTTCTCAGCGCCGACCGGACGCGGGCCAAAAGCTCGGCCATTCCGAACGGTTTGACGATATAGTCGTCGGCCCCGAGTTCGAGCCCGATCACCTTGTCGATCTCCGAGCTCTTGGCAGTAAGCATCAGCAGCGGAATGAAGCGGTCTTCCGTACGGATGGCGCGGCAGACGTCGTATCCGTTCATTCCGGGCATCATCACATCCAGGAGCACAAGGTCGGGCCGCACGGCCCGGTATCTTTCGAGCGCCGTAAGCCCGTCGCAGGCGGTCTCCACTTCGTACCCTTCGCTCTCCAGAAGATCCGCCACCCCGGTCAGGATGGCGAAGTCGTCCTCCGCTATCAGAATGCGTTCGTTCATTTCTCCTCCCCTTGTCCCGAGCCTGCCGCCGCTTCCTCAAGCGGTATCCTCAGCGAAAAGACGCTACCCCCGCCGCTTCTTGGCATATATGATACGTCGCCTCCGTGGCGCCGCGCTATCGACCGCGCTATCGAAAGTCCCAGTCCGGCCCCGCTTCTCGACGCCGTCAGCGAATAGTCTCCCCGAAAGAACTCCTGGAAGATCTTTTCCTTCTGCGAGGAGGGAACCCCCGGCCCCCTGTCCGCAACTTCCACGAAGGCATACCCGGACTCGTTTCCGCACTTTATGCCGATCTCGCGGACATCGCCGGAGTACTTCTCCGCATTCGACAGCAGATTCATCAGCACCTGACGGAGACGCTCCGGACTCCCGCGCACAGGCGTCGGCCCGTCGGTTGAAAAAGAACAGGCAAAACCGTTTTTCAAAAGGTTCGGCTCCAGCTGCGAAAGGGTCTCGCGCGTCAATTCGGAAAGATCAAGGGGCTCAGTCGCGGACTCTCCGCCGCCACCTCCGCAGGAAAACGCGAGCACGTTCTCTACCAGACGGGAAAGACGCTCCGCCTCGGAGACCATAGTCCGAAGATACTCTTTTCGACGTTCTTCGTCCTTCTGCCGCCCCGAGAGCAGCATCTCGGCGAAGAGGCGGATGGAAGTGAGAGGCGTTTTCAGCTCATGCGAGACGTTGGCGACAAAGGTTGTCTTTCGGCGTGCACGACGCATCTCCGATGAGAGCATCCAGAGAATAAGCGCCCCGCCGCAGAGTATCACAAAAAAGAGCGCTCCCACAAGCAACCAGACGGCCCGAGCGGCAAACCGGGCGCGGGAAGCGGCGTCCGTAGGGTCGGCGAGCCACGCTCCGGCCTCCCAGCGAGGCAGAAGGGGCGAAATTTCCCTGGCGACGAACGGGCGCCGCCAGTCCGGAAGCTCTTTGGTTTCCGGGGCGAGAAGAGGTTCGCCCCGTTCGTCCAGAACGGTGAGTATACGGGTGTCGGTCAGTATCTCGGGGAGCACCCCGGCGATTCTGTCTTTCAACACATCAACATCCACAAGGAATCCGGCGACCGTTCCGTCGGCACGCGAACTCCAGAAGAGCAGATCAATGCCGTCGTCCGAAAGCCTTGGAAGAAAGCCCCCCAAAGATTCGGCCCGCACCTCTTCGAAGCGTTTCCCCCTGGCCACCGTCTTCGACGGTTCTTTGGCGGCCTCAAGCACGGAAGGCGTTCGGGCAACGGGAGCGACGTTCCGTTGCAGCAACTCAAATCCCTCTTCCTCGGCCTTCTTGAAGACCTCTTCCCGCAGCACAGCATCCGCAGTGATACGGCTCTCCGCCATCTGCCGCTCAGCGCCGCCAGGCTGTGCAAGCTTCTTCGGAAGCGGCGGGAAGAGCGCGAGGGGGGCGGGAGGAGAGAGGGGCGCGGGAGAAGCCGCGCGAAGTGCTTTCTCCATCTTCGCCCCCTCCTTCGGAGAGGGTTCATAACCGCCGTCCGCTTCCTCGTCCATGAGAAACGCTTCGTCATGAGAAGAAAAATCCGCAGGCGCCTCCGCAGCCTGGAATGCAATGGAATCCTCCGCCGAGTACGGAACGGATTCAGGCATCGCACCGACGGGGCGATTCCTTTCCGCGGGAGTCCGCAAGCCCGTCGCTCCCGCGACGTCTTCCCTGCGCGAAAGGGTGGAGGGAGCAACCTCGTCGAGATCGTTCAATTCCCTGCGGTATACACCGGCGATATGATCATAAACCGGCAGCTCGGCTCGTCCTTCAAGAAACGCCCCGAAAGAAAGGAGAAGCGTTTCGACTGCCTCAGGGGGCGAATCAGAAAGAGAGAGACGTCCGTGCACAAGCAAAAAGGGAGAGACGGCAAGCGCTCCTCCCCCTCTCCACTGCTCCAGAAAGGCGGGATTGGAAGGGATCTCCGACGCCTCGCCCATCAGTTCCGTTGCAATCGACCCAAGCAAGTCGGCCACCCGGTGAGCGGCGAGATTAACCTCCGAGAGCAGGGCGCTCTCCAGGTTGCGTTCGATGTGCAACGCCTCCCTGTCCGCAGCGCGAAGCGCGAGCATGCTCAAGACGACGCTCGGGAGCAGTACGGCGAGGGAAAAGAGCAGCGTCAGAGAAAACGGGGTAGTCAACCTTTTGAGCACGTCTCTCATCTTCTCCATTGCGCCGTCCTCCTTCCCTTTACGTGAAGGCCAGGGACGAAAACGTCCCCGGCCTTTTTCTTCATACTATCTCCTGTTCTCCGGAAGGATCGCCTCTTATTTGGAGGCGTTTCCCTCTCCCTCTTTTTCTTCTTCCTCTGCTTCATCCTCCGGCGTATCCTCCGGCTTGTCCCCTGGAAGATCGCCGCTCACGACTTCTACCGGAGCCTGCTGGGTCTTCTGCATATAGGCGTCGTTAAGGACTTTTTTCCGCTCCACGTTCGAAAGCCCGCCTGTCGAGAGCAGACTCTCCGCCAGATCCTCGAAATACTCCGATTCTTTGTCCATCTGCGGAGCTGCCGTCCCGACGGAAGGGGCGAGCATCCGAAGCTGTTTCGTCCGATCTCCCAGCATCTGCGCCGCCTCCTGCGCTTTCCCCTCATCGGCCAGGCGAACGGCCTCCTCTCTGATCTCCGCGTTCCGGGCCAGAGCAGCCTGCGAGACGATGTCCGTCCTCTGGCGCTTCTCCACCTCGGCGCCGTCAGCGGTAAAGGAGAAGGTCAATGGAGCGCTCTTCCGCACGGTGTCCCCGGTCACGGGATCGATGTACTCAAGGACGACTTCTGCCGCTTCAAGCTGGGCGCCCTCTTCCCCTTCAGGGAGCTCCATTTCAAAGAGCGCGTATTTTTCTCCGCTGTAGAGGTTATCGATGGAGGCCTCCAAAAGATCGCCAGTGAGGTTTCCCGGCCGGCCAATGACACGCGCCGGACGCGCGCCGCCGAGAGCGCGGAGCGAAATGCGCACCCGCCGGGCCGTCAGCGTCACCGCATCCTCCATATCCCGGGTGAAGATCTCGGGCAGCATTCTCGCATTGCGGGCGAAATAGGCGTTCCCCCCGCTCTCCGCAGCGAGCGCCGTCATAAGATCCTCGTGGTAATCAAGCCCGAGCCCTATCGTCGTTATCGTCATCTCCCTGCGGGCCAACCCCCTGCCGAGACGCGCCAGCTCCTCGGTCGACGAGGGACCTACGTTGGCGATTCCGTCGGAAAGCAGCACAATACGGGGGATAAACCCCTCGTCGATGAAGGGTTCGAGCTGCTCTGCACCAAGGACGACGCCGTCGTGCAGCGCTGTCATTCCTCCGGAGCGAACCCGGGAAATCGCCCTGAGAAAAGCCGGTTCTTTCGCACCGTTTCCGACGGAGCGAGCCCGTACCAGAACGGATGCGTTGTCGTCGTACACGATTATTGTCGCCACATCCCGGCTGTCAAGCATCTTGAGGGCTTCGAGAGCTCCACGTTTCGCATTCTCCATCTTCCCGTCGGACGCCATCGATCCTGATTTGTCGAGCACCAGAGCGACAGCAAGCGGGGCCCGAACCGTCTCTCTTCTGGTATATGGACGAACAAGCGCCCTGACAACAACCTTCCGAGCCTCCCCGGTCTGCACGACGGGGGTATCCGCGGTAACCTCAAAGACCACCGTCTCAGACTGTTCCGCAAAAACAGTTCCAGCGCCGAGAACCACCGCCGCGCACACCGCCAAAACCAGCAGCAGGACTCCATTCTTTTTCAACAACATCTTCACCACCTCCTGGTCCGAAGGATACAGCGAAAAAACCGGCAGAATGTCATCGCCCCGTCAAGCGGATGTCACAAAAATGTAAAAATCCTCAGAGTTTCCCTACCGGCGCCATATAGAGGACAAACTCGTTCTCTCCGTCAACACCGATGAGACTGTCGGCAAGTTCCTGGTCGTAGGCGGCAATGGCGCACGTTCCGGCGTCTGCGGCTTCGCATGCAAGATAGAGGTTCTGGCAGACATGCCCCGCGTCGAGCGCGATCACCTTCACGGAGGCCTCGGAATAGCGCCATTCGGTACGCTCCGGAAGCGCCGTCCAGATGAACGTGACTGCGCTTTTCCCGGCGAACGGCTGATTGTGCGCAGCCCTGCTCATCCTCGATTCAAGGTCGGACGGACATCCGAGGGGAAGCAGCGCGTGGTCAAAAGGAAGGTACCTGTAGATTCCCTTCTGGAGCGATTCCACCCGAAAAACAGCGAGGTACGTCTCGAACGGATGACGGCATCCCGCGGAGGGTACGGTCCGGTAAGAGCGGACGGGATCGCGGTCGCCTCTGACTCCCTGCGTCGCCCACAGCAAAAAGCTCAACTCTTCAACGGCCAGAGGCTTCGCCGAATACTTTCTATGGGAGCTGCGGCGACGGATGGCCTCCGCCACGGAAATATCACGGGGAGCTCCCCCCTCATCCGGTCCGGGCAGCGGAATTATATGGCTGCCCTCCGGGCGCGGTTTTTGCACTGGAGGCGGCGGATACCCAAGATTCTGCTGCGTCTGCGAAAAATCGACGGTCGTGCGTACTGTATCCTTCAAAAACCAGCGATACTCTTCTTTTTTCATTCTCATCATTTCATTCCTCCCCGGCAATATCCGGAATACATGCGAAGGTCGCAGTTCCTGGTGTTCACTTCAGTTCTTGGCGTTCACTTCACTCCTTAGCGTTCACTTCACTCCTTGATTATATACTGCGACGCTGCAGCGGCAAAGCCGAAACAGTAACCTCCTGAATCCATCGACGACGACGAACGCACCGTCCGAAGTTGCTTGAGAATACATTTTCTGATAAAATGTATTGCACACAGCAAAAACTCTGCAATTTGTGCACACGGCACACATCTTAAAATACCCGCCGTTTCAGCCTTTCTTGTGTGAACGACGTTTTTTCATTTCGTCCACATTATAGGCATACGCAGCTCACGAAAGGAAGTGGTTCAACTCATGAGAAAAGCCGGCCGGATTCTTCTGCTCCTTCTCATCGCGGCGATCTTCATCGCGCTTTCAGCAACGGCCTTCATGCTTGCCGCCTCGACGGAGAGCGCCTCCAGGGTTCGACTCGACTGGGCCCATATGGCGAACATCAGCGCGGAGCGCGTGCTCTCTCCCGCAGACAGATCGTCTCCTCGCGCGGCAATGGAATCCTTCATGAACCATATGAAAGAAGGCTACGAACGACTGCTCAAGGCGAAGGAGCTCGTCTCCTCCGCTCCGGGACTTCTCCATCAACCGCCCGAGGCGCTGGAAGAAGCGGGACGCGCCCTGTATAACTTTGAATGCGCCATGCACGTCCTCGACCTCTCACAAATCCCCCAGGTCGTCCGTCTTCAGAACGCCAGGGAAAACATTCTTCTCTTGAAGGAGATTCTCGACCGGGTGGGCATCCCCCGGTACGATCAGATACCCGGAGCCCAGGAAGTCGAAGAACAGGGACTCGTCCGCTGGACCATACCCAAGACTGAAATACGTCTGCACCGTGTAGAATCCGGGATCGACGAGGGGCGATGGCTCGTCACGCCGGCCTCCGTTGCCGAGCTGGGACGTTCTTACCGAAGGGTACGGCATCTGCCATACCTACCGGGAGCAACCGAAAACGCTTATGAATACTATACAGCCTCTCCGGGAGCTTTCTTTCCCCCCAAGTGGGCGTATTTCATTCCGGCGTGGCTGACGCATCGTACTTACGGTCAAGCCCTCTGGCAGTGGAGCATTCTCATTGTCTCGTCAATTCTGTTCATCCTCCTGCTTTTGGCCGTCCGGAAACTGAGTTTTAAAATCTCGGAGGGCAGGTCGCCTGTCTTCAAACAACTCCTGAAGCTGACTGCCCCGTTTTCGCTCGCCCTTGGAGCAATCGCAATGGTCTGGGTCATCGAAGAACAGATTAACATCACCGGAACGCTCTATCTTTTGCTGATCAACGTCCTTACAGCTGTTGAGTGGTTAGGCTGGACGTGGGTGGTCGTCCGGGCGGGCGAGCTGCTCGCGGAGCTCATTATTCTCTCGCCCAGAATCGAGTCCGGGAGCGTCGACGCCAGCCTGGTGCGGACGCTGAGCCGTCTCGCAAGCATCGCCGCTGCCATCGGTATTCTGATGTTCGGAGCCTCCGAGCTCGGCGTCCCGCTGATGACCCTCATCACCGGATTCGGTGTCGCCGGTTTGGCCGTCTCGCTGGCGGCCCGTCCGACTCTTGAGAACATCATCGGAGGCCTCATTCTCTTCACCGACCGGTCCGTCAAGGTCGGCGAGTTCTGCCGCTTCGGAGACAAGGCGGGAACCGTACTTCATATCGGCTTGCGGAGCACGAAGATCGAAGCGCTCGATCAGACGGTGATCTCCATCCCGAACGCCGACTTCTCGCAGATGCAGATCACGAACGTCAGCCGCAGGAGCAAGGCGCTGCTGCAAAAGACCATCAACCTTCGTTACGAGACGACGCGCGACCAGCTCCGGTGGATACTGGCCTCGATTCGGGACGTGCTCCACGCGCACCCGAAGATCTACGCGGATCCGGCCCCCTTCGCCCGCTTCGAGGGCTTCGGAGAATCATCGCTCGACGTGCTCATCTTCGCCTACGTCAAGACGAAGAAGTGGTCCGAACTGATGGCGATACAGGAGGACATCCTCTTCCGGATCGGCGAAATCGTCGAGAAGTCCGGCTCCGGCTTCGCCTTCCCCTCCACAACCGCCTACATTGCGAAAGACGACGGTTTGGACAAGGAGAAGGGGGCCGCAGTTGAAAAGGAGGTGCAGCAGTGGCGTGAGGAGGACGCCTACCCGTTCCCCGACACACCGCTTGAGCGCATGTCCACGCTTTTAGGGACCATCAAGTACCCTCCGAAAGCCTAAAAAGTGCACTGTTCACGAAACGGCCCTGATGTTATGGGCCGTTTCGCACCTTTTCGTCAAGCGTTCACCAAAGATGATGCGCACCATAAAAACAGAGCTGTTTCACAGCCGCGTCATTACCGCTAAACTCCTGCTATCGAAAGAGTACCCTGTGATCTGAAAAGAGGCTGATCATCCGATGAAAGCATCTCGTTACATTGCGCTTCAAATTGTGTTTACAGCTCTGTGCATACTCTTCGGGACTCCTTTTCTGCTGTCTGCATCCACGGATTCCTCTTCGCGTCTCCGCCTGGAATGGTCCGGAATGGCGCACATAAGCGCGGGAAGAGCGCTTGCCCCGGCCGACAGATCATCGCCGCGAGCAACAATGGAATCCTTCATAAACCACATGAATTCCGGTCATCTGCGTTTGCAAAGGGCCTTCGAGCTCTCCGCCGCCGATCCGAGTCTTTTCAATCATCCACAAGAGGCGCTCGAAGAGGCCGGCCGGGCGCTCTATGATTTTGAACGTGCCATGCACTGTCTTGACTTCTCCGCCATTCCTCTGATTGTGCGCCTTCAGGAGGCACGTGAGAGCGTGCTGCTTCTAAAGGAGATCCTGGACCGCGTCGGCATCCCTCGGTACGACCAGATACCGGGCGCAGGAGAAGTTGCTGAGCAGAAGCTCGTCCGCTGGACAATTCCAAAGACCGAGATACGCTTGTACCGGGTCTCTTCAGGCGAAGAGGAGGGAAACTGGATCGTCGACGCCGAGTCGGTAGCCGAACTGGAACGCGCCTACCGCAGGGTGCGCCATCTTCCGTACCTGCCCGGAGCAACCGAGAATGCGTACTATCAATTCATCACCACCCCCGGGTCGTTTTTCCCCCCAAAGTGGGTGCAGCACCTTCCGGAATGGTCCACCGCCCTTGTCTATGAACAAACTCTCTGGCAGTGGATCGCCCTGATCGCCTGGCATCTGATTTTCATCGCCGCTCTGTCAGGCGCCTGGATACTCTGCCGGAGACTCGCCGAACGCTCAACGCCCTTCGTCAGCCAAGCGCTCAGAATCGTCCCTCCAGTCGCTCTCGCTCTCGGGACATTCCTCATGGGCTTCATCATAGAATCGCGGCTGAACATCACGGGGGCGCTCTACCTCTCGCTGAGGAACATCTTCGCAGTCATTCAGCTCATGGGGTGGGCATGGCTCATTATCCGTCTGGCGGAGCTGATCGGGGAGATGATCGTCTTCTCCCCGCGTGTCGACCCCTCCGGGGTCAACGCAAGCCTTGTCCGGACGATTAGCAAACTCCTCGGCATCACCGCGGCAGCGGGCGTCATCATGCACGGCGCCTCTGAAATGGGCTTCTCGCTCGCAACGATCCTCACCGGATTCGGAGTCGCCGGTTTAGCAGTCTCGCTGGCGGCGCAGCCGACCATTGAGAACATCATCGGCGGCATCATCCTCTTCAGCGACCAATCGGTCAAGGCAGGCGAGTTCTGCCGCTTCGGCGACAAGGCGGGAACAGTGCTCTCCATCGATCTCCGCACGACGAAACTGGAGGCGCTCGATCAGACCATCATTTCGATCCCGAACGCTCACCTCGCAAAGATGCAGATTACGAATGTCAGCCGCCGGAGCAAATCGCTGATGCAAAAGACCATCAACCTCCGCTACGAGACGACGCGCGACCAGCTCCGGTGGATACTGGCCTCAATTCGCGATGTGCTCTACGCGCATCCGAAAATCTACGCGGATCCCGCCCCCTTCGCACGATTCGAGAGTTTCGGGGAATCATCGCTCGACGTGCTCCTATTCGCTTACGTCAAGACGAAGAAGTGGTCCGAGCTGATGGCAATCCAAGAGGACATCCTCTTCCGTATCGGCGAGATCGTCGAAAAGGCCGGATCGGGATTCGCCTTCCCCTCTGCTACGGTGTACACAGCCAAAGACGACGGCATCGACAAGAGAAAGGGCGCCGCAGTCGAAAAAGTGGTGCAGCAGTGGCGAGGAGAGGACCTCTACCCGTTCCCAGACACGCCTCCGGAGCGACTCGCACCCCTTCTTGGAACCATAGAATACCCTCCGAAATCCTAGCCTTCTTGAGAGCCGCACCTTACGCTGTAACCGCCCGTAAGGTGCGGCCGCCGCCCCGCCCTTCCTTCTGAATTTGCCCCTCAAAGACTCTCTCAACAATTTGTTGCCAGCATCGCAGTGTGACAAGACAATGCTTCGCTGTTGCAAAAACGCGCTCTTTTTGGTAGAGTACCGATGAAAAGTAAATAGTGCGTTATTTCAAAACAAGCAGTCGAAAAGAAGAAGGGAGGGAGGGATGCGACGGATTCTTCCAACAAAGCGTGTGCAATTTGTGTTCAGCAGTCCTCCGTCCCCCGAAGAGATTGTGGTTTTCTCCGGAGGGCGAAGCGTTCAGGGGTACCGGATAGACTGGAAACGGAGGTCAAAAAATGATCGCTTGCTTGTCAAAGAAAAGAGCGCGTATCGTTCTCTTTCTCGGCGTACTGCTTACAGGCTTCTTTCTCTTCACAGGTTCGGCGGCCGCCGAGCCCACGCTCCTTGAAATCTACGATACCCTCAAGACGAAGGAGTTCGTCGATCTCACGCACACCTTCGACACCGAGATTCCGCACTGGCCGGGATTCCCGAAGGAGAAACGGGAGACGATCTACTGGTACGATAAAGGCGTCGGCACGATGGGCTACGGCTTCTTCGCCCAGGTCTTCTGCCATGTCGGGCAGTGGGGAACGCACGTCGACGCTCCCGCCCACTTCGTCCGGGGGACCAGGACCCTCGACCAGATCGACGTAAAGGAGATGCTGCTTCCTCTCGTGGTGATCGACGTCCACGAAAAAGCGGCGGCAAATCCGGACTACGCGCTCACGCTCGACGACGTTAAGGAGTGGGAGAAGAAGTACGGCCCCGTCCCCGAGGGAGCATTCGTCGCGATGCGCACCGACTGGTCGAAGAAATGGCCGGACGCTGCGGCGATGCGGAACG
>Ga0334890_1003974_pt1 | contig 14137 bp, 7 predicted proteins | sample GraSluR1_MG_3_FD_207220 | JGI IMG/M metagenome (GOLD analysis project Ga0334890, IMG submission 207220) | Sludge microbial communities from methane-producing bioreactor in Wageningen University, Netherlands - Granular Sludge_31_08-R1 | ecosystem: Engineered > Bioreactor > Anaerobic > Unclassified... | reverse complement strand
GATAACGTCCAGATGGGCCGGCGCGCGCACGACGCCGGCGGCTTCTTCCCCGGCGCGATCGACGAAGTGCGCCTCTACAACGAAGCATTGTCTCCTGAGGAGATCGCCTGGCTGGCCGGACGAACGGTCCCGCTGCATAAACCGTTCTAAGGCCGACGGTCAGAGCATCGATTTGCAGATCGGCTCTTGTGCGAAAGAGCTGCGGACCGCTTGCCAGACTCGCAAGTCTTGCATGGGGCCTGTGTTCACGCGATGCAGGCCCCATGTCAATTGTGTCGCCCGATCGGGGGACACGACGAATTCGGATCTTTGATGGCAGAGGAACAAGCGATCGGATGTTTGTATGAATCACGGTAGTCTGTCAACCTTATTGAGGAATGGAGAAATGAAACGAGCCCTGTTTTTCCTGTCGGCACTTGTTTTGGCCTTGGCCGGCACCGTGCACGCACAGAACGCCTATGTCTTGTTGGCGGAGGATTTTGAGGGTCTGCCGCTCGGCCCGAATGTGGAGGAAGTGGTCAGCGGCGACGCCGTCTGGACGAACATTCCCCCGGATGGTTGGTTCAACGACGACAGTGACGTTCCGGGCGTGGGCGATCCGGCCACGGACGGCATGACCGAGTGGGCCGGATGGGCCTTTGCCGACAAGGAGTGGTGGATCCAGGCGGCGGAAGATCAACGTCGCTCTGAATTCACGTTGGGCCAGGGCACCGTGGCCATCGCCGATGGGGATGAGTGGGACGACGCCCCGCATCCCCCCGTGCCGGCCAGTGGCACGTTCGATGTCTGGCTCCACACGCGTCCGATCGATCTGTCCAATGCCAAACCCAACACCGTCCAGCTCAAGTTCGATTCGAGCTGGCGCCCGGAATATGATACCAACTACCACCAGACCGCCAATTTGCGGGTTGTCTTTGACAACGCCGAGCCGATCGAGCTGTTTCGCTGGGAGTCCAATTCGGACAGCCCGAACTTCAAGAACGACGCCACCAACGAGACCATCATCCTCGACATCCCCAATCCCGACGGCGCCCAGAGCATGGTGATTATCTTCGGCTATTTCGATGCGGGCAACGACTGGTGGTGGGCCATCGACAACATTCTCATAACCGCCGAATGGAGCGGCGTCCGTGCCTACAATCCGAGCCCCGCCACCGGTTCCGTGGAAGTGCCCGTCCGGACGACCCTGGGCTGGACGGCCGGCGACTTCGTCGGTGGATTGTCGCCGAAACATCGGATCGTCCTCAGCGACAACGTCGATGCGGTCACCGACGGCACCGCGGTCATCGCCACCCAGGACGCCGAGAGCTTTGATGCGACCGGATTGCTCCAGTACGACACGACGTACTATTGGCGCGTCGATGAGGCCAACAGCGTTCGTGGTTGGGACGAGGGCGGCGTGTGGAGCTTCACCACGGAGTCGTTCGCCTATGCGATCGAGACCATTGCCGTGACGACCAATGCGACGTCGGACGAGGCGTCGCCACCGGAGAATACCATCAACGGCTCCGGGCTCGATGAGAACGATCACCATTCGACCATCACCTCTCACATGTGGCTCGGCACCCCAGACGAGGAGCCCATGTGGCTCGTCTACGAGTTCGATCGTCTCTACAAGCTCCACCAGATGCTCGCGTGGAACTACAACAGCGAGTTCGAGATGATCCTCGGTTTCGGCCTGAAGGACGTGACGGTCGAGTATTCACAGGACGGCGTCGCGTGGACGGCCCTCGGTGATGTGGAGTTCGCCAAGGCGACTTCGACCGCCACGTATGCGGCCAACACGACGGTCGACTTCGGCGGCGTGGCCGCCAAGTTCGTCCGCCTGACCGTCCGTAGCGGATGGGGCACGGCGGGCAAGTTCGGTCTTAGCGAGGTTCGCTTCCTGTTCATCCCGGCCCACGCACAGCAGCCACAACCGGCCGATGGCGCCACCGAGGTGGGAATTGACGCCGCCTTGGCTTGGCGGAGCGGCCGCGAAGCGGTCACACATAAGGTCTATTTCAGTACGGACGCCCAAGCCGTAGCCGATGGCGTCGCGCTGGCCGGTTCGGTCGGCAGGGCCGACTATCAGCCGGCCCTGATGGACTTCGCGACCACGTACTACTGGCGCGTCGACGAGGTCAACGAGGCGGCGAGCCCCAGCACGTGGGACGGCGCCCTGTGGAGCTTTACGACCGCCGAATACGCCCTGGTTGACGGCTTCGAAAGCTACACCGACGACATCGACGCCGGCGAGGCCATCTTCGACACATGGCTCGACGGCTGGGTCAACAACACCGGCTCAACGGTGGGCTATATCAATGCCCCCTTTGCCGAGAAGAGAATCGTTCACAGTGGGCGTCAGTCGATGCCGTTGCAGTATGACAACACATCGTCGCCGTTCTACTCCGAGGCGGAGCGTGTCTTCGATGCGGCCCAGAACTGGACGCTCGGCGGCGCCGACCATCTGAGCCTGTACTTCCGAGGCGATGCGGAAAACTCGGCCGAGACATTGTACCTCGTGCTCAAAGACAATGCCGGCGAGACGGCCACCGTCGTCCATGCGGACGCGCAGGCCATCCAGGTGACCGAATGGCAGCAGTGGCGGATTGCGGTCAGTGAGCTTGCCGGTGTCGATCCGAGCCGGGTCAAGGCGGTGACCATCGGCGTCGGCAATCGGACCAGCCCGACCGCCGGTGGAACAGGGATCGTCTATATCGACGATCTCGGTTTCGGTCGGCCTGTGGCCCAGTAGCTCCGTCGAGGCGGTGCCTGCGGTATGATGTGGGTGCATCTGCGGGGTCTGTCCCTGTCCTGATCGCCGTCGGGACCGAGGGCAGGCCCCTGCTGTTCGCTTGCCAACTCACGCCGGTGGAATCCAGCCGTAATTGCGGTAGCGAGAGTCGAACGTGCCGTCGGCGTGCAGATCGATCAGGCCGAACCCTTCCCGAAGGCCCCGATGAGGTCACCATGAACGATCGGCACGCACAGGCCGCGATGAACAGTCTGAGCTGCGACCGCGAGTCGGGGCAAAATACGACAATCGTAGGTCAGTCAGGTGCGCCTTCGGCGCCAACGCTTTGGCAAGTGCTTCCCGTCTAAACAGTTAGACACACCCCAAAAGAACGAAACGGAGAGGGCGGGATTCGAACCCGCGGTACCCGAAGGCACACTGGTTTTCGAAACCAGCTCGATCAGCCACTCCGACACCTCTCCGTGCTGCTTCCGTCAGGGGCCCATCTGCGGCGTTCTGCCGAGACGTGAGACCCAACCTCCCTATTGTAGCCGTAAGGCGGTGCCTATCAAGCAGAAAAAGCGGCAGCTAACCGAATATCCAACGGGAGGCTGAAAAAAACAAGGGGTGTATAAGTGCCTTTCAAATAAAGAAATACAGGCCGAGCGACTCCTTCTTTTATGAAATGGTCTTGCAATAGATGAATATCAGTTCATAATATGAATATGAAGTCTCTTGCTGACTACCTATTCATATTGTGGTCCTGATGGGAGCAGGTCATGGCTGAGAAGACAAGACCCTCGCGGAGGCAGCGTGAGCGACAGCGGCACCGGGACGAGATTGTGGACGCGGCGATGCGACTCTTCTCTGAGAAGGGCTTCCACAACGTCTCGATGCAAGAGATTGCCGCCGAGGCCGAGTTTGCCACGGGGACGATCTACAACTTCTTCGACAGCAAGGAGGCGCTCTACCGGGAGATCATGGACGAAGTGGCCGACAACGTTCTGTCGCTGGTCAAGCCGATTCTCGAAGGTGAGACAGACGAGCGGGAGAAGATCGCCGGCTTCATCGGGGCCAGCGTTCGTGTCTTCCAGGAGAACTCAGCGGCCATTCGGCTGTTCCTCCGGTCCAATCAAGGGCCGCTGGTCCACGTCAGCACGGCCCATTTCAGCGAGACGGCGGCCGAGGTGCACAGAACGCTGCAAACGATGCTCAAGCAGGTCTTCGCGTCCGGGATGAACAAGGGGCTGTTTCGGCCCCTGGATCCGGGCGTGGCGGCGATGGCTCTGGATGCGGCGTTGCGCGCGATCGTCTTTTCTGCGGCAGAGAATGTGCAGGATAGTGCGCTCGAACAGAGGGTTGCCGGAATTGAAGAGTTGTTCTTCCGAGGGATCTTGCATGTATAGAGCCGGAATCACGTCAAGAACCGTCGCCATACGGTGCGTTGCTGTCCTTGCCGTCCTGGTGGTCGCGGGTTGTCATTCGTTCGACGGTGAGAAGGTGCGAGCCGAGCACGCCGAACGCTATCCCGTAGAGTTGGCCGCCAGGACGGAAGAGATGCTGAGCGCCAGCCAGCCGCTGGACCTCGACGCCTGCATCCGCATCGCGCTGGAGAACAATCTCGACGTCCGCAGTTCGCAGATCCAGCAGCGCATCGCGACGCTGGAGCGCAAAATCGCGTTCGCCAATTTCCTGCCGGTTCTGGACGTCGGCTACATGCACTACGAGTTCGACCCGGCAATCGCCCTGGAGTTGCCCGATACGACCTTTCGGATCGACAAGATCCGTACGGTGACGTGGCAGGCGAACATGTCGATCTTCAGCCCGGCCACGTGGTTTCTCTACGCAATGCACAAACGGGGGGCGGAGATCGCTGAACTGGTGACGACGTATACACGGCAGGTGACGGCCCTGCAGACCACCATCCTCTACTTTCAGTGCCTTTCGCTGGAGGAGATGGGGCGGGCCCTGGACAGCGAACTGGCGGCGGCGTTGGAGACCGAGAGGCGCATGGAGTCGCTCCGCCAGGAGGGGCTCGTCAGCGCGTGGCAGGCCGACCAGGCGAAGGTGCTTGTTCAGGCCCGGCGGCTGGAGTACCGCCGGACCCAACGAGAACTGCAACGGGCCAGGGCCGATCTGCTGGCGGCGATGGGGCTCGCACCCACGGCTGAGATCGCGCTGGCGGCTCAGACGCCACTGGAAGTGCCCGGCGGCGCCCTGGAGGATTGGATCGCCGAGGCGCTGCTTGGCCATCCGCACCTCGCGATCGCGGATCGGAACGTCGAGATTCAGAAGGAACAAGTCAAGATCGCCGTGGCCGGCTTCCTGCCTCAGGTGTTCGGATTCGCCACGTATCCGGACTCGATCGACGACTTCGTCGATACCTCGGGCCAGTGGATCTACGGGCTGTCGGCGACGATGACTCTCTTCAACGGGTTCGCCAACGTCAACGAATACAAGGCGGCCAAGGCGCGTCGAGAGGAGAGCTTCCTCCAGAGAGAGCAGGCGTCTCTGGCGATCATTCTGGAAGTGGTCCGGGCCCATCTGATGCTCGAAACGATCACCGAGCAGGCAACTCTGGCCCAGAGTATCTACGATGTGGCTGCCGGGCGGGCCGCCGAGGCCGAGCAGAAGTGGCGTGAGGGATTGATCGATTCATCGGAGATGTTCGACCTGACCGCGCAGCGGGACAAGGCGCGCGGGCAGGCCGTCGCGGCGAAGTTCCAGCATCAGGTCGGCATCGCAACCTTGCTCAATGTCATGGGAAAGACACAGATCGATATCGGAGAGCCAGAGCATGACGGCACGTCCTAAGAAAGACACGCAATCCGGCAAGTCGCATCGGGTGCGAAACGTTCTGATCGGTGTGGTGGTGGTCATCTGCCTCGGCGGCGGCGCCTTTCTGGTGTACCAGCAGACAGGCCGGGCCGACCAGGCCGCGACGACAGAGCAGAGCGAACGCCCGCGGACCAACGTCGTGGTCACACCAACGTCGGTTCGCGACTTCGAGCGGGTCCTCGCCGTCCAGGGCAACCTCAAGAGCAAGAACTTCGCGATGGTTTCGCCACGGGTTCCGGGGACGATCGAGAGGATCTTCGTTGAGGAGGGTGACCCGGCGGTAGCGGGGCAGACGAAGCTCTTCGCGACCGATGCGGCCAACCTCGCCAACAGCGTGCGGATCAAACAGCATGCAACGGTGGTGGCGCAGAGTTCGAGCCGGGAGGCTGCGGCCAATCTGGAACGCGTTACGGTCGATCTGGAGAAGGCCGAACTCGACTACAATCGTTTCACGCGGCTGCGCGAGAAGGAGGCCGTTACGGCCGATGCGTTCGAACAGCAGCAGTCGCGTTACCGGCAGCTCCAGGCGGCCCGGAAGCTGGCCGAGGCCCAGGTGGAGCTGGCGGCCGCCCGGGAGGCCCAGAGCAAGGCCGAGTTGGCCATTGCCGAGAAGGACCTGGCCGATGCCATGGTCCTCGCTCCGATTGACGGCAAGGTCAGCCTTCGTCTCCAGGAGCCGGGGGAGATGGGCAGTCCCGGCCAGCCCGTGCTGCGGATCGACGACACTTCGGTCGTGGACGTGGTGGCGTTTCTTCCGTCGCAGTATTATGGCGTCGTTGCGCCGGGCCGGACGGAGATGAGGGTCGAGGCCTCCGGCGTAGACGTCGGCCGGCAGATCATCTCCTATCGAAGCCCGACGATCCACCCCCGGCTGCGAACCTTCGAGATCAAGAGTGTCTTGGAGAACCCGCCGGAGGGCATCACTTCAGGCGCGATCGCACAAATCACCGTCGTCCTCGAAGCGCGCCGGGGCCTGGGCGTGCCGTCGGAGTCGATCCAGCAGCGCGGCGGTCGGTCAGTCGTGTTTGTCGTCGAAGACGAAACGGCCCGCGAAGTTCCGGTCGAGACGGGCCTCGAATCCAACGGCTGGACCGAAATCCATGAAGGCGAACTACAGGAAGGCAAGCCCGTCATCAGCATGGGCCAGTACATGGTTGAGGCGGGTACGCCGGTGGTCGTTCAGCAGGAGGGCCGGTAATGTTCTTGTCCGATGCATCGATCCGCAGGCCCATCGCGATGAGCTGCCTGATCATCGCGCTGTCGCTGCTGGGCGTCAACGCCTACCGCAAGATGGGCATCGAGCTGATGCCGAAGATGGACGTTCCTTACATCACCGTGACCACGATTTATCCCGGGGCCAGTCCCGAGCAGATCGAAACCGACGTGGCCAGGCGGATCGAGGACCAGGTGGTCACCATCGACGGTCTCAAGCACGTCAACTCCGCCTGCATGGAGAACGTCTGCATGACGCTCCTGGAGTTCGAGCTGGAGGTGGACGTGGACATCGCAGCCACCGACGTGCGCGAGCGGCTCGACCTGATCACGGCGGACTTCCCTGAAGACGTACAAGACCCGATGATCCTGAAATTCGACATCGGCGCCCAACCGATCATCAACCTGGCCCTGACCGGTGACGTTGAGCTGGATGAGTTGTACGACTTCGCCGATAACGTCCTGCGCGATCGTCTGACGGTCCTGGCGGGGGTGGCCAACGTCGAATTGGTCGGTGGCGCCAAGCGTGAGGTGCAGATTCAGTTGGACCGTGAGGCGCTGGCGGCCAGGGGTCTGTCCAGTCTGGACGTGGTGCAGGCCGTACAGCAGGGGATCCGCACGATTCCCTCCGGCCGCGTGCAGGACGCCGGGCGGGAGTATTCGGTCAGGTTTGACGCCGACTACACCACCGTTGCAGAGGTCGGCAACCTCGAAATCGCCGGCACGGACGGCCAACGCTGCTATATTCGCGACGTCGGACGGGTCGTCATGGCCACGGAAGAACTGCGGCAATTGGCCTTCGTCGACGGTCGACCCTGCATCTACATCAACGTGGTCAAGAAGGCCGAGGCCAACACCGTGCGTGTGGTCGACCAGGTCCGGACCGCGATGGATCGGTTGAATGAGGAACTGCCCGGCGGCATGGAACTGGTCTGGGTCAGCGATGACGGCCGGTTCATCGAGGCCACCGTCCGCAGCGCCTGGACCAACGTAGGGCAAGGGATTGGCCTGACGGCCTTGATCCTGTTCCTGTTCCTCTACAACATCCGTGCGACCTTCGTCGTGGCGATCACCATGCCGCTGACGGTTATCATCGGACTGTTCTTCATCCATCTCGCCGGCTTCAGTTTGAATACGTCCACTCTGATCGCCATCGGCATGTCGGTCGGTATCCTGGTGACAAATTCCATTGTGGTCCTGGAGGCCATTGTCAAGCGTCTCAACAAGACGGGAGACCCCAAGGAAGCTGCGCGTCTGGGCAGCAAGGAAGTCGCCGTGGCGGTGCTCGCCAGCGCCGGCACCAACATTGTCGTGCTGTTTCCCATCGCCATGATGGGCAGCATCATCGGGCAGTTCATGAGCCCACTGGCCCTGAGCATGCTGATTATGACAGCCGTGTCGCTGTTCATCTCGTTCACGTTGACCCCGATTCTCTGCTCGGTTCTCCTCAAGCCGGCCAAGCCGGACAGCCGAGGGCTGCTTGTGCGGGCCGAGGCGCGGTTCAATCGAGGTCTCGACTGGATGCTGGGCGGATATCGAGCGATCCTTGCCTTCAATGAACGACATCGCCCCGTGGCCTTGGCCGTCGTTGTCGTGGTGGTCGCGATCTTCATTCACGCCATGTCGTTGGCCGGCAAGGTGGGTTTTGGTTTCGTCGACAACCCGGATCAGGGGCAGGTGTACGTCAAGTTGGAATACCCGACCACCTACGACCTCAGCAGGACCGCACAGCGCGTCCGCGCGGTCGAAGACAGACTGCGTGACCTCCCCGAACTGAGGCACATGCTCACCTCCATTGGTGATGTGGAAGGGATCATTGGACAGAGCACCGAGGGGGTTTACCTGGCCCAGTTGCTCTTGACCTTTACCGATCGCGACCAGCGGTCGTTGACAATCAATGAACTGCAGGAGGAGGTGCGGTCCCGCCTGACCGATTATCCCGAGTGTATCGTCACGGTGACCATGGGTGCGATCGTGGGCGGCCAGGCACAGGATATCCAGTTGGAAATCTCCGGCGACGACCTGGACACGCTCGACCGATTGGCGCTACGAGTCAGGGAATTGGCCGACGGGATGGATGGATACACCGACACCGACACGACGGTGCGGGAGGGCAAGCCCGAGTTGGCGATCCTGCCGCATCGAGCCGTGCTGGCCGATCTGGGAATCCCGGCGGTCAGTCTGGGGACCATCGTGCGGGCCAATCTGGCCGGCCTGGAAGCCGGCACATTCAAACAGGGCGACCGCAACTATGACATCGTGGTCCAGTTGGCCGAACGACCGGGCAGAGACCAGATCGAGCAGTTTCTCTTTCCCGGTGCGCCGGGTCAGCCGATCCTGCTGTCCAATCTTGCGCAGATCGAAGAGCGGGTCGCACCGATCCAGATCACGCGCAAGGACAAGCAACGCGTCTCCAAGGTCTTCGCCAACTTGGCCGCCGAGATGCCTCTTGGGACCGGCGTGAACCTTCTGAACGAGCGGATCGACGCCGAGGGGGACTTTCCGCCGGGATATGCCTACAGCCACAGCGGACAGTATGAGGTGATGAGCGAGGCCAACGCGGAATTCGGCGAGGCCTTCGTCATCGCTGTGGTTCTCGTGATCCTGACCCTGGCGGCCATACTCGAATCCTTCAAGCAGCCGTGGTTGATCTTGGTGACCGTCCCGCTGGCGCTAATCGGCGTGATGTGGGCCCTGGCCCTGACGGGTTTCAGCCTCACGATGTTCGTGCTGATGGGCATCGTGATGATGATCGGCATCGTGGTCAACAACGCCATCCTGATCATGGACCAGTTCAACGTGCACGTTGTCGAGGGCACCCCGCGTCACAAGGCCATGATTGCCGCGGCGTGCGAGCGTTTCCGCCCGATCGTCATGATCACCCTTGCAGCCGTCCTGGGCATGCTTCCCCTCGCCGTCGGACGGGGCATCGGCGCGGAACTGCGAAATGGCGTCGGCATTGCAGCCGTTGGCGGCATCCTCGTCTCGGGCGTCCTGACGTTGATTGTCATGCCCATCCTCTACGATCTGTTCACACGCAAGGGATCGACGCAGGGAACGACCGGCCACGATCGTTGAGCCCCGGAGGATCCATCCGGCACCCCTCGATGCGACGACTCGGTAAAAGAGGTTGACAGCAGGCTCTGGGGGTAGCGATAATACAGCTATGTGGGTTCGCACCCGTGAGAATCCATGGCGTGGCTGGAAAAGGCGGTTCCCAGCCCTTGCGCTGGGCGTCGCACGGTGGGTGTTCCCGTCGGAAGATCGTGGGAGCTTCGCTGGAGCGGTGCTGCCCTTCGGTATCCATCCTGTCAACTGCAAAGGGGCGTAAGCATGAGCGAATGCCAAACCACACGCCGCGATTTCCTTACGCGTTCCATCGTTCTTGGGGCCGGCGCGGTCGCCCTGGGTCCAGTGGGTCGGGGCCTTCTGTCTGCGACAAGCCGCGGAGCACAGATGAAGTTTGGTCTGGTCACGTACCTTTGGGGCGACGACTGGACGCTTCCAACGCTGATCGCCAACTGCCGCAAGACCGGCGTTCTCGGCGTCGAGCTTCGCACCCAGCACGCGCACGGGGTCGAATCGAACCTGAGTCGGGCCGAGCGAGCGGACGTCAAGAAGCAGTTTGCCGACGGCGGCGTGACGCTGGTGGGACTGGGGACCAACTTCGCGTTTCACCATCCCGAGCGCGACCGTCTTCAAAGGGACATCGAAGGGGCCAAGGAGTACGTGCGGCTTTCCGCCGATTGCGGCGGCTCGGGTGTCAAAGTCAAGCCGGATGCCCTGCCCAAGGGCGTTCCCTACGAAAAGACGATCGAGCAGATCGGCAGATCGCTGACCGAACTCGGGGCGTTCGGCGAGTCGTACGGGCAAGAGATCCGGCTCGAAGTGCACGGCGGGTGTTCGCCGCTGCCGGTGATCAAGGCGATTATGGATGCCGCCGACCACCCCAATGTGAAAGTCTGCTGGAACTGCAACCGACAGGACCTCGAAGGCGAGGGCCTTGCGTACAATTTCCATCTGGTCCGGCCCTTCTTCGGCGCCACCGCCCACGTCCGCGAGCTGGACATGGACGATTATCCTTACCAGGACCTCATCGACCTGATGGTCGGGACCGGCTACGACGGATGGGTCCTGCTGGAGGCGAGAACGCGTCCCGACGATCGCGTGGCGGCGATGGCGGCACAGAGGGCGGTGTTTGCGCAGATGGTCGCCACAGCCCAGTCGGGCCAGGCGCGGTCCGGCCGCGGCGTGAAGGTCACGCAGCACAGCGACAGGGTCACGGTCGAGATCGACGGCAAGCCGTTCACCGAGTACTGCCACACCGCCAAGCCGCGACCTTATTTCTATCCGGTGATGGGGCCGACGGGGGCGGCGGTGATCCGCCATTGGCCGATGGCCGAGAAGCCCGACGAGGCCCGGGACCATCCGCATCAGAAGTCGCTCTGGTTTGCCCACGGCGACGTCAATGGCGTGGACTTCTGGGCCGAAGGCGACACGCGAGGCCGGATCGTCCACGACAAGTTCCTCGAGGTCAGCTCGGGGCCGCACAGTGGCCTGATCACATCGCAGAACAACTGGATCGCCCCGGACGGCCGGACCATCTGCACCGACACTCGCCGGCACCGCTTCTCGGGCGGGCCGGACGCGCGAATCCTGGACTTCGAAATCACCCTCCATGCCTCGCATGGCGAGATCGTCCTCGGCGACACCAAAGAAGGGACCATGGCCATCCGCCTGGCGCCCACGATGCGGCTGAAAGGCAAGGTGGGCCAGGGACGCATCGTCAACAGCGAAGGTATGCGCGACGGCGCGACCTGGGGCCAGCGCGCCGCTTGGTGCGACTACTACGGCCCCGTCGATGGCGAGATCGTCGGCGTGGCGATTTTCGACCATCCGGGCAACCCGCGCCATCCGACGTGGTGGCACGTGCGGGACTACGGGCTGTTTGCGGCCAATCCCTTCGGCATCCACGACTTCGAGAGGAAGCCGGCCGGCACGGGCAACCTGGTCGTCCCGGCCGGCGAGAGCGTCACCTTCAAGTGGCGCTTCTACTTCCACAAGGGCAACGAGATCGAAGGCAAAGTAGCTGAGCGTTATCGTGAATACGCCTCCTGAGGCAAGACGAAAGACAGACGAATGCAATCGCATTCGAGTGCAGACCTTTAGACGAAAGGAGCCATTATGGGTAGTGTAACACGTCGCGACTTCATCAAGAGTTCGGTGGCCGCCGGAGTGGGCCTGGCGCTGGCGGGGCCGCATTCGCGCGTGCTCGGCGCCAACGACCAGATCCGCGTGGCCGTCGTCGGGGTCGGCGGTCAGGGCGGAGGCCACATGCGGTACTTCCACGGCTGCGAAGGCGCCAAGCTGGTGGCCATCTGCGACGCCGACACCCGGCAGATGGAAGGCAAGGCCAAGGCGTTCGAGGAGAAGGAAGGGTACAAGCTGCGGACCTATACCGACGTCCGCAGGCTGCTCGAAGACAAGGACATCGACGTCATCACCTCGGCGACGCCCAACCACTGGCACGCGCTGGTGACGGTGTGGGCCTGCCAGGCGGGCAAGGACGTCTACATCGAGAAGCCGGCCAGCTACTGCATCTGGGAAGGCCGCAAGATGGTCGAGGCAGCCCGCAAGTACAATCGCATCGTGCAGATCGGGATGCAGAAGCGGTCGTCCGAGGCGCATCCGGCGGCGTTCGAGTGGATCCGCGAAGGTCACATCGGCAAGATCCAGTGGGTTCGCGGGTTCTGCTACAAGGGACGGGGCCCCGGCACCAACGGGATCGTCCCGGGCACGAACGGCCCGGCGCCGATTCCGGCCACCGTGGACTACAACCAGTGGTGCGGTCCGGCCGACATGGTCCCGCTGCATCGCAGCCAGTTCCATTACGTCTGGCACTGGATGTGGAACACCGGCAACGGCGACATCGGCAACCAGGGCCCGCACGAGATGGACATCGCCCGCTGGGCGCTGGGCGATCCGGGACTGCCCCGACACGCCTTCAGCATCGGCGGCCGGTTCGGCGTCGGCGAGACGGGCGACGCGGGCGAAACCGCCAACACGCAGATCGCCTACTTCGACTACAAGCCGGCCCCGCTGATCTTCGAGGTGCGCGGACTGCCCCGCAAGAAAGACGATCGCGCGATGGATCATTTCCGTGGCACGCGCGTCGGCGACTGCGTGCAGTGTGAAGGCGGGTACTTCCCCTGCGACGACGGCGGCGGCTGGGTCTACGACAACGACGGCAAGCGGATCAAGCAGTTCTCCGGTCGTGGCGGCGCGGGGCACCATGAGAACTTCATCAAGGCCGTCCGCAGCCGCAAGGTCAGCGACCTCAACGGCGACATCGAGATCGGACATCTGTCCGCAGCCCTGTGTCACATGGCCAACACCTCCCATCGCCTGGGCAAGAAGGCCAAGCCGGATGAGATCAAGGCAACCATCGGCGACAACGCCGAGATGATGGATTCGTTCAACCGGATGCTCGAACACCTGGCCGCCAACGAGGTGGACCTGGAGAAAGAGCCGATCACCATCGGGCCGATGCTGACGATGGACGCCGACAAGGAGCAGTACGTCGGCGAACACAGCGAGCTGGCCAACATGTTCCTGAAGCGCAACTACCGCGAGCCGTTCGTCGTTCCGGAGAAGGTCTGATGCGGTTTGCGTTGTGCAATGAGATGTTCGAAGGCCGGCCGATGGCCGAGGTGGCCAAGATCGCGCGAAGGCTGGGCTATCACGGTCTGGAGATCGCGCCGTTCACGTTGGCGCCGTCGGCGACCGAGGTCAGTGCCTCGCAGCGCAAAGAGACCCGGCTGGCAATCGAAGACCACGGGCTCGAATGCGTGGGGCTGCACTGGCTGTTCGCCGGGCCGACGGGCCTGCACATGACCACGCCCGACGAGGCGACCTGGACGCGCACGCGGGATTACCTCGCCGCCCTGCTCGATCTGTGCAGCGATCTCGGCGGCAAGGTCCTCGTGCTCGGCTCGCCCAAGCAGCGCAGTCTCGTCGCGGGCCAGACGTACAGCGGCGCGTGGCAACGGGCGGCCGACCTGCTCGGCTCCGTGCTCGAGAAGGCAGGCGATCTCGGCCTGATGATCTGTCTGGAGCCGCTGTCGCCTGCGGAGACGGACTTCATCAATACGGTCGAGGAAGGGATGAAGCTGGTTCGCCAGGTGAACCATCCGAATCTGAAGATCCATCTCGACGTCAAGGCGATGTGCTCGGAGTCCAGGCCGGTGCCGGAGATCATTCGCTCGGTGACGGCCGACGAGATCGGCCACTTCCACGTCAACGACGCCAACCTCTACGGCCCCGGCATGGGCGAGGTCGATTACGCCCCCATCGCCGAGGCGATCGACGAGG
>Ga0334890_1003964_pt1 | contig 14154 bp, 13 predicted proteins | sample GraSluR1_MG_3_FD_207220 | JGI IMG/M metagenome (GOLD analysis project Ga0334890, IMG submission 207220) | Sludge microbial communities from methane-producing bioreactor in Wageningen University, Netherlands - Granular Sludge_31_08-R1 | ecosystem: Engineered > Bioreactor > Anaerobic >... | reverse complement strand
TGAAAACGGTCGGGGTCAATGGGCTTTCCGAGGAAACCATCAAACCCTTCTTTTTTGGCTCTTTCGAGGTATTCATAACTGGATTCTGCTGTGACAGCCACCACGGGGATGTCTTTCAGATTTGGGGATTGGCGAATCTTTTGGTGGGCATCAAATCCATCTTCGTAGGGGAGGCGGATATCCATCAGGATGAGATCCAGATGAGGAAGCGTGTCTGCGTATTCGACAACTTCATATCCAGAGGTTTTCCACTCACAGTGAATGCCCAGAAAACCAAGCAGCCGGGCAATCAAGACGAAGTTGGACACATTATCTTCTACAACAAGCACAATATAATTATTCTCTGGCATAATATTCCCTGAATACTAAGTTGGTTGTTCTGCAAAATGACAATTAGCCGGCTTTGTAATAAAACTTTTCTACCTGTTCAACAAATGTATCAACGTCAATTGGTTTTTGAATGTAACCATCACAGCCGGCCTGCAAAGATTTCTCGCGGTCGCCTTTCATGACATTGGCGGTGATGGCAACAACTGGCATTGATTCCATGCCGGGCATGCCTTTGATTTTGTGGGTGAGGGCATACCCATCCATTTCGGGGATGTTGATGTCCATGAGGATTAATCCGGGTCTGATTTCTTCAAGCAGTTTCAGCGTTTGAGTGGCGTTTTCTGCTTCATGAATGGTATACCCGGAGGCTTGCAGAATTCTTCTGACAAGCATTCGGTTTTCCGGGTTGTCTTCCACGTGTAAAACGACTTTATTTTCTGGCATATTCATTTCCTGGGTTTCCCACAATTTGTCTGCGAACATTCTACCTAAAATTGATTTTGCCTAAAACCAGTTTGCAAGTTTGGTGCCTTAATATGAAAAACAGATGAGTCTTTGAAATTATACTGCCTTTCGTTTTATAAAGCTGTGAATTTTACCTAAAATTCAATGATACGTCTCACATGAATGGGAGCAATCAGGGTGATATAATCTGAATAAGACAGGATATCTTTGGATGAATTGGGAGTGGTAGATGAGAGACATAATGCAGGATGTATCCTCATGGCGGGAAGAGAATAAAGAGGTTGTGGTGGCGACGGTGGTCAAGGCATACGGTTCTGCGCTGCGGCCCATTGGTTCCAAGATGGCAATTTCATCGGCGGGGGATATTTCCGGATCGGTGAGTGGGGGATGTGTTGAATCGGCCGTTTATGAAGCCGCACAAGCAGTTTTTGAAAGTGGACAGGCAAAATTGGTGTCCTATGGTATCGCCGATGAAACTGCCTGGTCGGTTGGCTTGACCTGCGGGGGAACGATTGAGGTGTTTTTGGAGCTTTTGGATGGGCGAGGCGAGAATAGCAGCTATGAGATATTGACCCACGCATTGCAGACGGATACGTTGATTGGACAGGCCACTGTATTGACGGGTGCGCATGCAGGCGAGCATCTTTTGCTGTGGCCGGACGGGAGTTTTAAGGGAGATGTGGGCGAGAAGAAATTCCTGGTGCATATTCAGGCTGCGGCTGAAGATTTGTTCAGGCAGCAGGAAACGCGCAAATTGGAAATTGAGACAGGGGATGAACAAGCAGCTGTTTTTATTCAGGTCTATCCTCCCTCGCCACGGCTGATTGTAGTGGGGGCAGTCCATATTGCTGTGCCATTGGTAGCATTGGGGAATACGATGGGCTTTCGCACGGTTGTGGTGGATGCCAGGTCGGCCTTTGCGACACGAGAACGATTTCCTCATGTTGATGAACTGGTTGTCAAATGGCCGGCTGAAGCTTTGGAATCACTGCATCTGGATGAAGGATCGTATGTTGCGATATTGAGTCACGATGCGAAATTTGATATTCCTGCGCTGCAGGTGGCTGTTCAAAGCAGGGCGCGGTATGTAGGGGTGCTGGCCTCAAAGCATACTTACCAGGTGCTGTATCAGGCTTTGCGAGAGGAGGGTGTGTCTGAGGAGCTGTTGGAGAAGGTACACACGCCGATCGGGATTAAGAAATTAGGGGCACAGGGGCCTGAGGGAATTGCTTTTTCGATCATGGCGGAGATGATTGCAGAAATGAAGGGCGTCAAGGTTTCCTGAGAGGTAGACAGGATGTTTCGAGATATGTACAGGACAGGTTGAAACCCTGTCCCTGCGCAAAAAAACGGCTGGCAATTGCCAGCCGTTTTTACAAATGTGTGAAAAGTGTTAGACGCCAGACATGGTGCGAATATCCAGTATCTTTTCAACAAGCGGGGTCAAAATATCAACGACTTCCTGCTGGGACAGCGCTTCGACTTTCATTGTAATTTCAACATTTTCGCTGGTTTCGCCGAGGAAAGATCCCAAAGCGATCAAGTTGCCGCCGGCTTTTGCGATGGCTGTGGTGACAGCAGCCAACTGCCCCAGCGTTTGAGAGAGCAGAAATGCGACTCGAATACCGGCCTGGCGTGCGCCAAAGATTTCGAGGAATACCTTGAAAATGTCTGTTTCGGTGATAACACCTACTACTTCATCGCCGCGCACTACGGGTAAGCCTGAAATATGTCCATCCACCATGATCCGGGCAGCCTCTTCAACCGGTGTATCTTCAGTGACAGTGGCAACATCGATTGCCATAAATTCCCTGATTTTAAGGTCCTTGATCGCTTGTTTTATCTCGAATTTGGATAAGGTGGTGGCAATGGAAGGGGAGGCTTTGAGCAGTTCGCGCTCCGAAACGATGCCTACCAGTTTACCTTTGCGGTCAACAACGGGCAAGCGCCGAACGCGTTCGGCGTGCATCAGTTGCAAGGCATCTTGCAAGGATGTCTCAGGATGAACAGTGATAGCGGGTTGCGACATTCGTCTTTGTACGAGCATGTTACCACTCCTTGATAAAAAGCAATGTGTTATTGATGATTTTAATTTTACAACACATTGTCTAAATTGTGCAAATTTGCGGCCTGCAGGAGCAGACAAAAGATGCAGGAATCATTGTTCTGTTTCATGATGACCGCAGTCTTATGGTGTTCCTGCTCACTGCGTCGATTTCGACATGCTCAGCCTGCGCTTCGTGATTATGATCAAGAGCGGGGCAGGATGATTTCAAAATTTAGTGCTCCCCGTTTGGGCTAGGGGCTTTTCATGAAAGCGATTGCATCAAAGGCGATTTCTCCGGATGTGCCGCCAGTTACTTTCATTTGTACGGCAAGGTTAACCACATTGCCGTACAGGTCGGAGATGGTCCAGGTGCCGAGGGAGACCCATTGTCCACCTTCACGTCCGCCATGCTGAATGCTGACGGTTTCAGCGCCGATATCTGACAGGAAAGGGGTGTCATTGACGAGCAATTTGTATTCAGCCTGAGCAGTACCCTGCAATTCCGGCACCCAGACGAAAATTTCGTATTGGCCAACAGGAACAGAATCGGAAAGAGCCCAGATGGCTGTAACGTCATTGTCGGGGTTAACAACGAATTGGTAACGGTCTCCCCAGGAGAGATGGTCATTATTGGTGAAGATGGGGTCCTGGAGGTTGAGGACGGCCTGGGTATCATCGGAGATGAAAGTCATGCGATCCTGCGGGAATGGGCCGGTCATTACGTTGCTGCTTTCCGGAAGCTGAATGATCATTATCCGGTCCACGGCAACGATAGAAAATTCATCGCGGTCATCCCAGGAGGTGGATATGGTGACAACACCGGAAGGATCAAATCGATACGTGCCGATACTGATCCATTGGTCACCGGATTGCGGGGGCTTGGAGACGCTGGATTTGTAGCGGGCACGGGTTTGGCCGAGCAAAGGCTGCAAAGGGACGTCGTTGAGTGATACCGTGAAATCCAGGAAACCGCCGGAGCTGGTGTTGGTGTCCAATACAAAAACTTCGTAGATGGCTGCCTTGAGCGGCATGTCCATCTGCCAGGATATCCAGCCAGCGGCATAGGTGGCGTAAAAAGGTTCAGAAAATTCGATTCCAAGCTGCTGCCCGATGGCTTCTGACGAATACCAGAGCGGGCTTTCAAAGGCAGGGTTGACCTGGGCGCTGTCGTCTTCGTCGAGAATATAGGCATTGACTGCAATCTCGGGCACATCGGGATAGACATCGAAGAAGTCTTCGACTTTGTAGATGGATACTGGCTCGGGCGTAGCGGTGACTGTTGGCGTCAGCGTGATGGTAGGCGTGGTCGTGGGCGCCCTGGTGGGAATGGGGGTAAATGTAGGCGTGATCGTGGGGGTGGCAGTAGGTTTTTCGGGAATTAATTTGGTGATGTGAGGCTTGCTGACCCAGGCAAGGATCGCCAAAAGCATGAGGACAATGATGCTCATGAAGATGTTAAATGCAATATGGAGAATCTTGTGATTCCGGGAAGGGGATTCGGGAGTCTTCCCGGGGGGGATGGTTTCGGTCAAATGGTTTGCCTCTACTTATTCACGTGCAAAATGCGGCGCCGTTTCGGCGTGGATTGCGGTGGTGTCAAATGGATGGGGGACGAGCTTTCCTGCATTCATACCACTTTGTCCATCCATGCTAAAAGTATATCATCGAACAAAATGGAGATAAAGAAAGTATCGGATTGGTGAATTAAAGCACCCCCCACGTTTGCAGCAAAGTGCGCAAATTCAGCAGGATGATGAGCGAGCCTACCAGAATCAACATGGGCTTTATGGGTATCCGTTTGGTAAAATATGCACCGAGCGGAGCTGCGATGACACCGCCTGTCAGCAGACCGACAATGATTTGCCAGTGGACGAAACCAATCGTAAAAATGAAGGCTAATGCTTCGGCAAATGTGACGAAAAATTCAGTGAGATTGACTGAGCCAATGCTTTTTCGTGGTGTGGAACCTTGCGAAATGAGCGTGGTGGTTACAATCGGCCCCCATCCGCCGCCACCGGCAGCATCCAAAAATCCGCCAACCAGTCCCAGAAGGATCATTGGCAGGGTTTTAAAGCTGTCCGTGTCCCGTTCCCTGGTATTCTGGAATGCCCGCACGAGGATATTGATGCCCATGATGAGCAGATAAATGGAGACAATGGGTTTAAGCAGGGTGTTGTTAATGTTTGAAATGACATAGGCGCCGAGGACGCCCCCCAGCACACCGGGTACGGCCAACTTCTTGACCAGATTCATGTCAACGTTACCCAGTTTGAAGTGGGAGATGCCCGAAACCAGGGTCGTAAAAACTTCTGAGGTGTGTACGCTGGCGCTTGCGGCAGCCGGGGGAATCCCGAGAGTCAATAACAAAGCATTCGAGCTGACGCCATAAGCCATACCCAGGCTGCCATCAATGATCTGTGCGATAAAACCAACCACAATGAACAGAAGGATATTGGTTGTTTCCATTTTGGGAGATCTCCTGATCTCTTGCAGAGAAAATGAATCCGTATGGTTGGCGACGATTGATCTATCTCAATTTCATCAAAGGGACTGGGTTTTATTGGTGTTTTGGAAAAAAACGTGATGACATTGAAGATTCTAATGAATTTCACGGCTTGTGTCAATGAAGCTGAAAGTGAAACTTATTTCTCATGCTGTCGAGGCGGATCGTTTTTGGCGCGTACCTGCATTGATGCTGCAAATTTTCCCGCTTCCACAGTTATAATATGGGTATGAAATTCTTGCGCCTGGCATTCAGTTTTTTGACGGTTATTCCCATGCCTGAAGAAGATAATGTTCAAATCAGCGATTTGGGACGATCTGCGGGATGGTATCCACTGGTTGGGGCAGTGATTGGCGGTACGGTTGTTGTGGTCCGGTGGGGGGTGGGCTTACTCTTCCCTCCCTTTGCGGCGGCGGTGTTAGCGACAGGGGCCTGGGTGTTATTAACTGGCGGGCTGCACCTGGATGGTTTGGCGGATTGCTGCGACGGCATGCTGGCTGCGGCCACACCGACGAAACGTCTGGAGATCATGCAGGATTCGCGATTGGGGACGTTCGGCGGTGCAGGGCTGGTGCTGCATTTGTTGTTGAAGGTGTCCCTGTTGTCAGTACTTTCCGGAATGAATCTGGTGTGGGGTGTTCCCCTGGCAGCGATATTAGGCCGATGGATGGTTTTGTTGGGCGCGGGCCAGCCACAGGCCAGATCAAGCGGTCTGGGCGTTGCCTTTACAACCGGAATGCGGTGGCCGATTTATTTTGCTGCGGCTGTGCTGCCGTTAGGATTTGCCTTTGCGGCGGGCATTCGGGGGATTGCAGCGATTGCCGCAGCACATTTGACAGGTATGGTGTTATTCATCCTGGCACGCCGGCGCTTGGGCGGCGTCACGGGCGATGTATTGGGCATGTTAATTGAGCTGTCTGAAGCTGCCGTCCTGCTGGTTTTTGTCGGACAATGGGTGAATGTGGTTTGAGAAAGGAGGAGAGGATGACTCAAAAAGCGAAGAAACGGTGGCAGTGGCTGTACATCCTGGCGGGGGGCGTATTGTTGGGATGGTTATTCGGGAAAGTTTTTGGCAAGCAAGCGCGATTTCCATTCTTGCTGCCCGTGCAAAAGGCCTTGGCAGCCAAGTACGGAGAGGTAGAAGCTGCTTTTCTTGCAGGCCAGATTCAACAGCGTTATGAGCGCCTGGTTTTACAAAGGCCACGATTTAAGAACCGCCGCTCACAGCTCCACGTGGATCAACTGGTTGTGCCGGCGTTGGCTTTGTATCAGATTTTGCTGGAGAAAATTGGCGATCGGACACAAGCTGTGACGGAAGTACAGGAGGTATTATTTTGTGGTCCGGTGGGCAAAGTTGCGCGGGTGGCGGGTTTGTTGAAGATTGTTCCTGGTTCACATTCTGTGCTGCGCAGGGTAGTGCGTTTGGCAAACCGAATTGCTTTTAGTGGTGCCGGTTTTGATATTCGCTATACAGCGGATGATGATCAAGCGGTTGCGTTTGATATTCACCGTTGTTTGTATCTGGATGTATTAACTGGTTATGGTGCACCGGAATTGACTCCCGTTTTCTGTTATTTTGATGACTACATTGCAAAATTTTTCCCCGATGAAATCACATGGAAACGTCAGTCCACGCTGGGACGGGGAGGCCCGTATTGCGATTTTTGCTATGCGCGGACAGAAAAGAAAGCGTAAGTCATGACCAAAAAAATGACATTTATCCTGGGTGGCGCGCGCAGCGGGAAATCGACTTATGCGCAAAACCTGGCAGCGCAGAGAGGCGGACGAGTTTTGTATGCTGCGACGGCGGAAGCAGGGGATGATGAAATGCGGGTGCGGATTGCTGCACATCAGGCAGAACGTCCTCCGGACTGGCAAACGGTAGAAGCGCCCAAACAGGTTGGGATGGTTCTACTGCCTTCTATGATAACTGCTGATGTGGTGCTGCTGGACTGTATTACTTTGTTAACAAGCAATGTTTTGCTCAGCCTTCCAGAATCGGCGACCGTTGATGAAGTGCAGCAGGAAATGGATCGTGAGGTAGATGGATTGTTGACTGCTTTTGAACATGGAAAAGCAGACTGGATTGTTGTGTCTAATGAAGTTGGCCTGGGATTGGTGCCGGCTTATGCTTTGGGGCGCACGTATCGGGATGTGCTGGGCCGGGTTAACCAGCGACTGGCGCAGGTTGCCGATGAGGTGGTATTTATGGTGGCAGGGCTGCCGCTGAAAGTGAAATGATGTTATCGAATGGTGCAACATGAGGGACATACCAGCATCATTCGCACATGACAAGGATCATGGTTGCGTTTTGGATGGTAGCCGGGCCAGGCGCTGATCTCGTTCCACCACCTGAATCATTCAGATAAAGCACCTGTCCAGTTAATCCGCTGGGGATATACAGGGTAGTTGGGACGAGCGAGAAATACGCCCACGACATTGGGCTGGGCGTCATCGTCCAGCTTGAAGCTGTGCCTCCGAAAATACTGGCTGCGTCAGCAGAATCAGTTGGACAGGTGTAGCGCTCATTGCCAGTGGGAGCGCCTTGCAGTATTTGCGGTTCAGGGAAATCAGGCGGGTTGCCTGAGAGCAGGGGCAATAATGATTGTAAGGCTTCAGGAAGGAAAGGTACCGTTAATTTTTCCTGTTCTTCGGCTGTTGGGAATTGCTGGGTAGAAGAGGATTGTGTTCTATCCTCATCAAATACGAGAGAGCGGGAAGAAGCCCCATTGCGGAATAGGCTCATCAGGATAACGCTGCACATACAAAGCACAACCAGAATACCTCCGATAATCAGCAGGGTGCGATTTTGCCGCTCGTTTTTTTCGTCTTCTTCTTTAAAAGCAACATCAATAATCTCGTCTGTCTCTTCTGAAGAGATTTTTTCAGTTTCCATCAAGATCGCACGAATTTTGTAACGAGGATTTCCTAATTCGCCCAACTCTCTGGCTTTCTGGACAAGCTCTGCAGAGAGAGCGGGTATTTCAGCTGCCACAAAATCAGGAATGGGTTCCGGTTTCCCTTGTGTTGAATTGACTTCGGCCTGCACGGAGGGGGGTTGGGGTTGAAGGTTTTCAACAGCCGGATTGGATGGGTTGGTAACTGGAGGCATTGAACGCCAGGGGTGTTGTGTGGAATAAGCGCGGATGTCCTTTGCCGAAAGCCAGCGATCTCCTACGGGTTTCTGGTATCCAGGAGGGGTTTGGGTCAGGTATAAGTACCGCCCAGCAGTATCGACCCGAAAGGCCGTGCCGCAACGCGGGCAGTTCATTTCGTCAGGGGCAGATTGCTGGTGCAGAACCCACAGCGGAATCATAGCGCAGATCGGGCAGTGTGAATTTTCTGCCCATGCGTCAGGTAAAGTGGGGCGGGGAGAGAATTTACTCATGGTGTATCATTGTTGCAAGAACTGTCCCAGCTGTCAAGCGATCTTGAAGAGCTGTTAAGAAATTGTAAATATTCAGTATTTCTCTATCGCGCTTTTTGTGCCGCGGCCATGAAAGCTTGAGTTTCGACGGAGGAGATATGGTTTTCGGCATTGCGATCTTCTTTGAGCGCCGATCCGACAATAGCACCATCTGCGATGGCAAGCACCTGGGCCACATTCTGGATATTTGTGCCACTGCCAACAAGTACAGGGAGATTAACTGCTGATTTTACTTCTGTCACGGCATTAAGCGGGGTGATGGCGCCGGTGGCCGCACCGGTTACGATCAATGCGTCTGCGCCGGCATTACGGGCGTCTATCGCGGACTGGGTGAGGGGTTGGGAGATAATATTGGTGGTATATTTTGTCTGGATGTCTGCAAAAAGAGCAACACGGGCCCCCAATTCTTTACGGTAGCGGGTGATCTGCGCCGAGCAGGGATGAACAATCCCCTGGGCGGAGACCACGGTGTCCACGAAAACTTCTACCCGTACAAAATCCGCTTCACAGGCGTGTGCGATTGCCATTTCGGCTTGCCAGGCATTGAATTGAACGTTTACGCCGACGGGAATGGCAATATTTTGGCGTACCTGGCGGGTGATCGCAGCCATGAGGGCGAATTGGACCGGAGTCGGTTCGCCGATCTGATAAGGCTCATCGCCCAGATTCTCTACGATCAAGCCATCAACGCCCGCTTCGGCGAGGGTTTGTGCTTCCCATTGTGCTTGCGCATAGATTTCTGGCAGATTGCCGTCAAAGTGCGGGCTGCCGGGCAGGGGACGCAGATGCACCATGCCGATGATGGGTTTTTGGGTGGTAAACAGGTCGGTGAATTTCATAGGATGGGTAACCTTTCAAGATGTAGTGTGCGGAATGATACGTTCGGTGAGACATCCATGATGTCTATCGGACAAAACAGTTTTGCCAGGCAATCATATGGTTGGGATGGCCTCATTGCTTAGAACGAAAGCGCCACAGCCAGCACGCCGACCAGAATTTGCAGCCCCACCAAACCGGCGATGACATAGGCGAAGATCAACCACGGAGAACTTGTGGTGATCGGTTTGACTTCCTGCCCCTCGGCCAAAGAGCGGGCTGCCAGGGCGCCGCCTTTCTGGATGTCAGCTTCTTTTAAATGAGGGCCTAACCAGATGTAACGGTTGTGGGTGTCTGGCAGGACGATAACCTTGCCCGGATAGGAATCAAACAGTTGTGCGTTTTTGATCGTATTCTCTACCAGCAGGCTGCTTTCCAGCACCACAGCGGCGGCGTTTTTCAAACTGTCTTCCGTGACCTGGTCAGGAGGGGTCAAAATAAGGGGGATTGATTCCGCATATCTTTGGAAGGCTCTCTGGATTCCCTTGCCCCGGACTGATTCGGGGTCAAGCAGTGCCACCACGGGGAAGTCAACCTGTAACTTTTCCAGAGACGTGTTCAGGGTGCGGGTATCCTGTTTGAGCCAGGTCAGGTGATAAGCCAGAAGGGCACCAAACAGCAAAATTAATCGGGAATATTTCAACACATCGTTCAGCAGACTGATATTTTCCACGCCAAACAGGCTTTGCAGCAGACTATATAGCAGGAAACCTGCAGAGGCCATCACCCCAATCACGCCGGCAAAGATGACCAGGTACAAGTAGATTTTGCGGCTAAGCGAGCGCCGGGCATGGTCTCCGGCTTCTCCGCTCTGCATGGAGGGGCGGTTCACTTTTGGCCAAAACACAAGCCACAAGGCCATCCCCACGGCTAAAACCGCCAAATTTTGCGCCAGGGGTTGGGTTTTATCCTGCCAGATCCAGTCAACCTTGAGCAGCAGGTCAATGATCCAGCCAGCTAAACCGGCAATGCCTAAAATCGTTCCTGCCAGTCCCAGGGCTGCCAAGGGATACCGGTAGATGCGATGCATGGCCGCTTGTTTGGCTTGTTCTTTTTCCGCAGCGATATTGTTTTTGAGGATGCCAGAAAAATAGGCCCACAGCACCCCGAAGATCAGCGCCAGAGAAAGGGGGGAGCTGATCTTTGACAACAGCTCTTGGAAGGTAGTACTTTGTCCTAACGCGGCCTGGAGCAGCCGGTAGAAGATGGCACCGGCATTGATCGAGAATGTGATGGCTCCCGCCAGGGTGAGGGCATACAGGATCAGGATGCGTACGGTGGAATGTCTTTCCTCTTCCCGGTGGATGGCTGACTGAATCAGACGCCACCAGTAGAGCCACAACGGCGTACCGATCAGCAGCAGGGTCAGGGCATTGATAAATTGTTCTTTCCCACTGGAAGGGAAGAGGATGGGCTGCCAGGCGAGCATATAGACCACCAATTTTTGTACGCCGATGATCGTCAGGCCCAGGGAATAAAGCATCCAGATGTAGCGGTATATCCGTCGCAGATCTGTGAGGCTCTCTGTGTCTGTAGAAGATTCCCAATCGGATTGCAGAACCCGGTAAAAATAAACGGCCAGGATCAAATTGACCCCAATCGCGATCAGGTTGTCTGAAAGGGTTTGATACCCGCCCAAAAGAGCCTGTGCCGGGTTGATCTGTGCTGCTTGTAACAATAATCGATTTAACAAGGCGATGAGATTTTGCACAACCGGGATCAGAGAGGCTAGTAAGATGCCGTAAAAATACATGCCCCTGATCAGGGAACTTTTCTCTTCTTCTGAATTTTGCGCATCTCGCTGGACGATGAACCAATGCAGCAGGAAAATGGGAATGCTGACCAGAATTTGGGCCAGGCCAGTCGAAAGGATGTCGGACTGGCTGCCAACAAATTGGGAACTGGTAAGCGACCTGAGCAAATTGGTGATTCCCCAGGTCAGGGAAAGAACGCTGATCAGTGTAACCAGATAAAAATAAATTCTTCGGATGGTTTTCATCTTTGCTCCCGGAAAGGCAAGGGTTATTCCTTGAACTCTGGCTGGTTCCAATCATAGGACCAGTAGGTATAGGGCATGGAGATAATCTGCCATTTTCCATCCACTTTTTCCAGCGTGGCGGCTTCCGCCCATTGATAGCCATCATTGAATAACCCGCCGCCGGAAGATTGGGTAACCACACTGACTGTGGCCGTTTGCCCGTTAATTTGTTGATCTGTAACCTTGACGGCATTGCCAAATTGGACTTGATTAGCGGCCATGCTCTGGCGGAATTGCGTAGGGCTGGGTTTATTGGGTATCTCCGCCAGATAAACGTAAGCTTTTTCGTACTCCCCTTTATCCAGGGCCAGTAAATAATTGAATACTACGCCCTGAGGTTGATCATCCGCTTGATAGGTCAAGGCGGTATTCTGTCGGGTAAGAAAAACCACCACAGAGGTCGTAACGAGGGCAATGATCCCAATGATGATCCCGATGAGGAATTTATCTTTTTTCATGGATGACTCCTGATTGTCCTGTGTCGAAAGATGTTCATTGATTGATTGTAACGGTTAAGCGAATATTGTTCAATCCAATCCTCATTAATCCTCATCTTTCCTTAATTTGCATAAGTTATCTTTTTTCTCTATAATAATATTATTCATATCAGAATAGTGTAAATTTGTGATCCGCACCTTTCTTGTCTCCTCGTGTTATGCGAGGCACCTTGCCCCGGGGATGCCAGTGCCTGCGGATTTGTTTTTTATCAGCGTGAAGATGTTTTGGAAAATGCAAAAGTTCTTGTGAGAGCTGGTGAATTTTTTGGAATGGGAGGGAGTCATGAACACAAAGAAATGCTATTTTAATGGAATAGCGATATTCCTGTGTGGGGCGGTGTTATTATCCGCCTGTAATTTGCCCGACAGCACCGATAACGCCATCCCGATTGCGTTGACCCAAACCGCTGCTGTAATGTCCACTGCAGTGGAGGGTACACAGGCGATTTCTGTAGAGACGGAGGTGACGGTGTCCGAGACCCCCGCCCTCGAAGAGACCGCCACACCGGAGCCGAGCGAGACACCTGAACCTACGGCGACTATTGTCCATCTGACCCGGCCCGGCGATTTTCCTGGCGGGCGGGAAAGCGGAATGACGGACCCCGATTCTTCGACCACAGCGGGAGAAAAACGAGCTTCCCGTGGAGAAAATTTTGCCGGGAATTTGTACGAGCGACCTTTCAGCGCCGAAAACATGGCGTATTTTCCAGACCTGGACATCACTTACACCACTTTCAATCGCAGCGGAGCGTGGGTGTATGTGGAAATTAAATTGCAGGGCACGCGCGATGGCTCCTTGCAGGGCACGTATGGTCTGGAACTGGATTTGAATGTAGATGGACGCGGTGATTGGTTGATTCTGGCCTCCGATTTGCAAAGCGACTGGTCTACGGACGGCGTGCGTGTATGGCAGGATACCAACAAGGACGTAGGGGGTGGCATTGCCCTGCAAGCAGACCGCCAGGGTGGAAATGGGTATGATCTTTTGGTCTTTGACCAGGGCATCGGCAATGACCCGGATGCGGCCTGGGCGAGAGTAGACCCTACGGAAGCGAACGCCGCTCAAATTGCTTTTAAGTATGCCTTGATTGGTAACGATGATGAATTTCTGTGGGGGGCCTGGGTGGATCAGGGAGTCACCAATCCTGCCTGGTACGATTACAATGACCACTTTACGCACGAAGATGCCGGTTCACCGCTTTCGGGGCTGCCGCAATACCCTTTAAAGGCACTGGCTGAGGTAGATAATACTTGCCGCTGGACGGTGGGTTTTGTTCCTGACGGCAGCGAGCCTGGCATTTGCCCTGTGCCGGCCACGCCTACCCCAACTCCCACGCTGACACCTTCTGTCGTGCCGGGCAATATCAGCGGGATTGTGTTTCGGGACGGAAACGGGAATCTCACCTATCAGACCGGTGAAACCGGGCTGGGCGGGGCGGGGGTGCGGCTGCGCCAGGGAAGCTGTGGTTCTCCCGGGGGAGAAATGGCCTCTACAACCACAGGCAGCGATGGGCGTTATTCCTTTAGCGGCCTGGCTGCTGGAACCTATTGTGTGGATGTTCCCAGTGATCCAGCCACCTGGACAGCAAAATCGAATCCGACCACTATTACGATTGGACCAGGCGGCAATGGCTATGCCAATTTCGGGTATTTTTATCTGGGATGATGACTGAGGAGCGTTCATTCATGGAAGCATCGCCGATCACGATACACCGGCCGGTAATGGGGCAGGACTTAAATCATCACGGCACGTTATATGCCGCGCGCACTGCTGAATGGTTTGTGGAAGCAGGTTTTATCGCTGCTGCCAGTTTGTCACGGCCAGAGAATATTGTGTGTATTAAAGTACACAACATGGAGTTTCTCAAGCCGGTGAAAAAAGGCGCAATCCTTAAGCTGGAAAGCAAGGTGGTATTGACTGGCCGCACCAGTCTGGTGGTGTACGTGCAGGGAAACGTGGAGGCCGTTGTG
>Ga0334890_1003962_pt1 | contig 14157 bp, 10 predicted proteins | sample GraSluR1_MG_3_FD_207220 | JGI IMG/M metagenome (GOLD analysis project Ga0334890, IMG submission 207220) | Sludge microbial communities from methane-producing bioreactor in Wageningen University, Netherlands - Granular Sludge_31_08-R1 | ecosystem: Engineered > Bioreactor > Anaerobic >... | reverse complement strand
CGGCGGCGGGGTCGGTTCGGCTTGCTCGTCTGCTCGGACGGCGGACAGCATTCCGCTGAAGAGGCTACAAAAGACGGCCAGTGTGATCAGGCGATGTTTGAAGCGGAACATCGTTTTGAGTTCTCCGGATGTGTGGTGTGTGGGGCTTCTTTGTGGGGTTCCAGATTGGGAGACCCGCTCCCGCTGGGGGACTCTCCTGCTGTGGGACCGGCTTTCCAGCCGGTCTCTGGTCCGCACGGCGGACCCTACAATTCTGTGGGACCGGTCTCTTTTGTGGGACCGGCTTTCCAGCCGGTCTCAGTACCGTCCCGCCGCCAGCGAGAACGTGATCCGATCCTCCGGAATCTTCACGACGGTCTGCCGCTCGAAGCGGTCGCCGTTCCAGTCGTATCGCCGCAGCTCCTGTTGTGGGTCCGAGGCCACGTAGATTTCGTACTTGCCGTTGCCCTCGATGTCCGCCACCAGCGCCGCGTGCTCAAAGCCGGATGATTCCGCGTCGATTCGAGTGGCGGTCCAGGAGTCCGCCTCGCCCTGCCGCAAAACCCACACGCCCGACTCCGCCCCGGTGGCCACGATGTCCACCTTTCCGTCGCCGTCCACGTCACCCGCGGATAGAAATCGACACTGCCGGTCCGGAAGCGTGGCCACGACCCGGGCGCTGAAACCCCCGTCTTCCCAGCGATACTCGCGGATTTCCACCGGGTTGACCATCACCAGCTTTCCGTCCCGCAATTCCATGCGGGCCTCGACGGCCGCGAACAGCGACGGCCGCCCGCTGCCCCGGGCGTCCACGGCCATGATCTCCTTGACGTGCGTTCCCTCCGGCTCGTCCACCAGCGTGCCGTGGAACGCCGTTCCCTCATACCGGTACATCACGATGCGCCCCGACTGCGACAGGCCGGTCGCCAGGTTCGGCTCCGACGGCGTGGCGAAGAATTCGTTCCGCCCGTCGCCGTCGACGTCCGCGATCTCGACCTCATGCACGAAGACCCGCGGCTTGCGGTCCAGCTCCGTCACCGCCCAGCCCGTTTCCGCTCGCTGCAGCACGGCTACGACGCCCTGGTCGTGCGTGGCCAGCACCAGGTCGTCCACGCCGTCGCCCGTGACGTCTCCGATGGCCAGGTCTCGCAGCCGGCTCCACGTGCCGCCGAAGTTCGGCCGCCAGAGCGTGGTCTGGTGCCATTGCCCGTCGGCATGGTGCCACTGCTTCAGAACGGCGTCGGTCCCGCCCAGCGTCAGGAAGCCGGCGGGCTCGCCCTCCCACGCCACCGGGACCGCGCCATGGAACACGCGGCTGTCCGGGTCTTCCAGGGTGACGGTCTGCCAGCCCTCCGGCGTCTTCCGGACGATCATCAGCACCGCGTCGCCCGGCCTTGGAGTCCTCTTGCCCGCCGCATCCGTTTCCCAGATGAACTGCGCCTGAGCCACCAGCAGGGTCGGATAGGGCCCGCCCTCCAGGGCGTCCGTACGAGAGGCCGTTGCCTGTGCCGCGGGCGCTTCGCCCGGCCCGGCCGGTTCTTTTGGCTCGCAGCCGGCGAACGTCAGCAGCAGTGTGAGACAGGCGTATCGGAAGACCGGCCGGCGCATCGGTACGATCGGGATCGGGTGGGGCTGCGTCTGCTTCACTTCTCGGCTTTCAGTATCTGCTCATGGAAGCGGTGCATCTGCCGGAACCGGTACAGCAGGTTCTGGTTCGGCATGTTGCGACCGTCCTTGTCCGGATCGTCCGCGAGCCGGTTGCGGTCCCAGTTCGCCTCGATCCACGTTAACGCTTCCACGCAGCCCTTGTCCAGTTCGGCCAGCCGCGCCCGGTCCCATTGGCCGCCCCGAAGCACCTCCGGCGCCGCCAGGAAGTGATCGAACACGTACGCGTACACCGCCGCCGACTGCGTCATGGCGTCCCACGCCTCCACGTTCTGCCGGACGCTGCTTCGCATGCCGGCCAGCGCCTCACGAATGCGTTCCAGCCGGGCGCGATAGGCGCGCGCCTCGTCACCCCAGGCGCCGGCCTTGGCCTTGGCCTGGGCGAGGGTCGCTTCGTCCATCCAGCAGCTCGTGTTGAACCGGTCCAGCCGCCATTTGATGGTGTACAGATCCTTCCAGACCCGGCCGAACTCCTCGCCCTGGGTCGACCCGAAGAAGTCGCGGACGAATCCCCGGTAGAAGTCCGCCTCGTCCCACCGGCTGCCCGACCAGGCGTGCGCCGCCGCATAGGCAAACCCCGGCCACATCGCATCGCTCATGTATCGCGTGGGCGTCCACACCGTGATGTCAAATCCCAACAGGTCATGCGTGCGGGCGATTTCCGCGAACCGCTGAATGTTCACGTAGTTGAAGTCGGAAGGCAGGATCATGTGCGGATGGCACATCAGGGCCGGGCAGGCGATGATCTCAAAGCCCTTGGATTTGAAGAACTTCACCGACTCGTCCGTCATGTCCGGGTTGTAGTGCCAGTCATAGATGAGGGTCCGATCCGTGGGCAGGGCGTCCGCGATGTCCCGGTGGTGCAGGATCATGTCGCCCCAGAGAGACATCTTCCGCCCGCGCTGGTCCACAAGGGCCTGACAGCGCTGGAGATGCTTGATGAACCATTCCACGTGTGAGATGCCCGGCCACTTCTCCTGGCAGCGCGCACAGTGGGTCTGGTCCACCTCGTCCAGCCCGATGTGCAGCTCCGGCGCCGGGAAGACGCTCGCCGCCGTGTACATCCGGTCCAGATACTCGTACGTCTTTTCGCTGGCCGGGCAGAGGACGTTGGTGTAGCCCGGTACCTGCGTGCCCGCCCAACTCGCCTTCGGCGTCTTGTCGGTGGTCTGGTGCAGAATCTCCTTGAAATCCGGATGCCGCACGAACAGCCGCGCGTGCCCCAGCGACTCCACCTCCGGTATCAGCGTAATGTGGCGCTGGTCGGCGAACGCCACCAGCTCGCGAAGGTCCTGCTCCCGCCACGGGTGCGGCGACATGAGCCACGGGTAGCTCTCGTGGTACAGGGCCGCGTTCTCATCGTCCGTCAGGTGCAGGTGCAGGTAGTTGATCTTGTACCGACCACAGAACTCCACCACCCGCCGGTAGTAGTCCATGTTCTCGTTCGCCCGGGCCATGTCGACCATGATCATCCGCCGCGCGAAGTCCGGCCAATCCAGCACGATTCCCGCCGGCGCCGTCTGCTCGTCGGTGATCATCTGCCCCAGGGTCTGGATGCCGTAGTGGATCCCCGCCCGGGTCGCCGATTGAATGGTGATGCCTTCCGCCTGGACGGTCAGCCGATACGCCTGTCGTTCGATCTCCCGGCGGTAGGCGGATGCGAATTCGGGGATATCCACCTTCCCCAGCATCAGCCGCACCGGCACTCCACCGTCCGCGACGTTCACCTGTCGGTCCGCCAGCGCTGCCCGTAAATGGTCGACTTCTCCGCGGATGCCAGCCTCCACCGGTGCGATGGAAACGGCCTTCAGCGACACCTCGCCCGTCCCGGTTGTGAAGGCTTTCACGGCCGGGACCACCGTTGGCGAAGCCGCCGACGCGGCGGAGAAGCTCGCCATCATCACTGCGGCCAGGCATCCGAATCGAATTGCGTCCATGGTTGACCTCCGTGTGTTTCGCGCAGTTGGTAGCTCGTTCAAACCCCAAACGGCAGGGCCAGTTGCGGCGCTTTCAAACCCGGGAACAGCGTGTTCCGCAGCCGCGTCCACGCGTACCATGCCGCGTCCGCGCTAAGCCCGCCGAATCGCACCGTGTTGTAGAAGCCCTCGACCGGCGTCAAGGCCGATCCGGCATAATTGTCTCCGCCGGGAAACCGGACGATGCGGTCCGGGCCCACCGTCAGCTCCAGGTGTCCCATCCGATACGTTCCCGCCGGCGCGCCGGCCGGGCTGGCGGCGTCCGTGATCATAACGATCCGGCCCGGGCCAAGCATTCGCACCACGTTGCCCAGGGCCATGGGCGGCACGTGCAGGCCGTCCGGAATGAGCGACACCAGCAGGTCCGGAATCGAGAGCACGCGCTGGATGATGTTGTCGTACCGGTGCATGAGTTGGGGACACGCGTTGCCGAGGTGCGTAAAAATCCGTGCCCCGGCCGCCTGTGCGGCCAGCAGCGTGTGGCGGTCCGCATCCGTATGTCCCAGGCTTACGAACACGCCGGCCGCGGCGGCCTTCGTGATGAACTCCAGGCACCCGAGGCACTCCGGGGCGACGGTCATCATCGCGATGCGCCCGCCGGACGCACGCTGCCATCGCTCGAACAGACCCCAATCGGCCGGCCGGACGTGCTCGCGCGGATGCGCGCCGAGATAGCCGTCCGCTCCGTTGAGGAACGGCCCTTCCAGGTGCAGGCCGGGAATGGTTTCACGCAGCAGAGCGCTGCCGGCGATGTGCTCATTGATTTGCCGGCATTGTTGTTCGAGGAAGTCCGCATCGGCGGTGATCAGTGTGATCAGAAAGTGCGAGCAGCCCGCCCGTTGCAGCGCTCGCGCGGCGTGCTCCACGCCTTCCGCCGTCACGTTCGGGTCCTGGAAATCCACGCCTGCGAAGCCGTTCACCTGCGCGTCGAAGAACGCCGGCCCGACCAGGTACGCCGCGGCCGACCCGTTGTCCACGTGCCACGTCTCGGGCGACGGAGTCGTCGGTTCGGCGGTCAGGACATCGTAGTATCGGGCTGTTGCCATTTTCCTCGATGCTTCTGCGGCCCCGGCCCCGTCTGTGGGACCGGTGCCGTTTGTGGGACCGGCCCCGTCTGTGGGACCGGCCCCGTCTGTGGGACCGGTGCCGTTTGTGGGACCGGCTTTCCAGCCGGTCTTCTCCCCCTTCGGGTTTCCAGTCTCTATTCTCCAGTGTCGCCGGTCTCTGGTCCGCACGGCGGACCCTACAGTGGGACCGGCCCCGTTTGTGGGACCGGTGCCGTTTGTGGGACCGGCTTTCCAGCCGGTCTTTGGTCCGCACGGCGGACCCTACAGGCGGCTTGCCGACTCCGCATCCAGGTACACCGTTGCTCGCGGGTGATCCATGATCGCCGATGCCGGGCACGCCGTCGACCGCGGGCCGTGAATCGCCTGCCGAACGGCGTCCGCCTTTCGCGGCCCGGGCACGGAGGCGATCAGGTAATCCGCCGCCAGCAGCACCGGGCAGGTCAGGGTCAGCGCCTGGCGCGGCACGTCATCCAGCGTCGGGAAATGCCCCTCGGCCGTCTGCTGCATCCGGCACGCCTCATCCAGGGTTACGACCTTGACGCGCTGCGGGTCATCGAAATCCGCCACCGGCGGATCGTTGAACGCAATGTGCCCGTTTTCTCCGATTCCGAGGAAGCATACGTCCACCGGCGATGCCGCGACCCAATCCGCGTACCGTCGGCATTCCGCCTTCGCATCCGCCGCATCTCCGTTGAGGTAGTCGACGCGCCCGGGACGGACCCTAGCCACCAGATGTTCATTCAGCCATCGACGAAAGCTGGCCGGGTGCGTGTCGGGAAGGCCGATGTACTCGTCCATGTGCAGCGCATGCACGCGGCGCCAGTCGATTCCCGGCGCCGCGGCAAGAGCGGCCAGCGTGGCCTCCTGCGAAGGTGCGCAGGCGAAGATCACGCGCACCACGCTCTTGGCAGCCAATCGCTCCCGCAGCAAGGCCGCCCCATGCTCACCGGCCGCCTCACCCAGCGATTGACGATCGGCGCACACCCGCACCATTGCCTGCCGAACCCGAAATTCCGTCACGACATCTGCCATGTTGCGTTCTTGGTCCGCACGGCGGACCCTACAATCTCCCATGCTGTGGTGGTGGTCCGCACGGCGGACCCTACAAACGGCCCTTTCCCTTTCTGCTCTTCCACGCCATCAGCCCCCCGACCACCAGCAGCGCCAGACCCATTCCCCCGTTTAGTCCGATGTCCGTCGACCTATGCACGAACGGCGTGACCGCCAGCATGATCGCTCCGATGGCGGCCATGGAAATTCCCACCACCCGGAACGGTGACACGGCCGCCTCGCCGGCCGGCTGGTCCTGAGGCAGGGAGCCGATAGGCAAGTCCAATCGCTGCAGAAACGGCCGGACCCGCGCGGCCTCGGCGGACGCCCGGGGCCAGATCGCGCTCACGCCAAACATGATCAGGCTGGTCGCCGCCAGGCCGGAGAAGAATATGACGTTTTCCGGCTTGATTTGCGTGCCCAGCACCGAGACAGGTTCCTTCAAATGCAGGAACAGCGTCAGCGTGACCGTCAGCCCGCCCACGAAGCCGGCCAGCGCGGACGTTCCCGTCAGCCGGCGGATCAGCAACCCCAGAATCATCGGCACCGCCACGGGCGCCGTGGCCACGCTGAACAGCTTGACCATGTTGTCGAACAGGTCTTTGGCCGTGGTGCCCGCCAGGGCCATCGCGAGGGCCAGGGACGATCCGCCGACCAGCAGCGTGGCCGCCCGGCCCACGAACACGAGTTCCTTCTGCTCCGCCTGCGGCCGCAGCAGCCGGCGGTACACGTCGTTTGTGACCACGGCGGCCGCCGCGTTGTAATCACTACTCAGCATGGACATCGTGGCCGCGAACATGGCGGCGATCATCAACCCCAGCAACCCCGGCTGCAGCAGCGTCCGGCAGAGGACGGCATAGACCTCCCTGGGCGCGGTCTCGGGGGGCAGGAACTGCCGGGCGGCCATGGCCGGCACGAACATGATCAGCGGCGTGACCACGTACAGGCCGGTGACCAGAAAGCCCATCTTCCGGGCCTCGCGCTCATCGGGCACGCAGTAGAAGCGCTGGATGATCTGCCAGTGGACGCTGCACATGGAAACGGCCAGCAGCAGCGGCCACGCGACGAAGTACATGGCGTTGTAATCGTCGGTTACCGGCCGGAAGAACCCCGGCGGCGAGCCCTCGATCAATCCGCCGATTCCACCGACCTTGGTGAGCGCGAGTACGAGAAGGACGAGCACGGCCGCGCCCATCACGACGAACTGGATGAAGTCCGTCACGATGACCGCCCACAGCCCGCCCAGGAACGTGTAGGCCAGCATGATGATGCCGGACACCAACATGCAGCTTCTCATCTCCAGCCCCAGGCTCGCGGAGATGAACATGCCGATGGCCACAATTTTCAGGGCATCGTCGATGATCTTCAGCGGGACGCCCTGCCACGCGCACACCTGCCGCAGGGTTCGGCTGTACCGCGCCTCCAGGTACTCCACCGGGCTGTCCACCCGGGCGCGCCGCCAGCGCGGGGCGAAAACCAGCGCACAGAGTAGCGTGCCCGGAATGTACGACCACATGATCGACACGCCGGCCAGGCCGTCGGTATAGGCGATCGCGGAATACGTGACGAACGCGAAGACGGAGAAGCCGCTCATGTAGAAGGAGCCGGCGGCCAGCCACCAGGGCACCCGGTTGCCCCCGCTGAAGTAGTCCTTCATGCCCCGCATGTAGCGGTAGAAGTAGGCCCCGATCCCCAGCATCACCACGAAGTACCCGACCAGTACGATCCAATCGGCTTGGTGCAGCGTGTTCGCAGTGGCGAGCATGACAACTCCGACGTGGGATTCAACGCATGCTTAGGATTCCATGCATGCTGTGGGACCGGCTTTCCAGCCGGTCTTGACCGACGTCGTGGTCCGCACGGCGGACCCTACAAACGGACTGTGGTCCGCACGGCGGACCCTACGGACCGGCCTTCCAGCCGGTTACTCACCGCTCACAATGAGCTGGGATCGGCCCCGTGACACCCGCGCCCGTGAAGCACTCCGTGAACCACGCGAAGTCCGCCAGGTCCACGGCCCCGTCACGATTCAGATCGCCGTTGGCGGCCAATCCCTCCGCGGGCACGGCCGGACCGGCCAGGTACGACGCGAGTTCCGCATAGTCCGTCGCGTCCGCGTCGCCGTCCCCGTCCAGGTCGGCCCAATTCCGCGGCTGGGGGGTCACGTCCACGTAGTGGTCATAATGGAACACGGCAATGCCCGCCAAGGCCCCGGCCCGTGACGGAGACAGCATCGTGTGGTACGTGCGCACCGCCGTGGTCATGGCCGAGAATGCCGTGGGCAGGTTGTCCCAGAACGTGTTGATGGACAGTGCGGGCGGGATCGGCTGGAAATTTGTCGCGACCAGGATCTGCCGGCCCTTGCCCGCGGCCTTGTCCAGCTCGTAGCTCGTCCAGCTCAGCAGGCCGCTGGCGTAGTCGATGTAGCTCATGAGCACCACGTCGTCCGCCAGGTCCATCACGTGCTCGATGAAGTATTGCGTGGTCCCGCCGTAGCTGAAGGCCGAGGGAAGGTGCGTGCTGTTCTCGTGATGGGCCGACAGGTCCACGCCGATCGCCATGTTCGATCCGCCGTTGGCATCCAGGTGCTGCCGGGCGTTCACCAGCACGTTGGTCAGGAAGTTGACGGCCACCTGCCGGCGGCCCGCTTCATTGGTTGCGTCCTTGTACGTGCTGTGCAGCCAGAACTCCACGTCAAAGTGGTATCCGTCGAAATCGTCGTTCGGGTTCTCCGGCGTGGCGTTGTTCATGGCCAGCACCTGGTTGAGCCGCGTCTGGACGAGGGTCGGGTTGTCCTGCCAATGCACGTCGCCGCCCAGGGCGTCCACCCGAATGCCGCTGGCGTGCGCGGTTTCGATGAACACCCGCATATTCGCCCGCTCTTCCTCCGTGCCCAGGGCCCACACCGTGTAACCGCCGAGGAAGATCCAGTTGATCCCCTCCTGGGCGCAGAAGTCCAGAACGGCCTGCGACTCCGCGCTGCTGCCGAACTTCGTGCCGGCGTAGAGCCAGACGGCCCGCACGGAATCGCCGTCCGGCGGCGGGTTCAGATTCACCGGGGTTAGCGTATACGTTTCCCCGCCGCCGGAGACGGCAAACACCTCGTCAAAATCGAACCGGGCGGTGCCCGCCTGGTCGTTCTTGCGCACGATCAGCTTGATCTGGCAGTTCGTCAGGTCCAGCACGCCGCTGCCCGCCGTACGGGTCAGCGCGCTGAACTCGAACGTGTACGTCTGGTAGTCGGCCGTCAGGTCGACCGTGGGCGTGGACCACTCCGTCACGCCGTCGACCATGTTCAGCGACAGCCGCAGTTGCGGCGTGCCGGAATGCCCTGCGTTCGGCACCAGGCGGGCGTCCACCCGGATGCCTGTGTACGCGGACACGTCCCGGAAGGCCTCCTCCTTGTTTCCGATGCCCCAGCTCGAAGCGGAGAAGTCCACCGAGTGGAAGGCGCCGTTGCCGGAGGACCCGCCGGCCGTAATGCCGCGGTCCAGCGTCCCGGCCCCGAACGCGTTCCAGTTCGCCCGGGGGTTGTAGCTGCCCACCGCGGCGTCGTTGAAGTTCTCAAGCAGGGTATCGGCCTGAGCCGGCGCCCACCCCCCGGCAAGGAGGCCCGCCGCTCCCGCCATCCATCCCAGTCGCCATGTGCTCAATCGCATGAAAGACCTCGCTCCGTTCGTCCGCTCCGCGACTCCACACCCACATCCTGGGCCGATCAGATTCCGCCCGGGGGCGGGTTCTGCGTGTCGGTCCAGCGCGTCCAACTGATCTGGTCATATTTGACGCGCTCCGGCCGCTGCCCTTCCACGTGACCGTCGATGTACAGCGCGTTGCCCCGGCCGCCGTGCCGGCCGCCAAGAACGCGATACGCCTGCGTGGCTGAATCCGTCACGGGGGTGCCGTCCATCGTGCGGTAGCCCATCCAGAACGCGTATCCCGTGTCCCGGGCCACTCGCCAACCGGGAGAGGCCGTGTTCTGCAACGGCTTGTTGTTTCCCATCACGGAGATGATCTCGCCGGGCCGCTTGCACCAGTCCAGCCGGTTCAGAAACGGAGGCATCATCGGAGGCCCCTGGTACCCGTATTCGAGGCCCTCGGTGCCGTTGTTCCGGATCGTTCGGTGAATCTCCGCGCTGTACGCGAAGCTTCCGCCGACTTCCACCCGGTCGACGTGGTTCCCCGCCACGCGCCAGTCCCTTATCAGGCGGGGCGACCGGTCCGACGGGCAAAGGAAGATCGACGGCCCGCCGCCGCGGACCAGGTTCCCGTTGTTGTCGTACCGGGCCAGCTCGTGCGTCACGATTTTGCCGATGTGGAACGGCACCGGCCATCGGTTCGTGTTGAACACGTCCGTCACCGGCGGCCAGACGTTGTCGAACCGCTCCGCGTACATCATGAACGCCTGGCCCATGCTGCGCAGATTCGCCTTGCACGCCGTGTCCTTCGCCTGGTCGCGGGCCTTTCGCAGGCTGGGCAGCAGGATCGAAATCAGCAGCGCGATGATCGACACCACCACCAGCAGCTCGATCAGCGTGAACGCGGCTGCGCGGTCGGGCTTGCCCGCCGTTTGTCCGGGTCGACTCAAGACGTGACGTGTCATGGTTGTTTCTCCAGGATCTCCCGGTAGTACTTGTACGCGTGAACGGCCAGGCCCGAACAGCCGGGCTCGCCAGACAACACCCGTTTCAGCGTGTCGAACTGCCACTCGAAATACGCCCTCGAATACGGGCCGAACGTCGTTCCCTTCTCGAACCGCTCCCCCGCCCCCGTTTCGATGGAGGCGAAGACATCCACTCCCAGCCGCTGCCCCAACCCAAACTCCGTCCGACAGTGCGACACCACTCCGTTGCAGCCGGTGACCCGATCCCGATACGACATCACGGCCACGTTCTGCACCAGCGGGAAGACCGCCTCCAGGAGCGGCTTCTCGCCGTCGGCCGTCATCACCCGGAACACGGCCCGACCCGATTCGTCCACCTTGTCCCACCAGAACGGGATGTCCAGCCCGAACTCCAGGTGGGCCTCCTTCAACCGCGGGGCCAACCGGCGGTTCAACTCATAATAGGCCTGCAGCACCGCCGGCCGGGTGGCCTCGTTCTTCCATTCGGCCAGCAGGTACGGCTCATTGTCCAGGTGGACGCCGTGGAATCGAGTCTCCGGCGCTCCCTCCTCATTGAATCGGATCAGGGCGTCCGCCAGTTCCAGCAGTCGCGGGTGGTTGGCCTCCAATGCGTAGCTGCGGTGTCCGTCCAGGGCGTGGACCCGAATGCCGCTGCGGCGGGCCAGCGCGTTGAGCCGCCGCTGGGAGTCCACTTCCTGAAGTGTCACTTTTCCATCGCGGTACTCGTACAGCACCTGACTGAACAGGTCGGTGATTTCGCGCTCCCGACAGAACGTCATCAGGGCGTCCCGCTGGTCCGGGTTGCGCAGGATGGACTCTGTCCGCCACGACCACATGGCGTAACGCAAGGGGTGCGGCTTGGCCGGCCCGGGTTGCGGTATCCGCGACCCGCTTGTGGACGCTACGAGGCCGATGGAATCGACGGCCAGCCAAGCCTCCCCAGTACCCTCAATCAGGAGGCGAATTCCCGTCACCCGCCTCAGGTCGATCTCAGATTCGGCAAGCGTGATCGGTATGTCCCGCCAGCGCCGGGCATCGATCGCATCTGCCGGCAGCGTGGCCAGGGTGACCCCGACCGTCTCGGGGCCCACCGGCTTGCCCGCAATCGCTTCCACTCGCAACTGCCGCTGGCCCAGCTGACCGATCAGCCGCAGGTGCAGGACGGGTGTGTGCGAGACATCCACGCCGGCCGGCGACGTTTCGGCCGCCCCGGCCTTGGCCTGGTCACCACGGCTCACCGCGGGACACGCGTCATACAGAGGCACGACCCCGCCCGCGCCGGTCGTGGCGGCGTCAGCCGACATCTCGATGCGCCAGGCCCCCGCCTCGGGGTCGCCCGTCCGGACCAGGCCGTCGCGCACCTGGCCCGGACGGCCCCCGACGCAGAAAAACATGCCGCCCTGCCTCGTGCGGATCGAGTCCTCGAAATCCGCCACCGCGATGGAGTTGCTCGTGGGGGCGACGCCCGCAGGTGGGGTCTCGGGCGTTGTGGCCTGCCCACGTGTGGCGGCAGTCCCGACCGCCGCCATCGCGATGCCGAGGAGAGCCGGAATGATTCCGTCCTTCTGGCGCACAGTGCACTTCCTCGCGCGGCGCGGACTTCCGCACCGCGTTCTGCAATGCCTCGAACCTGACGAGGTCAGATTCGGCTGTTCACCCGACGCGCGCGGGATTCGGTGCCCCCGCGTCTTCGCCGTATGCACGTCGCCGATCGGCTTACCGCCGGCGAACCAGTGCGAGCGCTCCCAGCCCGAGCAGCATCAGCGACGCGGGCTCCGGGATCGCCTGGATGTTGTCCACGCGCAGCCGGATCTTGCCCGAGGGGTCCCCTTCCACCCGGTTGAGGTTGCGCAGCAGCACCCGAATTTGCAGGTTGTCGGCGCCCAGTTGAGCCTGCGTAATGGGCTCCGTCGCGAGGTTCTGCGGAACCAGGTCGGCGAAGTCCGAGGAGATCGTGTAGTAGTTCCCGTCCGCGGGAATGCTGACGATCTTCGCAAACTCCAGGTACCCCGGCAGTTGCAGCATCAGCTCAACATTCGGACCGGGGCCGGGATAGGCCGGATCCAGGCCGTCCACGCTGAGCTGCACGTCCGCGCTGAAGCCGGTGTAGTCCGTCAGTCGCTGGCCGCCGGGCCAGGTGCTCTGATTCGGCGATCGGACTGCCCCGCCATAAAGAGTGTAATTCAGGTTCGTCACGTAGAAGATTCCGTCCGGGCCGGCACCCTGGGAGCCCTGCCCCTCCGCGAGCCCGAAGTCGAGCGTTCCGCCGCCGAACCGGGACCAGTTCTGCACGCTGCCTTCGAAGTCAAAGAGCAGGTCGGCCCGTGCCACCCCGACCGTGCCGACCAGCAGTATGGCCAACGCGGCCAGTCCAATTGTGAGAGAGTTCTTCATCGTTCCTACCTCCTGTCCAAGAGAAAAGAGAGAGCCTCTTTTGCCGGGCGGCGTTCACGTGGCCGCCCGTTCGTCCACCACGTCTAGTAACACCACGGGTAGAACCCCGTGGTCACATCCGACCCCAACATGCAGTCGTTGAAGTTCAGGTAATCGGCTTCGTCGATTTCGCCGTCGCGGTTCGCATCCAGGTTCAGGCACTCCGTCCACTCGGACAGGTCCGCCCCGAAGCACTCCTGGAGCATCGCGAAATCCGCCAGGTCCACGTCCTGGTCCAGATCGGCGTCCGCCCACAGCACCGGCGGATCGTCGATCAGCGTGATCTTGTCGAAGATGATCGTGTTCCGGTTGGAGGACGTGGCGCCCCGCCGCCAGATGCACTTCACGGAGTAAATGTCGCTGATGTCAAACCCGTTGATGCCGGCGATCGCCGCGGCATCCCAGGACCAGTCGAGGCCCGCGAACCAGATTGTGATCGTTTCCCATTCCTGGTCGCCGCTCAGCGGGTACATCCGGTTCACGTACGGCCGGCCCAACACGTTCCGGCCCGGGACGACGGCCGTCGTGCAGTTTCCCGGCTGCCCCGGGAAATCGGTGTCCACCAACTGGAACTGGAGTCGCACGCCCGGCGTCCCTTCCGTTGTCGGCGGATTGTCTCCCGGCGGGAGCACCAGCTTGACCATCATGGTGATGCCCGTGCCCAGGCTCAGGTTCAGGTCCGCGTCTTCGATGCCGGACCCGTACGGCTGGCACAGGGGCTGGTTCAGAATGCGCCCGCCGCCGTGCTTGGAGCCCAGAAACTGGCAGTTCGAAAACCCGTACTGCGCATCGCACGTCGTCCAGTTGCCCGTGGTGAAAACCGCATGCCCGTCCGGCGAGGTCCCGTTCGACCCGAAGTCCGTGGTCGGATACCCGAAGAAGCTCCAGTAGTCCGGATCGCAGAACTCCGTTCGGGTGTCGAAATCAAAGAGGACCCCGGGTTCAATGGGATCGCCGGCGAACGCCGGAACACCCAGCAGCATCACCGCGGCGCCGGCCAACGCCATCCGTTGAATCGAAGTGAGCCCCATATTCCTTCTCCTCGTTCTGATGTGTCCGCGGCCTCCGCGGCCGCCTTCTGCCCATCCTGATCCCTAACTCCAGCGCGGCATGCGGAACACCCGCTGCAGGGTCGGCACCACCGCACCCCGCACCATGCCGAACTCGCCCAGCGTCGACGCCATGATCTCCGTGGTCCCCACTTCCTGCCGCAACGCATCCTCGGCCAGAATCCGCTCAAGCCGGTCCAGCACCGCGTCCCGCAGCACTTCGTGGTCCGAACCCAACACCACCACGCCCGGGTCCAGAAAGTTGATCGCGTGGATGACGTAATTCGAGATGTCGCCCGCCACCCGGTCCATCGCCT
>Ga0334890_1003961_pt1 | contig 14157 bp, 21 predicted proteins | sample GraSluR1_MG_3_FD_207220 | JGI IMG/M metagenome (GOLD analysis project Ga0334890, IMG submission 207220) | Sludge microbial communities from methane-producing bioreactor in Wageningen University, Netherlands - Granular Sludge_31_08-R1 | ecosystem: Engineered > Bioreactor > Anaerobic >... | reverse complement strand
TTCTGTCTGCCTGAGGAGGCGGAGGCGTGAGCCCTCGCCTATCCCCCTGCCAGGTGGAGGCGGCCCTAAACTGCCTTCTGGCGGCATATCCCGAGGTGGTGGCGCGGTGGGCGATGGGGTTGATGGCGGAGCCCCCGGAGGAGATCCGGGCGTGGTTGATGGCTGAGGAGGCCGGGCGATGACCCACAACCGGATGCGCCGAAGGCGGAGGCGACGGGCCCGCGCGGTGGATCGGTGCCTCCTCCGCTACTATAGGCAAAAGAGGATCGAGGAGGAGGTTGATCGCCTCCTCCTCGCCCGCTCCGACAGTCTCCGAGAGGTCTATCTCCCTTCAAACCCCTTCATCCTCTCGGAGGCCGGATATGCGGGGCCGGTGGTCCGGTCTTGCTGAGGAGATGACGAAATGGCATATCTGATAGATTCGGATGAGGCGCGACATATCGCCGAGGTCCCGGACGAGATCGGCTTCTGCTATGGAAAGGCAATCCCGGAGGACGAAAGCCAGGCATGGGTAAACGCGACGGCTCTTAAGGGGCTTCGGTCCCTAGGGCGGGATCCCCGGATCATAGCCGAAGAGCCGACGTTACCGACATTTCACGGGCTGGCGTCGGTGATCGATACGGCCGAATACGGCGAGGAGTTGACCGTCGAAGCTTTGGCCTTCGACCCGGAGGCCGTCGGCGTCGTCTATGTCGGGTGGGGATGTGAGCGGGATATAGCCCTCCAGTTGATGGGGTGGCGGGACCGGTTCTTCTACTATTCCCTGAAAGAATCGAGGCCGTATCTGTGGCTGGTTCTCTCTGATCCGACGGGCCAATACGACGAGACGGGCCGAGACGTGGCGAGATGGGCTTATAACGTCCTTTACGACCGGGACGAGAACTTCAAGGGCTGGCTGGAGGGGCTCGGCTTCGACCTCTCCGAAGATGGCGAGGTGGTGGAGTAGGCGAGCCGAGGACGTGTCGGCGTTCGTGGCCGAGGCGACGGCCGGGGACTACAATAATCTTTTAGAGGTGGCTCGGCGATATTGCCCCGATCTGGAGTTTGAGGGCTTATAAAGCCCTCTCCTCTCTTTTCTGAAGTTCCCCTCGAAAATCGATATGCGTAAACCGCCACCAGTCGAGCCCCCTACCATGATGACGCCTTTTCCAGCCCGTTAAGTATGGGTGTACGCGACGAGGTAGGTGTATTCACTGAGTCTATGGAATACGGGGGTTTCCAACGGAGGGGGGCTAGGCCCCTTGGAAGATAGCCCCGACTTCCGGAAGGATTGGCGGCGGGTGAAGTCGGGCCGACTTCATGAAAAAGTAAATGGGGAATCCCGGCGGAAAGGACAGGAACCGCCGGGGTTATGCCGTCACAGGAGGTCGTTCTCCTGGGAGAAGGTGTTGACCATCGCGATATGGGGTGCGCGGGCCGAAGCCGTGTCCCAACAAATCGGCCCGTTTTAATGACGAAGTTTGCGTGAAAAACGAACGGATCGAAGAGCCGAACGCTTTCACCCCGTGAATACGTGCTCCACCAATAAAAGGGTTTGCTTTTTGGCGAGCTCACGAAACGGAGCCGAAACAGGCAGTTTTATTACCAGTGAGATCCTAGCTTTGACCATGGAACAAATACACGCCCGTCCTCGGTGGTTTCCGAACATGGTAACCAAGCCGTACGTAACGACGGCGGTGCAGCTGCCCCCCGACTTGAGGGGAGAGGTCGAGGTCCTGGCGGTCGAGCACGGCGTAGCAAAATCGTGCATTGTGGTAGGGCTCGTCCGGGCCGGGCTTCAGGCCTATAGCGATGCCGTGGACCGCTACGCGCGGGCTCAGGACGACCTCGCCGTGAGGCTGGAACGCCTCGGCTACAACGATGAGGAGATTAACAGATTTTTTGAGGAGTATGAAGATCTGGCGAAGCTCGGTCGCCTCGTCGCGACGATGGAGGCAAAGAAGAGATGACGCGAAAAGAGGCCAACGTCGGGGCGCTGGAGACGTCCCGACGACCTAAAACGGATTATGGAGCATTTAAGCCTGTCTACGGAGTGGATCCGCATGCTAAAGAAGCCTGACAAGGATTTAAGCCTTTCGGACTGTCCCGAAGGGCCTAAAGAGATTGCTTTTGATCACATCGCGCTACTCAATCGGGTCGACCGGATCGAGGCGGAGCTTCGCGAAGAGATCCGCCAGAAGGATGAGCGCATCGCGACACTTGAGGCGGAGCTCCGGATGCTTCGCAAGCGGGTGGCCGGGATGCGCGAGGGGCTTCTCTCCCTGATGGATAGGAGGGAGGCTCCGGGCCGGGCGACAGAGGATAGGAAAGCCGAGCTCCTTCACGAGCTGACTCGAAACGGGAACCGGCCAATCGAGCTCGCGAGCTTCGAGTTCGGCGACGGGAAGCTATCAAAACAGCAGCGGAAGCGGCTCGTTGCCCATCTAAGGCAGGACCCTCTTTTCGAGGTCCCCGAAAGACCGGCCCGTCGGAAGCTTTTCGTCCATTTGGCGGGCAAGCCTCCGAGACCGAGGTAAGCCCTTAACACCTTTTTTCATTTTCGTATCTAAGGTGTCGGCGACACCGACACCTCCCTTTTGATCAGGCAGGGAGGTGGACGAGATTTCTCAGTGAATCAAGTAAACTTGAGCGAATCACGAATTAAATCAAGAAAAGTTGACTACTACTACGGAAAAGGCCGTAGTAGTAGTAGTAGTAGTAAAAGGCCCCGTGTAATAGGTAAGTAAGTAATAAGTATATATAAGTATCTATAAAGAAATCTAAAGAAGTAAGCTCTCTTTTCCTCCGCCCCCTCCAATCCCTAGGGAAGGTGTCGGTGTCGCCGACACCTTAGATACGATTATAGAAAAAGGTGTTACGGGCCATATCAGGTACAAATCGGCCGCGATACTTGAAGAAATATCCTTTTTGTAGTTAACTTTATATAGATGTAGTCATACAGTATAACAGTTAGTGGGGGACACTACAACCGATCATAACTTTCCAGATTTGGAGCGAATGATGTGATGAGACGGCCGAAGCCCGACCCCGAAGGATTCAGAATCGCTATCAGGAACCGCAAGAAGTGGCGAGCCACGATCGGCGATCGCTTCCAGCTCGCGAAGCTCGCCGAGCGGTTCGGCGTCTCGCCAGAGGAGGCGAGGGCGATCCTGAGGGACGAGGGCTGGACGCGCGAAGTTCGGCGGGGGACGCTCCCCTTCTGGTGGAGGGACGGTCGGAGAGATGGCGGCGGCGAGGCCTAAGGGCGGTCCTGTCTCGGCGGCGGAGGAAGAGGCGATCCTGGCGGCTCTGGCGGCGGGGCGATCCCAAAACCAGACGGCGAGGGACTTCGGCCGGGGGGCGGGGACGATATCCCGGATCGCTAAGCGGAACGGCCTGGAATATTCCAGCCCGAAAAGGGCGGCGGAGGCTCGGAGCCGATACGCCGCCGAGGCGAGGATCGGGCTCGTCTCCGAGGGGCTGGAGGCCCTGGCGCGTGCTTTGCCGAGCGTCCCTCCCCCTAAAGATATGAGGGAGTGGGCTCTCGCCGTGGCGATCCTGATCGATAAGCGGCGGCTCGAAGACTCGATCGATCCGACGACGAGAGGCGGCGAGATCGCCGAACTATTCAAGAAGATGCAGGAGGATGAAAAAAATGGTTGAAGTGGAGGAGATCCTCGATCAGCTGATCGAGGCCGAGGAGGTCGTCGGCGAGGCCGAGGCCGGGGGCGACGCCGAGGAGATCGTCGCGGCTCACCTTGAGGCGATCGAGGTCGCCGAGGAGCTGATCGAGACCCATCTCGCCGAGGTCGCCGAGCTGATCGGCGAGGGCGACGAGCCCGAGCCCGAGGAGTAGGCGGGGACGAGGGGGTCGGGCCAATGGACGAGAGCATGGGCCGTCAGATTACGATTGCCGAGCTTGAGCGGTTCGCCGACGGCCTCCTCGAAAGGTTCGGCGAGGTCGTCGCCGAGATCCGCGCGTTGAAGGAGGAGGAGGCGGCTTATCAGGCCCTCGTCGAGGCCGGGCTCGTCTCCGACGACGTCGGCCCCGGGGACCTCCCCGTCCTGGAGGTGGTGTAGACGACGGCCGCCGAGGACGACCTCCTCCTCCTCCTGGAACGGGCGCGGGCCCTGAACGCCGAAGCCGAGGCAGGGCTCGCCGAGCTGAGGCGCCGGATATTCGGGGCGGATGAGGTCGAGCAGGCGGCGGGGGGATAGATGGCGGCCTTCCAGGTCCCGACGGGGCTTCAGAGGGACTTCTGCCTCCACAGCGACGCCAGGGCCAACATAGCCCACGGCGCCGTGAGAAGCTCGAAGACCGTCGGGGCTAATCTAAGGTGGCTCAAGGCCGTCCTGGAGGCTCCAGAAGACGTCAACCTCTTGATGACGGGCCGAACCCTGGGGGCCCTGGAGAGGAACGTTCTCCACCCCCTCTCGAAGCTCGTCGGCCCCCAGAACTTCGATTTCAAGAGGAGCCTCAAGCGCGTCTACATCTACGGCCGAGAAGTCTGGTGCGAGGGGGCAAACGACGAGTCGGCATACGCAAAGATCGAGGGCGAGACCCTCGGCGGCGCATACGTCGACGAGGGGAGCCTCCATCCTGAGAGCTTCTTCAATATGCTGATAACCCGCCTCTCCGAGGAGGGGGCTCAGCTCTTCATGACGACGAACCCCGGCGGGCCGGCCCACTACCTCAAGAAGAAGTGGCTCGACAGGGAGGGGGAGCTCGACCTCAAGAGCTGGCATTTCAGGCTTGAGGACAACCCCCATCTCGATCCTCGATACGTCGAGGAGCTCAAGCGCCAGTTCGGCCCTCCGACGTCCCTCTTCTATCGGCGGTACATCCTCGGCGAATGGGTGGCGGCCGAGGGGGCGGTCTACCCCCATTTCGACCGGGCTCTGCACGTCGTCCCCTCGATCCCCGACGGGCCGATGAAGTCGATGGTCGTCGGCATCGACTACGGGGCGACCCATCCGACGGCTTTCCTAAAGCTCGGCCGGTGGGGTGGCTGCTGGTACGTCTTCGGCGAGTACCGGGAGTCCGATCGGACGAACGCCAGGCTCTCGAAGGACCTCCGGGGCTTCCTGGGGGGGAAGTTCCCGGTGGCGATCCTCGCCGATCCCTCGGCGAAGTCGTTCATCCTCCAGCTCCGGGCCGACGGCGTCCAGAGGGTCCGGGGCGCCGACAACTCGGTCCTGGACGGGATAGGCCGGGTCTCCTCAGCTCTCTCGACGGGGGCCCTGAAGATCGTGGGGCCGGCGTGTCCCCGGCTGATCGAGGAGATCGAGGCTTACCGATGGGATCCGAAGGCCACCGAACGGGGCGATGACAAGCCCGTCAAGGAGGGCGACGACTTGCTCGACGCCTTGCGCTATGCCGCGAACTACATCTTCAGGTACAATCCGGGGGGGTTGTCATCGTCTTAACTGATTTCAGTTTCCTAGAGAGCGGTCGGCCTTGGCCTCCTCAAGACGAGCGGGCGAGGCTCGACCGATACGACCGATGCACGCTACTTTTCGAGGACGAGCACGGGGCGGCGTTCCCAGGTCTGACGGGTAAGTTGCCTCACATCGTTACAAACTGGTTTAAGAGGTCGGCGACCCTAATCGCCGACCTGGCGAGCCCGCTCCGGCTCTTCGCCGACAACCAGGCCACAATAGACCGGATCGCCGAGGCGGCCGACTTCGAGCTCCTGGTCTACGATCTGTTCATCGACATTTCGAGGTACGGGAACGCCGTCCTGAAGGTCCGGTTTGATCCGGGCCGGGGCGGTATCGTCGAGCGGATAGATCCCCGGTACTGGTTCCCGGTCGTCTCGCCGGATGATAGCCGAGACGTCCAAGCCCACTGCATTTGTTACGATTTCAGCCAGTACGAGGACCATATCGAGCGGCGCTATCTTCGGATCGAGGAGCATCGTCCGGGCTCGATCCGGAACCGTCTCTTCCGCCTCGACACGGGCGGAAAGATCGTCTCGGAGCTCCCCATCGCGGCCCTCGAAAGGTACGGGGGGATGGCGGCCGAGGAGGCGACGGGCGTCTCCGACTTCCTGATCGTCCCGCTCGCCGGCCTCCTCCGCTCGGATGGGGTGTTCGGGCTCGACGACTTCCGGGGGATCGAGTCGATGGTCCGAGAACTCGAGCTCCGGCTCTCGCACGTGAGCTCGACGCTCGAAAAGTTCTCGGATCCGAACATGGCGGGTCCTGAGTCGATCGTCGGGATAGATCCCGATACGGGGGAGGTCATCCCCAACGTCATCTGGTCGGAGGGCCGGCGCGTCCCGAACCCGGCCGCCACGGTGACGCTCGGAGGGGGCGTCTATTTCCCGGTGGGGGAGGGCGAGCCGATCCCCGCCTACCTGACGTGGGATGCGAGCCTAGCCTCGAATTTCGGCCAAATCGAGGAGATTAAGTCCGAGCTGATGGCGATCGCCGAGATCTCGCCGGCTCTCCTGGGGGACACAAAGAACGGCCTCGCCGAGTCGGGGTCTGCTTTGAAGAGGCTCGCCATCCCGACGCTGGCGAAGGTCGACCGGATCAGGAAGAGGGCGCGCCGGCCGATCCTCCAGGCCCTCCGGCTCGTCGCCGAGCTGGAGGTCGCCTCCAGATGGCCGGGCGGCGAGCTCCTCGAAAACCTCTCGATCGAGTGGCGGAGCGGTCTCCCAGCCGATCCCGTCGAGGCGGCTCAGGTCGAGGGGGCTCGGAAGACTACGGGCCTCACCTCGACGTACTCGGCTCTAGCGCGACTCGATCCCGACGCCTCCGATGAGGACCTCCAATGGGAGCTCGGCGAGATCAAAAAGGAGAAGGCAGAAGATGCGCTCCATTTCCTTTAACAGTCATCAATCTGACATAGCTTACGGAAGCGTAAAATCCGGTAGGTGTAGCCACTATGGCACCAGGGGATAAGAAGTTTAGCGCACAAGACGTTAACAAACTTGTGCAAAAGAGGCTGGACCGTCAGAAGGCGAAGTTTGCCGACTACGACCAGCTTAGAGACGAGCACGCCGCGATGAAGGCGGAACTAGCGAAGCTGAAGAAGGCGGCGGCCTCCACCTCCGACGACGACACGGGGAGGCGGGGGAAAAAGAAGCGGGCCGGCGACGCCGACGGCTCCGAGGGCCGACGGGGAGCTCTGAGGGCCAAGATCCGGGCGGCTAGGAAGGCGGGGCTCCCCGCCTCGATGGCGACGCGGCTCAAGGGCTCCGACGACGAGAGCCTCCTACGGGACGCCGAGAAGCTGAAGAAGAGCCTCGGACCGGGCCCGAAGGTGGGGGCGGGGACGAACCCGCCCAAAGGGGCAAAACGGCCCCTGACGCGCGCCGACATCAAGAAGATGAGCCCTGAAGAGATCATCAAGAATATGGATCAGATCAAGGCTCAGCTTAAGGACGGGAGTCTGAATACTTCATAAAGTGGGGGTAACGAAACATGGCTGTAAACAACTTCATCGCCGAAGTATGGGCGGCTCAGATCTTCCAGAGCTTGCAAAAGTCGCTGGTGTACGCTCAGACGGGCGTCATCAACCGCGACTACGAAGGCGACATCCGGGGCAAAGGCGACACGGTGCGGATCGTCGCCCACGGCCCGATAACGATCGACAACTACAACAAGGTCACCGGGATCGGCGACCCCGAAGAGCTCGACGACGCCAGCGCCACGCTTGAGATCACTCAGGCCAAATTTTTCAACTTCAGGGTCGAGGACATAGACAAGGCACAGATGCAAGTGTCTCTAATGGAGAGCGCCACCAGGGACGCGGCCTATCGTCTCGGGGACGTCGCCGACCAGTACGTCGCCGGCGTCATGGTGGCGGGGGCCGGGGCCCGCGTCGGGACGGTCGCCTCGCCGATCGAGTTCGACCTCTCCGAGGTCCTCGCCAACGACGCCATAATCGACCTCAAGACCAAGCTCGACGAGGCCAACGTCCCCGGCGAGGGCCGGTTTCTGGTGGTTCCTCCCTGGCTTACGGGGATCCTCCTCAAGGAGGGGCTCGTGACGAGGAACGTCGGATGGTCCGGGGTCGAGCCGGCCATGAAGAACGGGCAGGTGGCGAGGCTGTACGGCTTCGACATCCTGGAGTCCAACAACGTTCCCGTCGACACGGGAACCTCTCAGATCATCGCCGGGACGGCGAGAGCCTGCACCTTTGCCGATAGCGTGAACGACGTCGAGGCGTACCGGCCGGAGAAGTTCTTCGCTGACGCTCTCCGGGGTCTGCACGTCTACGGCGCGAAGGTCGTGGATCCTTCCGCTCTCGTCGTCCTGAACTGCGCCGTAGCTTCGGGGGACTGATAGAAAATGACCAGATCCGAAATTCTCGTAAACGATATGAAGGGCGGCTTCGCGGTCGCCGAGACCGCCGACGCCATCGACACGGCAAACGACCATGTCGTCGACGTGTCCGGGTTCAAGCGGGTGATCCTCGCCTTCCACCTATCGGCGGCGACGGCCGGAGATACGGTCACCGTCAAGGCGGGGGCCGGCGAGCCTGCCTTCCGCCGGGCTCTCGGCGATCTCGTCTATACGTGCGCCGGGGGAGCGGCCGAGGTCGTCCTCGGGCCCTTGGAGACGGCGAGGTTCGTCCAGCCTGACGGGACAGTCCATGTCGACATCGCCGGCTCGACGATCGACGGGACGATCGAGGCTTACGGCCTCTGAGGGGGGGCGGGGATAGATGGCCCTCCCGAAGAGCTGGCAATCTGAGATCACGCGCCGTTTGGTTTGGGCCGAGGAGGCGATCTCCTCGATCCGGGACGCCACGGAGCCCATATCCCCGACGCCGATCGAGGCCGTCCTCGACGACGAGACCACCGAGACGGAGGGGTTCGTCTCGGTCTCGTCGGCGGTCCCGGTGTCGATTGTGGTGGCGGCGACCATCGATTTCGATGGGGAGCTCGGCTTCGAGATGAAGCTCGCCGGCGAGTGGCGTGAGCTTCCTTCGCCGGGCCTGTACCTGACGAACCCGCTCAGGAGCGTGGTAAACCAGTACGTGCCGAAGGGGGCGGAGCTCCGGGCCGTCGCCGCCGGGACGACCGCGGGGGAGCTCGAGATCATGATTTTCCAGGGCGAGCTTCCGGCCGACGAGGGCGAGGAGTAGAGGCTCGCCCTCTCTCGATTTTTTGGGTGGTCGTCGTGATAGAGGAGGGGGTCGGGATCCTCCGAGAGGCGATCCCGCTCTACATGCGTTTTTTGGTGGCTGTCGGTTACTTCGATCTGCGGAGCCTTGAGGAGGCGAAGGCCCTCGCCGGGACGTCTCCGACGGGCACGGCTTACGTCACTTACGGCTTTTGGCAACCGTTACGGCGAGAGCTGGCGAGGAAAAACGCTAAGTTCTGGCCTCTTGTGGTCGAAGAGCTACCTCACGAACGGGCCAAACAATATTTCATAGCTCACGGCTTAAGCGATCGGCTCGTGAAGGACATGACGGCGACGGATCTTAACTTCCTCAAAAGGTTCATGTATACCCATTGGGTTGGCGAGGATCAGGCCGAGAAGATGCTGAGGGAGTCGGCAATCTGTGCTCCGTCGAGGGTCAAGAGGATAGTCCGGACCGAGAGGACGAAGGCTCGGAACGGCTCGGCTCTGGAGCGGGGCATCGAGAAAGGCTACACTCACAAAACTTGGGTCTGTGCTGGCGACGAACGGAGCCGAAAGCACCACCGGGCGCGGGACGGGTCGAAGGTCCGGATTAACGAACCGTTCCCAGCTACGGGAGGGGTTCCTGTCATGTTCCCAGGGGACGGCCCGGCTTTTGAGTGCGTCAACTGTCGATGCCGTTTGATACTGTCGAGGGAGGGATCCGATGATCATGAAGCGGAAGGCAAAATCTAAGTCAACGAAACGGAAGCGGGACTATAAGAAGGAATATCGAGAGTACCACGGCAAACCCGAACAAATCAAGCGGCGGGACGCTCGCAACAAGGCGCGGCGCATGATGGAGAAGGAGGGCCGAGTCCGGAAGGGGGACGGCCGAGAGGTAGATCATAAGGTCCCTCTCTCGAAAGGCGGCTCGAATAGCCGGCGGAACCTCCGGGTGGTCTCTCGGAGGACGAACCGAAAGAAGGGCGCTAAACGGCGGTAAGCATCATGACTAGATATCTGAAAGATGGAAAAATCCTCGATACCGATCGGGCTAAGGATAGTTGGGAGGGCTCCGGCGGTGAGACCCTTCACCTGAGCGCGAAGGATCGCTATTACAGCGTGAGGCCGAGGGGCATAGGAGAGCCCCATGATTCGGTCGAGGTCCTGGCGGCGGCGGAGGCGGCTCGGTGGCTTCTCATGGCCGGCCTCGACCTTCCAGAAGATCTCGCCGAATTCGAGGAGGATCTGATCGAATGAAAGGGACACGGGGCCGGAGTGCATCCGGCCCGAACCAGCCACGCGGGATAAAATCCAGATTGCCATTTTGGCGGATGGGATATCAGGCTTTCGGGCTATTTTATAACGAGCCGTTATTTTAAGTTTTACGGCCCCTATTCTTGGCGAGACGGTCATCGCCCCCACCCATCCGATCTGTCTTATGTAAGCTGTCTTATGTAAGCTGTCTTATGTAAGCTGTCTTATGTAAGCTGTCTTATGTAAGCTGTCTTATGTAAGCTGTCTTATGTAAGCTGTCTTATGTAAGGAATCTATATATACCATTCCTTACATAAGACAAACCATGGACGCGGTCAAGGACCCCACAACGGGGATGCTGTACAAACAAGAGCCCTCCTTTTGCGGGAAGGAGCGATGCAAGAAATGCGCGAAGGGCGAAGGCCACGGCCCCTATTGGTACGCCTACTGGTGGGAGGGGGGGAAGACCCGGAAAAAGTACATTGGGAAGACCCTTCCGGCGAGCCTTACACAAGACAACTTACATAAGACAGACGCCCTTACACAAGACAGCGAAGAGTCTTATGTAAGACCCTTACCTAAGACAGATGACTTACATAAGACATCGGGCCTTACACAAGACACGCCCTTACATAAGACGGCCGGAAAGGGGGCCTTACCTAAGACAGATGAGGGAGTCGTCAGGAGAGCCCTAGAGGCGATCAAAGACTTCCATTCCCAGGGGATAGAGCCGAGCGTCTCCCAGGTCGCCGAGGTCGTGGGGGGCCATCCTAAGCATTTGGGCCGGTGGCTGAAGGCTGAGGGGCTGGAGGCTCAGAACGTTCGGAGGGGCGGGGCGAGGGCGAGGAGGTACACCTTCGACATGAAGGAGAAAATCGAGAAGAAGAGCTAAAGCTCGATGCCTATATCTCTTGCAAACGCCCTGAATGGGATAGGCTCAGAGTCGTCTCTGCAACCGGTGTTGATCCCATCGATTTCTTCATCACTTAGCCCAGCTACAAAACTGTCTAAGTACTCTATTTCATCTGACACCATCAAGATGTAATGGGGTTTCTTGATATTTAAGTGTTGCAATGCGCGCGGATTTACCTTTTATAATCACTTTTCCGACGTTTTGTAAGATGTATTCTCGTTATCGTGACCGTTTGATTGAAGCTATTTATATTATATTCAACTCTGATCTGAGCGCCTATTCTAAGACGATACCCTGGGGGGTTGGAGCCTTCGATGTGATCAATATCCGTTCCTGATCTCGGCGTATAAGGGTCGTCTTCCAATTTAATTATGTGATCAGATATTATTTTAGCGGCCTTTGCATCTTTGTCTTTGAGCTTGTTCAACGTTTTTTGAGGGCTTCTATTTATCAATATTTCAAATCGTTTTCCCAAAGTCGCCGCCTCCGCACGCTTCGACGTTTCGCGGCATCAAAAATCTTTCGCCGAACAATCTGAGACTAAGGAAAGACACCGAGCCGTGTACAAACGACCAAAAACTTATTATGCGTTGCTACATAAGGCGTGACCTCTTCTCACCTCCTCTGGGGTCGTGCCTTCCGTCAGACATGTCCAGAGACTCCGCATAGGCCGCGAGGGGGCACCGGGGCGGATCATTCCCGGTGCCCCCTCCTATCTTCTCAATCGCTTGAAGCTCGGTGAGATTGATTAGGATATCATGGAATCTTTAGGCGACCGTTGCCGAAAATGTTAACCGGATGCTGGCGGCTTGTAACAAGTTATATATCTCAAAGATCGCTATTTAAACGCGGGGTATTTCAAAATGGCAGGTGTTGAAGTCCATCCTATTAAGGTCGGGCGTGTGGATGAAAATGAGGTGCGCGTGGCGGAGTTCGAGGAGGGCGTAAGGCGCGGAATCGAACAGTACAAGACCGGTCAGGTGAAGATGTTCGGCGATAAAGCGAAGTTCCTGGACCACCTGCGCAGCTTATAAACTCTCTTATGTGAATATGCCCCGCCCATTAGCATCGGATAAGCACGAATATGGAAGTACCGCTGAATTCGACGAACAATTTAAAAAATTAACTAGACGAGATAAGGCACTAAAAGAAAGACTTCTTAAGAAAATCGATCAAATATTATCTGATCCACAGATCGGCGCACCGAAAAAACACAGTCTGAAGCTCGCTCGCGGTTCACATGTAGACCCGTATGTGATTGTATACATTTTCAAAGAAAATACAATCACGTTCATTTACGTAGACCATCATGATAAAGTATATAAAAAAGCCGCAGAAATATTAGAGAAATATAGCGTGTGAATCCCAGAACTGCAAAACACTTTTTTCAAGATGTAGAACGAGAATAAACCGGGGAACTTCACCGGTTCCGGTTTGGTGATATCATAACCAAGATCCTTCTTTTCGTGATTGCTTATATATTATCTACTGTTTCTATATCTATATCTCCGACTGGACCATATCATATTTTGTTGAACGATCATCACGTCCAACGCTCAGATTTTCAGCCGCTAGCGATTTGTCCGAGAAACCGGAACCGGTGAAGTTCCCCGGTTTTAGGTCCTAAACTAATCTGATAAGATGCCTCTGCTTGTGGTGGGGATCTTTCACGATCACAAATCGGGAATTATCCGCTAGATACGGCTTAACGTCTTTCATCTGGCGTTTTGAGACTCCCAAAAGGCGGGCGGCGTCTCTCATCGTGACCTGGCGAATGGATAGCCGTTTCATCTCCGAGAAGAGCTTATCCAGATGATCGCCGGCGGTCTTCTGGCTGAGGGCCGGGGCCGGTTCTTCGAGCCTTGCGATCCTCCGGCGGTCATAGGCACGTTCTAGGGCGATCTCCTCTCTCAAGGCGGCGATCTCGTCGTCCTTCTCGGAGAGAGCGGTCTTGATCTGGCGGTTCTCCTCCTCCACCGCGGCGAGGCGGTCGAGGATCTGGCTGAGAAGGTATTGAGGCGATGCTACGGCCGCGGCCGCGGGGATATCTTCATATTCCTGGGAGTGACTAGATTTAGATGACATGTTAGTTCACCGCTAAAATGTCAAATCAGGCAAGGCAGGGGGCTTCATAGTTTCCCTGTCTTGTTTCTGGTTCCTCTTCTACGATTCTAATTGTGATCTCCACAAGGTCACCGTCTCGGAGTCTCATGGCGTCCCTAATCGCTTTCGGGATAGTCACTTTTCCAGATCCGAACACCTTTGTTATGGTGGTGTATTCTTTCATATCGTCCCTTTATGTTGCTGTGACTATAAATATGTTATGTTCGCTCACATAAAGTGACTAGGGATAACTTTATATGCTTATCCATCCTGTATGTTATCGGTGAACTAACATGAGCGAGACAATAACAAAGGAGGCGGCGGGACTCCCCGACGGTCTCCACCACAGGCGAGGAATCGAATTTTTGGCCGCGGCGGCCGGGATGGAACCGGATAAGATCGGGCCGTCGGTGGTCTTCGGTGAGGACCTAGGATTCTCGGAGACGACGGGCTTTTTTAAGGACTCCAAGGGCCGCGGCTACTGGATGACGACGTTGAATGAGTGTTCATGCCCCTCATACCGATACCGGGGCGGCCCGTGCAAGCACCAGAAGAAGCTGGCGGCCATCCTCCGGGATAGGGCCCCCCACCTCCCCGCGGGCGTGACTCCCCTCTCCTCCGATGAGCTGGAGGCGAGGGCCGAGAGGATAGCCGCCAGAAATGCCAGGCTTCGCGAAGAGCTGGCGGCGAGGGCGATTAATCCCGATAGAAGGGGCTTCTGTCTGCCTGAGGAGGCGGAGGCGTGAGCCCTCGCCTATCCCCCTGCCAGGTGGAGGCGGCCCTAAACTGCCTTCTGGCGGCATATCCCGAGGTGGTGGCGCGGT
>Ga0334890_1003960_pt1 | contig 14160 bp, 13 predicted proteins | sample GraSluR1_MG_3_FD_207220 | JGI IMG/M metagenome (GOLD analysis project Ga0334890, IMG submission 207220) | Sludge microbial communities from methane-producing bioreactor in Wageningen University, Netherlands - Granular Sludge_31_08-R1 | ecosystem: Engineered > Bioreactor > Anaerobic >... | reverse complement strand
TCATCTTTCGCTCGTCCTTGTTGGCAGGGGGTCGTCGCACCTCCTTTCACGCCGTCGGGATTTCTACACGAAAGAACAGAAGCTGATTCATCCAAGGTCAAATTGTCAAAGTGCTTCAATTCGACTGCTACGAGGGATTGTATCTGAACGCCCCCTCTTTGAGAATAGGACTTAAGACTCATCTTGCGGAAAGTACGTAGAATCTTCTCTTTTTCGATCTTCATTTTTCGCTTCGTTTCAGAAAAGAGGCCACTTCGTCCCACACCTCCAAAGCAGTGATTGTTCCCAGACATTCCCGGGGACACTCCCATCGCCAGCAACCTTTTTGCGGACATTTCGCCCAGAAGATTTTTTCAGGGTGGGCAAGTCCGAGGCCTTCGGGAAGCGGCGTCGGCCCCAGAAGCGCATACGAGGGTTTCCCAAGCATGCGGGCAATATGCAGAATCCCTGTGTCCCCGGCGATGACCGCAGCGGAGAGCGATATGACTCCGCCGAGGTCGGCGAGCGGTATTTTTCCAACCAAATTACGGACCAAAGGAGAACGCACGGCGGTTTCGATCATGGACGCGGCGTTTTTTTCCTCTTCGCCTTCTCCTACCAGAAGGACCTGCAGACCGGCGAGTACAGCATATGCGGAAAAATCCCGCCATCGTTCCACCGGCCAGCGTTTGATCTCTTTGCTCGCGCCGATAGCCCCGAGAATGAACGGACGTGAAACATGCTCCCCCAGCAGCGAGGCTGCCCGTTCTTTCATACCGGGCGTAACGACGTATCCGAGGCTGCTCCCCTCGGGTATCCGAAGCTCATGCGCCGTCCAAAAAGAAAGATCGTGCGGCGACTCGTAAAGGAAGCGCCAAAACTTCGCGTTGCAGAACCGCATACGGTTCCCCGAAAAAAAAGATATCAACGCCCCCCTGTCTCCGTCGTGCAACGATACCAAGCGCGTATACCGGCCTCTCCCCAAGTGAAGCAGGAGGGAGATGAACGCGGTCTCTCCGGCGGAGCGATCCCATGGGAGCACCTTGTCAATATATGGTTGTTCCTCAAGGAACGGGACATACTGTGAGCAGGCAAGCCACGTCAGATGGCTTTGGGGATACTGTTCCTTGAGCGCTCTACAATACGGAGTGGCCATCAGTATATCGCCGAGCGCGCTGTAGCGAAGGAAGAGAATTCGCTCTCCGGCGCCGTCCCCCAAAGGGGGGAGATATGTTCTACGCAGCCTGATCATCGGTACCGCCGAAAGAGGCATGAAAAAAACGACATTTTAACAACACTCCCTTGCAGGCCGCGATCATCTCAATCCGCCTGCGTTTATTTTGAGGTCTTTCGTATTCTAGCAAAGATGCTGTAAAATGTACGCTGTGAAACAACAAATTCAACAGTGCGAACGTCGACTGTTCGAGGAGCGAGCGCGCCATGACATTTCAGAGCGAAAAATTCAAAAACCTGCGGTTCGCCGTGGTTGGTGACGTGATTCTCGACCAATACATCAGCGGAACCGCTCGGCGCCTTTCCTCGGAGGCAGCGCTTCCGGTGCTGCTTGCAAAAAAAATCGGGCATGTTCCAGGCGGGGCGGCGAATGTCGCTGCAAACCTTGCCGGCCTTGGATGCTCCGTCTCCGTATACGGTGTAACCGGCAACGACGGGAACGCCGCGTTGCTGGACGAGTTACTTCGAAATAGAAGGATACAAACACATTTACTGAAAAGCAACAGCCGCCCCACGACGCTCAAGACACGCATCGTTGCGGGAAACCAGCAGATCGCGCGGTACGATATCGAAGAATCGGCCGTCATCGCTCCTGAAGACGAATCGCTTCTTTTCAGGAAACTGATGGACGATCTTACCCAATTCGACGGAATCCTGCTCTCCGACTACGGTAACGGCGTTCTGAAAGGGACGCTCTGCTCCAGGATCATCAAGGCCGCCGCATCAAGAGGGCTGCCCGTGTTCGTCGATCCCAGAGGAAACAACTGGAGCCGGTATAGGGGAGCGTTCTGCGTCACGCCGAACGAAGCGGAACTCGCCGCTGTTTCGGAAGGAGGCGAGATCACGGAAGAGGCTCTCTCGTTCCATGCGAATGCCGCGCGAACACACTACGGACTCCGGAATCTTCTGGTCACTCGGGGAGCGAAAGGCATGGCGCTTTTTCTCGAGAACGGGGAAGAACTTTTCATTCCCGCTTTTTGCGTGCGCGAAGTATTCGACGTTTCCGGGGCAGGTGATACGGTTATTGCGGTTCTCGCGGTAATGCTCCTCGCTGAAAGTAACTTGAAGAAAGCAGCCAACTGGGCAAATCGGGCAGCAGGTATTGTCGTCACACGAGCGGGAACCTCGCCCGTTTCTTTGCAGGATTTTCTTTCGCTGAGCCAGGGGGAGCAAAGCGCCAAAATCACCACCTTCGAGGAAACGCTCGCCTTGGTAAAAGCATGGAAACAAGAGGGGAAAACCGTAGTGTTTACGAACGGCTGTTTCGATCTTTTGCACTCAGGGCATGTGCATCTCCTTCAAAACGCAGCGCGGGAAGGAGATCGCCTTGTCGTCGGGCTCAATTCGGACGATTCGGTAAAGCGCCTCAAAGGCCCGGCCAGGCCGGTGACCGGCCAAGAGGACAGGGCAACCGTCCTTTCCGCATTGGAGTGCGTCGACCTTGTCGTCCTCTTCGACGAGGACACGCCGCTTCGCTTGATCGAAGCCTTGAAACCGGCGGTTCTGGTCAAAGGTGCGGATTATACCCTCGACAGGGTTGTCGGAAGAGAGACCGTCGAGGAATCGGGAGGCAGGGTCGTGCTCGTCCCCACGCTGGAAGGGAAGAGCACGACGAATATCATCAGATCCTGCCTTTAAATGAAGCCGTTCAGCTCTCCGCGTTCACAATAAAAACAATGCGGGTACATCTTTATATTGATTTCCGGTCTTTCAGCACTTGTCGCACTGCCATGCGCAGACCTCGCAACGCTGTCCGAACGCCGAAGGAGCGAGAGAGTTTCACCAGAATACGCAGGGCGGTCCACGCAAAGACAAGATGCCCTGCAAGTCGGCGTCGTTGCGATGCCGCCAGCATCACAAGATAGCGGTTGTAGAAGACCATCGCCGCCTTTGCATCCGTACCTGCGACGCGCTCCCCCGAAACGGCGTGATGAACGACGCGCCCCTTCTCCGCTACCATCAGCGGACGACCATAGTGTTTATACACTCTATGCGAGAACTCGATATCCTCCGCAAGCGCATACGGGCCGAACGTCTCCAGTTTTTCATTGAAACGGAGATCGTTGAATACCTCCCGCCTGAAAGCCATCGAACAGCCGCTGAGCCACTCCGCTTCGCCCGGAGGAGCACCGAGCCCCTTTGCGGAACCGGAGAGCGCTACCTTTCTTTTTCGTGTATGACCAATCATTTTGTAGAATACGTCTTTCCACCGTTGTCTCCGTCCCCCTCCTGCTTCATCGGAAGCATCCTCCACACGGAGCGCCCCTCCCATCGATTGCGAATACTCAGTAAAACACTCTTTCAAGCCCGAAACGCCGTCCGAGGACATCTCACTGTCGTCGTCAATGAAAAAAAGCAACTTCCCTGTCGCCTCTCGCACCGCGTCGTTGCGCTGAGAGACAAGACCGCTTCGGGGGGCAGCAAAACAGCGCAACGAAATCCCTCGGACCGCAAACATATCTTCAAAATCACAGGCAACATCCCGGGAACGGGAAGAATCGCTGGCATCCCACAAAACAACTTCAAAATCCCCGTCGTCCTGATTCAAAAGGGAGGGCAGCGAAATCGTCCGGAGCGCCTCGTCCCTGTTTTTTGTTGCTATAATGATAGACACTGTCGGGGCTTTCCTGCATTCAGAAAACATCCGAACTCACCTCCTCCATCGAATCGTGAGAGAACGTGCACCAAGTCCGCAGCACAACGAATCCTGTATATGCAAACAAAAGGCCATGGGAAAAACTCCATGTTCGATCTCCCGGTTCATAGTATAATACGTATCACCGTACAGCGACACCGTTTCATCGCTGTCCTCGGGAACCGAAATCTTCGCGGCAATACACTGTGCAGGCGGCAAATCAAAAGGAGCCGTTTATATGATCATCAAGCTTTCCACGTGTTCGCCATCATGGAACTTCACGCTTCAAACTCCGAATTCGTACGGCAGATGGGACGGTGTCCAGTTTTTCGTGGACCGGGACTGTCCTCAAGCCGACGTTTGGGTTGTGTACGAAGCCATCTATAGTACGATGACCACGCTCTGCCCCCCCTCCCGGACACTCTTTATCACGGGTGAACCGCCTCTCGATATGAAAAGATATCCTGAAAAATTCGCGAATCAATTCGCCCGCGTTCTTACATCCTACAGCATACCTCATAAGGGACGCATCGCATGGCAGCAAGCGCTTCCCTGGCACTACGGCAGAAATTTGGACACAAACGGGAACGAATCTTTCGTCGAAAATTATAATTCCCTTATGCAGACCGATCCTTTTCCAAATAAGGAGCGGCAGATTTCCACGGTATGCTCCAATAAAAACAAGCTCCCAGCACATAAAAAAAGAGATGAATTCGTTACCTTTTTGCAACGCTCGTCCATCGACGGACTCGACGTCTTCGGCCGGGGACGAGCACGCCAAGTCGCCTGCAAGCGCGACGCCATAGCCCCGTACAAGTACCATATTGTTCTTGAAAACTCCGTTTTCCCGGACTATTGGACGGAAAAACTCTCCGACGCTTATCTCGGTGGCGCCTATCCGTTCTACTGGGGATGCCCGAACCTCGAAAAGTACTTCCCCGGCGGCTCTTTTACGCATATAAACATCGACCGCCCGGAGGAGGCGCTCCGGACGATCAGGGAGACAATGGCGCGCAATGCGTATGAAGAGTCGATTCCTCTTCTGAGAAGAGCGAGAGAACTGGTGTTGAACCGCTATAATCTCTTTCCGACGATCCTTTCTCTTTTTCGGGATCTTCCCGAAGCGGAGACGCCCGTGCCGGTAACGATTCGTCCGGCGGAGTGCTTTTCCCTGCGCGGACGCATACGCCAAGTCAGGTGGAGAATCGGAAAATTTCTGGGGAAGACAGGACCGGGCCGGTAAGAATTCATCGGAAAGAATCCCCAATGAACTTGCTTATATTTCAATAAAATACAATTAAAAAGGAAAAATCGATAAATGAAGATCCTACACTACGTGAATGAATCGCGGCTTGCTTGGGCGGCTCCTTATGTGCAGCTTCTGGTCGCTCTTGAAAAACTCGGGGCTCAAAACACTGTTATATGCGCTCCGGGGGGCACTCTTTCGGGAATGCTGGAAGCAGCAGGAATCCCACGAAAGACGGCAAAGCCACTTTTTCCTTGGTTCCCTCCGGCATGTGTGGGCATTGCGCGCATTATTTCCGACGAACAGCCCGAGATCATCGTTACCCGTCTTTCCTCGGCTTCTCTCATCGGAGGATACTGGGGAAAACGCCTGAGTATTCCCGTGGTGGGCGTACTGGACAAATTCTCAAAGAAAAAGTACTACGGCGCTGTGGACTGCGTCCAAACAGTGTCCACAGCGCTGTTGGAGTACGCGAAGGACGAAAGCTTTCCTCCCTCGACGCTAATCCCCAACGGCATCGCAACAGGAAGATACCGTGCTGAAGCATCCTCTCGCTTGGAGGCACGGAACATGCTGGGAATCGAACGAGAAGAAATGATCATCGCCGCTGCCGGACGTTTTGTCGACTGGAAGGGATTCGATATACTGCTGGAAGCGTTTGGTCGAACGTCTGTAGAATCGCACGAAACACGAAGGACGCGCTTGCTCCTTCCGGGCGACGGAGAGGAGCGTGCGCATCTGATGGAAATCGCACGAGCACACGGCGTCGAGACACGGACGCTCTTCCCCGGCTTCGTGCGGGATATACGTCCATACCTTTGGGCATCGGATGTTTTCGTGCTCCCGTCCAAAGAACCGGAACCTTTCGGTATTGTACTTCTGGAAGCAATGGCATCAGGGCTTCCGGTCATCGCCACGGACTTCGGAGGTCCCCGCGACATGATCGAACACGGTGTATCCGGCTGGCTCGTCGCCCCGAAGAGCGCAGAAGCTCTGGCGGACGCGCTTGAAACTGCACTACAGCATCCTGATTTACGCACTATAGGATGCAACGCATCCGAAGCCGCGCAGCGCTTCGATCTGGAAAAAGTGGCTCAAGAGTCGATAAAACTGTATCAACATTGCATAAAAACAAGAAATATCGATTGATATATGTGAGTTCGCAGGAGATTTCGGTCCGTGGCCCATCCCCATCAATCTTCAACAGGGACGAAGCCGCTTTTTTCGTTTGCCGAGCAACCGCCATTGGTTACTTCTACACTACGCTGCTTTGCACATACCACCTCATAGTGTTTTCGACCCCTGTTTCAAGAGAGATTGACGCACTCCAACCTAGCGTCTTCATATTCGACACGTCGAGCAACTTCCGGGGCGTTCCGTCCGGTTTTGTCGAATCCCAGAGGATCTTCCCATTAAAACCTACAATACGCCGGATGAGCTCCGCAAGATCTTTGATGGAAATATCCTGGCCTGTACCGACGTTTACAAAATCCGGCGCCTCATATCGTTCCATGAGAAAGACGCAGGCGTCCGCCAGGTCGTCCACGTGAAGAAACTCCCTTCGGGGCGTTCCCGTCCCCCAAAGGGTGACAGAATCGTCTCCCCTCGTTTTCGCCTCGTAAAATTTTCTGATCATCGCTGGCAGCACATGCGACGTCTCAAGATCGAAGTTGTCCCCCGGGCCGTAGAGGTTGGTGGGCATGGCCGAGATGAAGCGGGCTCCGTACTGCCTGTTGTAGCACTCGCACATCTTGAGCCCGGCGATCTTCGCGATTGCGTACGCTTCGTTCGTAGGCTCAAGCGAAGAGGTCAAAAGATATTCCTCTTTTAAAGGCTGCGGGGCCAGCTTCGGGTAGATACAGGAACTGCCGAGAAAGAGGAGCTTCCGCACCCCCGCGCGCCACGCCTCGTGGATGATGTTGAGCTCGATCGCGAGGTTCTGATAGATGAAATCCGCCGGATACGTAGAATTGGCCAGTATCCCCCCGACCTTCGCAGCCGCCAGAACTACGTGGTCGGGCCGTTCCGACTCGAAAAAGGCGCGCACCGCCCCCTGATTGGCCAAGTCGAGCTCGCTCCTGGTTCTGAGCAGGAGGTTGTCATACCCCTTTTCACGCAGCTTCCTGACGATCGCGGAGCCGACGAGCCCCCTGTGCCCCGCGACAAAGATAGTATCTTTATGATGAATAGTCGACATCGCGTTCACCTCCGTTCAGCAGCGGTCTTCCGCGGCCGCGCAGACGCTGTACCCTGCGTCGCGGCAAACGAGGTCTCTTCGGAAGAGATCGAGATCGGCGCGCACCATCTCGGCAACAAGCTCCGGAAATGCAACGCGAGGCTTCCACCCCAAGCGTTCCCGCGCTTTAGAGGGATCACCGAGCAGCAGTTCAACCTCGGTCGGGCGGAAGTATCTCATGTCCACCTCGACAAGCGTTGCTCCGCTTTCGGCGTGCACCCCTTTTTCATCGACGCCGCTTCCTTTCCAGGCGAGCGGAATACCCGCCTCGGCGAAGGCCCTTTCGGCAAATTCGCGGACCGTGTGCGTCTCGCCGGTCGCCACGACGTAGTCGTCAGGCTCGTCCTGCTGAAGCATCAGCCACATCGCCTCAACATAGTCGCGCGCGTGGCCCCAGTCGCGCTTCGCGTCAAGATTCCCCAAATGGAGTTTCTCCTGCAGACCGAAGGCGATGCGTGCCGCTGCCCGCGTGATCTTGCGGGTGACGAACGTCTCGCCGCGCAGAGGCGATTCGTGATTGAAGAGAATGCCGTTGCAGGCGAACATTCCGTAGGCCTCGCGGTAGTTCACGGTGATCCAGTAGCCGTACAGCTTCGCCGCGGCGTAGGGGCTGCGCGGATAGAACGGCGTCTTTTCGTTCTGCGGAATCTCCTGCACCTTGCCGTAGAGTTCGCTGGTAGAGGCCTGGTAGAAACGAGTACGCTTCTCCAAGCCAAGAATGCGTATGGCTTCAAGAATGCGCAGCACGCCGAGCCCGTCCCCGTTGGCCGTGTACTCCGGCGTCTCGAAAGAGACCTTCACGTGGCTCTGCGCGGCGAGGTTGTAGATCTCGTCGGGCTGCACCTCCTGGATGATCCGTATGATGTTCGACGAATCGGTGAGATCTCCGTAGTGAAGGAAAAGCCGCCGTTCCATCCGGTGCGGGTCCTCGTACAGGTGGTCGATCCTCCCCGTGTTGAAAAGTGAGGACCGGCGCTTCATTCCGTGCACCTCGTACCCCTTTTTTAATAGAAATTCGGCCAGGTACGCCCCGTCCTGTCCTGTGATGCCGGTTATTAAGGTTTTTTTCTTCATTTCGAAACCCCCATTGATAAAAAACGAAATTACCTATCACGCTTCTCCAAACAACGGCCAATCCCTTTTTATTGCAAGACCTTAAAAATAAGCTATAATAAAAAAATGATCCAATTTTTTCCTTCCGGAGGTTTTTAACCATGCTTGAAAGCACTCCGTACTCAAAAGAATCTGTTGAATCGGGAACGCCGCTGGTAAGCGTCGGAATCCCGACATTCAATCGCCCGGAAGGCCTGAGAAGAACGCTTGAATACATTACGGGACAAACTTATAAAAATATCGAAATAATAGTATCAGACAATGCTTCAACACATCCCCAAGTACAATCGATCCTCAACGAATTTTCGGGAAGAGATAGCCGTATTCGATATTTTGTACAAAAAACGAATATCGGAATGATGGCCAACTTGCAATTTGTTTTCGAGCAATCTACAGGTGATTTCTTTATGTGGGCTTCAGACGACGACCGTTGGCATGAATCGTTCATCGCCAACCTTGTTCTCGCTCTGCAAGAATCACCAGATGCGATCCTCGCCTTTTGCGATTTTCGAGCTATCAATTATGACGGCTCACCAGCTTATGGGTACCCGAAACACAACATCAAGCACCTGCGCGCTTTTTCGAATCCAAATACTACGATACGCTGTGTTCGCTACTTTTTCCAAGACGGTGTCAAAGGGAAAGCGAGTCTTATCTATGGCCTTTTTCGAAGAGACATGATCCAAGAAACAAACTTAGTTCTTTTATCGGAAACAAGCGGCGACTACGCCCTTGACGTACTCTTTATTTTCAGAATTCTTCAGAAGGACAGGGCCATTATTATTGATAACCTCCTCTACGAGGCTGTTGTCAATAACGAAAAACTTTACGACAAAAAGTATAACAAAAAATCCCCTCGCGTAAAAATAAGCAAGCTTTTCCGATTTTGCAAACACTCTTCCGGTATGCTTCTTTTTTGTATCCTTGCATTGATTCCAGTGCAACTGATTTATGATAATTTACCCTTCGAGAAATTTTTCAAACGGCTAAAAAGAAAAGAATGGAATATATAAAATTCTGCCATTCTATATCCTTCTTAAATACCCCTCCGGCGCGACGGTGATAAGCAGTTTATTTTCGATCTCTGCGTCCGGCTCGAACATGAGAGGCTCTCCGCCGGAGACTTTCCGCCCTTCTTCGTTCAGGCGGCGGAGGTATTCGCGCACGGCGGTTTTGGGGTTGTCGCCCGGCCCCCAGGGACGGTCGGGGAACATCTCGGCGGGCATGTCTTCGATGATGGTGTCGAAGACAACGCAGTAGCTTCCCTTGGACACGAGGGGAGCGTAGGCCTCAACCTCGGCTAGTACATGGGCGTGGGTGTGATTGGAGTCGAGCATGACAAGCGTTCGTTCGTAGCCGGAGGCGATTTCGCGTACCTTGGCGACGGTTTCGGGAGCGATGCTGTTTCCCTCGATCAGCTCTATCTTGTGCGCCAGAGGATGGGCTTCGATGGCTGCACGGTTGTGCGGACGGATTTCGATGTCCAGCCCGACGACGCGCCTGCGGCTCGCCTTGGGGTCGAGGGTGGTTCCGGCTTCGACGGCGTCGCAGTAGTCGAGCATCGCCAACATGGAGGCGCTCATTACTAACGACCCTCCGTGCGCGATTCCCGTCTCGATGATCAGGTCGGGTCTAGTGGACCATATCAGCTCCTGGACGGCGACCATGTCCTGAGGATACTGGATGATCGGGCGTCCGAGGAAAAAGAAATTATATGAATAACGAGCCAACAACGACTCTTCCATCAGAGCACGCGCGGCTTTTTGTAACGGATTTTTTGCCGGATATGTTTTTATTCTCTCAGAAACTTCGTGTTCAAAAGTCATCGTCGATCCTCCAGTATTGAAAGCGATCTCCCGCCATTTCAACTATCTCTTCGGCGTAGTTGGAGTTCATGATAAAAATATTCGCCCCATCGGGCAAAGACTTCAGGATATCCTCCGGCGGCGAAACTCTTAAGCCCGTCCCCCCCAGGTACTTTCCTTGCTTCGAAGGATTGATATCGAGAATATTTTTGATTTTAGCGCCCATTCGTTCCATCAGGAGAGAGAAGATAACCCCCTTCGAGGATCCACCCCAGATCGCGTTCGCATCCTCTGTTGATTCTTTTACTTTTTGAGACGCCGAAAACAATCCTTTTAAAAAATCATTCGGGAAGCATATCGCTTCCCCCTCGAAGAGAGGTTCTCTTAACGAAGCGATATCGGCGAGCACGTAAAGATACTGGCCTCCGAACAGGTGACCTGCTTCGTGAATCCTTCCGAAAAGGCGCTGGAAATCGTCTCCTCGAAAATAGTTTACATGTTCGTAAAAAATATCGAACCATGCCCGTTTGCGGCATATCCAGTCAAAACAGGGTACCTCGATATAGATCATCGCATCTCCTGCTACAGCCTGAATTTGAAGCAAAAAATCAACAGGATTGGCGACATGTTCCAGGACATGGCGCAGAATAATTCCATCCGCTCCTACAGAGAACCCCGGCCCGTAGTACGTTTTTTTAATGGATGGATTGTTCCCTTCATAAGCCGGGTCGAAACCGGTAATCTGAAAACCAAGAGACGTTATGTACTCAAGAAAAAAGCCCTTACCGCATCCTATCTCCACCAAATGCATTCCACCGCAATGACGTTGGATAATGCGTCCTACTTCATGCAGGTGTTTTAAAAAGAAGGGGGAACAAGCCTGTTCATTCTGATAAGACGAATCGTATTGCAAAAGAGACGGGTCGAATGCGGAGTTAAAGATCAGGCCACTCTTAGTATTCTGAACCAAAACGACATCCCCCTTCGGACAGGCTATCGCTGCCTCCGGGGTTTCGTACATCTTGTTCTGGAAGACGGGCAAATGATCTACTTCATAAAGTTTTTTCATGCTCTGTACCCCTCTTTAAATCAGAGAGCTTCTTCACATCCCCCCAGAAAGCCATCGGCTCGTACGCCGGATATGGGAAACAGCCAAAATTCAATTGAATTTCCCATCCATTTTCTCGTATCCATCGTTCTACCAACGAGCGAATGGACACAGGACACCCCGAGGCTACATTGAGAACGCCTGCGTCGGTCTCCTTCAGGGCAAGGTCAACTAGCAGCGATGCCGCGTCCTCTATTGGAAGGTAATCTCGAAGCTGTTCTCCTCCGGACATGTCGAAACACTCCCTGCCTTGCCGTACAGCTTCCCGTAACTGGGAGTAGATGGTGCTCGGCGGTTGTCCCTCCCCATAAAGGTAGAAGAGGCGTCCCCAAGTGAAGTTGAAAGGATACTCTTTCCGAAGGTACTCCAACTGAACTCGCAACGCATTCTTGGCGTAGCCGTAGGGTGTTGATGGGCGTGCCTCATAATCTTCTTTCAAAGGACCGTATTGCATGCCGTATTCGAAGCACGTTCCGGCAACAAGGAGCGTTCGTAACCCCTCCTTGACGAGCCGCGACAAGAATCGATACTGGCAGGGCAGCTCCGTCTCGATGTGGCGCATCGAATTGTAGTTCGGTAAACCTCCCCATGCGAGGTGAATCACAGCGTCGGGTGAGCCTATGGAGGCGAGGGTTTCATCTTCCGTTTCGGAGATGTCCATGGTGCAAACGGTGCATCTCCATTCCTCCGGAATCCTTGCAGCGTCTCGAACGACCGCGATGGTTTCCGCTGAGCGCCGGGAGAGTTCCGCGACGACGTGACTTCCGATGAAGCCTGTAGCGCCCGTGACTGCGACCTTCATTCTACACCTCCACGCTACTTCGAGAATAAAAAAGAATCATATGATATGCATTGTTAATACATGCTTTATTCTTACAAAGGCACCTTAAGTAAAAAAATAACGCACTTAAAACCATCTAATATTTTATAAATAATACTATATATAAGCTTAGACTCATTAGAGTCCTCAACCGACAATGGCTAAGCCCTGTCCCGTAGGAAGAGAGGCTATATGGAACCCGTATTTTTTCGCGATTTCATCGATCTTGTACTTTTGAAAAGTGTACCCATTATAAGCATAATCGTCGAACAAGAAAAAGGCAGGCGATGTTAATTTGTCAATAAAAAAATCAACCGCCGCCGCTTCAGGCGTCGCATTGTTCATGTCTATATGTAAAAAACTAAAACGATTTTTAACTATTTCCCCGCAATTTTCTATCAACACAGACGGTACGGAGCCTTTAAAAATTTTGACGTTGGGCCAAGATGAGTATCGTGCGTACACTTCATCCATCGATGAGCCAAATTCCTCTTTATTATTTCGAGCAACTTCTCCTTTAGATCTACCCCAAAAAGCTTCTTCCTCTTGAGAAACTAGAGACGAATCAATACCATCAAAAGTGTCAAATAAATAAAAAGGCGGCAATTTATTGTAGTGCAACGATAGTTTTTTGAGCACAAGCGTAGACATCGCACCCTTTCCAACACCACATTCGGCGAATGCCCCTCCTCTATTCATTGCCCACAATGCTACTGTCATGCCTATATGCGTTCTCCAATACCATTGATAATCTTTGCCGACTTTCTCAACAGAATAACTATATGACTTCTCGAAAGATGGCTCTTTCATAAAATCATGATTATGATAAGTAAAAAGCCCATCATAACAGTAAGCCCCATCCTTTTTGATACGCACATAGTCTTCGTGTCCAAGGAATTTTTTCGTTAAGCGTTTCATTCTATAGATTAAACCCATTCCTTCAATCTCCTTTGTAATGAACAAGCCCTGTATACGATGGTGTCAAAAAACGTTGACAAGCATCTTTTCTTGAAAGCTCTCTCACAGGTAAAGGCCACTGGATTGAAATCATTGGATCTTCCGGGTGGACTCCCTCTTCGCTTTCGGGAGAATAGAATTCAGTAACCATATAAAGGATTTCGCTCTCCTCCTCGAGTACCTGAAAACCGTGGGCGCAGCCTTCGGGGACGACGAGCATTCTGGCCGTGGTGGGGTCGAGCGGCTCCGCGTGCCAGCGGAGGAAGGTCGGTGAATCTGCGCGCAGGTCGAGTGCAACGTCGAAGACCCGTCCCCGGACACAGCGAACCAGCTTCATCTCGGCGTGCGGCGGACGCTGAAAATGCATGCCGCGCACTGCGCCGACTTCGCGGGTACGCGAGTGGTTGATCTGGACGATGCTCCGTTCACCGAGGACGGGGGCGAGTTCGTCGGCGCAGAAAAAACGCGCGAACGCTCCCCGGTGGTCGGCGAAGGGAGTCGTTTCGGCCACGAAGACACCCTGTATTTCGGTTGGTCGTACCGTCAGTTTTTCGACCATGGTACTCCCGCATCGACGGCGTCCCGGACGTACTGCTCCAGGTGCTCGTCGGTGCGAATCTCCCCCCTTTGCATGAAGGCATGATACCACGATGCGGTGAAAAAAACTGTCTTTTCAAGCCTCCAGACGGGAAGCCACTCCAGCTCGGAGCGGGCTTTTTCGGTGTCCAGCGAGAGGGTCTGGGCTTCATGCGGCTTTCGACGGTCGGAGACGTCTTTCCAGCGCAGGCCGGGCCAGTGTGGCGCGAAGAGGTCGAGCATGCGGCGTACCGTGGTGCAGTCCGCATGGTCTGGGCCGAAGTTCCAAGCCTCCGCGAATCCGTTTTTCCCTTCGAGAAGGCGCGCCCCGATGATAAGGTAGCCGCTCAGGCAATCGAGAACGTGCTGCCAGGGGCGGATGGCGTCGGGTGAGCGTATCTCGAGCGGCGTTCCCCTTTCGATGGAGCGAACAATATCGGGGACGAGTCGGT
>Ga0334890_1003953_pt1 | contig 14181 bp, 7 predicted proteins | sample GraSluR1_MG_3_FD_207220 | JGI IMG/M metagenome (GOLD analysis project Ga0334890, IMG submission 207220) | Sludge microbial communities from methane-producing bioreactor in Wageningen University, Netherlands - Granular Sludge_31_08-R1 | ecosystem: Engineered > Bioreactor > Anaerobic > Unclassified... | reverse complement strand
GCCTGGGCGAGGGGGAACTCCCGGTCGATGCGCACTTCGAGCGCTCCGGAGAGCATCCAGTCGAAGACAGCTTGGCTGCGCGCCAGCAGTTCCTCGCGCGTAAGGACGTACGCGCCCAGGCTGGGGCGCGTCAGGAAGAGCGACCCCTTCTGGTTGAGGATCTGTGGATCGACGGGCGGGACGGGGCCGCTGGCTTGGCCGTAAAGCACCATGTAGCCGCGCGGCTTCAGACAGTTGAGGCTCTTGTCGAAGGTGGTCTTGCCCACCGAATCGTAGACGACCTCGACGCCCGCGCCGCCGGTGAGCCGTTTGACCTCGGCCTCGAAGTCGGTCTGCGTGTAGAGGATGACCTCATCGGCGCCGGCTGAGCGCGCCAGTGCGGCCTTCTCTTCCGTGGAGACGGTAGCCGCCACCCAGCCGCCCGCCTGCTTAATCATCTGCACGAGCAGATGGCCGACGCCGCCTGCGGCCGCGGTGACCACGGTCTTGTCACCCGGCTTGACGGGATAGGTGCTGTGGCAGAGGTAGTGCGCGGTGAGGCCTTGCAGCATAACCGCTGCGGCTTGCCGGCTGCTGACGCCTTGCGGCAAGGGGACGAGCTTCTCGGCCGCGATGCAGACGTATTCGGCGTAGGACGCGCCCTGCATGGTCCAGGCCACGCGGTCGCCCGGCTGCAGGCCGGAAACGTCGGGGCCGACGGCGTCGACCACGCCCGCGCCTTCCATGCCGGGCGTGAAGGGCGGCTTGAGCGTGTAGGCGCCGATGCGGTGGTAGATGTCGATGAAGTTGAGGCCGGCGGCTTCGACCTTGACGCGCGCTTGGCCGCGGCCGGGTTCGGGCGCGGCGATCTCCTCGTATTCGAGTACGTCGGCGTCGCCGGTGCGGTTGATGCGAATGGCTTTCATACATTCCTCCTGTTCAGGCCATGACGGCGGCTGTGGGTTGGCAGGTCGGCGCGTGTCCGGCGGCTACTGGTGGCCTAGCACGGCGTGGGGTTCGTAGGGTTCTTCCAGGTAGGCCATGTCCTCTGCCGGCAGCTCGATGTCGAGCGCGGCGACGGCGTCTTCCAGGTGCGGCATCTTGCTGGCCCCGATGATGGGTGCGGTGATGCCGGGCTTGTGCAGCATCCACGCCAGCGCGATCTGCGCGGGCGAGACGCCATGCTTGCCGGCTAGTTCGACGACGCGGTCGACCACGGTGAAGTCGCTGCCGGCGTAGTACATGTCGTGCGCAAAGGCGTCGCTCTTGGAGCGGGTGGTTTTGCCCCAGCCCTCGCGCGTGCGGCTGCCGGTTAAAAAGCCGCGTGCCAGCGGGCTCCAGGGGATGAGGCCGACGCCCTGGTCGATGCAGAAGGGGATCATCTCGCGCTCTTCTTCGCGATAGACCAGGTTGTAGTGGTTCTGCATAGAGACGAAGCGCGTCCAGCCGTGCAGGTCTGCGGTGTACTGCGCTTTGGCGAATTGCCAGGCATACATGCTGGAGGCGCCGATGTAGCGAGCCTTACCGGCCTTAACCACGTCGTGCAGGGCCTCCATCGTCTCCTCGATGGGCGTGTGACGGTCCCAGCGGTGAATCTGGTAGAGATCGACATAATCTGTACCGAGGCGACGCAGCGAGTTGTCGATGCCGGCCATGATGTGTTTGCGCGAGAGGCCGCGGTCGTTGGGCGCGTCGCTCATGGGGCTGAAGACCTTGGTCGCGAGCACCACTTCGTCGCGCTTGGCGAAGTCGCGCAGGGCGCGTCCCGTGACTTCTTCGCTGACGCCGAGCGAGTACACGTCCGCCGTGTCGAAGAAGTTGATGCCAAGTTCGAGGGCGCGCTGCACAAAGGGACGGCTTTCCTCCTCATTCAGCACCCAGTCGCGCCATTTGGATGTGCCGTAGGTCATCATGCCCAGACAGATGCGCGAGACCTTCAGGCCGGTGCGTCCAAGGTTGACATATTGCATGAGGCATCTTCCTTTCCGATGGAGGCGTAGACCATGCCGGGCCGCAGAGAGGCCCGCAGGGCATTATAGCATATGGCGGCGGAGGGGGCGGTTAGCGGATGCGCTGGAAGATGCCGGCTGCACCCATGCCGCCGCCGATGCACAGGGTCGCCAGGCCGAATTCCCGGTCGCGACGTTGCAGCTCGTGGAGCATCTGCACGACCAACTTGGCACCGGTGCAGCCGAGAGGATGCCCCAGAGCGATCGCGCCGCCGTTGACGTTGGTGATCTCTTCGTCCAGGCCGAGCCGGCGGATCACAGCCAGGGTTTGGACGGCGAAAGCCTCGTTCAGCTCGATCAGATCGATGCCGTCAAGCTGCATGCGCGCATATTGCAGCGCCTTGGGCACGGCTGCCACTGGGCCGATGCCCATGATCTCCGGGGGAACGCCAGCGACCGCATAGCTGACGAAGCGCGCCAATGGCCGGAGGCCGGCAGCGGCAGCGCGTTCCTCGCTCATGAGGAGCAGAGCGGCGGCGCCGTCGCTGGTCTGGCTGCTGTTGCCCGCGGTGACGCTGCCGCCGGCGCGGAAGACCGGCGGCAACTGCGCCAGGGCTTCGGCGGAGGTGTCGCGGCGTACGCCTTCGTCGCGGTCGAAGGTGAAACGCGTCTCTTGAACTTCGCCGCCCGCGCCCGTCTTGACGGTGACAGCGAAGGGAACGATCTCGGCGTCGAAGCGACCGGCATCTTGCGCGGCGGCTGCGCGGTGATGACTGCGCAGCGCGAAGGCGTCTTGCTCTTGGCGCGGGATGTCGTAGCGTTGCGCCAGGTTTTCGGCCGTCAGGCCCATGCCCAGGTAAACGTCCGGGCGCTCCGCCGCTAGCGCAGGGTTAGCAGCGAACTTGTTGCCGGCCATCGGCACGAGGGACATGCTCTCCACGCCCCCGGCGATGAGCACGTCGCCCATGCCGGTCGCGATCTGTTGGGCTGCGACGGCAATAGCCTGCAGGCCGCTGGCGCAGAAGCGGCTGACCGTTTGCCCTGCCACGCTCACGGGCAGGCCTGCGCGCAGCGCGACGATGCGTCCGATGTTCATGCCTTGCTCCGCTTCCGGCATGGCGCAGCCCAGCACGACGTCCTCCACTTCCTCCGGCTCGATGCCGGCGCGGTCGACTGCGGCTCTGACGACCGCGGCCGCCATATCGTCGGGGCGGACGGCGTGCAGGCTGCCGCGCGGGGCCTTGCCCACGGCTGTGCGCACGGCGGAAACGATGACGGCCTGTCGCATGGGCTAAGTTCTCCTTGAGTCTGTCGGGTTGTGCTGCCGGAAGGCGGCGTGCGGCCTTTCAGTTGCGCAGCGGTTTGCCGTGCTGCAGCATGTAGCGGATGCGCTCTTGCGTCCTAGGCTCGCCGGCGAGGCTGAGAAAGGCCTCCCGTTCGAGGTCGAGGAAGTATTGCTCGTCCATCCAGGAAGGCTCGCTCAGGTCGCCGCCGCAGAGTGTGTATGCCAGCTTATCGGCGATTTTGGCGTCATGCGCGCTGATGCGGCCGGCCCGCCGCAGTGCATGGATCTCGACGCGCATGTTCGCCAGCGCGCCTCGGCCCGCGGCATAGACCGTTCCTGTGGTCTGCGGGGGGATGTAGCCGCTGCTTGCCAGGTGGAGCGTCTCGCGCTTGGCTTCCGATAGCAGGCGGTCGTCATTCATGACGATGCGGTCCTGCGCGCCGAGATAACCGATCTCCTGCGCGTCGAGCGCGGAGGTCGACACGCGGGCGAAGCCGATGGTCTCGAAGACGCGGCGCAGGTAGGGCATGGGGCCGACGTGGGCGATACGCATGTGCGGGCTGACGTTGCGGCGCACCATTTCCTTGCAGCCGCCCCAGGCCGGGATGATGCCGATGCTTGCTTCGACTAGGCCGAGATAGGACTCGGCATGTGCGACGATGCGGTCCGCGGCCAGGCACGCTTCGACCCCGCCGCCGAGGACGCGCCGGAACGGCGCGGCCGTTACCGGCGCGGGTGCGCGGCGCAGGGCCATGAGTGTATCTTGGCCCAATCGCAGAAAAGCCTCCAACTCGCGCCATTGACCGGCCTCCACGGCTGCGGCGAACAGCTTCAGGTTGGCGCCGGCCGAAAAGAGCGCGCCTTGGTTGCCGATGACGAGGCCGGCGGCGCCGCCGTGAAGCCGCTCGACTGCAGCCTGCGCCAGCGCCATGATGCCCGCGTCCAGCGTGTTCATCTTGCTGCGAAACTCCAACAGCAGGATGCCGCCGCCCATGTCGAGCAGGGCGGCGGATTCGTTGGCGGCGAGGGTCCTGTCCAAAGCATAGAGCGCCGAGATGCTTGCCGCCTGCCCGTCTCCTTCCACGGGGCGATAGTCATCCTGTGCCAGACTGTAGACGCGGCGTTCCGGGCCCGACGCCTGGTAGAAGGACATGCGACCCGCCTCGACGAGGCCGTGCACCCAGGGCGCGACGGAGAAGCCCTCGGACTCCATGCGCGCCAGCGTGGGGTGCAGGCCAAGGGCGTCCCATGTCTCGAAGGGGCCGAGCTCCCAGGCGAAGCCCCAGCGCATAGCGTTGTCGATCTCAGTGATGCTATCAGCGATTTCGGGAATGCGCCGGGATGCGTAGGCAAGGGTATGCGCCAGCGTATGCCAGACGAGGCGACCGGCGCGGTCCTCATTAGCGATCAACGCTGCGAGGCGCTGCGGCAGGGGCAGCTTGGCCGCAGCGGCGATGTGCGGCCAGTCCAGCGGGTTTGGCGGCAGGTGGCGGACGACGCCTTTCGCCGCTGCCTCCAGGTCCAGTCCCCAGAAGGACTTGCCGCCCTGGTCGTCGACGACCGTGCGGTAGAAGCCCTGGCCGCTCTTGGCGCCGAGCAGCCCGTTGTCGATCAACGTGTGCAGGATGGCGCGGGTGCGTTCGCCGTGCAGAGCGGTGCGGCCTTCGTCGTGCGGGATCAAGGGGTAGAGGTTCTGCGCGATGAGGGCCATCACATCTATGCCCACGATATCGAGCAGGCGAAAGGTCGCGGTCTTGGGTCTGCCTAGCAGCGGGCCGGTTAGGAGGTCTGTTTCTTCCACGGTGTAGCCGTGGGCGGCGGCGAACTCGACGAGGTCGCCCTGGATGATGCTGAAGAGGCGGTTGGCAATGAAGGTGGGCGTGTCATTGCATACGACGACGCCCTTGCCGAGAATGTGTTCGGCGAAGGCGCGCAGCCGCGCCGTGATTGCGGGATCGGTGTCGCCGGTGGGGATCAGTTCGAGTAAGCGCAGGTAGCGGGGCGGGTTGAAGAAATGCGCGCCGAGCGCGCGTTGCCGGAAGGACGGGCTTCGTCCCGCCATGATCAGACTGACGGGGATGCCGGAGGTATTGGTTGTGATGATGGCGCCGGGCTTGGCGCAGGTTTCGATGCGCGCCATGAGGGCCTGTTTGGGGCCCGGACGCTCGACGATGGCTTCGATGATCCAGTCGGCTGCGGTAACCGCCTCTTCAAAGCCGTCTGTCAGATTGCCGAGGCGGATGCGCGCCGCTACCGAGGGCGCGAAGAGGTTGTCGGGCTTGGCCTTGAGCATGCGCTCGTAGCCGGCGCGCACGATGCGGTTGCGTACGGGCGGGCTGTCCGGCGCTAAGCCGGCGGCGGCCTCTTCCGGGGTGAGTTCCGCAGGCGCAAGGTCGAGCAGCGTCACCGGCAGGCCGGCGTTGGCGATATGTCCGGCGATGGCCGCGCCCATCGTGCCTGCTCCGATCACGGCGACCCGGTTGATTGCATAGGGCATGTGCGTCTGGTCCTTGGCAGATTGCCTGGCAAAGGAGAGGTCAGCCGGCTTGCCCGCCGGCGACGGGATGTGCGTCCAGGTCCTCCGGGTCAAGCGGCGCAGGTTCTGTCACCGGTTCGAGGTGGACGAGGGCCTCGCCTACGTTGGGGACGTTGGCGCGGATCGCCTCCTGCAACTGCGTGCTTAGTTCGTGCGCCTCCGTCATCGAGAGGTCGCCGTCGACCAACGCTTCCAGCGTGATGAAAAGCTTGCCTTCCACCTGGTGCACCTGGATGTTGTGCGGCTCGCTAAGGTCGTCGATACGGGTAGCCGCCTGTTCGATGAGGCGGTGAACGTGGCGGTGCAGCCCGCTGCTGACGCGCGCGCTGGGCAAGACTTCGCGGCTGGCAAGCTCGATGTGGCTGTGTACCGACGCAATGCCGAGTTGCCGTTCCATGAGGGTTCGCTCCAAACGGTCGACCAGGTGATGCGCCTCGGCCAGCGAGATCGTCGGTTCGACGCCGACGTGGAGGTGCAGGCTGAGCCGGTTGTCGACGGCCTGCACCCAGCATTCGTGCAACGCAATGCCCAACTCCTGGGCGGCCAGGTTGACCGCTGTATAGAGGTCCATAGCGCTATTGCCCTGCCGCTCGGCCTCGGCATGGACGGTGACGTCGCCGACGCCCGGCAGAATGAGCAGGCGGCGGCGCACCTCGTCGGCGATGGCGTTGGCGTCTTGGATCGAGAGATGCGGTGCGACGCGCACATGCAGATCGATGGCGATGCTGTCGAGCGGGCCGCGGCTGCGGATGCGGTGGTAGCTCTCTACGCCTTCGACGCCGGCTACGACGGCGCCGATGTTCTCGGCGGAGAGGGTGGCGCGGTCGACGAGGGCGGGCAGGTTCTCGCGCACGGTGTCGATGCCGATTTTGGCGATGACTGCGGCGACGAACAGCGCCACAAGCGGGTCGGCGAGGGGATAGCCCAGCCATACCAAGAGGAGGCCGACGAGCACGGCGGCGCTCACGCCGATGCTGGCGAGGGTGTGGCGGGCGTCTGCGTGCAGGACTTCGCTGTTGAGCCGCCGCGCTTGGCGCAGCTCCCACCAGCCGGTTGCGCTCTGCACCGTGGCGCCGAAGACGAGCGCGCCGATACTCCGCCAGTCAACGAGCGGCGAAGGCGGGTCAAACAGCCGGTCGACGGCGCCGCGCGCCAGTTCCCAGGCCGTGATGAACAGCGCCGCGGCGATGAAGAGCGCGGCCACGGTCTCGAACTTGCGATGGCCGTAGGGGTGCTCATCGTCGGGCGGGCGGCTGCTGACGCGCACCGCGGCTAGGCCGATGGCGTTGGACAGCCCGTCGAAGAGCGAATCCAGGCCGTCGGCCACCAGGCTGAGCGCGCCGGTCGCAATGCCTACAGCCAGCTTGGGGATCGTAGCCAGCAGGTTGAGCAGGAAGGTGACGATCAGCACCCGTTGGATGGCGGGAAAGTCGCGTGTCATTGCTGTAGGCCAGGCTATGCGGCCGGTGCTAGGCGGTGTTGGTCATTCCTGGGCGCTGAGCACGGGCGAGGCCGAGCCGTTCACCTGCGGCAGGTGCAGGATGTCGAGCGGGCGTACGCGCGCCGGCGTCAGCGGGTCGCCGAGGAGCAGGAACGTTCTCGCTACATCCTGGCAGCAGGACTTGTCCAGGACAACATGATTATAGCCTGCCTGGGTGAGCGCGCCAAGCGTGCCGCGCAGAGGCGGGGCTTTCCACAGGGCGCGGTAGAAGCCGACCTGGAGCGCGTCGTGGCCGGTGGCGACGCTGAGGCCGGACGGCCCCCACATAGCGACGGCTCCGCCGCCCGGATGTAGGACGAGGCGTTCGTCGAGCGTGCCGTGGTACGCTGCCGGGATGGTGAACTGGGCTGTGTAGCAGGTCATGGACAGGCCGATGAACAACCGGTCTCGGTTGGCGAGCAGGTCCACATCCGTAAGGCCGAAGAGACGATAGTCATAGCCCGCCGTATCGCCCATTCTGGCCCACTGCCAATGATTGGAGTGGCCGGTGAACGTTGCCAGGCCCGCGCCGCCAGCGAGGGTGTTGAGCGTTTTGGCCTGGGCCGCGCTCTGGTTGGCTTCGAGCCAGGGCAGCACTCTCTCGTACCAATCGCGCAGGTCAGGCGATAGGACGGCGGGGTCCACACGGGTGTTATAGTAGACGCGGGCGGTGTCGATTCGGGCCGGTTGGAGTTCGATGATGCCCTCGATGAATTGCCAGAAATTGCCGGCGTCATCTGTGACAATGCGACCGTCTTCCAACTGGATAATGTAGTCGTCGGAAATTTGGATCGAGCGGTTGCGCCAGGATGCGACGACATTGCGATCCGTTTCATAGCGCACGATTTTGTCGACGACATTCTCCAGTTCGCCCGTATCGGCTACGGGGAGGCGGCCGATCCAGATGTCGATCAGGAAGGCCGGGCCGGCAGCAGGCGGAACGCGCTGGCCGTCTCCGGTGAGCGGGTCGTCTCCGTCGAGCTGGGCGTAGCAATTCTCGCAGGCGGTTACGCCGATCCAGGGGTCTACGTCCGCCAGGTAGGGCGGGATGTGGTTGGGGTTGTCAAAGCCCAGGTAGTTGAGCGGATCATAAGTGCCGTCGCCGACGAGCACGGCGGAGACGGGCGACGGGCTCCATGCGCTGACAGCGTAACGCAGGAAATTGCGGATGGCCGTGGGGTCGACAAAGCCGTAGCTCCAGGCGTCGTAGATGGCCTGCACGTCGACGACCTTTACCTGGTAGCCTTGGGCAGTGCGATGGGCAACGAGCGGCTGTAGCGCGTCGTGGAAGAGGCGCGGCGCAATGTAGACGGCATGTGCGCCGCCGCTGAAGGTGACGGGATTGTGGACTTCCAGACGGGGGCGGTGCAGCGTGCCCGCGCCGGCGACGAGGTAGTCGTGCACGTCCGGGCCGTCCTCGAAGATCAACTCTGTCTGGGATTCCGCCGCGGCATCGACCTGCATCGGAGCGGATAGGAGGGGAAGATATAGCGGGTCGGATGTCTCTGCTGCGCTGGGAGATGTGAGGACTTGCGGTCTGAGCGGATCGGTCACGTCGTAGAGCCAGGCGTTTTCGGGCGCGCCGCCAACCTGGTAGCGCCAGGTCCCGGCAACGCCGCGGAAGGCCGCGCCCTTGCCGCCCAGCGCCAGACGGACAGGCTGCTCCCAGCGGATCTCATCGAAAAAGACGGCGCTGCCGTTGGCGTTGGGCAGCAGCTTGACAGCGAGCGCGGCCGTACGTCCGCCGGTTTCAATGCGGCGGCTGAAGTTCTGCACCTTGCCCTGGCCGAAGTCGACGATCCAGTCGGCGTTGCCATCGGTATAGGCAACCGAGCCGCCGCCCAACTGTAGGCGGTGGGGAACTTGCGTTTGTGTCGTGTCATTGGTTTCGGCCGCGGTCACGGCTAGGGTGAAGACGGACGGCAGTGGGGCGTTTTCGGCAAGCGGCAGGCGTACGCCGAGGTTCGCCTGAAAACTGGGTGCATTGGCGCTGGTCGTAGACGGCGTAAGGTTGCCGCGCAGATGGAACCAATTGTCGCCATCGGCGCCGGGTATCGTAGATTCGTAGAGTTTGTTGAGCCGCCACACCCCGGTTTCGAGCGCCACGGTGCGCGCCTCCGCCTGCTTTGGGGCGACGTTGCGCGTCGCCATGCGCAGCCCGTCGTTGGCGGCTTCGATCAGCCAGTAGACATCCTCTTGGTTCCAGACATCGCCCGGCGTAGGGGCATAGAAGCGCAGCGACTCGCCGCCGGAGAGTACGCCGTCACGGTTGTTGTCTATGACTTGAAGCGCGCCCTCGGTCCCGCGATAGTAGAGGCGCAGTTTGCTGGCGGAGGGGTTGGGGAGGCCGGCGGCAGCGAGTTCATCGGCGGTGATGTGCTGGATGCCGGCTTGCGCCACGAAAACCTTGACTGCCCGCCGGCCCGCCAGGTTGTTGGTAGGGGGCGAAACCGCGCCGGTGAGCGCGGGCGCCGCTTGACTCTCGATAGCATCCGGTTCGCCGGAAGGCAAGAGCGCTGAGAGGTCGCCGGCAGGTTGGCTGCCGGGGATGACGGCGTTGAATTCGACCACACGGCGCAGCGCGCCGGAAGAATCTTGGTAGACTTCGCTAAAGGCATAGACTGCGATCTGCACGCCGCGCATCCGGCCTGTGCGCAAGAGGAAGAGCGGCGCGTCGGGCAAGGGCGCGGTTTCTGCTGGTTGGAGCCAGGGGGCCGGCTCCCAGTCGAGCGCGGGCGGCGACAGCTCCGGGGCGGCCGGCAGCTGGCCCGTCCAGGCGACGTCGACCAGATGCGAGGCGGTCGCGGCGGGCAGGAAGTCGCCGTCGCTGCGCACGGTGAATGTCTGCATGGGCAGCAGGTGCGCCCCGTAGGGTTGCAGCGGGAGTTGCGTTGTCGAGGCGGCAGCGTCGGCCGCGGATGGGGCAGCCAGCCAGCGGACTTGAGTCTCTCCGGGCGCGGCGGTCACTGATAGGGAGGGGCCAGGAACGTTTTGCGGTTCCTGGGCTTGCGCCGCCGGCGCGTTGCCGGGTTGCAGCAAAAACGAAGCCGTCAACAGCGCGATGACCGCGATGCGAATCGTTCTGGGAATGGAATTGCGCACGGTGAGATTGTCCTGAGTCGCTAGGGGCGATCCCGCTTCGCAGCCCTGCACAACCGGCTTGCGAGGTAATGGGTCGCCGCGTCGGTTCCGAAGACCGGATTATACCAGAGTCATACGGAATAACTGTACGGAAAACCGCCAAGTTCCCGACGGCGCGCGATGAGGCGGCATAACAAACGCTCCGGCAGAGTTTGTCTGCCGGAGCGTTTCTCAGCAAAGCATTGATGGAACCCGGCCAGCAGGCCAGGCGTGACCGACGAACCCGGCTGTTACTCCGCCTTCTTGTTGCGTCGCGAGGCGGCTGCAGCGGAGAGTGCGGCCAGACCCGTCCCGAAGAGGACGACAGTGATCGGCTCCGGAATTTCAGCCGGCGGGGCTGGAGTCGGCTGCGGCGTCACGGTCTGCGGCGGCTGAAATGTTTCGGTCGCCGGCACAGGCGTATCAGTTGCCGGTACGGGCGTGTCAGTCGCCGGTACAGGCGTATCAGTTGCCGGTACGGGCGTGTTAGTCGCCGTCGGCAAGGTCGGTTGCGTGGTCGGCGTATCAGCAGCCAGCGGCGCAGCCTCTACTACAGGCGTGCCAAAGTTCCCGAAAGACATGATAGCAAACGAAAGAATCAAGAATACGGAAGCCAGGATATAGAGGTAGGTCTGTCGATATCGATTCATGGGCACTTCTCCACTTGAGAATGAGCGGATGATGATACAGATCGATGAATAAATGCCAAACGAATAGGAGGGAGCCGATCGCTCCATATGCCTGCAACTATCTTATCACAAGCGCCGCACAACTTCAAATCGAGTTTTGATGCGTTCGGATCGCACTTGTGCCGGGCGATTCTGCCTGGTCCTTCACATTGAAATACGGTTAGGCGGTGTCATCGGGTTACGGTGAGGCGTGCGCGCCGCGCCTTGCGAAAAGTGTCCCACAAAGGCGCGGCGATTCCAGGTTCTTTGGCAATGCTGGTATGATAATGCGCGTTTTCGCAGGAAACCATAGGTGGGAAAAACTGGACGCCTCCAAAGGACATGCGGCGCTGCCGCCGTTTCGATGCCAGCAGTGAAAGGATGGGACGATGGCTAGTCAGAATTATTTCGGCGCGAAGGCCACATTCGATACCGGGAGCGGGCCGGCGACGCTGTATCGTCTGGCAGCATTGGAGGAGCAAGGGGCGGCGACGATTTCTCGTCTGCCTTTCTCGATCCGGGTGCTGCTGGAGGCCGCGCTGCGCCAGGCCGATGGGTTTGAGATCACGCGCGAGGCAGTAGAGACCATCGCACAGTGGGGGCCGGATACGGCTGGCAAGGTGGAGATACCTTTCAAGCCGGCGCGCGTGGTGCTGCAAGACTTTACCGGCGTGCCCAGCGTGGTCGATCTGGCCGCGGTGCGCAGCGCCGTAGCGCGGCTGGGCGGCAACCCCGCCGCGGTGAACCCGCTGACGCCGGTTGACCTGGTGGTGGATCACAGCGTGCAGGTGGACCGTTTCGGCAGCGTATTCGCCCTGTTCTATAACGCCGAGCGCGAGTTCGAGCGCAACCGAGAACGTTACGAGTTCCTGAAGTGGGGCCAGGAGGCGTTCGATAATTTCCGCGTGGTGCCGCCGGCGACCGGCATCGTCCACCAGGTGAACCTGGAGTACCTAGCGGATGTGGTGCATCTGGCGGCGCACAACGGCATGCCGGTGGCCTACCCCGATTCGTTGGTCGGCACCGATAGCCACACGACGATGATCAACGGCCTGGGCGTCTTGGGCTGGGGCGTCGGAGGCATCGAGGCCGAGGCGGTGATGTTGGGCCAGCCCATCTATATGCTGATGCCGGAGGTCGTGGGCTTCCGGCTGACGGGAGAGTTGCCGGAGGGCGCGACGGCCACGGACTTGGTGCTGCGCGTCACGGAGATGCTGCGCAAGAATGGCGTGGTCGGCAAGTTCGTCGAGTTTTACGGCCCCGGCTTGTCCCATCTCTCCTTGCCCGACCGCGCGACCATTGCCAACATGGCGCCCGAATATGGCGCTACCACGGGCTTCTTCCCCGTCGATGCCGAGACTTTGCGCTATCTGATCGGGACGGGGCGCAGCGAGGAATTAGTTGACCTGGTTGAACGGTACAGCAAGGAACAAGGGCTGTTTCATATGCCGGAGACGCCCGCGCCCGAATTCAGCGAGACGCTGGAACTGGACATGAGCACGGTCGTCCCCAGCCTAGCCGGTCCGAAACGGCCGCAGGATCGCATCAACCTGAGCAACGTCAAAGAGGTGTGGACTTCGGGGCTGAGCGCGCCTGTCGGGCCGCAGAGCTTCGGCATCAGCCCGGACAAAGCGAGCGTGACCGTGCCGGTCGAATATGTGGGGCGGCGCTTCGAGTTGACGCACGGCAGCGTAGTCATCGCGGCTATCACCTCGTGCACCAACACCAGCAACCCTAGCGTGATGATCGGCGCCGGCCTGCTGGCGAAGAAGGCGGTGGAACGCGGGCTGGACGTGAAGCCGTGGGTGAAGACGAGCATGGCTCCAGGCAGCAAGGTGGTGACCAAGTACCTGGAAGAGAGCGGTCTGATCCCTTATTTGGAGGCGCTCAATTTCCACACCGTCGGCTACGGCTGCACAACATGCATCGGCAACAGCGGGCCGCTGCCCGCGGCGATCAGCGAGGCGATCCATACCGGCGACCTGGTGGCCGCGGCAGTTTTGAGCGGCAACCGCAACTTCGAAGGCCGTATCAGCCAGGACGTGCGCGCCAATTTTTTGGCCTCGCCGCCTCTGGTCGTGGCTTACGCCATCGCCGGCACAGTGAATATCGACCTGGCGCAGGAGCCGCTGGGCTACGACCCGAACGGGGAGGCTGTCTATCTGCGCGATGTGTGGCCCACCCAGGCCGAGGTGCAGGCTGCTGTCCGCCGCAGCCTGAAGCCCGAGTTGTATCGCGAGGAGTACGCCGATGTCTTCACCGGCAACGAGCAGTTCAACGCCATTCCCGTGGCGGGCGGGGCGGTCTTCGACTGGGACCCGGACAGCACATACATCAAGGAGCCGCCGTTCTTCTACATCGACCTGGACTTGCCGCCGGTTGAGCCGATTGAAGGGGCGCGGGTCTTGGCGATGATGCCGGACAGCACAACGACAGATCACATCAGCCCGGCCGGTTCCATCGCGCCGGGCAGCCCCGCGGCCAAGTATCTGCTGAACCACGGCGTCGAGCGCTCGGAATGGAATAGCTACGGCAGCCGCCGAGGCAACCACGAGGTGATGATGCGCGGCACGTTCGCCAATATCCGCATCAAGAACCGCATGCTGCCCGGCGTCGAGGGCGGCGTAACCAAGCACATCCCCAGCGGCGAGATTCTGTCCATTTGGGACGCGGCGGAGCGCTATAGGCAGGACGGCACGCCGCTGATCATCATCGCAGGCAAGGAGTACGGTTCCGGCTCCAGCCGCGACTGGGCGGCGAAGGGTCCGCTGCTGCAGGGTGTGCGCGCCGTGATCGCGGAGAGCTACGAGCGCATCCACCGCAGCAACCTGGTCGGCATGGGCGTGCTGCCGTTGGAGTTCTTGCCGGGCGAGTTGCCGGAGAGCCTGGGGCTGACGGGGTACGAGACGTATGATATTCTAGGGCTGGACGAGGAGATGACGCCCGGTCAGCGCTATACGGTGCGCGCTGTCGCAGATGACGGCATCGTCACCGTATTCGAGGCGCTCAGCCGCATCGATACGCCCGTCGAGGTACGGTATTATAAGAACGGCGGCATTTTGCACACGGTGCTGCGGCGCATCGTGCGCGAGCAGTTGCAGAAGGGGATCTGAATGAACAACGGACGATACGAACCAACGGGCTGGGATCTGTCCGATCTGTTG
>Ga0334890_1003944_pt1 | contig 14202 bp, 11 predicted proteins | sample GraSluR1_MG_3_FD_207220 | JGI IMG/M metagenome (GOLD analysis project Ga0334890, IMG submission 207220) | Sludge microbial communities from methane-producing bioreactor in Wageningen University, Netherlands - Granular Sludge_31_08-R1 | ecosystem: Engineered > Bioreactor > Anaerobic >... | reverse complement strand
GCGTCCAGCGGGATCGGCCACGGCTGCCATTGCGTTGCCAGGGTGGCGTCCGGGTCCGCATGCGATACGGCGGCGACGCGTCCGTTGCTGTCTTCCAGCGCCACGTAGAGCGTCCCGGGCGCGTTGTCCGGATGGCCCCGGAAATGCAGGGTCACCGTATCGGCGGCACCGGCCGTCCAGTCCTGGGCCGTCGGCCAGGTCCTGTAGGCCTCGGAATAATACGGCGAGGTCGTGTTGTCGTATGCCAGCGGCATGGACTGCATGCCGCTGTGGACGATCGACCGTTCGGCAAACGGGGCCTCAAGGTAGCCGACGATCGAACCGGTCTCGTTGACCCAGCCGTCGAGCCAGGTGTCGAAGATGGCTTCACCGGCGTCGATGTCGTCTGTGTAGGCCTCGAAGTCGTCGATCAGGGCGTATGGCTGGACCGTGAAGCTCCAGACGTCGCCTTCCCAGGCGCCGGCTGGATCGGTCTCGTCGACCCTCCAGTAGTATGCCCCGGCAAACTCCATCCCGTCGGGTGTATAGCGGTTCTCGCTAACGGTTGCGGCAGGCGCCGTGCCGTCGGCCACGGCGTCGCGGTCGGCGCCGAAATAGACGGTGTGCGAGGTTGCCTCGCGCCCGGGTCGCCAGCGCAGCGTTGTCGTCAACTCCACGTCCGTGTCCCCGTCGGCCGGTTGAGGCCTCGTCGCGTGGGCCGGCACATAAAGGAAACGGACTTCGCTGAGGCCGAACCGATTTCTTGTGCCCCATCCGCTGTTGACAGTCAGGCGAACGAACCGGGCGGCCACACCCTGAAGATCGATTGTGGTGTTGGCGGCGTAGGTCGCTCGGGCCGTGGCTTGGGCCAACTGAGCGTCGCCCAGCACGGTCCAGTCTGTACCGTTCTCGGAATACTCAATGGTGACGTCCTTGAGCCCGAAACCCAGCAGCAACTCGAACTCGACGTTGTAATTCCACACGAGCATTTCGTGGAGCTTGTAGAGACGATCGAACTCGTATTGGATATACAGAGCTTCGTCCTCAGGGGGGTCGGCCAGCCACATGTCGGTGCTTGCCGTCGAGTGCTGGTCGTCGGCGTCGAGGCCCGATCCATCAACGGCGTTCTGCGGCCCGGCGTCGTCGTCCGAGATCCCGTTGGTTGTGGCGATGACCCCAGTCACGGGGTAGGCGAGCGGCTCGGTTGTGAAGCTCCAGACGGGTCCTCGGATGATGGTGCTGTCGGGCGGTGCGTTGACCTCATCGATGCGCCAGAAATAGGTCCGGCCGAGTTCAAGGCGACCCGGATCGTACACGGCGGCACTCTGACCCTCGCTGAGAAGCACGCCCATCGGGTTGGCTCGGTCGGCCTCGTTAACGTCGTCGAAAACGGTGCCCAAATAGACGTCGTGTGTTTGGGCAAATGCGCCGGGCGTCCAAGCGAGGCCTGTATCTCGCCAGACGTCGGTCGCGCCGTCAGCAGGATCGGGATGGGTCGGCAAGTCCCGTCGCGGCAGTGGGGGCTCGGCCCCGAAATAGACCCGGTCGAACCAGACCTTCGCGTTCAGGTCGTCGCCCTCCATCGGCCACCACGCGCCCTTCAGCATCAGGTAGAGATTCACGCCCTCGCCTGGATCGTCGCCCAGAGTATCTCCGCTGTGCGTGTATTCAATGACATAGGTTTGGGCCATGGGGGTCAGAGTCACTCTCTGCTCCACCTGGGTGGGCCAGCTCACGTTGTTGAGGTTGGTCTGGAGCAGGACCACCATTTCTCGACTCTGTTGCGCTCGCGCGGTGAACCCGATGGGGTAGGTCACTCCGGGCTCGAGCAGAAGGCCGCTCTGGGCAATTCCGATGCTGGCGGTCGATGCGGCGTCGGTGATGTCGATCAGAACCGCGTTCGCACCGGACAGCCCCGCATCCTGCACCACCACCACGTCGAAGCCGGTCGCTCCATACCGGCCCCATCCGGTCAAACCGTCGTCAAATTCACTGTTGACGATCTGGTTCTCCTGGGCCCATACGAAACCGCCCGGCCATCCAAGAACAAACGCCAGCGCCAGGATGCAGATCAGCTTGCTCGACATGATTGTCCTCCTTCAAAGAAGTCTGAGATCACCCATTGAAGAGATGCACCTATTTCCTTTTCCCAGCCGTGTGTCTGGCGGCACCCATCACATTCCGGCCTCCGATGCTCCTTGCGACGCCCAAACGCGTCGGCGGGCCGCCTCGTGCACGATTCTGTGCCGGGGCAACAAGCTCACCCAAACGCGCTTCCCCATCGCTCTTGTACCATATCGAGGGATCGGAAGCAACAAGAATTGGCGTTTCGATCCATCCGTTCGTCTTTGGGGCTTTGCCGTGCTCCGACAACGGCGGGCCGGCTCGCACCCAAGGGATCGGGTGGCGGCGACTCATCGGAATTGACGATGCAGAATACGCAGTTGCCACAATTGACGCCGGGCAAAGAGGCTGTACGATGAAACCGTTGCCCATGGATGGGCGGTGGGCACCGTTTCCCAGGGATGGGATGCTTCTCGTCATGTTGTTCGGGCGATAAACGAAGGAGGAGGCGGTGCCCGCCTCATTGGCTCGTTCTGTCGATCACGACGATCTCCGGGGACGGTGCGACCGCGCTTGGTGGAACGGAGGAGCGGTTGGGATGAGCGCACACAAACCCTGTGTCGGAACACCCGGCAGTCCGGCCATGCATGGTGTCCAGCCGGGCGGGCAAACCGACAATGATGCCTTCGGGAAGGAGCAATGGGCTCGGCATTACGCCGGCCGCATGCTCCAGCGCTGGCTCAAGTGGCGGACTCCGCTTGGTGTTGCCCCTGACTACATCGCAAAGCTTGAACTAGATCTCCGCGCCTGTTACGACCAACCGCTGCTCAGGACATTCATCGAGCAGACGTACTGAAGACCGTCGGCGCGCGCCGCTTCATCGTCGGAAAAAATCCCACAGGAAACCCCAAGGCCAGACCCCGTTGACGCCTTCGACAACCTCGACGGGGATCGCCTCGGCGTCCACGAGTTGCCCGTCGAGATACACTCGCACGTGGATTGTATACTCACCGGCGATGCGAAGGGTCAACGGCGTCTTGTATACGAAGGGCGTCACCGCGAGAGGGACGGGGCCCTGGGGCTTGTCCCAGTGCAGCTCTACCGTGACGTCGTTCCCGGCGAGTCGCACGGTCGATACGGACAGCGAATACCCGCCGGTCGGCCAGTTGCCGGAGACGGTCAACATCGCGGTCTCTGACGTGGTCGGATTGTGCGGCGTGATGGAGACATCATCGAGCACCTCCAGAACGGTACCCGGAACGGCCGCATCGATGACATCGAACGACAGTTGCGTGCTGCCGGCCAGAAACCCGTCGCAGAACGACTGGATGAACAGACGGTACGTCCCTTTGGCCAGTGTCCCAAGCGATACCTCACAGCTTCCCGGCTCCGAGGCGCTGCCGTGAGCCGGTTCGGCCCAATAGACCCGGATCATGAACAGGCTTCCGATCGGCTGCGTTTCGACCCGGTCCAGTTCCAGAGCATCGGCGACCGTCACACGCAGCAGCACGGACGTTGCCGTAGTGGGGCCGGCCGGATCCACCTCCACGGTCTCGATCGCGCCTTTTCTCACCAAAGACGGAAAGGTGATGCTCTGAGCGGTCGCGACCGCCGCCGTCACGAGCAACAGACCAAGACTGACTCGAATCTTGTCCATCGTCCTGCCTCCTTGCAGAAATATGGTTGCGATGATGTTCCCCGCCTCACGTTCGTACGGGTGTTCCTCCAGCGTCTGCGCTCTCCAATCGCGCAAATACAAGCACACGGTACCGTGATGCACCGGCATCTGTCAATTGTGGCAACTACGTATTGTTGGGCGGCGAGGGTGGGCAAGATGGGTGGTTTGTCCGTGGGCGACCGACCAGTTCGACCATCTGGCGGTGGATGCCCGCATTGCTCGCGGCCAGTGCATTGACAGAGAACGTTGTTCGATCCTTGGCGAATAGATTCAGGGGCGCGCCGGCGAGGTCCGACACGATCCCGCCGGCCTCCTGCACGATCAACCCTGCTGCGGCGACGTCCCAGGGCTTGAGGCCCGATTCATAGTAGGCGCCGAAACGCCCGGCAGCCACGTAGCAAAGGTCGGCCGCCGCCGAGCCGAATCGCAACACGTCGGTCGCTGCGTTCATCACCTGCTCGAAGACCTCGATGTGCGGATGCAGGTCCCGGCCCTGGTAGTACGAGAAACCCGTTGCCACCAGACTGGCCTCCAGCGATCTTGATTGCGATGAACGTTGGGACAACGGTTCTCCGTTGAGAGACGCTCCATGACGGTGGCGCGCATGGAACATCTCGTCATCGCAGGGGACGTACACCGCAGCCGCCCGGACCAGCCCGGCGTGACAAAACGCAATGGACACCGAAAAGTGCGTTAGCCCGTGCGCGTAGTTCCGCGTTCCATCGAGCGGATCGACGATCCAGAGCCGCTCGGCGACGTGGTCGGTCGGGCGCGACTCCTCGGCCAGCACCGCGTCATCCGGAAACCGACGTTCGATCTCGTGCAGGATCAATCGTTCGGATTGCACATCCTGGTGCGTCGCGTAGTCTTTGTCGCCGCTTTTGATCTTCGCGATCTGCACGTTCCGCTGGGTGTCGCGGAGGTACGCACCCGCCCGTCGCGCGGCCTCAACGGCGACGGTGAGTTCATTGTGGTAGGAGACATCGGTCATGGCGTCGTTCCGTCTTGTCCGCGAGTTCCTCGATCCGGCTCCTCGTCCGGATCAGGCCACCGGCTTGGTGGCATCGAAACCATTGTATCAAGGCAGCGTGGGGGCGCGTACCTTCTGCTTGGCCCGCAACGCCAGCGGAGGGTCTATGGGGATACAATTTTGTATGAGGATGAGGATGGTTCTACGTTTTTGTCTGTGAGCTCTTCACGCGTGGCTGGCCGCGGAGACTCGCAAAGCCTTTCATTGCAGTGAGATAAGCGTACTTTGGTGGATTCCATGTGTTCTGGCACATCGCTTGCGTAGAGGTGACACGTATCGTTTGTGGTTCACAAATCGAATGGTGACGGCAGTGATGTCGCGTAACGGCAAAGGCAACCGAAGCAGGCAGAAGGAGACAAGAACGGATGAGAACGTCCAACGTGGTGTGTGCAGTACTGGTGGTGTTGGGGGTAGCCGGGGCCGGATGGGCCGACGGAGATGTGAGCGTAGAGGTCACGGCGGACTTCTTCAGCAAATACGTGTGGCGCGGTCAGAACCTGACGGACGACTGGGTGTTCCAGCCGGGCGTCAGCGCTACCTATCGAGGCCTGACCGCCGGAGTGTGGGGCAGTCTGGATCTGACGAATGAGAACGATCAGCGCGGCGAGTTCATCGAGTACGACTGGTACCTCGACTACTCCCGACAGATCAACGACACCGTCGGCTATTCGATCGGGGCGATCTATTACTACTTGCCGAGCGCCGGCACGACGACGGAACTGTACTGGGGGTTCAACCTGGACGTTCCGGCCAGTCCGTCCATCGCAGTCTATCACGACGTGGACGAGGCCGACGGCATCTACGTCTCGCTCGGCGTCGGCCACAGCATCGAGGCGACCGAGAAGATCCCGGTGGGGATCGATCTGAGCGCCGCCATTGGCTGGGGCAACAAGAAGTACAACCGGTACTACTGGAGTACGGATACCGTCGACGTCGGCGCCGAATGGAACGACCTGCTGCTGTCGGTTGGCTTCCCCTTTGAGGTCGCTGGTTTGAGCGTTGCGCCGAGCGTCAGCTACATCGCACTGCTCGGCAGCGACGTCAGGGATTCCGATGCCTACGGCAGCGACAACAGCATCGTCGTCTTCGGCGTCAGCCTGGCGAAAGAGTTTTAGGCCCTGTGGTGTGGAAAGGATATGAGGTGAACGTCATGCGCTTCCGTGCAGTGCTCTTGCCGTTGTTCGTGCTGGTCCTTCCGATTACCGCCGGGGCGGCCGATGTTGTCGCCGCCTCGGCCGTGGAGGTTGCCAAGGACGAACTGCAGAACCATATCAACATCGTCTGGACTTGTATCGCTGCGTTCCTGGTGTTCTTCATGCAGGCCGGGTTCGCCATGGTCGAGACGGGCTTCACGCGGGCCAAGAACGCCGTCAACATCCTTATGAAGAACCTGATGGATTTCTCCGTCGGCTCGATCGCGTTCTTCCTGGTGGGGTTCGGCCTGATGTTCGGCCAGACCAACGGCTTGTTCGGCACGACGTTGTTTGGGCTCAGCGGCGTCGAGCCGGGCAGTGACTGGAACTGGACCTTTCTGATCTTCCAGACGGTTTTTGCCGCAACGGCCGCGACGATTGTATCCGGCGCGATGGCCGAGCGGACCAAGTTCACCGGCTATCTGGCCTACAGCTTCTTCATCACGCTGCTGATCTATCCGATCTTCGGTTCGTGGGCCTGGGGCGGCCTGCTCGACGGCGGCGGCTGGCTGGAAAACCTCGGGTTCCTGGACTTCGCCGGTTCGACGGTGGTCCACTCCGTTGGCGGCTGGCTGGCGCTGGCCGGCGCGATCGTACTCGGTCCGCGTATGGGCAAGTACGGTCCCGACGGCAAACCGAAGGCGATTCTGGGCCACAATCTGCCGTTGGCGGCGCTGGGGGTGTTCATCCTGTGGTTCGGCTGGTTCGGCTTCAATCCGGGCAGCACCACCACTGGCGACGGCTCGATCGGCTACATCGCGGTGACCACGAACCTCTCGGCGGCAGCCGGGGCCATCGTTGCGATGGCGACCGCGTGGGTCCTGCTGAAGAAGCCGGATGCTTCGATGGCGCTCAACGGAGCGCTGGCGGGCCTGGTGGCGATCACCGCGCCGTGCGACGGCGTCTCGCCGATGGGAGCCATGCTCATTGGCGCCGTCGGCGGAGTGTTGGTTGTGCTGAGCGTGCTGTTCATCGATCACGTGCTGAAGGTGGATGACCCGGTCGGCGCCGTCAGCGTCCACGGCGTCTGCGGGGCCTGGGGGACCTTGTCGGCTGGTCTGTTCAACATGGAGTCCGGCCTGTTCTACGGTGGAGGACTGGGGCAGTTGGGCGTGCAGGCGCTGGGTGTCGTCGCCGCGTTCGCGTGGGCCTTTGGACTCGGACTGGGCCTGTTTTACCTGATCAAGATCACGATCGGCCTGCGGGTCTCCGAGGAAGAGGAACAGAAGGGGCTCGATATCGGCGAGCACGGCATGGAAGCCTATGCCGGTTTCCAGATCTTCACCACGATATAGGTACGCCATTTGCGGAGTTAGACCGATGAAACTGATCATCGCATACATACAGCCACACAAACTGCAGGACGTGAAGAAGTCGCTCTATGCCGCTGAGGTGTTCAAGCTCTCGGTGACCAACGCCCTCGGCTGCGGCGCTCAGAAGGGGTACCACGAGAGCTATCGCGGGGTCGACTTCGAGGTGAACTTGCTCAAGAAGGTTCGCCTGGAGATTGCGGTCAACGAAGACTTCGTCGAGAAGACCGTCGAGGCCATCATTGCAGGCGCCCGAACGGGCACCATCGGAGATGGCAAGATCTTTGTCGTGGACCTGGGCGAGTGCATTCGCATTCGCACGGGCGAGCGCGGCCATGCGGCCATCGGGTGATCCCAGCGGATACTTCCCTACCTCAGGGCCATCGCTTCGTGGGCCCTTGAGTCAGCAAGGCGGGTCCTGTCTTCCCCGAAGGCAGGACCCGGCCTTGTCAAGCACGAGGGACACTGACGCCGAGTAGATAATCTACAAAACTGTCCACTCAACTCGCCAATACTACAAACGTGTAGATCTGGTGTCTTCGCGGCGATCCGCTTATGTTCTCGTAAGATGTTGTCAATACGAGCGATATGCGATTGTTCGTCCGGCCGATGGCCCTGGCATGTGTTTTGTTCATGGAGGAGGGTCGTGGGCCGGTGCATGTTGTCGCCGGCCGAACAAGGTCTTGCAGTAGAGGCACGGGAAGGCGATGGCAGAACGAAGAAGGTCCGTAGGGCGGCCGCGCTGGCGGCTTGTCGCGACGTGGTTGTGTGTAGTCCTTGCGGCCGGCGTCGCATCGGGGTCCGAGGAGGGACCAACGGTCCAATCACTGGAGCAGGGACTGAATACGGTCTGGGTCCTGGTGGCGGCCTTTCTGGTGTTCTTCATGCAGGCCGGCTTCGGCATGGTCGAGACCGGGTTCATCCGGGCCAAGAACGCCTGCAACATCCTCACCAAGAACTTCCTGGATTTCTGCATGGCGTCGCTGGGCTTCTTCCTCGTTGGCTACGGGCTGATGTTCGGCGACGGCAACGGCCTGGTCGGCACACAGGGCTGGTGCCTGGCGGGGCTGGAAACGACCGTCGGCGGGATTCCATTGTATGCCTTCTGGCTGTTCCAGGCGGCGTTCTGCGGAGCGGCCGCGACCATTGTGGCCGGCGGCATGGCCGAGCGGATGAAGTTCCCCGCATACCTGATCTACTCGTTCATCATCTCGGCGTTGGTCTATCCGGTCGTTGGTCACTGGATCTGGGGCGGGGGCTGGCTGTCACAGCTGGGATTCGCCGACTTCGCCGGATCGACGGTCGTCCACACCGTCGGCGGCGTCGCAGCGCTGATGGGCACCGCGATTCTCAAACCCCGGGAGGGCAAGTACGACGCGGAGGGCAAGCCGAACGTTCTGGCCGGTCACAGCATCCCGCTGGCGTCGTTGGGTGTGTTCATCTTGTGGTTCGGCTGGTTCGGGTTCAACGCCGGCTCGACACTGGGTGTGGGCGACGGCACGCTGATCGGACTGGTGGCGATGAACACGAACCTGGCGGCGGCCACCGGCGGCATCGCGGCGATGCTGACCGTCTGGAAACGGTTCGGCAAGCCGGACCTGTCGATGGCGATGAATGGCGCCCTGGCTGGTCTGGTGGCGATCACCGCGCCGTGCGCCTACGTCGCCCCGTGGGCGGCCTTGATCATTGGGGCCGTGGCGGGCTTTGTCGTGGTCCGTGGCGTCGAGCTGCTCGACCGCTTCCGAATCGACGACCCCGTCGGTGCCGTTCCGGTCCACGGCATGTGCGGCATCCTCGGTACGCTGAGCATCGGCATCTTCGGCAGGGCCTCGTTGGGCCTGGCCCACAACGGCCTGATCTACAGCGGCAACCCGACGCAACTGGCGATACAGGCGCTCGGCAGCCTCAGCGCTGTGCTGTTCGTGGCGCTGAGCATGGGGGCGGTCTTCAAGCTGATCGACCGCACGATCGGGCTGCGGGTCAGTCGCGATGAAGAGCTGCGGGGCCTCGACATCGGGGAGCACGGCATGGAGGCGTACGCCGGGTTCCAGGTGTTCACCACCAGTTAACGCACGCCACGGTATGGGAGCAAACGGATGAAACTGATTATCGCTTATATACAGCCGCACAAGCTCAACGATGTGAAACGGTCCTTGTACAAGGCCGAGGTTCATAAGATGTCTGTGACCAATGCGCTGGGCTGCGGGGCCCAGCGCGGGTATCAGGAGAGCTATCGCGGCATCAAATTCGAGGTCAATCTTCTCAAGAAGGTGCGGATTGAGATTGGAGTCAATGAGGATTTCGTCGAGCCGACGATCGAGGCCATTATCGCCGGGGCGCGAACCGGTCAGATTGGGGACGGCAAGATCTTCGTCCTGGACCTGGGCGAATGCGTTCGTATCCGTACGGGAGAGCGTGGCGGTGCGGCCATAGGGTGATTCTGAAGGACGCTTCCCCACCTGAGAGCCGTTACTGTTTGGCCCCATCGGGCCGGAAGACGGGTCGTGTCCCCTCACGAGGATAGGACCCGATCTTCTGGGCCGGCGACATGGGAAGGTCGTCACCCTGGAGGCACCTTCTGCCGATTGACTGCGATGATCGTGTCGAGCTCTGCGGCCATGCGGTCTAAAACGATCGAGGTCGGGTTGTGCTAAGGGTCCTTTCGGTCGCATCGCAAGTATGCTATAGTGCGGTGCAATGAAAGGGATACTATGACCAAGCCAGCCAGAATGACTCGACGCGGTGTCATTGCCGGCATTGGCGGTGCGGGGATTGGCCTGGTGCACTCCACGAGACACGCGCTTGGCGCGGATGGGGATACGCCGGGGGGCGGGGGCCACGCCGGCCTCTCACGACACCTCACCGCGCAGGCCATGAAATCTGCGATTGTGCCGCGAGAAGGCGAGTGGGCCGAGACGCTGGGCTTTCATTCTCCCGGTGACGGCGGCGCGGCACTCTACCGCATTCAGAAGCCCGAGGTGGATGAAGTCGCCAATGAGGCCGACGTCCTCGCACTTCGCGATGGTTTTCTGGCGGTTCTACATGAGCGCCGGGCCGTCAACTACAAGATGTTTGGCGCCGTCGGCGATGGAAAGAACGATGATGGGGTCCAGATCAAGCTGGCCCACGCATACGCCAACCGACATCAGATTCCCGTCGTCCATCTCTCGGGGGAATTCTGGATCGTCCGGACGAACGCCATACCGATCACAACGCCCGTCCAGTGGGGAAAGACGGTCTTCCACATCGACGAGCGATACAATCGGCGGACAGCGCCGCGCTTCGTGGTTCAAAACGATCGACCTGCCAAAGTGCTGACCGACGATACTGCTCTTCGTGATGCGCTGCTTGGGAAGCTCAAGCCCGGCGTGCAGATCATCGACGAACTGGCGCCCTACGCGGGACACCTGATGATCGTCCAGGATACGGAAGACCGCATCGGCATCCGCGCCGGCTATGCCGGCAACCGGGGCTGGGCGCGCGAGGAACTGTTCTATGTGGAAGAGGAAGGACGTATCCTAGGCGACATCGCCTGGGGGTTCCGGAATTTCACTTCGATTCGAGCGATTCCGTGCAACGACAACTACCTGGTCATTCAGGGCGGCGGCTTTCACTTTTCCGGTGACACGCCGCAGGACAGCACCCCGGGGTATCACCAGAACGGCATTGCCGTCCAGCGCAGCCGCACCATCATTCGCGAGCAGTGGATGGGGCTGGAACCGGGAAGACGGGACCTGTCCGTCGAACCACGCAACGGTCTCTACGTTCTGGGCAATGTCTACGACGTGACGCTCGAGAACATTCGGGCCATGCCCTGGGAGAAATCGCGTCGCGCCCCCGAGCAGCCGGTGGCACACGGGACCTACGGCATCGGCGGTGCGCGGATGCTCAACTGCACGTTCCGCAATGTGACCGCCGACGCCGGCTGGATCTCCTGGGGCGTCTTCGGCACCAACCTCAACAAGAACTTCCGTCTGGAGAACTGCCGGCTCAATCGCGTGGACGTGCACTTCCATTGCTGGAATCTGTCGATCACCGATTGCACCATCGGCCTCAAGGGGATATCCGTCACGGGGGGTGGGGAACTGGTGGTCGAGAGCACCACCCGTCACGGCAACACGTTCATCAGTTTCCGGCCGGATTATGGCGCGAAATGGGACGGCCCCATCCGCCTGCGGAACTGCACGCTCAAGCCCAGCAGCAATAGCAGGGTGTCCGTTCTTTCCATGCGTCCATCCGACTTCGACTACAGGTATCCCATCGGCCTGGGAACGAGCGTCAGCATCGAAGACCTTCGCATCGACTATGCGGCGGCGCCGACGTCGGGTGCTGAATGCTGGCTCATGGACATCGCTGCGTTTTCCCGCACCCAGACAGGCCAGCGGCTCTTTTTTCCGCACACGCTGATCTTCCGAAACGTCACGGTCGAAGGGCGGCAGCAGGGCGTACGCCTGCTGCGCATTGCCGACCCCGGCCACTACGATGTGCGGCGGCCCGGCGTCTGCGACGACAGCCGGATTCAGTCCAATTGCATCCTGGTATGCGACAAGGTTCAGCTCGAAAAGACGCATCCGGCCCGTCCCGGCGATGTCGCTCAGGTCCATCTGCAGATCGGTGGGGCAAGCCCCATTGAGTACGCCGATCAGAGGGCGCTGGTGCCGAAGGTGATCTTCACGGATTGCGAGAATGTGACAGTTCTTCTGAGCGGCTGTGCGGCCAGCGCGTTTCTTCATCGCTGTTCGGTGAACGCCTTCGACGCTCGCGACCTGCGCGGAGAGCTGGCGTTTTCCGATTGCCGGTTCCAACCCGATGTCCGTGCGGCGGGGCCGCGTTTCTACTCTCTGGACAGCACGCTGGGAACGCGTCTGACCAACTGCACAATCCATGCCCCCATTGTCGACGGCAGGCTGGCGCCGGAGATGGTGGACCGCTTCGGCTTTGTGGAGATCAACCAATCGCTGCGGCATTACCATCTCAACACGGGACTGAGCAGAGAGGTAGTCGGACACCTCAAGGCAACGGGCGTGAAACTTGCGCCGGAGTTTGTTGCCAGGCTGAAGGCGAATCACGAACTGGATGAATGATCGACGAAGTAGATGCCAACGAAAGGGAATTGCCATGTCATGTTTCCGTCGGATTGTTGGGATTGTCTTGGCCGGACTGTGCATCGGCATCGCTGCGATCGGGGCTGGCTGCACCGCCGGCTCGGAACCGGCGCGCACCATCGTGGTGAACCCCTATGAAGGCGTCGATTGGGCAACGGTGCAGCATCACAGGGCGGCGCTGCACGTGCACACGCTGCAGAGCGACGGGCACCATCGCCTCGAAGAGGTGCTTGCCGCGTATCACAAAGCGGGATTCACGATCCTCTCCATTACCGATCATGACAACATGAAGCCCAACCGGCATGTGGAGGGCGGGCGCGTGCCCAAAGAGCAGGCGTCGCCTTTCCCCGACCCCAAGCCGGCAGATTATCCGGCCAACACCACGTGGCCGTGGACCGACTTTGGCGGACCCGCGCCGCAAGACCTGGGGATGGTGGGTATTGAAGGCAACGAGCTTTCTTACCGGCACCACATCAACAGCTTCTTCAATGGTTTCGGCGCTCCTGATGGCGAGATGGACGAGGACGCGTTGCTGCTGGAGGTCAAGAAGCGAGGCGGCGTGGCGTTTCTGAATCATCCGGGCATCGACGCGAACTGGTGGACGCGGCGGCCCGTGGAGTGGTACGTCGAGCGATTTCAGACTCATGGTCCAGACTACCTTGTCGGCATCGAAGTGACGAACTGTTCGGTGCCCACCGAGAAGTACGATGAGGGGCTTTGGGATCAACTGCTGGCCCGTTTCATGCCGCACCGGCCCATCTGGGGTTTCGGCACCGACGACATGCACGCCCTGGACAGCGTGCGCGAATCCGATTCGGTCTTCCCGCTGGATCCGCTTAGCGAGGCGAACGTTCGTATGGCGATGGAGACCGGGCGGTTCTACTTCCGCAAGTCGAGCCGGCGCGACGATTTTCGCCAGCGTCGCCGACCCGAGGAGTTGTTCCCGCAGATCAAGGCCATTCGCGTCGATGCCAGAGCGGGCACGATCACAATCGATGCTTCCAACTACGATACGATCAAGTGGATCTCCGCGCCCGAGTCTCTGGAGCCGCAAGCCGACTACAAGACGAGCAACGCGCCCTGGCCGCTGGGACGCGTGGTCCATGAGGGCAAGACGCTCAACTATCGCCAAACAGCAGGCATCGGCAGCTACGTGCGCATCGAACTGCACCGGCGGGATGGTGAAGACCTGTTTCGCACGTTCACCAATCCGTTCGGCTTCGCCATGGCGGGTGCTGAACAGGGCAGATAAGCGCAAGGCAGACTCGTACTGTGGGAGAAATGAATATGGAAAGAACCCTCCTGTCGATCCTGATTCTGTCGTCTGTGGCCCTGGGGGCCCCGATGATGGTCTTCGCCGCACCGGATGCTGAGCCGCATGAGCGGGCCGCCATCATGGTGAACGAGCTGGACTGTGACGCGCTGGTGGAGCTGTTTCGTCAGACCCCTGATGCCATGCGGCGGTCTCGGGCATTGCACGCCGCCGTGCGTCTATTGCGGAAGATGGACGATGCATATCCCAAGGCCCTGACGCGCTATGCATTGCTGGATGCGTCGGCGCGAAGCGCCGACGAACGCAAAGTGCTCATCTCCGGCTTGTCGGAGATCGAGCATCCGGCCGCATTGTGGATGCTGGCACCGTACCTGAATGACGACAGACTGCATGATGAGGCGCTTCACGCGATTCGGCGGATTGCGGACGAGCTGGGGATCGATTTAGGACTCGTAAAGAAACGGATTCGGATGTTATGAGGTATTGGGATCAATCGTGTAGTTCCAGTCTGGGCAGACCTCGTGTCGCTGAAGCCGGATCGTCTTCATCTGTGCGTTGGAGATCTTGATC
>Ga0334890_1003942_pt1 | contig 14206 bp, 14 predicted proteins | sample GraSluR1_MG_3_FD_207220 | JGI IMG/M metagenome (GOLD analysis project Ga0334890, IMG submission 207220) | Sludge microbial communities from methane-producing bioreactor in Wageningen University, Netherlands - Granular Sludge_31_08-R1 | ecosystem: Engineered > Bioreactor > Anaerobic >... | reverse complement strand
CGGGGTGGCCTTTCATATACTCAACGCCCATGGCCTTGCCCCTCTCTACAACGAGGTAATAGCCGCAACCTACTGCACAGTAAGGGCAAAGAGATGGCACCAGTTTTGTAGACAATTCCTATCCTCCTGAAGTGAGCGATTAGTCTTAGGGCAGGGATGAAGGCCTTCTGCCCTCTTTTACACGATCGAATATCTGCCTCAGGGTGTCTTCGTTGCTCCCGGTGAAGGAGAAGGGGGAGGTGGTGAAGGGGGTGAAGTACACCGGGACGTCGTCGAGGCGGTAGAAGGTCCCGTCGCACTCCATGGCGTCGATCACTCCAGGCAGAACGACCTCGGAGATCATGGTGGTGGGACAGGGAGCGATATCGATACAGGCCACCGGGATCTCGGCTAGACGCTCCGCGCAAACCGCCGGAAAGTGGGAGACGAGGTCAGCGCAGACGACGAGGGCCGCATCTGCGTCCTTTTCTCTCAAAAGGTCCACGGCGGAGTACTCGCCAGGGTTGTATCGAGGGTAGCCCCGGGCGAAGTCCAGGGCGAAGGGGTAGCCGTAGAGGTAAGATGCCATCTGATTGAACCCGGCGACGTTGCAGTGGCCCCTCAGGGCACCGATGACGAACTTGGTGTGCCCGTTCAGCTCCTTGACCAGGTTGAAGGCGAGCTCGGCGTTCCGGTGCTTTCCGTAGGATGAGGCGATTCCTAGGCCGACGTAGATCGTGCCGAAGTTGCACCCCTTCATCATGTCCACCATCTCCTCCATTAAGGATATGGGAACGCCGGTCGTCTCCTCGACGGTTGGGTGAGGCCTTTTGCCGTGGAGAAGGGTGAGGAGGGCCGAGAGGAGCTCGTAATCGGAGTTGGGCTTCAGCTGGACGTGAAGGTCGGAGTTCTCGGCCGTAGGCGACCTCCGGGGGTCGACGGTGATCACCGTCCGATCAAACCTCCCCCGGCGGGTCCAGTGCCCCCTCGGGTATATCGCATACCTGGACATGTGCCGGGGCATCGACTCCAGGGGGTTGGAACCCCAGTATACGGCGAGGTCGCCTCTGATCTTGCTGTTTCCCGCCGTCGCCCCGACCCTTCCCGCTTCCTGGATCCCCATGGCCGTCGGGCCGTGGCATACTGTGGAGTTGGAGTCGACGGCGGCGCCGAGAAATTCGCCCAGGTGGAGGCCGACCTCCATCGCCTCGCAGCTGGTCTCGCTCCCCATGAAGATTAGGGGTCGTTTCGATTCGATCAGGATCTCGGCCGCCCTCTCGATCGCCTCAGCCCAGGGGACGGCCCTCTGCTCGCCGTCCACGGTCATCATAGGCTCTCGAATCCTGTGGGCGCTCACCAGCTCCTGGAACTTGGCGTTTCCCATCTTGCAGGCGTTCTTGACCGTCAGGCGATCCCCATCCAGCTCCACCTGGATGTCGTCGCAGGAGGCGCCGCAGACCGGACATATAACGTTCTTATAGACCACGTTCACCCCCTCCTCATAATCATCTTTGTGATCTCCTTAGCGCTCAACACCTCATCCTCGGTGGGCTCGATCAACACCTGTGCCCCCTTGTAGAGGGGCGAGCCCGTCGAGAAGGTCTCGGGATCGACTACGACGTTCGCCCAGATCGCTCGCGGCATGAAGACCTGCCCCGGCGGGATAGACCCGTCCTCTCTGGCATGGACTGCCACGCTCCGGCTTCCATCCACCTCCGCGACCCTGACCCTATTGGGCCGCCCCAGGACCTCGAAGTCTGCGGGATTAATGGAGCATACGGCGCATTCCATCTTGTAGGCCTCGGTGAACTTGTCTCCGCCCTTGGCGAGCCTCCCCTCGTTTATGGTGCTCCCGCTGTTCAGCAGGACGACCAGGCTCATATCATCGCCTCCCTGGCGTAGAGGACCCCCTTCGGGCTCTTGCTTATGGCGTAATCTCCGGTGAACTTTGCGAAAATCCCCTCGACCCTCCGGCCTCCGATCGTCGGGTCGACCTCGGAGCCCGCGGCAACAAAGCCGGGGGTGAACTGTTGGATCCTGCCTAGGACGACGATCGATCCCCCGACCATCTCGGCCCCGACTCCCCTGACAGCGTCTTTTCCCACCACGATCAGGCCGCCATTCTGCCGGATGCCGCAGAAGTTCTCAACGCTGCCTCCGACGACGATCTCGCCTCCGGCCATCCCCCCACCGAGCTGGCTTCTCGCATTCCCGCAGATGAGGATCTTCCCGCCGGTCATGCCGCGCCAGCTGCCCCGGTAGGCAGAGCCCGCGTGATCTCCGACGTCTCCTCCGACCTCCAGGAGGCCTCCGGTCATGTTCATCCCCGCCCAGGGGCCAGCGTTCCCCCTCACTCGGATCTCGCCTCCGGCCATCTCAGACCCGAGGTGCATCCCAGCCGAGCCGCGGATCTCGATCCTGCCTAAGGTCATCCTCTGGCCGATCCTCTTGACCCGTGACGCGTCGCCGTCGATCAGGATATCGACCGCCGATACCCCATCTACCGTCTTCTCATCCGTCACATCAATATCAAAGAATTCCGAAATATGTGCCCCTCTCGGCCCCTGCCAGACCGCAAGTCTGCCGATCTCTCTCTCAGACCTTCCGGCGAAGATGTCCGGTGAGATCGACTCCGCCTCGATCATTATCTCGATCTCGCCCTTTGGGGAGAGCCTCACTTTCCTGGTCAGAACCATCACCATCCCCCCTCAGCGCCGTTGACGACGATCGCCTCCGGGTTCCTCAGATACTTGTCCGGCACCGGGTAGTTCGCAAAGCCGATGGTGTAGTACTTGAACCACTCACGAACGTCAGCCATCATATCTTTCGTAATACTCTCGTCGACCTCGGGCTTGCAGTAGAACCTCCTCCCGTCGGGGATGTTGACGATCTCCCCGTCCCTGACGACGACCTTTCCGTCCTTTATGGTTAGATCGGCCCGGCTGAAGGCCCTTATCACTTCATCGGAGTCGGCGGGGTTGAAATTCTCGGGGTCGATGTCGTAGACGGCGACGTCCCCGTCAGCCCCCGCCCCCAGGTGGCCCTTCCGATACGCCATGCCGATGGTCCTGGCAGCGTTGGCCCTGGTTAAGATGGCGATCTCAAAGAGGGTCATCTCCCTCTCGACCCCGCCGAGGCTGGACCGATCGTACCCCCACTTATGGCACTCGGCGGCGGTCGCATCCCTCGCCCGCCTCGACATCAGCCAGGCTATCACCTGGGGGTACTTGGTGAATACCCCGCCGTTGGGGTGGTCTGTCGTCATGATCGTCTTCCAGGGGTCGTCCACCATGAGGAGCATCTCCAGGCCTATCGCCCACTGGATGGCGCTGATGGGGTTACCCTTCAGGTAGGTGAAGGGTAGTACCCCCGAGCCACACTCCAGCTCCACGTCGGTGTTCGACCACTTCTGCCCCCCGATCCCGGCGAGGACGTAGAGGTCGTGGATCGAGGGGCCGTCGCCGGTCATGCAGGTGGCTGGCCCAAAGGGGACTGCCCCGTTGTCGATCACCACGTGGTCGGCCTTGTTGACGTACCTGGCGAGACCTTCGGCCCCGGACTCGAAGTCCCTCCAGCTCGTGCCGCCGAAGGCGTTGAACTGGGCGTGGGCGAGGTAGACGCTCTGGGCTCGATGGGGGTCCATTTTCGTCTCGGCCCACTCTACCCCCATCTTCTGAACGGGGGCGAAGTCCGAGGGGATGGCGAGGGAGTCTTTTGTGATCTCGGCGTTTCCGGGGTGGCCGAGGTTGTTTGCGTGCAGGTGGAGCGAGATCGGCATCCCCAGCCTCTCGTTCACCTCGGCGAGGCCGTGGATCACCTCTCTTGCCGTCACCTCGAAGTGGATGTTCGGCTCGTCGAGGGAGTGGACATTTTTGCCCCAGCCCCAGTTCTCGACCCCAGCGGGGTTGACGCACTTGATCCCGTAGGCCTTGTGGGTCTTCATCATCCAGGCGACGTAGGCGGCGGCCTTTTCGATCTCTCCCTGGTGGAGGTAGCGCATCAAAAACCAGTTGTTTCCAAGGACGAGGTAGGCTCCCATGTCGAGCATGGGGGTTGACCTCATCTCCTCGTGGGTGTGCCGGGCCTCCAGGGGCGGCATCGCCGCCTCAAAGACGGTGGTGTAGCCCATCGCCGAGTATTCGTACCCCTGCTTGTAGACGCTGGGAACGGTGTAGCCGGAGCCCGAGTGGGCGATCTCGGTCCTATGCCTCACGGAGCCGATGTGGTCTTCGGGGCGCATCAGCCTTCCGGCGTTCACCTTCGCTCCGGCGACGTGGGCGTGGGAGTCGACGCCCCCCGGCATCACCGTCTTTCCCCTGGCGTCGATAGTCTCCGCCCACGCGAGATCGGCTCCGGATAGGTCATTTACTACTTTTCCGTCCTTTATGAAGACGTCCATCACCTCGCCGTCGATCCCGTTGAGGGGGTCGAAGACGTGACCGTTCTTGATAAACATCGTCGGCATCAGACCACCTCCCTCTTCTCAAGCCATATCGCCTCCGTCGGGCAGATCAGGCTGCAGGTGGCGCAGGAGCCGCAGACATCCTGGTCGACCACCACGATCGCCCCGTTCTCCACCTCCAGGAGGGGCTTCTTCTCCAGCTCGTTGAGGTGGCCCGCTGCAAGATACGGGTCGGAGAGGGCGTTGACGGGACAGACGATGACGCAGTTTCCGCAGCCGAGGCAGGCGTCCCGGTCGGTCTTCAAGATGGAGGTGAGGGTCGGCCGGGGCGCGGCCTCGGAGAGCTTCTTCTCGAAGGCCTTCTTCCCCTTCATCTCCGGAACGATCGCCGTCTTTCTGACGGAGATCGCGGCCACCGGGCAGGCCTGGGCGCAGGCTCCACAGTAGATGCAGGCGTCCCTCCGGTGGGTCACCTTCTCCACGATCTCGCCCTGCCGCCAGGAGCGGTTGAAGAGGGCGTTGGCGGGACAGGTGTCGACGCAGGTTCTGCAGGCCTGGCAGATCTGATCGTCCCGGAAGAATTCTCCGGCGAAGGGCTTCTGAAAAGTGATGGCATCTTTCGGACAGACGGCGGCACACCAGCCACAGTGGACGCATCGATCGAGGTCTATCTGAATCTTTCCTTCCAGTCTCAAGCTGCCATCTTCGGCGAGCCGTCTATCCTCGAGCTCGATGCAGCCTTGGGGGCAGACCTCGGCGCAGAGGCCGCAGTGGACGCATCGTTCATTCACCAGGGTGGGACTAAGGGCGAAGTTGAGGTAGGAATCGTCCTTCTCCGCCTTGCCGGAAACTCTAACCTCCAGAGCCCCGGTAGGGCAGACCCGGGCGCATAAAGCACAGAAGACGCATCCCCCGCTATTTCGCTTCTCGAGGAACTCCTTATCGATCAGCCCCCGGGCGACGGCCCCCACAGAGCCTATCACCAGCTCTCCTTTGGGACATATCTGGACGCAGGTCCCGCAACCTATGCACTTCTCGGGAAGATAGACCTGGGCCTTCTCCCCCCTCTCTTCCAGAAGCACCTCTCTCATCTAATCCCCGCAGAACCGATCTCAATATTGCTCTTCGATCGTTGAGCGCAGCTTTTGCAGCTCCTCTCATCTCCCTGAAGGACGAAGCTCTCGCCGCAGGAGTTGCAGACGGCGATCCTCTTCTCCGGCTTTTCTAAAACCTCGAGGTCCACCATCCCCCAGGTGTAAACCGCCTCTTCGGCCCTGATCAGGTCCGAGATCGCCTCCTCATGAGGAACCTTATCGATCTTCATCTGCCAGGAGTGAACCCTCGGATAGGAGGCGGTCTTGGCCGGGTCGAGGACGATCCTTATGCCATTGACCCTCTCCGCACCTCGGGGAGCCCGCCTGGAGATCGTCGCCGCCATCTTCCCCAGGTTCTCGATTCTGAGCCCCTTATTTCCGATGGTGCAACCCCCCAGCACCTGAAAGGCGTCGGGCAGGCAGCTCGAAGTCTCGCAGGTGACAAAGAGCCTATCTCCTTCCGAAAATCCCAGCGTCCTTCGGGCTATGTCATAGATCTGGATGCCGACGAAGACGCCGGTGCTGAGGTAGCCGTGAAAGGGGACGACCCTCTCGATCTGCGAAAGGATCTCCGGGTCGGTTATCGATCTTATGACCTCCTCCAAGGAAGAAAACCTCCTCCCTCCCTTCAAGTATCAGAAGGTTTAAGAAGGTTTGTATATTCGCTTACTTGAAGGCGGATATGACGGCTTCTGCATTTACTGATGGCCAGGGGCAGGTCCTCTTCAGGATGGGATATCCGGGGGGTGATAACGCGGACCGTTCCGAGATCCTCATAGAAGGCAGGCAGGTGGATTCGATTGCTACGGTCCCGAATCCCTCAGCAGGAGAGGCTCTGGAAGAGGCTTCCACGGCCTTCAAGAAGCGGCCAGGTCCTTTCCATAATCGGTGAAGGGAAGACCGCCCAGATCTGGGACATCTCGGAGGCGACCGCCTCTGAGGATTGGCCCGTCTCCGATGGCGGCCATGATCTCCGGGAAGGCTCCTTTTTGCCATCGGACCTCCACCGGCTTTGTTCACCCGGAGGTTCAACGGATCTCATTCAGAGGGAGAGCATCAAATCTCTCCACTATCCACCGGTTCCTCACCTCGGGGTGGAATATGATCCCGTAGACGGGCCTATCTGCGTGCTTGATGGCCTCCACCTCTCCGGGCCGCCCCGCCACCAGGTCGAAGCCCTGAGGCAGGGTAACGCCAAAGTTATGGAGGTGGTAGCCCTCGATCCGCCGGGGCGTCCCGAGGAGGGTGGTCTCCTCGACGATATCGATAGCTTCGAGGCCGATCTTCGGCTGGGGGACGACCTCGCCGCCGAAGAGGGCGGCTATGACCTGCATCCCGGCACAGATCCCGAGGACGGGCTTATCGAGATCTCCGATCCAGGAGAACAGGTCTATCCTTCGAAGGTAGAGGTCGTCTTTGAGGGCGGTGCCGCAGAGGACGATCCGGTCGGCCCTCAGGATTTCGTCTTCGGTCATCTCGGTGAAGTGGACGACCTCAAACTCGGACCCGGCCCGGCTCACGATGCGGGCGATGGGATCGACGAACTCGTATTTGGAGAGGGATTCTGCCTTGCGGCAGAGGTCGACGACCAGGATCATTTATCCACCAGCCTCGCCTCCTCTATCGCCATGCGGCCCCTGTAGTTATCGTAGGTCTTGGTGGCCTTCAGGATCTGGATCCTCTTTTTGAAGATGGGGCCGTCGAGGACGAAGGTCTCGATCTCGCCCCCCTCCCCGGAGGGGTTGATGGCGTACCGGTCCCGGAGGTCTTCGAGCTTCTCGATCCGTGGACCGTCGATCCTGGCGCCGACGAAGGACTCGTCCAGGGGGTAGGCGAAGACCCCGGTGATGATCACCTCGAACCCCTCGGAGACGAGGAGGCGGAGGTACTCCAGCTGGTCGATCTGCCAGAGGGGGTTATAGCACCAGAGGTCCAGCTCCCGGCAGATCCGCTGGACCCGGGCCGCCTGGTAGACCGACTCGATCGCCCCGGTGACGATCCCTTCGACCCCGTATTCGGCCACCGCGGCGGCGATGGCGTCGGAGAGGTCGGAGAGCTCCGCCTCCTCTTCACCCGCCGTCGGCCAATTGAGCTGAGGGACTCCGACCGCCTCGGCTATGAGCCCCGCCCAGGCGATGTTGGGGGTGTGGAACATGTAGCTGTCGGGGTTTGCGGATACCATCGTTATGAGGCAGGCGACCGAGTCGGTCTCCATCGCCCGCCTGCATGCGTAGACCGAGTCCTTCCCTCCGGAGAATAGGACGCCCAGTAGCACACCTCGATCTCGGCATAGCCTTTTAAAAAAGGTGTTGGTGACCGGGCGGCGGCACCACTCTCAGGATTAATCATTTATATCAAAGCCCCTTCTAATCGGGAGGCGATGCGGGGCCGCATCCTTGGATCATCTCCCCCCAAAGGTCGGTCGCGAGATCCGCGGCCCGGGGGAGAGGCGGCGGAGATTCGGCTGGAGGGAGTCGTTCTCGGAGGCGGATAATGAGCCATCGGCCTCGGAGCTCTGGCAAATGAGGTCGACGGCTCCCGGGGATGCGATGATCCGCCCCTCCACCGGGGTCTGACGATCCAGGAGGGCCGGTCGGAAGGGTGGCCACGAGCCCCCGCGCCAGGAAGGGTCTATATGTCGTCATTAGTTTCCAGGTTCGTATCAGGGACGGAATTCGAGGCTTACGAAGAATTTAAAAATAATATGAAGATAAATGTGCCGGAGAGGTTCAACTTCGCCTTCGACGTGGTGGACGTCTACGCCGAAATGGCACCTGATAAAAAAGCCCTCGTCTGGTGCAACGACCGGGGCGACGAGCTTATCCTCACCTTCGGGGAGCTGAAGCGGAGGAGCGACCAGGCGGCAAACTTATTTAAAAAGTGCGGCATAAGAAAGGGGGACTCGGTCATGCTGACCCTGAAGGGGCGGTACGACTTCTGGATATGCATGGTGGGGCTCCATAAGGTAGGGGCGGTGGCGATCCCGGCGACCCACATGTTGAGGGCGAAGGACATCGCCTATCGGATCAGCAAGGCGGACCTCAAGATGATCGTCTCCATCGCAGAGGACGGCGTCCCCGACGAGGTCGACGGAGCCTGCCGGGATCTCGAGGGGGCGAAGCCCGTCAGGGCCCTAGTCGGCGACGGCGTCGATAGGCCCGGCTGGCTCGACTTCCGCCGGGAGCTGGCGGCGGCTTCGCCGGAGTTTGAGCGGCCCCCGGGGCGAGAGGCGACGGAGAACGGGGACGTCCTCCTCGCCTACTTCACCTCCGGGACCACCGGCTACCCCAAGATGGTGAAGCACGACCAGACATATCCCCTGGGCCACATCCTGACGGCGAAGTTCTGGCAGAACGTCGTCGAGGACGGCCTCCACTACACCGTCGCCGACACCGGCTGGGCGAAGTGCGTCTGGGGCCAGATCTACGGCCAGTGGATCGCGGGCTCGGGGGTCTTCGCCTACGACTACGACAGGTTCGACGCCGGCAGGATGATGGAGATGGCGACCAAGCATGGTGTCACCACCTTCTGCGCCCCGCCGACGATCTATCGTTTCATGATCAAGGGGGATATGTCGAGGTACGACTTCTCCTCCCTCAAGTACGCCGTCACCGCCGGCGAGCCCCTCAACCCCACCGTCTACGACCTATTCTTCGAGGCGACGGGGCTGCGGCTGATGGAGGGGTACGGCCAGACGGAGACGGTCGTGGCCATCGCCAACTTTCCGATGATGAACCCGAAGCCCGGATCGATGGGGAAGCCGTCGCCCGGTTACGACATAGTCCTCGTCGACAAGGACGACCGGATCTGCGATGTGGGGGAGGAGGGGGAGATCGTCATCAGGACCGACGAGGGAAAGCCCCCGGGGCTCTTTATCGACTACCACCTCGACCCCGATAGGATGAGAAACACCTGGCACGACGACTACTATCATACCGGGGACACCGCCTGGATGGACGAGGACGGCTACCTCTGGTTCATCGGGAGGACCGACGACATGATCAAGAGCTCCGGCTATCGGGTCGGCCCCTTCGAGGTGGAGAACGCCCTCATGTCCCACCCGGCGGTGATGGAGTGCGCCGTCACCGGCGTCGCCGACCCCCTCCGGGGACAGGTGGTGAAGGCGACGGTCGTCCTGACGAAGGGTCACACCCCATCGGAGGAGCTGGAGGTCGAGCTCCAAAACCACGTCAAGAAGGTGACCGCCCCCTACAAGTACCCTCGGATCATAGAGTTCGTGGAGGCCCTCCCCAAGACGATCAGCGGCAAGATAAGGAGGATCGAGATCAGGGAGAGGGACGAGACGAGGGGCGGATGAATCCCCGATCGTTGAAGGGGGCCCATTAGAGGATGGCAGCGCAAGCCCGGGAGGCGCAGGATATGGCATACCAGGTGAAGCTGATATCGAAGGAGGAGAAGGGGGACCTGGCGGAGCGGTACGGTCTCCATGTGAGGTACGAGGTGAAGTCGGAGATCTATGGCTGCTGCATCAAGCTCCTCACTGGATCGGAGGAGGTGAGGGACCGGTGGGAAGAGAGCTTCTACAACATATCCCAGAACATAAGGTCCCACGCGAGGCTATACGTCGTCAGCGACCCCGAGATGGGGGAGGACCGGGTCTTCTACGACCCCCAGTCCAAGACCGCCTTCCTCGTCAACGTCACCTATTACGGCTGGATCAAGTCCCTGGCCCTCAGCGCCGCCGGGGACGTCCTGGAGGACCAGCACGGGATCTACTCTGTCCACGGAGCCTGCCTCGACCTCCGGGGCCGCGGGATCTGCCTCCTGGGCGGGTCGGGGGCGGGGAAGACGACCCACACCTACGGCCTCCTGAGGAGGCCCGAGACCCGGGTCGTCTCCGACGACTGGTTCTTCGCCCGGATCTACGGCGACGACGTCCTGGCCTTTGGCTCGGAGAAGAACTTCTACATCAGGGCGGAGCTCTCGGAGATCTGGAGGGAGTTTGGCGGGCTCATCGAGAAGGCAGAGTTCGATGAGGAGGGGAGGGGGGTCGTCGACCTCCGTCTCGCCATCGGCAAGGGCAGGATCCTCCCCCTCACCACCCTCTCGGCGGTGATAATCCTGAAGCGCGACCCCGAGGATGAGGTGATAAAGAGGAGGCTCTCCCCCGGTGAGGCCCTCTCGATCCTGGAGGAGAACGGCTACTATAACCCCCACCTCCTGGTGAAGGACGAGTTCAAGGGGGCCCTCCGGAGCGGATTCTTCCGGGAGCTCTTCACGAGGGTCCCCGTCTTCATGGTCAACACCGTCAGGACCCCCGAGGAGAGCCAGAGGGCGATTGGAGATCTGATATCCGAAGCCCTCCGGCAGGAGGGCGGCCTCATGGGAGGGGGGCGGTGATCAGATCCGGAGGATCGGGCGGAGGTCTATCTATCCCCCACTACGGCCTTTGGCCGGCTAGGGCCTGACGTAGGCCCACCCTTCCGACTGCCTCTTCACCAGCTCCCCCGTCCCCGTGGGGACGACCTCGGCGACGGCGATCACCTCCTCCTCTCCGATCCCCATGGCTCGGAGGGTCCTGGAGCAGACGGCGAAACGGACTCCCCGGGCGGCCAGCTCTTCGACCCTCTCGCCGAGGGGGGAGGCCTTGAGGAGGGCGGCCACCCCCTCGGAGTTGGCCAGGATCTCCGCCTCCACCAGATCGTCCCCCAGATCTGCCAGGAGGTTATTTACGTTGTTCAGGGCAAGGCTCGCCCGATCCTTCTCTGCAAGATGTAAGATGGCTCGATACCTCTTCAAGGCTGACTCCTCACCGACTCTTTTCTCCTGATTATGGGAGTCATCCTTATTCTAGCCTCCCCCTAAACCACCTCAAGACGAGAGCCCCGGGACGACGACCCTTTGAGGTGATGTATGGGGGCCTCGAAGATGGTCTTGGAGCTGGTAAGGATGAAAAAGGAAAAAAAGGGAGGGAGGTATAGGAGGGAGGACTGGCAGCCGACAACTGCCGTGTCATACTACGGCATTTGTCTTATTTAAGGGCTTCGGTCCCCGGGACGAGGGCTCCAGTCTCTGGCAATGAGGCCGATCAAGACGGATGAAGGTCGGGGCCTGCCCCATCTCCTCCGGGACCGACAGTTTGATCTCTCCATCAATTCACTGCCCCTCCGATGTCCGGAGATCTGGCGGTGATATTCGACGTTGCTGGCACCATGCTGGAGATGTACCGGGTGGCGAAGGAGATCTCCCAGGAGGGGCTCTTGGAGGGGATCGTCACAATGGAGCTGGTCATGGAGGAGGGTAGGAGGGCCCTGGTGATCCCCCAGCTCCATCCCGACGAGGTCCTGGGGGCGCCGCCCCAGATGCCCCTCGCGGTCTTCTTCCGGGGGAGGGAGAGGAATGTAAAGGTGAGCTGCTCCAGGCTTCCCGTTTCCGATGAGGAGGCTCTCTCGGTCCTCCTCCGCTCCGGGGCGGAGGTGGCGAACCTTCAGGAGACCCTGGCCGCGGTCTCTGCCAGATGCCCCGATTTCTACTGCACTGCGGGGCTGATTGTGGACGTCGAGGCGGGGGTGGTGACCCACTCCGTCAGCACCGGAGGGAGGCCCTTTCCTGCCCTGGAGGAGGCATTGGCGGAGCTGGAGGGGATGGGGGCCGATATCTACGTCGCCTCCGGCGACAGCATGCGGAGCCTCTCGGTCCTCACCAGGTGCCGGGGGATAAAGAGGGAGCGGATATACCCCGCCTCCAAGCCCCGCCGCAAAGAGGAGATCGTCGAGGGGCTGAAGGACGATTATAAGCTGGTCGTCATGGTGGGAGACGGCATCAACGATCGGTACGCCCTGAAGGCGGCAGACCTGGGGGTCCTGACGGTCCAGCAGGAGAGCCGCCCGCCTAAGGAGCTGATGGAGGCGGCGGACGAGGTGATCGACGACATCGGGAAGCTTCCGGGGCTGGTGAGGGAGAGGCTCTCGAGGACGGTGGGATAGAAGCCCCGGGGGACCATCCCATCGGCCTCCATCCTCTTCCGGAGATCGGCAATCATCCCGTACATTGACAATATTGTGGTCCGATGAACAGGCTGGAAGGATCTCATCCCCAATATTAAAGAAAGCTATTTATACTTGGATTGTGACCACGTTAACTTAAAGTATTTTCGACGCCTCGGGAGAGGGGGACTAGATTGAGAACAAGATGTACGGGGAGATATAAGGGGAATTGAAGTAATGTTTGAAGAACTTTTGGAAGTTTACAAAAACAAAGTGTCAGACAGTGAGCGGGAGCTGGAAGAGAACCGGGCGATGATGGGCCTCATTCTGGCGGTGGAGAACATCTCCAACATGCTGACCGCAAAGCAGCAGGACGTCGATCTCCTGGGGAGGCTCATCGACCAGGTGGACCACCTCTCAAAGGAGGTGGCAGATCTCAAAAGCCAGATGAAGACTAGACATGCGAAGTCCTCCGTCGGCAGGGCTCCCAAGGTCTCTGAAGGAAACGCCCTCGACGGCCACACCGAGAACCTGATAGACCTTTTGAGGGAGCGGCCCGGGAGGTACACCACCAGCGAGCTGGTGGAGATGCTCGGCCTGAACAAGACGACGGTGATAACGGTGATGAAGCGGGCTGTGGATATGGACCCAGCCCACGTCAAGCTCACCCAGGGAAAGAGGAGGAAGCTCTACCTCTCCTACATCCCCGAGGACGATGAGCCGGGGGAGAGGAGGGAGGCGGAGTCCCCCACCGAAGAGGAGGACCGGGTCCGCCTCGAGCTGATGTCCATGACCTGAAGCCCCCTTGCGACCTTCCGACCTGGCATCTCCATCGCCCTCGACGAGGGTAAAAACCCCTCTCTCCCGGTTGAGCCGCCTGCTCCCTTCCCTTATCAAGGTCTCCCCTCATCGCCTCCCTCCGAGGAGGATTCATGGGTGGAGAGGCTCTCCCTCCCGCGGCGGCGACGATGGGGAGGGGCCTGCAGCATCTCCCTTCCCCCATCTCTTCTCGTCGCCCCCGGGAGTCTGCCTCCCCCCCTTCGATGGGATAGTTTCTTAGTTCTCGACCGGTCCCTTGAAGAGGGATGAAGGATCACCTCAGATTCCAGGAGGGATGGGAACGATCGATGCTGAGGCCTTTCTGATCGACCTGGACGGGGTCCTCTACGTGGACAAGACCCCCATCCCCGGGGCTAAAGAGGCCCTCGCCCAGCTGGAGGAGAGGGGGTATCGCCGCAGGTTCGTCTCCAACACCACCTCGAAGTCCAGAAGGGGGCTGGCGGGCTTCCTCGGAGCCCTCGGGTTTGAGATCTCCGCCGAGGAGATCTTCACCCCCGCCGTCGCCGCTGCCGGGCGGCTCCGGTCTCGGAATGAGCGGTGCTTCCTCGTTGCGGGGCCGAGCCTCCGGGAGGATTTCGATGAGGCCGGGGTCGGCGTAGCCGAGGAGGGGGTGGATTGCGTGGTGGTGGGGGACGCCGAGGCGGATTTCACCTACGACCGGCTGAACCGGGCCTTCCGGATGGTGATGGAGGGGTCCCGGATCATCGCCCTCGAGAAGGACAGGTACTGGATGGGGGCTGGCGGCCTCACCCTCGCTGCGGGCCCCTTCGTCGCCGCCCTGGAGTACGCCTCGGGGAGAAAGGCGGAGTTGGTGGGGAAGCCCTCCCCCGATTTCTTCGCCCTCGCCCTCCGGGACCTGGGCGCCTCCCCCGAAGAGGCGGCGATGATCGGCGACGACATAAACTCCGACGTCGGCGGGGCAAAGAACGTCGGGATGAAGGGGA
>Ga0334890_1003940_pt1 | contig 14216 bp, 12 predicted proteins | sample GraSluR1_MG_3_FD_207220 | JGI IMG/M metagenome (GOLD analysis project Ga0334890, IMG submission 207220) | Sludge microbial communities from methane-producing bioreactor in Wageningen University, Netherlands - Granular Sludge_31_08-R1 | ecosystem: Engineered > Bioreactor > Anaerobic >... | reverse complement strand
GATAGGGAGTTTTGCACCACAAGGCATAAAAGTCGTTGTTACAATCATCATTTTTCGGTTGTTTTCTTCTTCAATAGTTCTAGCTGCCATTACTCCTGGTATTGCACAGCCTGTCGAGATTAACATTGGGATAAATGCTTTTCCGCTCAGTCCAAATCTCCGGAAAATCCTGTCAAGGATAAACGCAATTCTTGCCATATATCCGCTTTCTTCAAGAATTCCCAGCAATAAAAACAAAACAAACATTTGTGGTAAAAAGCCTAATACTGCTCCAACACCACCGATTACTCCATCAATTAAAACTCCTTCAAGCCAAATTGGAGAATTTATTGAACTAAGCCAACCACCGATAATATCTGGCAATCCTCCATCACCAAAGATTACATCATTGACATAATCTGTTAAGAATCCTCCAACAGTTGATATCGATAGATAATAAACCAAGAAAATTATTACTGCAAATATAGGAAGTCCTAAATACTTGTTAGTTAAAACTCTATCGATTTTCTCACTAATACTTTGAGCAACAATTTTATTTTTCAGATATACTTTATCAACAAACTTTCCAATGAACTTATATCTCTCAGTAGAGATTAAAGACTCAGAATCATCATCCAGTTTTGCTTCAATTACCGAAATTTCTTTCAACAATTCTTCAGATAAGTCTAGGTTAAGTTCTTTTAATACCGATTCATCTTTTTCAAAAACTTTGATTGAATACCATCTTAATTTTTCTTTACTCACAAGGTCTTTAATCAATAAAGAGATTTTTCCAATAACATTCTCTATTTCTAATGAATACCAAGTAACCGGTTGATAATCATATTTTGCTTGATTTACCTTAATAGCCGCATCTATCAGTTCGTTCGAACCCTGACTTTTTAAAGCTGTTATCTCAATGACAGGACAATTCAACAATTTAGCAATTTGTTGTGACTTGATGACATCCTTATTCTTTTCAATAACATCCATCATATTGATAGCTATTACAACTGGAACCCCAGTTTCAATCAATTGAGTTGTTAAATAAAGATTTCGTTCTAGATTTGACCCATCCACAATATTGATTAAAACATCTGGTTTTTCGTTGATTATATAATTTCTTGATATCACCTCTTCTAGTGAATAAGGTGATAATGAATAGATACCAGGCAAGTCAATAACTGAGATATTCTTATAATTCTTGACTTTACCTTCCTTCTTTTCAACAGTGACACCTGGCCAATTACCGATGTATTGGTTAGTTCCTGTTAAGTTGTTAAATAACGTGGTTTTTCCACTGTTTGGGTTTCCTACAAGTGCTATTCTCATCATTCTCTCCTTAAAAACACCATTGATTATCCAGCAGAAACTGGTTCAGTCAATATATTTAACGCATCCATCTTTCTAAGAGTTATCTCTGTACCTCTAACCATGATTTCAATTGGATCTCCCAAAGGAGCATATTTCCTAACAAACACTTTAGTTCCTGGTATCATCCCCATATCCATCAATCTTCTCTTAATTGCCTTTTCACCATTAACCTTTATTATAATAACTTCTGAATTCATCTTTACTTTATCCAAACTTTCCATAATAAGCATTTTCTCTGCCTTTCTCTAAGATGTTTAATCATTAGTTAGCAGTTGCTAACTGTATGTATTATAAGCGATAATTACAAAAAAAGTCAAGCAAAACTGTAAAAAAATATTTTAAGCTGTGATATAATATTATGAAGGGTGTGAAAAATATGAAAATTCATGAGTCTGGTGAGAATTATTTAGAAGCTTTGTTAATGCTTAAACAAGAACAACAACTTGTTAGATCAATTGATATCGCCAAAAAAATGGACTTTTCAAAGGCTAGTGTTAGTCGCGCTGTCAATAAATTAAAAGAAAATGGATATATTGTTATTGACGAACAGGGCTTCTTAGACTTCACTGTAAAAGGCGAGAATTTAGCCAGCAAAATCTACGACCGACATAAGTTTTTCACAGAATTCCTTATTTATCTTGGTGTTGATGAGATTGTTGCTGCTGAAGATGCATGTAAAATTGAACATGTCTTAAGCAATCAATCCTATCAAGCAATGAAAAACTATCTATTAAAAGCAAAGAACAAATTAAAAAAATAGGCAATCCCCGACGGATTGCCTTTATTATTTATCTTAAGCCCGGATCGTATGGAATACCTTCTGCCTTAGGAGCTCTCGATTTCTTCGATGCAAAAGCCAAAACAACTAATGTTAGAACGTATGGAAGGATATTGTAGAGGTTATCAACATTATTAAGATTAAACTTAGGGATAAATTCTAAAGTCGATGCAAAAACTGCAATCGTTTTAAAAAACGAGAAGAAAATTGCTGCAAATAGAATTTTAAACGGTTTCCAATTACCAAATATCATAACTGCTAAAGCCAAGAAACCATAACCAAGCACATCTGGCTTATGCATTGTTCCATTTGCTAATGAAAAAGCAAATCCCCCTATACCTGCTAAAACCCCAGAGATAAAAACTCCTATATATCTCATCTTAATTACTTTTACTCCGACACTATCAGCAGCTTGAGGATGCTCTCCACAAGCACGTAAACGCAAGCCAAACTTTGTTTTATACATCACCAAGAAAGAAATTATAAGTATTAGAATAGAAATCGGTGTCGTTAGATAGAGATTATCAAAAATCATCATACTCAACCATCGAGGAGAATCTCCCATATCAATACCCAATACTTCTGGAGTAATCCTAATCCCTCTTGGAAATCTAATTGATGATATTCCAATTGAAATTACAGAATAAGCTAACAAAGTCGCAAAAGCTGGAGCGAAGATATTAAGAGCGGTCCCACTGATAACTTGATTAGCTTTAAGTTTTATCGAAGCATATGCCAAGAGTAATGAGAATAACCCACCTACAAATGCTGAAACAAAAATGGCTAATAAAACTACTAGTTGAGGATGTTCTTGTCCTAAAGGAGAATCCATAATTCCTCTTGTAAGGAGTAATGCCGAGAATAAAGAACCAATTATCATAATCCCTTCAAGGGCGATATTAATGATTCCACTTCTCTCACTAAACATCCCTGCTAAAGCACCTAATAATAAGGGAATTGCAAATGCAATTGTCTTAGAGACTAAAATAGCGAATATCGTCATTACACTTCATCTCCTTTCTTATCAGGAACTTCTTCTTTTTCGACTTCCTTAAAATCTTTAGAGCTCTCACTTTCTTCTTTGGTAGCATTAACTTTGATAAGTGCGAGTTTTTCTTGAGCTTTCTTAATTGTATTTTTAATCAGGATACTAACAATCAAAGAAAATGCACTGAAATAAATGATTACCGATACAATAATACCAGTCATTTCTGTACTATATAAACCTTGAAAACCTGTTCCACTACTTTCTAGAAAACCGATAAAAACACTGCTTAGAATAATCCCTAGAGGATTAGAGTATGCTAGTAAGGCAACAGGAATACCATTGAACCCCATTGCTAACAACCTTATCTCTGTAGTATATTGAACTGTACCAGCTAAATAAACAATCCCTCCAGCTAACCCCGATAAAGCACCACTGATTAACATGGTCATAATTATAGTTTTCTTTGCTTTAACACCAGCATAGAGACTTGCATTACGATTTAGACCGCAGGCTTTAATCTCGTAGCCAAATACTGTTTTTTCTAAGACAATATAGATTATTATTGCAACAAGCAAAGCAATAATAATCCCCATATTGATAAAACTAGTGTTAAACAATTCCCCTAAACCTGCATCAGGTATAATTGCACTTGGATTTGCAAGCGATAAATCATTTGTCCGATCTGATTGAATCGTATTTATCTCTTTTAAATTAAAGAAAATAAGTCTTATCATATATAAAGCTGCCCAGTTCAACATAATTGAGGTTATAACTTCATTAATGTTGAAGAACGCTTTGAATATTCCAGGAATAGATCCCCAAATAGCTCCGGCAACAATAGCTACAATTAAAGCAGCCCACCAAGGATACTGCCATAAAATTGCTGCTATCAAAGCAAAGAAAGCACCTATTGAGTACTGCCCTGTTGCCCCAATATTGAAAAGCCCTGCTTTAAAAGCGAATCCTACTGCTAAACCAGTAAGCATTAAAGGTGCTGCATTATAAAAGATTTTTGCAAAAGCACTAGTGCTATTAAAAGAATATGTGAAGAAATTTTTGATTCCTAGTAACGGTTTTGAATAATCACTATCAGCCTTTGCAAATTCCAAAACAAAGAGAACCAAAATAGCTAAAATAAACCCTACTAAAATTGATATAACTGAGGCTAAAAAAGCATACTCGCTATCCTTTTTTCCAAAAAATTTTGATTTTAAGTTTGAGAATATATTTTTAATTGCTTTTTGCATATTAGTTTACCTCAACCTCTTTGAATTGTTCCTGAACTTTAGCCCCTATCATATAAAGCCCGATTTCTTGAGGAGAAGTCTCATCAGGATCTAACTCAGCAACAATCCTACCATTATACATCACCAAGATTCTATCACTGATATCTAAAACTTCATCAAGTTCTAAACTTATTAATAAAACAGCTTTGTTCTTATCTCTTTCACTTATAAGTGTCTTGTGAATATTCTCAATCGCTCCTACATCAAGGCCTCTAGTTGGCTGAACAGCAATCAGCAGTTTTGAGTTTGTATCTATCTCTCTAGCAATAATTGCTTTTTGTTGATTACCTCCACTCATACTTCTAACAACTGTATTTGAACCTTTTCCACTTCTTATGTCGTATGATTCAATTAGTTCATCTGAATGTTTTCTAATCGCATCTTTTTTAATAAACCCTTTATTTTGATATCCTGGCATAAAGTATTTCTTTAATGCTAAATTACTATCTAACTTAAAGTCTAAAATCAAACCGAACTTATGTCTATCTTCAGGTATGTGACTCAATCCTGTCAGATTTCTTTTTCTTATTGAAGCCTTTGTAATATCGTTTTCTAGAAGTTTAATACTGCCTGATGTAGTTTTTTCTAATCCTGTCAAACCATAAATAAGCTCACTTTGTCCATTGCCTTCTATACCAGCTATACATAAAATTTCATTCTCATAAACGGTAAAAGATACATTATTAACCGCGTTGTTTTTATGAAGTTTACTAGGAACAACAAGATTTTTTACTTCTAAAATAGATTTATTATGGGTTTTATGTTTTTCTTTTTTGATTCTCTTAACTTTTCTTCCAACCATCATTTCTGATAATTTATCGATATTCGTATCTTTGGTATTGACAGTTCCAATACACTTGCCCTTCCTTAATACAGTGACTCGATCACTGATTGCCATAATCTCATTAAGCTTATGAGATATGAAGAGAATTGATTTACCTTCGTTTATTAAATCCTTCATAATTTTCATCAGTTCATCAATTTCTTGAGGAGTCAATACAGCTGTAGGCTCATCAAAAATAAGGATTTCGTTGTCCCTAAAAAGCATTTTCAATATTTCAACTCTTTGTTGCATACCAACTGAGATATCTTCAATCTTGGCGTCAAGGTTCACCTTTAGATTAAACTTCTCACTTAGTTCTTGTACTTTTCTTCGAGCGCTCTTTTTTTCCAAAAACCCAAATGTATTTGGTTCAACACCTAAAATAATGTTCTCTAAAACAGTGAACACCTCAACAAGTTTAAAGTGTTGGTGGACCATTCCAATTCCTAACTCATTTGCATCATTTGGGTTGCTGATGGTTACCTTTTCACCATTCTTTCTTATCTCACCTTTTTCTGCTCGATAAAGACCAAAAAGCACACTCATCAACGTTGATTTACCTGCCCCATTTTCACCTAAAAGCGCATGAATCTCTCCTTTTTTTAAATTAAGAGTGATATCATCATTGGCAACAATTCCAGGGAACTCTTTTCTGATATTATTCATTTCGATAATATATTTATCCATGTAATACCTCGCTAATTATTCTTAAAAACATTATATCATAATTACTTACCAAAAAATATATTTTTTTTAAACAGGAAACTAGACTGAAACCTTAACAAATAAAAAAAAGGGCAAAGCCCTTTTAAAAAACAAAATGTTTTTTATGCACCATAGTTAACTGTAACTAAAGTAACTGTTGGATTTGCATCAATAGCTGGATTTACAACTATTGTTCCATCTGCTAATTTATCAAAAATTGTATTATATTGTGCAACTGTAAATGAATCGAATCTCCATGCTTCAGTATTAGTTGGTAAACCAATACCATCGTTTTCTGCACCTAAAACAGCTGTTTGTCCAGCCATGCTTGCAGGCCAAGCCATTTCATTTGCATAGAAAGCAGCCAATGCATCTGCTACAGATACAGTTAAGCCCTTCATTGCTGAAGTAATGATTAAATCTGATTCAGCTTTTTGGTCTACGTCAACACCGATTACTAAGCCATCAGCTCTTTCAGCAGCCGCTACAACACTTACATAAAGTGCTCCACCACATGCAAAAACAATTTCTGTTCCCATTGCATACCATAAATCCATCTTTGTTTCTAAGTCTGGGTCTGGCCAGAATACACCAGCATAATGATATTTGATATTTACCGCACCAGCGCTAAGACCTAGTTCTTCAGCTGCATATTCAGCACCTTGTACAAAACCAAATCCAAAACGAATAACTGCAGGAACATCCATACCACCAACAAAACCTAATTCTCTATGGCCATCCATTACTGCAGCATAACCAGCTAAGAATCCAGCTTGTTCTTCTTGATACAAGACATTATGTGTATTATCTGTAGTTTCAAAGTTTGTGAAGTCTCCAGGATGTGGAACACCATCTAACAACAAGAAATGTACATTTGGATATTGAGATTGAACTGTATGAATAGCAGTTTCAAACATAAATCCTGGACATACAACTATCTTTGCACCATTGTTAATCGCAGCTTCAATAGCTTCAATTCTAGCTGCATTACTATCTTCAGTTGGGCGATAATATGCATATGTTTTTCCATTTGCTTCTGCGAATTGGACTACTCCATTCCATGAACCTTCATTGAAAGATTTGTCATCAATATTACCAACATCTGTAACCAAAGCGATTTCAAATCCTTGTGTTTCTGTTGTGCTTGCAGTAGTACTAGCTGTAGTACTAGCTGTAGTGCTTGCAGTAGTGCTTTGAGTTGTAGTTTCTCCTCCACAACCTATTAAAGCAAACGCAAACAAAGACAATGTAAATAAACCTAATAATTTTTTCATTTCACTCCTCCGTTTCTATATGCTATTTTATCATGAAAAAAACACATAGACAAGGATAATTTGATTTTATCGTCCCTACTTTTGTAAATTTTACATATTAATCCATCTTTTAGATTGCCTTTTCGTCAAATAGAAAAAAAGCCCTATATTATTACAAATAATATTGAGCTTTCTAATTACATAATCATCATGAAGATTTTTTATCGTCTTTATCTTTAAATTATGTCACAAGTATGGTTTTCAGTTGTATTAATGATGACCGGTATAACAATCGGTTTTCTTTTTGTAGATGAGTATAGATACCTTTGAACTTGATATCGAAGATTATCTTTGTATTTCTTCCAATCGATGAATTTCTGAGCAAACTGCTTCTTAGTTTCAAGTTGATAAATAATCTCTATCTCCTTAATTATCTCTTCATTATCTTTCATATACATAAATCCTCTCGAAACAACTTCAGGAGAGTTAAGCATGGTTTTATCCTTGGCATTAATATTAGCAATAACCAATAAAAATCCATCTTCTGCAAGTAATTCTCTCTCTTTAAGAACTTGGTCGTTAAGATCAGACTCAAAAGTTCCATCAACCATTATCGTTCCATTCTCAACCATGTCATGATATCTGTCTTTAACACCATTAGTAAATGAGATAACCTCTCCATTATCAAGCAAAAAAACTGAGTTTTCTTCAAATCCATAATCTTTAGCAATGTTTGCTTGGCTCAACAAAAGGCGATATTCACCGTTTACAGGTATTATATATTTAGGTTTTAATAAAGAATACATAAACTTGATATCTTCTGGAGTAGCATGAAATCTTGACAATAGATTCTTATCAATCTTTATTGTAGTACAATCAACTTTTGCTAGTTGGTCATATGTTTTAGCAGCGATTTTCTCTGTTCCAATCAAAGGTGGACATAGAAGGATAACAGTATCAGATTCAACAATGTTAACTAAACGATCATAACCTTTAGCCATCCTTTGCAACATAAAGAACGGCTCATGTCTTTCACCTGTCACTAAAAAAACTACATCATCAAACTCGTTTTTATTCTCGCCATCAATAAACTTAAGATTAACCAATTGGTCCTCTGGAATTTTTATATAACCCATCATCTCACCGATGTAAACTAATCGCTGAGCTTTTCTACCGATTATGGCAATCTTTTTATTCACTTTAATCGCTTCATTGATTATTAGTTGAATATTAGATAATTCTGTTGAATACATTCCAACAATTATTCTTTTCTTTGCACGGTTAAAATTATGTCGAATCACTTGTGTTAGGCTCGTATTTCCTGAAGATCTATTGACATTCAAAGCGCCTTGTGACTCGTTTAAATACAATAAAACTCCATAATCTGCTATTTTAGCAATCTTTTGAAAATCAGTTCGATAAAACTCAGGTACATCCTGATTGAAAGTAAAGTCGGTTGTATACACAATCGCTCCATCTTTTGTATAAATAACAATACCAGCACTCAAAGGCACTGAATGAGTTGTTGCAAAATACTCGATATAAAAATCATCAAATTTGATTATTTTTTTGTACTCGACTGTATTCAAAGAGTAATTATCGGGGCTTAAATTATTTTCACGAAGTAAATCTCTAGCGACCGCTATCGTATATTCAGTACCGTATACCGGCTTGTTTATTTGAGATAAAACCAATGGTAAAGCTCCTAGATTCTTATCATGGGCATGAGATAAAAAGATGCCCTGTACATCTTCTTTTTTGCTTACTAAATAGGTAATATCTGGCACTAAAGCATCTACTCCTAGCAAATCACCAGAAGGGTGCTGTAATCCACAATCCAATACAATAATTTTTTTGTTGATTTCAACAATATAAAGGTTCTTGCCATTATCGCCAAGACCCCCTAAAGCGTAAAATTTAATCTGATTCATATGTCATTCCTTTTCTTTTTCTTTATTTATAACTATTATACATCAATTTTGAAGTTTTTGAAATGATTATGGATTATTTGTTCTTTGAAAAGACTTTCATAACTTATTATGTTAAAATAATATACAGGTGATGCATATGATAAACTATCCAAACAAAAAGAAAAGCACGCAAAGTTCAACTACTTCTACTGCTAACCGAGGTATGAACTTTGAAATGATGATAAATAAAACCAATGAGTTTTATCTCGATAATGATATTGCCATAATCCATAAAAAGCCGATTCCAATTCAAATTGTCAATGTAGATTACTTAGCAAGATCAGCAGCAAAAATTACTGAAGCTTACTATAAATTACCTTCAACCACAGATTATAATGGCATTTATAAAGGTAGTTATATTGATTTCGAGGCTAAAGAAACTAAAAGCAAAACTTCATTCCCTTTAAAAAACATCCATGAACATCAGATAAAGCATCTTGAATCGGTAAAAAAACATGGAGGAATTAGTTTTATAATTGTTTATTTCTCTAGCTTAGAGAGAATATTCTTGCTTGATTCTGAGATTATTGTTAGATATTATAATGAGTTACATCAAAAAAGGAAGTCTATTCCATTACAGGATTTTATTGATAACGCCTTTGAGATTAAAGAGGGATATCGAAAACCAGTCGACTATCTTCAAATAATTGATGAATTCTATTTAAAAACACCACTGAAATGATGTGGTGTTTTCTATGTATTTTAGAAAAACTTACGTTTTTATGTGTTGGTTTTTACTTACAAACAAAAGGTTTGGTTTGGTTTGTTATTAAAACTTCATTCAATCATTCTACTTCTCTTTTTGCTGCTTTAATTAACATTTTTACCATCTTATTAGTAAAACTAACTGGATCATCTATTTCTAACCCTTCAATCAATAATGCTTGATTATAAAGAATTTCAGCATAATCTGATATAGCTTCACTATCTTTTTGATAAAGTGTCTCAATTGCTTTGAACAGTTCATGTTGAGGATTGATTTCTAGAATTTTTTGTGCTTTGAGATTTTTGTCTCCAGGTAGTTGATTCATAACTTTTTCCATTTCAAACGATAATCCTTCACCACTGACTAGACAAACAGGAGATTCTGTTAATCTAGTTGAAAGTTTAACTTCCTCAACTTTATCACTTAACACTTCCTTAATTTTTTCTAATAAGCTTTGATTCTTTGTTTCTAAGTCTTTAATAACTTCTTTTTCTTTTTCATCAAGCATATCCAAATCACCTTGATTGATTGATTTGAACTTAAATTTTTCATACTCAGCTAGGATATTAATCATAAACTCATCCACATCATCCGTTAAAACTAAAACATCATATCCTTTAGTTTTTAAACGATCCATCTGCGGAGACACTTTAATAGCTTCTTTTGAGTGTGCTGAGCCAAAATAGATATCTTTTTGATCTTTTGGCATTTTTTCGACATATTCTTTAAGTGATATTAGCTTATCTTCATTCACAGTGGTAAAAAGCAATAAATCTTGAAGCATCTCTTTATTCATGCCAAAGTTATCATAAACACCATATTTTATATTTACACCGAATTCTTTCCAGAATTTCTCATATTTTTCTCTATCATTTTTCAATGTTTTTTCAAGTTCGTTGATTATTTTTTTCTCTAAATTTTTCTGGATTTTTTCAAGTTGACGATTATGTTGCAATATCTCTCTGGATATATTCAAATTAAGATCTGCAGATACGACTAAACCTTTGATAAATCGTAAATAATCCGGAACTAACTCTTTACATTTATCCATGATGAAGACGCCTTTAGCATAAAGCTGTAAACCTTTTTCATATTTTTCAGAATATAGGTTTTGCGGAGCTTTTTCCGGAACAAACACTATTGACTTATAAGTTAATGCTCCTTCAACATTGGTCCAGATAGTAAAAGAAGGATTGTGATAGTCATAATACTGGGATTTATAAAACTCATTTAACTCTTCGTCACTGACCTCTTTTTTGTTCTTTTTCCAAATCGGGGTCATCTGATTTAAGGTTTCGATTTCAATAATAGTTTCAAATTTATCTTCTATTTCATTACCCTCTTCATCTTTTAAAGGGATTGATTTTTCCCTTTCCATCGTGATTGGGTATTTTACATAGTCAGAGTATTTCTTAACTAAAGACCTAATTTTATATTCTTCAAGAAACTCATCATACTTCTCTTCTAATTCGTTTTTTCTAATAGAAAGAATTATTTCCGTTCCTATAGTTTCTTTTTTTGCTTCTTCAATCGAATAACCTTCTTCTCCAGTGGAAGTCCACTTATATGCTTTTTCACTATAAGGAGATTTTGTAATAACTTCAACCTTACTAGAAACCATGAATGCAGAATAAAAACCAACGCCAAATTGACCTATTAAATCATCATCTTTGATTTCTTTCTCCTTCATTGATTTTAAGAATTCTAAAGTACCACTTTTAGCAATTGTTCCAATATTATCGATTAATTCATCATAAGTCATTCCAATGCCGTTATCATAAATTCTAAGTTTTCGATGCTTTTTATCCAATTCTAAATGGATCTCATAGTTATTTCTTTTCTCTAGATTTTCATCAGTTAAACTCCTAAGATGATACTTATCAATTGCATCTGATGCATTCGAAATCAATTCGCGAAGAAAAATCTCCTTGTTTGTGTAAATAGAATGAATCATTAAATCTAATAATTTCTTCGATTCTGTTTTAAATTCTCTTACTTCATTACTCATATAATTACCTCCTATGTTAATAACTCATTAAATATTATAACACAGAAATTAGCACTGTCAAGAATTGAGTGCTAATTTTTTTTATCATTGCTCTTGAAGTTGATAATTCCATATTCCTCTGTCGTATAACAACAACCCAATAACGAGGCAGAACACATAAGAAGCAAGCATATAAGGTAAGTTATAAGCAAAAAACGAATATACCCATGGGTTTAAACCAGCCAACTCAGCATAATAAGCCCAAACCAAAACCCCTGAGACTCCATGAGAAAGATACCTTAAAAAAGAAGCCAAACTAATACCCATAATAAATGATTTCTTTTTACTTAAAGGATTCTTAAATATAGCAGCTAAACCTAACAAAGTAAAAGGCAAGATGTAATCCAAGAAAAACATCAATATAAACTTCCACCAACCCTCTTCGATGATAAAAGCAAAAACTCCATATCCAAGCGCTTCAGCTAATAAAGACTGAACTATTCCGAAGATAAATCCAGCAAACAAACCACTTTTCAATCCTCTTCGATAAGCTATAATGAATATCGGTAACATAGCAGGGGAAATTGAACCTCCATACTTAAACGGTGAAAACAACCCAGCAATAACATCAAAAACCAAAGCTAAACCAACAAAAACAGCTATCTCTGCTATTATTCTTGTTTCTTTATTCACAATAAATCATCTCCTTTATAAACAATTAAAAAAGTCCCTAAAAAAGGGACCTAATGAGTAAGATATCATCCTACGCTGGCATTATCCAGATCAGGTAAGGTCTATAACAGATTAGTTATACTCTCAGCCCGGTACTCCAAGCTCCCCTTTTTATGTTATTATTATAGCATAAGTTGTTGTCTTTGCCAACAATATCTACATCTTTATTTTTCTAAAGACACTTTAATTGATGATTTCCTTGATTATAGCTGTCTTTTCAACTAAACCATCAACAATTTCATAAGCTTGATCTAGAAGACTGTAAATTTCTGAACTAACAACTCCATTTGCATATACATAAGCCAAAACATCATCTTTATTGACAAATTCTCCTACTTTCTTATCAAGTTTAATCCCTACCATCGGATCAATTGTGTCTTCTTTTGTAGTTCTTCCACCACCTAGTTTCATTGAAGCAAGACCAATATTCAATGCCCTAATTGTTTTAATAAAACCACTTTTATTAGCTTTATAAGGAATGATTTCTTCAACAGTGATAAACTTATCTAAAGACTCGATCTTTCCACCTTGAGCATTAATAAACTCATAGAACTTTTTAAGCGCTTGTCCGTTATGCAAGTTTTCATAAGCAAGTTTGACAGCATTTTTTAAATCATTAGCTACTCCTGCATAATAAAGCATATGCCCAGCTATTTGCACACAAAGTGTCTCTAAATCCGTTGGACCTACCCCATTTAAAGTATCGATTACTTCTTTTACTTCTAAACGATTCCCAACTGCAAAACCTAAAGGTTCATCCATGGATGTAATGAAACAAACTACTTTTTTATCAAAGGCTTTTCCAATGGAGACCATGATTCTTGATAACTCTAAAGCATCATCTAAAGTCTTCATAAATGCCCCATCACCAATTTTAACATCCAAACAGATTACATCTGCTCCACTTGCTAATTTCTTAGACATGATACTTGAAGCAATTAGAGGAATTGATGGAACTGTACCGGTGACATCTCTTAAAGCATAAAGTAACTTATCAGCTGGGACAAGCTTTTGAGTTTGTCCTGCAACAGCTATATTTATTTGATTAACTTGATTTATAAACTCTGATTCAGTTAAGTTAAATCTCATACCTGGGATACTTTCCATTTTATCTAAAGTTCCACCGGTATGCCCTAATCCTCTTCCTGATAACTTCGCTAACTTGACTCCATGCGATGCCACTAAAGGACCTAAGACCAAAGTAGTCTTATCTCCAACTCCTCCAGTGGAGTGCTTATCAACTTTAATACCTACAATCTTTGACAGATCAATAATATCTCCACTATCAAGCATAGCCTTAGTCAAACAAGCTGATTCATCATCATTCATCCCTTGAAAATATATTGCCATTAACAACGCACTTACTTGGTAATCTGGAATCACTCCATCAACATAACCCTTAATAACAAACTCAATTTCTGTTTTTTCCAGTACTTCTCCATTGCGTTTTTTCTCAATAATATCAACCATTCTCATCAATATCACCTCTTAAAGTAATATCATTATACAACAAAGCCATTATTAAGTAAACAATGATAATGTAAACATTTACATCATATTAAAGTCGAAAATATCAAAAAATATAGTATAATGTCTATGGTGATAATATGACAGAAATATATCTTGTAAGGCATG
>Ga0334890_1003939_pt1:7500-14220 | contig 14220 bp, 5 predicted proteins | sample GraSluR1_MG_3_FD_207220 | JGI IMG/M metagenome (GOLD analysis project Ga0334890, IMG submission 207220) | Sludge microbial communities from methane-producing bioreactor in Wageningen University, Netherlands - Granular Sludge_31_08-R1 | ecosystem: Engineered > Bioreactor > Anaerobic >... | reverse complement strand
GCATCACAAAAGCGCACAAAACGCGCAGCCTTGATGCTTGCCTTAATATCCAGTACACCTGCGAGATAATTCGGTTGATTGGCGACTATACCCACGGTCCGACCGTTGAAACGGGCATACCCGGTAATAATATTCGGCGCGTAATGGCGGGATATTTCAAAGAACTCATGATCATCGACGATCTCATGAATGATGTCTTTCATATCATAAGGCTGGTTCGGTAAATCGGGGACAATGGTGTTCAGTGCATCGGAATGCCGGTTGATGGTATCTCTGGGACTGACAAGGGGCGTTTCTTCCATATTATTTGATGGAATGAAAGAAATGAGTTTGCGGATAAGCATAATAGCTTCTTCTTCATTTTCCGCCGCGAAATGTGCAACTCCGGATTTTGCAGCATGTACCATAGCACCGCCAAGTTGCTCATCACTGACATCCTCATTGGTCACGGCCTTAACGACCTTTGGACCCGTGATGAACATGTAGGATGTTTTCTCGGCCATGATAACAAAATCGGTAATGGCGGGACTGTAGACGGCACCCCCCGCACAGGGACCGAGAATTGCTGATATTTGGGGGACTACACCGGATGCTTCCACATTTTTCTGAAAAATATCGGCATATCCGCCAAGAGCAAGTACACCTTCCTGTATACGAGCACCCCCGGAGTCATTCAGTCCGATGACCGGTGCACCCATTTTCATGGCCATTTCCATGACTTTTACGATCTTTGCGGCTAAAGTTTCGCTTAAACTGCCGCCGAACACCGTGAAATCCTGTGCATATACATATACAAGCCGTCCGTCAATGGTCCCGCAGCCGGTTACAATGCCGTCACCCAAATAATATTCTTTTTCCATGCCGAAATTGGTACAGCGATGCTTCACGAACATATCGAACTCTTCAAATGAATCCGTATCCAGGAGCAGGTTTACACGCTCACGTGCCGTTAACTTCCCTTTTTCGTGCTGTTTTTCTATACGTTCTTTACCGCCACCCTGCTTTGCTTTGCGGCGCATTTCCTGTAATTGTTTGATCTCGTTCATAATATCTCCGATTTCCGGCTATTCATGTTCTTCGGTAAATTCCGTTAAGATACCGAAGGTGGATTTTGGATGAACAAAAGCGATCGAATGTCCTCCCGCACCTTTGCGCGGTTTCGTATCGATCAGGCGAATACCCAGCGTTTCCATTTTCCTGACAGTTGCCTCACAATCGTCTACCTGATAGGCGATATGATGGATCCCCTGTCCCCGTGTTGCAATGAATTTTGCGACCGGACTTTCTTCGGAGGTCGGTTCCAGTAATTCAATACGGGTATCACCGATATTAAAGAACGCAACTTTCACTTTCTGATCTTCTACGGTCTCCGTGCCGGTAAATTCAAGTCCAAGCAGATCGCGGTAAAAGGGTATTTGTTCCTCAAGCGAAGAAACCGCAAATCCGATATGTGAAATTTTTTTGACCATTTTTCAATGCCTTCCCGTTTAAATAACGATATTTTCTTTATATTCTCCGAAAACACCGCGCATTACATCACAGATCTCACCCAATGTGGCATAGGTCTTAACGGCATCAATAATGAACGGCATCACATTTTCATTTCCTTTACATGCTTTTTTCAACCTTTCGAGGCTGGCCCCTACCGCATTGTCATCTCTGTTCGATCTTAGTGCTGCAATGCGTTCGATCTGCTCATGTTGTATTCTGGGATCAACACGTAAAAGATTTTTTGGCGGATCTTCCTTAATGGTATATTTATTCAGTCCGACGATGAGCGAACGATCGTTCTCGATATCTTTTTGCACCCGATACGCCTCACGCTGGATCTCACGCTGAACATATCCCATTTCGATAGCATTGGACATACCGCCCAATTCATCGATCTTGTTTATATACGCTTCCGCTTCCGCTTCGAGTTTATCAGTCAGGGTTTCAACAAAATAGGAACCCGCCATGGGGTCTATCGTATCGGCAACTCCCGATTCATGCGCAATGATCTGCTGGGTACGCAAGGCAACACGCACCGCATCTTCTGTCGGTAACGCCAGCGCTTCATCCTTGCTGTTCGTATGCAGGCTTTGTGTTCCCCCCATGACTGCTGCCAATGCCTGAATGGTTACACGAACAATATTGTTATCGGGCTGCTGCGCGGTCAGGGTGGAACCGCCGGTCTGCGTATGAAAACGCAGCATCATTGAGTTTTCCTTTTTTGCACCAAAACGTTCTTTCATAATACGTGCCCAAAGGCGTCGCGCCGCCCGGAATTTTGCGATTTCTTCAAACAGGTTGTTATGAGCATTGAAAAAGAATGATAAGCGTCCTGCGAATGTATCAACATCCATTCCCGCCTGCAGCGCCGCATCCGTATAGGCAATCCCGTCTGCCAGTGTAAATCCGATCTCCTGTGCAGCGGTAGAGCCTGCTTCACGGATATGATATCCGGAAATAGAGATCATATTCCATTTAGGAACATAGCGCGAACAATACTCAAAAGTATCGGTAACCAGTCTCATGGATTCCCTTGGTGGAAAAATAAATGTTCCGCGCGCAATATATTCCTTTAATATGTCATTCTGGATCGTTCCGGTTAGTTCGGATACCGCTACTCCCTGTTTTTCGGCGACAGCAATGTACATTGCAAGCAATACGGAGGCCGGGGCATTAATGGTCATACTGGTGGAAACCTTATCCAGGGGGATCCCGTCAAAAAGGACTTCCATGTCCTCAAGCGAGTCAATAGCAACTCCCACTTTCCCCACCTCGCCATCACAAATGGGATTATCGGAATCATATCCGATCTGAGTGGGCAGATCAAAAGCGACGGATAAACCGGTCTGTCCGTGTTCCAATAAATATTTATAACGGGTATTCGACTGCTTTGCATCTCCAAAACCCGCGTATTGACGCATGGTCCAGAGTCGACCGCGGTACATTGTGGGATAAACCCCGCGTGTAAAGGGGTACTCACCGGGATATCCGATCTTATCTTCGTACAGTCCGTTCATGTTTTCCGGAGTATAAAGCGGATCAATGACCAGATCCGACATTGTTCTGAATTCGGGACATCGCTCCGTCCGTTTTTCACAGAATGCAAGGTAGGTCTTTTCTATCCACTCTTTTTTTGATCTGGATGCTGACATATGCTCCCTCTTTAGTCCTTAGTATCAAATATGACATTCAGCCCGGTCTTTCCGGACCGGGCTGCTGTTGATATCATTACTATTTTGTATTTTCCCCGTAGTACTTATCGAAGTAATAACGCTGGTAATAATAGTAGTATCCGCTGGATGTATTTTTCGGATTCACATCGTTCAATACGGTTCCGATGATCGGGATCTTCGTATTTTTCATTTCCTGCTGCAGGTGGACGATCACTTCTTTCTGTGCTTCTCCCGCACGTGCAACTAACAGTACTCCATCCGTAATAGAGCCCATTAATGCGGCATCGGTCACTGCCATAAGCGGCGGCGCATCGAAAAAGATCCTGTCAAATTGCTTGCGTAATTGTGCAAATAGTTCCTTCATCGCTTTTGAACCGAGCAATTCGGAGGGATTCGGCGGCAGGCTTCCTGCGGGCATAACGTAAAGATTATCGATCTCTGTTTTAAAGATGGACTCATCAAGTTTTGAGCGCTTGGTGATCATATTTGCCAGTCCCGGTTTCTTTGGGGTTGAGAACATTTTATGGATCGTGGGTTTACGCATATCACCGTCGATAATCAGTACTTTCATACCGAATTGCGCGTAAGCGATCGCCAGGTTGGCAATGACCGTTGATTTCCCTTCAGATGCACCGGCAGAAGTCACCACAAATGAGGATATGGGTTTATCGGCCGGAGCGGCAAGTTCAAGATTTGTTCGCAGCGAGCGGAACGATTCCGAGATCGGGGAACGCGGTTTAAAATGCGAGATAAGGCGGTTGCGGAAATCATCGTGACTGGAGTATTTTTTATCCAGGACCTTTTTGGCACGGTCAACGGACATAGATGGGATAATACCGAGTGTCGTGAGACCCAGTCGTTCCAGATCTTCCTTGCTGCGGATGGAATTATCCATGAATTCACGGAGAAGGATAACACCGATACCGGCTGCAAGTCCAAACACAAAACCAAGCAGAATATTGAGCTTCGTTTTGGGCTTGATCGGCTGGTAATTGGGTACTGCCTGATCGATCACGTAAACATTGGAAATCTGTGAAGCTTCCTGGATACGTGCTTCTTCATAACGTTCCTTCATCAGAAGATAAATACGTTCATGGGTCTGACGATCCCGTTCAAGGCGGATAAAGGATATGTTCGTTGATGGTATTTCCTCAATAAGTCCTTTATAATATTCATTCAGTTTTCTATACTCTTCCTCTTTTGCTTCGAGACTTACCTTTTGCGATTCAAGGCTAAGAATCTGTTCAAGGATCCTTTGATTGATCGCCAGGGGATCGAGACCTCCGGGCAGATAGCCTGACTTGATCAGGTATGCCGTTTCACTTTCAAGGCGTTTTTTGAGTATTTCAATTTTACTCTTAATGTCCTGAACACTGGATGACCTTGGATCCGCACCGATCAGACTTCTTTCATTAGTAGCGATCTCTTCACGTAAAGCCATAATAAGTGGATTTGCCACTTGCAGGCGGTTATCCAACACGTGGAGCTGTTTTTCATCAAACTGTTTCTTTAAAAATTGCAGTTCATCCTCAGTAATATTCAGTTCGGCTCTTGCCGCAAACAATTGAGCTTCAAATTCGGAAGATTTCTGAATGAGCTGTTTGGCATTTTCGCTCAGATCAATGATTCCTTCCCGTTCCAGAAATTCACTCAATCTCTGCTCAATCGCAGCTAACTGTGGCTCAACCTCATGCAGTTGTTTTTCAAGAAATATCCGGACCTTCCCCGCGGAAATGCTCACACGTTCAAGATCGTTTGCATAGTACTGCGTCACAAGTTCATTCAGGATCAGTGCCGCCTCGTCGGGATCATAACTTTCGATCGATATCTTGATGGTCTGTGTCTCACGTACGGGGGAAATTTCCATTTTATCCATTAGGCGACGAATATACATCTTGCGTTTCTCATCCAGGGTTAAGATCCTTTCTTCTTCCCGGCTGAACATCCGTTTAAGTTGTTTCCTGAATTTTGTTGAAAAAGATTGATTTTCTTCAAGCAGACCGCGGTCAAAAAGATACAATGAATCCAATGGATAATTGATCATCAGGCTATTGATCGTTCGTTCGGCAATTGTTCGCGAACTGATGATCTGGATCTCATTGTTTATAACCATTTGGTTATTGATAAAAGGGGTCATACGCTCAAAAACACCGCCGGCAGCAATGCTGTTCTCAATCAGTATCTGTGTTTCCGACTTATAGACCTTGGATTGATTGAGTGTGAAAAGGATAGTACCTATAAAAATGAGCAGGAAAAGGATGATAACGACATGTACACGCTGCATTACGACTTGCACCAAATAACGCAGATTCAGCTCGTTCTCATCTTTCATCGAGAAGTTTTGAATAATGTTCTTACTCATGTTTTCGCTTGTATGATCCATCGAATGGTCCCTTCTTATTTACAATTTATAATCTAATCATTTCTCAGATATAAGTCTATGAGTTTTTCTTTATTTTTTTCTGCATATTCCTGTGCCGCATCCAGGTTATTCAAGATCTCACCCTCAAGGATGGCTTCTTCAATATGATTTTTAATTTTTCCGACTTCCGGACCGGGTCTGAGATTGAACATACGCATAATGGCATTACCGTCAAGCGGTGAATGGAAGTTGCGTAATTTATCTTTTTCCTCAACTTCGCCGATACGTTGCGCAACCTGTTCAAAGTTCGTTAAATAACGTTTCACACGATCTTTGTTCTTTGATGTTATATCGGCCCTGCAAAGCGACAGTAATGCATCGATATCGTCTCCAATTTCAACCATCATCCGTCGTATCGCGCTGTCCGTAACTTCTTCACCCGCTACGGCGATCGGGCGTAAATGCAGGCGGATCAGTTTTGCGATACGTTTGATATCACGAACCGGCAAGCGCAGTTTTCTGCCTATATTTTCGAACATTTTGGCACCGGCTTCCTCGTGGCCGTGAAAGGTCCAGCCGGTCTCTTCAACAAAACGTTTTGTTCTGGGTTTGGCTATATCATGAAAAAGCACTGCCAGGCGAAGCATGATATCGTCACTTGTTGCGGCGATATTATCCAAAGCTTCCAGGGTATGTTCATATACATCTTTATGCTTGTGTTTCCCGTATACCTCCACCCCGCGCAGTTCGATCAATTCGGGGAACAGGTAGGTCATCAGACCGGATTCACGGATCAGATCGATCCCGCGGGAAGGTTTGGGACTGGCTATGATCTTCAGGAATTCATCCCGTATGCGTTCTTTGGAAATGATCTGAATGCGGACGGCATATTTTTTTATAGCCTCGAAAGTATTGGTTTCGATATGGAATGACAATTGTGCAGCAAAGCGGATCGCCCGCAGCATGCGAAGGGGGTCCTCAAAGAATGTTTCGCGTGGATCCAGCGGAGTTACGATTCGTTGTTCCTTGATATCCCTCAGACCTTTAAACGGATCGATAAATTCACCGAAGGTATCCTCGTTAACCGAAACAGCCAGTGTATTGATCGTAAAATCGCGTCGTTTCAGGTCTTCATCAAGGTTGGTTATTTGTACTTTTGGTTTTCTTGAATCATACTGATAGACTTCCTTTCTG
>Ga0334890_1003938_pt1 | contig 14224 bp, 8 predicted proteins | sample GraSluR1_MG_3_FD_207220 | JGI IMG/M metagenome (GOLD analysis project Ga0334890, IMG submission 207220) | Sludge microbial communities from methane-producing bioreactor in Wageningen University, Netherlands - Granular Sludge_31_08-R1 | ecosystem: Engineered > Bioreactor > Anaerobic > Unclassified... | reverse complement strand
TACTACTGCGACTTCGCGTCGCGTTGGGACCACGATCTGGCGCTGCTGTTCGTCGGCGAAAGCGATCTGGTGCCGAGCCGGCAGGTGGGGTCCGCGCTCTATCCCTTCAGCTACGCCTCGGCGGACACGGTCGCGGCGGATTACTCTTTTCGCGCGAGCCGGCAGTTCCACCAGGCCAAGCGCCTGGAGCCGCTGCTCTCGCGATTGGCGGTGCCCCGCCTGGCCTTCAACCTCTATAAACTGGGACTGCGGGGCAAGACCGCCGGTATTCTGTTCGGCAAGTTGGCGCCGGCGAGGACCGCCGACGCGGAGGATGGCCGGACACGAGCGGTCGCGGCCGTCGAGCCGCTTTCGGCGCACAGTCGAGTCATCTTACGCGACCTCGCTCGCGACCGGCGCGTCCTGCTCGTTTATAAGGAACCGATCGACGATACGTACCGCGCTGCGATCGACAGCCTCGGGGCGCATCCGTTCGATCTCGTGCCCATCTTCACAGGGCTGCGGGCCCGCGGCGTCGAGCCCCGCTGGTGGCCGGTCACCCGCAAGCTGGGCCACTGGAATCAGCAAACGCATCAGGACATCGGTCGCGCCCTAGCGCGTGTGGTGTTGGACCGGAAATTACTGGATTGACCGCTGGCTGGTTCTGTCGCCCGTCCTCGCGTTGGGAGTTCGCATGTCCCGTTCGTCCCACCATCGATCCAGCCGCGTGCGCGGCCGTCGCCGCCGCCGCTTGCTTTTGGTTGCGGCCGGGGCCCTCGTAGGCGCGCCGCTGCTGGTTGCCCTCGCCGCGACCTTGGCCTTGCGCGGCAGCCTAGCCAGGCTCGACGGCCAACGCCAGGTAGCCGGTCTGGCGGCGCCCGTCAGCGTGGTCCGCGACACGCTCGGCGTACCCGATATCTCGGCCGGCAACCGGGAAGACGCCGCGCGCGCACTGGGCTATGTGCACGCCCAGGAGCGCTTCTTCCAGATGGACTTGCAGCGCCGCAATGCCGCCGGCGAGTTGGCGGCGCTGCTGGGCCCGGCCGCCCTGGAAATCGACCGCGACCATCGGCGCCACCGTTTCCGCGCGCGCGCCGACACCGTGGTAGCGGCGGCGGCCGACTACGAGCGCGGCATCTTGCTCGCCTACACCGATGGCGTCAACGCAGGCTTGCGGGATTTGCGCGCGCGGCCGCCCGAGTACTGGGTGCTGCGCTGCAAACCAGAGCCGTGGCTGCCCGCGGACACGGTGCTCACGCTCTACACGATGTTCTTGGACCTGAGCCTGGATACGGTTTGGGACGAGTCGACTCGACACTCAGCGCGGGAGCATTTGCCCGCGGCGTTGGCTGCGTTCCTCATGCCGGTGGCGGCGCGCTGGGATGCGCCGCTGCAAGATGACCCGCTGCCGCCGGCGAAACTGCCCGACGCGACCCTCGTAGACGCGCGCGGCTGGGATTTCAACGGCCGCACCTGGGCGAGCTTCCTAGAGCCCGCCGCCGCCGAAACCGCCGGCAGCAACAACTGGGCGGTGGCCGGGTCGCGCAGCGGACACGGCGGCAGCCTGCTCGCGAACGACATGCACCTCGGCCACGGTCTGCCGAATATCTGGTACCGTGCGCGCCTGAGCTGGCCCGAAGGTGGCGCGCGTCGGTCTATCGTCGGCGTCACGCTGCCTGGCACGCCGGTGCTCGTGGTCGGCAGCAACGGCCAGGTTGCTTGGGGCTTTACCAACAGCTTCGGCGACTGGCTCGATCTGGTGATCGTCGAGGCAGATAGCGTGCCAGCGCCGCGTTACCGCACGCCGTCGGGGTGGCGCGCCTTCGACGAGAGGACCGAGATCATCGCGGTCAAGGGGGGCGAGCCGGACACGCTGGTGTTCGCGGAAACGATCTGGGGCCCGGTCTGGCAAACCGACGCGCGGGGGAGGCCGCTGGCGCTGCGGTGGACGGCCTACGACACCGAGGCCGTCAACCTCTCGTTGCTCCTGCTCGAGACCGCCGGCGATGTGGACGCCGCGGCTGCCCTGGCCGGCGCGATCGGCATTCCGCCGCAGAACCTGGTTTGCGCCGACAGCCGGGGTCGCATCGCCTGGACCATCATCGGCCGCATTCCGCGCCGCGTAGGATGGGACGGGCGCCTGCCGGCGTCGTGGGCGGACGGCCGCCGCCGTTGGGACGGCTACTATGAACCCGCAGCGCAGCCGCGGATCGTCGATCCCCCGGAAGGGCTGCTGTGGACCGCGAACAACCGTGTCACTAGCGGCGGTGACCTCGCGGTGATTGGCGATGGCGGCTACGGACTCGGCGCCCGCGCTCGACAAATCCGCGACGGCTTGCGCGCGCTGGCGGCGCCGGTCGAGGCCGACATGCTAGCCCTGCAGCTCGACGATCGCGCGGAGTTCCTCGGCGAATGGCGCGACTTGCTTTTGCCGGTTCTGGCCCGGCACGCGGACGTGCTCACGGCTGAGCAAGCAGAATTCCACCGCATCGTACGCGACCAGTGGGAAGGGCGGGCGTTGCCGACATCGGTGTCGTACCGCTTGATCCGGTATTTCGTCTTCGACTGCATCAATCTCGTCTACGGTCTCTTGACCTGGCCGTGTATGGCCGCCGATCCGGATTTCGATCCGAAATGGCTGCCATGGCGCCATGCGGCGACTTGGACCTTGCTCGTCGAGCGGCCGCCGCACCTGTTGCCGCTTGGTTGCCGCGACTGGGATGACTTGATGCTGAAGTCCGTGGCGCGCGTGATGGAGCACGCCGCCGCCAACGGCCGCCAGCCGGCGGAATATACCTGGGGTGCGCTCAATGTGGTTCGCGTGGAGCATCCGTTCGCGCCGCTGGTGCCGCGGCTGTCGCGCTGGCTCGTCGCGCCGACGGGGCCGTTGCCGGGCGACACGATGATGCCAAGGGTGCAACAGAGGTCGAGCGGCGCCAGTCAACGCCTCGTCGTTTCGCCGGGCCGCGAGGGTGACGGCATCTTCCACATGCCGGGCGGGCAGAGCGGCCACCCGCTGTCGCCGTTCTTCCGGGCCGGCCACGACGACTGGTGCGAGGGCCGCGCGACGCCGCTCTTGCCCGGGCCGGAGCGCTATCGCCTCGAGTTGCAGCCCCACCGAAAGGGATCGCCATGACGCCGGCGCCGATACCCGTCGTTGCGGTCGTTGGTAAGAGCGGAGCGGGCAAGACGACGTTGCTCGAGGGATTGATCGCGGCCCTCACTGCGCGCGGTCTGCGCGTGGCCACGGTCCGCAACCATGTCCACGAGCAGGACATCGATGCGCCCGGCAAGGATACCTGGCGCTACGCGCGCGCTGGCGCCGCGGTGACCATGGTCAATGCGCCGAACCGCCTGGGTATGGTGCGGATCGTCGATCGGCCGCGCTCCCTGGACGAACTCGCCGAACTGGCCGTCGCGCACGCCGAGATCGATATCTTGCTGGCCGAGGGCTTCCGCAACACGGCGCCGGTGCGCGTGGAGGTGGTGCGCGCGGAGCGGTCGGTCGAACCTCTCTGCGCGCCGGGCGAGCTGTTCGCCCTGGTGACCGATGTCGACGTTCTGCGCCGCTGGCCAGTGCCGGTGTTCGGACTCGACCAGGCGGCGGCGCTCGCCGATCTGATCGCCGAGCGGTTCCTGCCGGGCGAGTGAGCCGCAAGCGGCCAGCAGCCGGCCAGGCGCCGTCAACGGCGGTGCTGATCAGCGCTGGGCGGCGTCAGGCAGTTCGGCGGTGAGTTCCCCGATGGTGCGGACCAGTTCGGCCGCGTTGATGGGTTTGGTGATGTAGGCGTCCATTCCCGAAGCGAGGCACCGCTCGCGGTCGGGCGCCATGGCATGCGCGGTCACGCCGATGATCGGCACGTGGCCGCCGGAGGTCGTTTCGTGCGCGCGGATCGCGCGCGTCATGTCCAGACCGTCCATGAGCGGCATCTGTACATCCGAGAGGATGACGTCGTAGGTCTGCGCCTTCGCGCGCTGCAGCCCCTCCTGCCCGTTGTCCGCAACCGTGACACGACAGCCTTGCTTTTGCAGTAACATCCGGCCAAAGACCTGATTGATCGGGTTGTCCTCCACCAACAGCACGTTCATGCCGTCAAGGTCGGCCGCCGACGATCGGGCTGCGGTCTCCCGTCGGCTGTCGCTCCCTTCCCGCTCGGGCGATTGCAAGAGGTCGAGCAATGCTCCCGGTTTGGCCGGCAGGGTCAGGTGGCGGCCCGCTGAATTTCCGCCGGCGATACCAGCGGTGATGAGCGCGACGCGGTAAATACCCTCGCGCCAGGCGGGGGCGGCCAGCAGGTTCCGGGCGTCGTCGGCCGCCGGATAATCGGTGGCGGCTTCGTACAAGATCAAATGGGGCCGCTGATTGGCGTCGGCGAGCGTCGTCAAGAGGTCTGCGGTCGTCATGCCGACGTCCACCGCCCGCGTCTGCCAGTCGAGGCTCGCGAGCTGCGACACCAGGGCCTCCCGCGCGGAGCACGGGCGGCAGATCACCAGGGCCTGCCGGCCGTCGCCGCGCGGCCAGTCCGCCGCGGCTTCGCTCGGCAGCTCGATCGTGAAGGCGAAGGTGCTGCCGCGTCCGAGTTCGCTCACGACTTCGAGTCGGCCGCCCATGAGTTCGACGAGTTGGCTCGAGATGGCCAACCCGAGCCCGGTGCCGCCGAACTGGCGCGTCGTCGACGTGTCGGCCTGATTGAACGCCCCGAAGATGGTCTGCTGGGCCTCGGCGCCGATGCCAATACCCGTGTCGGTCACGGCGAAACGGATCGCGAGCGGCGACACCGCGGCCGCCGGCTCGATGACCAGGGTCACGCCGCCTTCGCGGGTGAACTTGATTGCGTTGCCGATCAGGTTGACCAGCACCTGGCGCAACCGGCCCGTATCGCCGCGGCGCCGGCGCGGGGTGCGGGGATCGAAGTGGCAGACAAAATCGAGATCGTGGCGGGCCGCCTCCAGGGCGAAGGTGTCGGTCAAACTGTCCGCCACCTCGATGAGATCCAACTCGGCATCCTCGAGCTCCAGGCGGCCGGCTTCCACCTTCGAGAAGTCTAGGATATCGTTGATGATCTTCAACAATGCCTCGGCGCTGTCCTTGACGATCAGCAGATTGTGCCGCTGCTCGACGTCGAGATCCGTGGCCAGCGTGAGGTCGGTCATGCCGATGATGCCGTTCATCGGCGTGCGGATCTCGTGGGACATGTTGGCCAGGAACTGGCTCTTGGCTTTGGTGGCGCGGACCGCTACCTCCTTGGCCTCGAGCAGTTCCGCTGTGCGTCCGGCCACCATGGCCTCGAGGTTGCGACTGTACTCGTCCACCTTGCGGCGCGAACTCTGCAGACTGCAAGCGAGGTCGTTGAACGCCCTGGCGAGCTTGCCCAACTCGTCGCCGGTGCTGTCGTCGACTCGGACGTCCAACCGTCCCGCTGCCATTTGATCGGCGGCCACGCACAGAGCGGCGATGGGGCGAGTCAAACGCCGCGAGACCATCGACCCGGTCACCAGGCCGATCAACGCCACGACGGCGCTGACCAGCAGGGTCAGGCGCCGGTTACGCGCGACCTCGTCGTGCACGACGGCGGTGTCGAAGCTCAGCAGCAGCGTGCCGAGCCACTGGCCGTGGCCCAGGACGGGTGCGATGACGTGGAGGGTCGAACCGTGGTCGGTCACCCGGGTCGCCGATAGAACCGGCAGCGTGCCCGCGACCAAACGTCGGCCCGCCACCAGATCGCCTGCGGCGTCGGTGACCTGGACGCCAACCAACCCGCGATCATGCTCGAGGCCGGCGATCATCTCCCGGGCGCCCTGGCGGTCGCCGAACTCGAGCGGTACGGCCAGGTTGTAGGCCAGGACCTCGGCCACGCCGACGCCTTTGCTCTCCAGCGAGGCACGCGCCAGGTTGGTAAGCCGCGGCGGGAAATAGAGAGCGATCGACACCGCGCCGACGAGCGACACCACGACGATGGCAAGGATGACCTTGTCGCGGATCGTCATCGTTGTCTGGCATCGCTTCATCGTTCGACTACCTCGCAGAGGCGCAGCACGCGCGCGTCGAACTGATGCCCCTCGGCGGCCAACGCTTGGAGATTGACCCGGATCAGGGGGCGGTCATCGACCAGGACGAGGCCCACCGCCAGGCCCGCGTTCACGAAACCGCCTTGCGCTGCCAAAGACAGGATGCCGCGGCGGCGGGTTTCTCGCGCGATCGTGTCGAGATGGGCGCCGTTGCCCGCGGTGACGTAGAGCACGTCGATCTGCGCGTCCGCCAGCAGGCGCGACAGCTCCTGCGGCGTCGACCACGTGATGGTGGTAGTTTCGAAGCGGACACCGTTGATCGTCTTGTCCGAGACGCCGGCCAGTACTTTCGCTATGGCTGTCAAGTTGGCGCGTGATTCGTCGCTGGCGAGCCGGTGCAACAGCCCGATGCGTAGATCGTCCCGCGGCTGCTGCCATAGCGTACGGTCGTAGGTGAGCAGCTTGAAGAAGATCGGCAGTTGACTCGCTTCCGGCACTTCTTGCGCCGGTGCCGCCGCCGTCAACGCAGCCAGTACGACAGCCAACGTCGCTGCAACGATGACCGTCCTGAGCAGTGCTGATGCGTTTGGCTCGCGCACGTTGTTCCTTGACCGCGTCATGCCGGCGTCATCCGGCTGAGTTCTTGTCCTTGTCCCGCCCGCATGGCGTCAGAAGCCGACCGCGATGGTGGCGGCCAGTCGCCGCCGGTGCTCGATGGCGAGCGGGTAGTCGCGGCAACGCTCGTCGAACAGGTTCTCGATGGCGAGCGTGAACCGATAGTCGCTCGCCTTGGCTTGAGCGTGCCAGGCCGTGTCGATCAAGAATCGTTGGGCGCTCTTTTCGTTTTCCCCGTCGATGTCCCACCAGGTGCGCGAACGATAGCGCGCGGTGAACGACAGGCTGTGCGCGGGCGACAACCGCACCGCCGTCCTGCCGTAACCGCTATGGGCGGGAGCTCGTTCGATCACAGTCCCGGTGACAGCGTCGCGCAGGCGGTTGTAGGCGTAGAAACCGGACAGGCGCAGCCAGTCGGCGAGGTCCATTTCCGTCGAAATCTCGCCGCCGGTCGCCTCCCACGACTTCTTGTTCTGGAACGAAAGCTCCGACGGAATATCCGGATACGGCGCCGGCGGCGACGGGAACCAGGCGATCGGGACCATGGCGATCAGTCCCTTCATCTGGTTGTGGTACAAGGCGACGTTCAGCATGACGGTTGGCGTCACCAACCCCTGGTAACCGACCTCGAAAGACCTGATCTCTTCGCTCGCGACGCCGGTGTCGCCGCGATACACCTGATAGATCTCGGGGAGCAGTTCGATCGCCGTACGCCAGTAGGTTTCGACGTATGAGGGATCGCGATACGCCTGGCTGTAAGAGAACCGCAGCGCGTGGTCGGTTCGCGGTCTGTACACGATGCCGCCGCGAGGTGCGGCATGTCCGTCGACCAGCGGGTGGTGTTCGTAGCGCACACCGAGCGACAGCATCCAGGCCTCGGCGGGCTTCCACTCGCCGAGCACGAATCCGGCGAAGATGTCCTGCCGTACGACCTCTTCCTGGAGGCTGTACTCGAATCGCTTGTGCCGGTATTGGCTTCCCCACAGGAAGAACGTCTCGGGGGTCGGGGAGAAGGCATGCTGGAACTCGACATCGTGGAGGCGATTGATGGCCTTTGCTTCGTTGCCGACCAGTTCCAGCGTCAAGGGATCGATATCCATGCTCCAGTAATTCGTGTACCAGCGGATATCCAGATTGCCGTACTTAAGATCGGAACGCAGGAAGGAGGCTTGGCCGTCGGCGCCGAGGGGCGTGTTCTCGGTCATCAGCTTCAGTTTGCCGTTGCTCAGGCCGCCTTCGATCGAGATCGCTGCACGGGGACTCAGCGCGTAGCCTAAGCGGCCGTTGAAGCGTACGTTCTCCGTTTGCGGCGACTTCTGCTCCCAGTCGTCCGATCGTTCCCAAGTCGTCGACCCAGTCCAGCTCAGGGCGGCGCGGCGCCCCGCCGTGCGCAACGAACCCTGGCTTTCGCGCAGATCCGAAACGTAGGTGCGCGCTGCGGTGCCTGGCTTCTCGTCGGCGCTGAACGTGATGATGTTGATCACGCCGGCGAAGGCGTTGGCGCCGTACATCGCCGAGCCCGGCCCCTTGATGACCTCGATGACCTTGATGTCCGCCAGGGAGACGGTCAGCACCTCCCAGATCGTCAGGCCATAGACATCCTCGTAAACCGAGCGTCCGTCCACGAGCACGAGCATGGCGTTGGAGCCGGGCTGATTGAGGCCGCGGGCGGAGACGTCGTAGGCGGAACTGCTGGTTCGCATGACGTCCAGACCGGCGACCCGGTACAGCAACTCCGGGACATTGCGGGCACCGCTGGCGGCGATCTCCTCGGCCGTGATCACCGTGGCCGCGACAGGCGTTTCGCTGATCTTCTGCGCGTGCTTACCGGCGGTGACAATGGTCTGGTCGAGCAGCGACTCGAGATCGAGTTCAGCGAAATCGCGGTAGTCGAGGCCGGCGGATGCCGCCGCCGGCCGCCACCAGAACATGCAGGCAGCGGCCAGGCAGATCCCGGCCGCGGTCATTGGAAAAAGGGGACGCATTCAATAAGCCTTTCGTCATCCGTGCCGTTGAGCGCGGGCGGCACGCGGGCACGTCTCGGTGATAGTTCGGCTTGGCGGGCAAGGACTTTACCAAGTGTGTAATGATATCGCTTATAGGCAGGCCGCGGCCGCCGCGGTTGGGGCCCGCGGCGGCCGAACGAGTTGAGATGAAGAACTTATCGTACTAACGCGATCTTACGCGATTGGACCCCTTCGGAGGTGACCAACCGGCCGATGTAAATTCCGGAGGGCATCTCGCGCCCCTCGTCGTTGCGGCCGTTCCATGCCAATGCGTGGCGGCCGCCGCCTCGGATCTCGCCGGCAAGGAGCGTGCGCACGGCGAGGCCGGCGATGTCGTAGATGCGCAGTGTTACGTGATCGGGCGCGGCCAGGGTGAATGCGATCGTGGTGCCGGGGTTGCACGGATTCGGCGCGATGGAGATCATCGCGGGCGCTGCCGGCGGCGGATTCTCCACGGCGGTGGCCACCGCACCCGACAGGAGATACAGCCCCGCCGTGCCGCAGGACACCAGCACGAGGGAACCTTCATCTCGCACGTACTGCGGTTGTGTGGAGGCGGGGGTCGTCCAGGTGCTGACCAGATAGGGAGCAGCCGGCTCGGTCAAGCTGAAGAGATGGACGCCGCCGGCACCGTCGGCCACCCACAGACGGTTAAAGCGGAGATCCACGTCATAGGCCTGCCCCGGTGTATCGATTGTCGCGACCAGTACCGGCGACGCGCCGTCGCTGACGTCGAGGACGAGCAATCCCGAGTTCCCGGCCGCGACATACGCCAAACCACCGGCGACTGCAACCGCATGGGCGTAGTTCGGTGTGAACGCAAGGCCGAGCACGACCGGCGCCTGGGGATCCGCTACATCGATGACGTAGAGCCGGTCATAGCCGTTGGTGACGTACGCGACCGTTCCGTTCACAACGACATCGCTGGCGCCCTCCGCGGTCGCCAGGTGTCCGATCTCATGCGGCGCGGCCGGATCGCTGATGTCGGCGATGCGCAATCCCCCTTCGCTGCTGGCCAGATACGCCAGATCGCCGACGATCTGCACCGCGCGGCCGCTCATTGTCAGTTGGCAGGCGCCCAACAACCTGGTTGCGCCCGGCTTGCTCACGTCGAGCGTGAACAACTTGCCGTAGTAATCGAACACGACCGCGAGGTCGCCGGCCACGTCCATGGCAGCGGCTTGCTGGTCGAGCGCGTAGAACGCTTCCGCGACGGGTGCGGCGGGATCGGCCAGACCCACTTCATAGAGTCCGGCCATGCCCTCGCGCTCGCCTTTCTCGTCGCACCGGTAGCCGCCGAGCACGAGGACGCGACCGTCGGTATGCTGGATGGCCTGGCCGACCATACCCAGGCTTCGGTAGTGGGCCGTGACCGTCAGCTCATCGCGGTCGACGCCGTGCAATCCGCCGAAGGTGCTGCTTACCCAGGCCGTGCCGCCGCAGACCGTGACGTGCCGGTGGTAGCCCGTCAGGTCGGCGGTGCCGATCGGCACGGGTGATTCGGGTTGGGCGATGTCGACCGCGCACAGTCCGGCGGAGGTGGCGAGGTACGCGCGTTCGCCGGAGACCGCGATATCATAAGCATAACCCCAGTCGCTCGACTGGAAGGAGCCGATTGTCACGGGCGCCGTTGGGGTCGCGATATCGATGACGTGGAGGCGGTAACCCGACGCGCAAACGTAGGCATACGGCGAGTCGACAGCCACGCCGGCGCAGGATCCGGCCGTCGCCGTCTGTCCGATCTCAACCGGTTGCGCGGGGTTCGACACGTCGATGATCCGCAAGCCCGCCGTTTGTGCCGCCACGAAGACGAGGTTGCCGTTGTGCGCAAGGTCTTGTGGGTTGCCGGGCACGGCGAGCGATCCAGCCACGACCGGATGGGTCGGATCGGCGAGGTCGATCACCCATAATCCGGAGAACTCGTCTGCGACGTAAGCGAGACCGTTGGCCAGCACCACGCTGCAGCCATACTGCGGACCGCTGCATGTGCTCAGCCAGATGGGATGCGCGGGATCGCTGACGTCCACGACGTGCAGCCCGGCGTGGTGCGCGGCAAGGATCGCGAGACTGCCGTCGGTATCGACGGCGTGGACCGCGCCGGCGAGCGGCAGAAAGGCGATCTGGACAGGATCGGCGCCGGACCGCTCGCTGAGAACCAGGAGGCCATTGCCGGCGGCACAGAAGATCCTGGCGCCAGCCACGGCGGCATCCTCGATGCTGCCGGGAGCGGTGCCGACTAGGTCGAGCGGGCGCGCCGCAGTCGAAACTGCCAGGCACGCGATCATGGCGAGGGTGACGATGCGCATGGCGACTCCTCCGGAGTGGGCGATTGAGGTCTCCAAGAGGCAAAATCAATGGTGCGGGGACGGTATGATTATACCACCGGCGCCGGAGCGGAATAACAACGGAATTAACGCGTCCAGTCGAATCCCGCCGCGAAGGTCCGGCCCGGTGCGGGATAGCCGAGTTCTTCTTCGAAATGAGCGTCGGTGAGATTGAACACTTCGCCGTGGAACGTCAGGCCGCGGCCGAGCGGCTGGCGGATGCTGATCCCGTGGAGTTGGTAAGCCGTGAGCGGGCGTCCCGGCACGTGGGAGATCCGCTCGTCCACCAGAGTAACGTCGTAGCGCAGGCGCATGCCGCGGGATGTTCCCGCGGTCACCGCCCCGCTAAACCGATGCGGGGAAACATCCTGCATGACCGCGTCGCCGGCGGCGCCGGTGTCGATCCAGACATGGCCCGCGTCGACGGCGAAGGACGGCGAGAGTACGGCGCGGATCGCCGTCTCGATCCCGCGCAAGGTTGCCGCGCTCACGTTGCGATACTGCTGCGATCGGACCGGGCGATCGATCAGATCGCTCAACTCATTGATGAATCCGGCGATTTCGACGGTGAGACGGCGGCCGCCGCCGCTGAGCAAGCGGTGTTCGAGGCCGATCTCGTACCGGTCGGCGACCTCCGGTCGCAGGTCCGTGTTGCCCGACGTCTCGCTGTACAGGGCATGCAAGGTCGGGTAGCGCACGGCGCGGGCGTAAGCGGCGCGGAACGCGGTTGCCGGCAGCGGAGTCCACTGCACGGCGAGGGACGGCGATACCGACGTGCCGGTCGACTCGCGCCGCTCGGTGGCGTGCGCGGTCCCCTGCAGGCCGCCCGTGACGGTGAGCGCCGCGGCCGGGGCGTACTGATCCTCGACGAAGAGCGAGCCGGTGCTCAACGTGTGGCGCACCCAGGGCACATCTGCTTCCGGCTGCTTCTTCATGATGTCGTGCCGGTAGGTCAAACCCGCCCGGAAGCGGTGCCGGGTCCACCGAACGCCTCCCAACTGCAGCGAGCCGCCGAGACTGCGGTTGCGCAGGCGGGAGTCCCAGGCCAGGGCCTGGTCATCGAGCCGGCGGTCGAGGTAGTCGAGGAGGCGATCGTCCTGCGCGTCGGCATAGAGAACCGTGACCAGCTCGAGGTCCTGGCCGAGGCGCCGCTGGTTGTTCAGCGAGACACCGCCGCGCGCCCAGCGGGGGAACCGGCGCCAGGTGGGCGCCTCCCAGGCGTAGATCGTCGCGGGGATATCGCGGCGCGACCAGTGATAGTCGAAGGTCGCGGTGTAGATGTCCCAGTCAGTGCGCGTGTAACCGATCTTGACGCCGCCGCCGGCTTTGCGAAATCCACTGTTGAAGCGCAGACCGCCATCCTCGAGCGAGGTCGGCGCGAAATCATCGCTGAGCCGAAAGCCCACCTGGTACTGCTCGTAGCCGTAGACCGAGTACGCGAACAACCCCTGCTGCGCGGCATGGTCGAGCGACAGCCGCCGCCGGCCGTCGGCGCCGAATCTCGCGCCTACCGTGGTGCCCGGCGCATCGAAGCCGCTTCGCGTGATGATGTTGATCACGCCGCCCATGGTGTTGGGGCCGTACGCCGCCGAGGCCGGGCCCTTGATCACCTGGACGGCGGCAATGCCGGCCGTGGCGACCATGGTCAGGTCGACCTTGCCGTAGTAGCCCGGATTGACGGGTCGGCCATCGACCAGGATCAAGGTGGCGCGCGCCGGCATGCCGCGCAGCCTGGTCTCGGTCTCGGCCTTCGTGCCCGTCGTCACGTGCAGGGCCGGGTCGAAGCGCAGCACCTGGGCGATGTCGCCGCCGCCGCGCTCGACGAGCGCCGCATCGCGCAAATCGGTGACCATGCCCGGATTGGCCGGTGTGCGGCCGTAGACGACTACTTCCTCCAGGCGGTACGCGGTCCGGCAGGTGTCGGCCGCCGCTGCCGTCGCTGCCGTCGCGGGAGCCTGCCCGTCCGGCGGCGGCGCCGTTGCCAGGGCCGCCGCCGCGGCCAACCAAACGCACGCGCCCGCGCTCACTGGACCGTGATGCGCTCGAGCATCCGGACGCGATACTGCCCGTCGATCAGCGCTGAGTCGGTGAAGCGCGTGCGCCTGGTCGCGAGCAGCCAGTATCCAGTTTGCAGCTGCTCCCAGGTCAAGGCGTCGGAGGTGCCGAAGCCGTCGAGCGCGGTGAGATGGAAGGTGTTCGCCGCGGGATTCTCGACGAGCGCCGCGACGAAATCGGCCAGACCTACGGCGTCCTCGAGTTCGTCCTGGAAATTAGGGATCTGGACGACCGGCATGTCGGCGAGCTCGAAGAACGCGGAGGTGTCCGCGGCGACCACGTCGAACTTGCGCCGTATGTGCAAACGGCCGGTGTCCTTCACGTTGTACGCGCCCGGCAGGTCGATGGCCTCGTCCGGGAAGATCACCCGGCGCGTGGCGACGATGATGTACCCCAGCGGCATCTGTTCCCAGGTGTTGCTGGGGTAGCCGCGGGTGTGGGGCGAGAATCCGTCGTCTCCCACGAACAAGTAGCTATACAGGACGCGCGCGTCGTAAACACTGCCGCTCTGGGCTTCGTACATGGGGATCAGGGTGGTGCTCACAAGATGATCGAGGTGCACCGCGGCTGCGCCATCGATGTCCACCGACGGCAGTGTGTTCAGGAAGACTTGGGTCGAGTCGTGTTCGAGATGTACCCAGATGTATTCGCCGGACGGCCCCGGCGCCGTCGGCGAATCGCTGTCTGAGCCGCAAGCACAGATGGCGGTGAGCGTAGGAACCAACAGAACCAGCAGCGCGAGCCGGCGAGGCATGGTTGCTCTCCTTTCCAGAGGGAGGCCGCGTCGTTTCCAGCGCGACCCTGACGGTCCAGTCCCCTGGGCGGGCGCCGGTAGGGAGTTGGACTCGGAGATCGACCAATCTGTTATTTCGTTGTCAGGCGGACGATGGTGCGGGGACGGCCGAAAGTCAAGCCGCAGCGGGTGGGAGCGGCCGTTGCACAAGCCGCTCCTCATCACGCGGGCACCCTACCGAACCCTCTCCCATACAGTCACTTCGGCCACCGTGTGCTGGAACTTGCGGGCGGTTTCGCGGATCACGAACTCCAGGTCGCGCGGGTCGGCGACCAGGCGGAACCGGTCGCCGAGCGCAGCCCGCAAGCCGTCCCGCGTGGTCACGTTCTCGCCGTCGATCTTGATCCCGCCCAGCCAGCGCTCGCGCGGGGTGAACTCCTCGAGCCAGGTGTAGGGCGACGTGATCACGAGTAGGCCGCCGGGCACGAGGCGGTTGTGCACGT
>Ga0334890_1003934_pt1 | contig 14230 bp, 9 predicted proteins | sample GraSluR1_MG_3_FD_207220 | JGI IMG/M metagenome (GOLD analysis project Ga0334890, IMG submission 207220) | Sludge microbial communities from methane-producing bioreactor in Wageningen University, Netherlands - Granular Sludge_31_08-R1 | ecosystem: Engineered > Bioreactor > Anaerobic > Unclassified... | reverse complement strand
GGGGCAAGACGACCTTCGAGATTCTCGCCAGCCTCGCCGCCACCTGCCACCAACGCGGCCAGGATTTCGTCGAGACCCTACGCCCGTACTTGACCCTCCTGCCCACCCCCGTACGCTAAACACGTACGGCGGCGAAGCCGCCTATGCACGGCCGCCTGAGTGTTATGTTAATAATACGAAGAGGCAAATCCGCTGTGGCATGAACCGCGACAGTATGCAACCCCGACTTTCAGGGGAAATCGCGTAGACACGTACTCCCACAACGAGTTACATCAACGTCTACTTCAGAGCCCGAAAGTAGAAACTTTGAATATGTGACAGTGCGACTATGTAACTACCTGCGAACAGGCGACTTAGCTGCTGTGCATTTTTCCCGAAAGTTTTTTGCATATTATGCACTGCAAAAAGTTCCCTACAGACCCCTAACAAAGACGCTGTCACACAGGCCCGAACACGGATGGCCGAGTTCCAGTTATCCACAGCTTTGCACAGGTTATCCACAGGTAATGCACATCCAGCCATCTCGTCGAGTACGTGATTCCCGAGGGTAGTTTGTCCTTGACGCCATACCCGAGGTACTTCCACAAACCCAGATTCACGTCTTCCGCGACCTCGATGAGCGGCCTGTCGCCCAGAACCACGAAAGCGAACACGGCGAGGTTCTCGTCATAACGGCTTGCCGGGATGACTTGCGGAAGCAGGAACCCCCTGGCGCCGTCTTCCTCAAGTCGTACAAGCAGCTTTCGTTTCACTCGTCTGCTGTCCGACAGCAGATCAGCATTATCCGCGAGATCTACCGGCAGCTCTTGCCAGACCAGAAGCTGATGGAGGTCCGGCCACTGAGGCAGGTTTGCCTTGATGGCTAAACTCGCAACCTTTCGGTAGTGACAGAACGGACAAGGACACACGTGACATTTGCGGACGACGCCTTTGCCGTCGCCGGTAACGAAAAACCCGGCGGGAAGACACGTCATCATATGTTGGATCTCTTGAATGACGGGAATGCCGTCCTTGACTCTCGCTTCATCCCAGGTGCACAAACGCCGCATCCACCGCCGTATCGCCTTCTTGGCGATCCAGGCGGGCGGCCTCGCTGAATCGTCGGGATTGCACAGCGGCTGGTAGACCAGGTTCCGGCACCACGCATCTACCGGCCGCTGAAATGGAACAAGTCGCACTACGGGGGTCTCCTCTTGTAAGCACTTACGCGGACGGTCCGCTGACGCCGTCGCGGGCGACGTCGCCAGTGCTGCCTCACCGACTGCCTGGAAAAGAGCAGGTTCAGCAGCCAGTCAATGAGCCTGCTCATGACGTCACCTTCACCACGTCTCCGAACGGATACCGCCTGCGAAATGCCTCTGCGGACTCTCCGCTTTCGGTCAGAAGCCAGATCACCGGGACTTTCGGCGGCCGACTCAGCCCGCCGTACTCGTAGCCGTCCGTGTAGTACACGACGACGTCGGGCGTCGGTACGAGCGTTTCTGCGTACTGCAGCGCGGCTGAAAATGACGTTCCGCCGCGACCTACGAACTTTTCGAGCGTTCCGTACCCGCGAAACAGCAGCGGCTTCGTCTTGACTTCCACATCCGCCTGGACGGCCAACACCGTCGCGCCTTTCCGCCAGAGCGTCATCAGCACGGATTCGACAAGCCGAAGCTGCTCTGCGGCCATTGACCCGGACACGTCGACGATTACGAGAACGAGACCCGACTTGTCAAGGATATTCCCAGTTCGTAGTCGCTTCAGCGGGTTCAGACGTGTCAGCCAATGGCGTTCTTGCACCGCGCTTTCAGCGATGAACGAAGCCCTGCGATCGCTGGCTGCCTAGGTCCGACGACGGAGAACGACCAAGCCTGCCGCCCCCAGCAGCATCACCGTCGATGGCTCGGGAATCGCCGCAAGACCAAAGCAGGGAGCAGCATAAATGTCCTTGACGTACTCCATGTCACCTGCTGGCTGACCTTTTTCCCACGGCAATCGCCATAACTCGTCTACACCTCCAGAGCCTGTGCCGTCCCCGAGAAGGTAGAAGGCATTATCGGCGTGGCTGAATGTCATAGACCACGCATTCAAGGAGGACACGGTGGCCACCAACTGCGGCGGTGATCCATCCAATGGAATGCGATACATTTCTCCAGTTTGGTTGTAGCCTATCAGAGTCCCATCAGCGTCGAAGTCGATATCGTCTATTATGTTGCCAGGAAGTGCAACTACAAGGGATACGATTCGGGCGTCAAAATCCACGGCCCTGATGCTCAGTGGCGTCTCCGTTTTTACGTAGACCAGCCCTGAACTGGCAACAGCGAGACCTTCTATGTGCCCTTCGTCGATTACCATTGCGTCAACGACGGAGCCACTTGCAGCGTCAAACTCATACAACGTGGGATTATTAACCTGACACCCAGCGAAAAGCCTACCGCTTGGTGACAAGTCGAGGAAGGTGCTGCGGTCGCCGTCCGGGAAACCTACCGCTTGGCCGATGAGTGAGACCTGGGAGTTGGGCGTATCTGAGTTGAAGGTCGCCAGGTACTTTGGTGGCAAATCAGTGGTCGTATAGAATGACGTGGCGGCCTCTGCATGGGACGCCAGAGAACCAGCTATCACCGCTGCTAAAATCGACGCTCGTTTCATGGTTCGTCCTCCGTAATAGCGCCAACAGCCGACAGGACACCTGCCGACTCACTCTCCGCTACGCTCTTTTCCGCCGTCGCAACACGAGTGCACTTGCAGCCCCGACCAGCAACGCCGTCGATGGCTCGGGGCTCACGACGAAGTTGTCGAAATCTCCAGGAAAATGACGGGCTGTTCCCAAAGAGAGAAAACCACCTTGCGGAACGGCAAGAGGAACGATGCCCGGAGAAGCCCAGGAGAAGACGGCGGCGGGGCCACCATCACCATAGTCGATGGTGATTGTGGCACTCAAATCACCTGCTATTCTTCCGGAGACATGTGCCCATGTGGTATAGGATCGCGAGTAGGGGGAACTCGCGCTGCTATCATACAGGTTCGCTCCGATCTTGTAGCGGAGAGTATCTGGGATACCACCCGTCGTCTGCTGTGAAAAGAACAGCAACCGATCTACCTCATCGATACTCACTAACGACGGATTTGTCGTATTGATCTGGATAACCCACGCTCCCTGACCATCAAAGGGCCTGAAGTCGAAGTCGAACAATACTGGCTGGCCAGGTTGTACTGCAATGGTTCGATATACGCCGCCGCTGCTAGTCCGCAGATGCTGGTTTGATAAATACGCAACACCCTCATCGGGCACGAAGTCTCCCCAGTTAGTCCAACCGTTGCCCACGATGCCATCGGGTCGGTTGAAGTCGTCGAAGAAGGGCATCTCAGCCGAAGTCAAAGAAGCTGTCAGAAGAATCACCGCCATCGTAGGAACCAAGGCTCGTTTCATCACTCGTCCTCCGTAAAAATGTCAAGAGCCGACAGGACGCCTGCCGACTCTCTCGCTCCCGCTGATCTGTCACGCCGCTCACCCGTCAGATTGTCCCGACAGTCCACTCGTGTCAAGCTGGCTGGCTGGACGCAGTGCGAGTTGGGAAAACGGCTCCAGAAACGGAAAAGAGCCCGCGAGCAACGCCCACGGACTCTCTACTCTCCCTTGGTCACATGGAAGATAGCACACTATGCGTGCCAACGCAAGCACGACGCCGTGCCGGTATGCCTACGTAAAAGCACGGGCTCTTCTCCAAGGGTACCAGGTTGTCGGATTCCCTCGCTCCTACTTCCTACGACATAGGAGTTGCTATCTTCCGGAGCCAGTATCAGCGAAACTCTCCGCAAAAGCCGCGAAGTCCTCCACATCCACGTCCGCGTCTAGATTGCCGTCCAGCACTGCCAGGCAGTCCGCCGCCGTCGTGGGCAGGGTCGGCATGGGATCCGTGTCAGGCCCGCCCATGCAGCCCTCGAAGCTCACGTAGTCTTCCAGGTCCACGTCGCCATCGCAGTCGGTGTCCCAGTCCACTGGTGTGGTGCCGAAACCGCGCTGGACATCAGGGCTCGTGAAGCTCAAGGACTGGCCTGTGCTGTTCAGCAGGACGGAGGTCGGCTCCGGAGCTGTCAGCTTCAGCGTAAACGATCCCATTGCATCCGGAGTTGAGGCCAGCACGAACGTGCCCAGGTACTTGGGGTCATCGCCCACGGTCACTCCGCCCTGCGTCAGGCTCGACGACAAGCGGCACAGGTCAACGTTCAGGAACGTCCAGTCCTGGCCCGCCCCCTGGAACACATAATCGGGCCGGGTGCGGTCGATGGACAACTCAGAACAGGCCAGCGAGCCTGCCTCTCCACCGCTCATCTCCAACTGGAGCTGGTAGCCCCGCAGGTCCGTCACGTTCCGCACGTAGGCGTCAACCGTCAGCAAATCCCCCGGCGCACACTTCGACACGTTGACCACCAGCTCGACCGTGGCATCCGTTTTCCCCCTGAGCACGAGCCCTTCCGAAGTAGCCCGGCCACCACACGGCACCGGGCCGGGGTAGGGAACTCCCAGCCACGCGTCCAGCACGGCAAACACGTCAAAGATGTCGCACCCTGGGTTCAGGCAGTCCGAAACCAGGTCCGTGTTGTACACCGTGGTCGTACCGTAGAACGTCCCCTCCGCACACTGCAAGACCTTCTGGATGTCCACGACGTTCACTACCGTGTCGTTGTTAACGTCACCCCACAGCCAAGTTGTGGCCGAGGCAGTACCGCCTACCTTCTCCATCCCCCCGCACAGGGAAGTGATCTCATAAGTGAACGACGGAGCGAACTCAGAACCGGTCACATGCACCGTGCCCCACTCTTCCGCGGTCTGGAACTGGGCCGCGTCCGTCAAGCACCCGTCCGCGTCCACCCACTGCACCCAGCCGGGACAGTCTGGCGAGGTGATTCGGATACCCTGCGGCGTGACCGAATCCAGCGGGCCGAGTTCTACCTGAAGGTACCGACCCCCTTCCGCCGTCACGATGGGCGGATCGCAGCGGACGACTTCGATTTCGCACGGCGGGTCGATGGTGAACGGCAGGGACTGACTGGGCGGGTCCAGCAGCAGCGATGCGGGTTCGGGCTGGATCCGGACCTCGAACAGGGTTCCCGCCTCCGCGTCCCCCGATACGTCGTACACGAACGTGCCCAGGTAGGCCCGCTCGGTGGCGGGTATGGTGACGGTAGCGGATCCGGCTGCCACCGATGCCGCCTGTGCCGTGGCCGGGTTGCAGGCCGACGTGGGGCTCAGACCGTAGAACACGAAGTCGCTGCGGGCCTCGTCCACCAGGCAGTGATTGAGAGTGAGTGTTCCCGTTCCGCTGATCAGCACCGGGGCTACCTGAACCTGGTAGGCGTTCAGGCCGGTGACGTTCGAAACGTAGACCTCCACTGTCACTGTGCCGCCCGGCATGCCGGTCTGCTCAAGTGGACTGCAGGAGAGAACCGCGATATCTGTCTCAACAACACCCACCGCACAACGAAACCCGACGCCGTCGTGGCGGTGGACGGGCGCGACGTAGTCGGTACGAAACGCCACGCGGCAGTTGACCGCAGAGCCGCCCCAACCCCCGCCGCGCAGAACACGGCTCCCGCCCGACGACGGCCCCGTGGGGTTCGGTGGCCACCCGTCAGTCGGATACGTTTCGTAGTACGACGCGCTGTACCTGTCGTGGCACCACTCCCACACGTTGCCCGCCATGTCGTACAGCCCGTAGCCGTTCGGGGCGAAATACCCCACGGGGCTGGTGTAGGGCATGCTGCCCACCGCGAACGTCGGGTGGTAGCCCTCCGTCGGGTTCGTGTCGTAGGGGTAGTACGGAGCCCCACCTGACCAGTAGCTGTAGTAGTTCGCCCGTGCGTGCTGGATGGTGTCCGTGTCCGACCACGGGAACCGCCGTCCGGCTACCCCACCTCTCGCCGCCTTCTCCCATTCCGCCTCCGTCGGCAGCCGGTAGCCGCTGCCGAAGTTGCAGGTCCAGGTCGACAAGTCATAGCACAGCGGCTTACCCTCCATCCCGCTGCGCCAGTTGCAGTAGGCCACCGACCCGTACCAGCTCACTCCCACCATCGGGTGGTTCTCCTTGCCGCTCACCACGCCGAACGTACTGCCGTTCCAGGTGATCCGGCTGTAGGACGAGCTGGTGGTCGTGTCGCAGTACGGGTAGCTGGTCCCGGTGTTGTACTTGTAGACCACGCCGCTGGTCACCGTAATCAGGTTGCCCTGATTCTTGGCCCAATTCAGCGCATCCGCGTACTGTTGGCTGGTCACTTCGTGCGTGTCCATGTAGAACGCGTCCACGTAGACCGCGTGCGTGGGCAACTCATTCGCGTTTCCTTCTTCGAACGTATCACCCATCTGGAACTCGCCCGCGGGGATGAGGACCATGCTGGCGCCGGGCTGTGCATGTGGTATGCACTCGTCACCGCCTATCGCATACTGGATTCCGTCAAACGAGATCACGCCGGCGAAGCATTGCGTGCCCACCGCATCGGCGGGCGGCGTGATCTGGTAGCTCACGCTGTCCGGGATCGAGGGCGCGAAAAACGGCCCCCACTTCACCCTGCAGTTGACGACGTCATAGCTTCCACCGCCACTGATGGCCGTAACGCCGGTCCAGCCGGGCGGAGGCGAATCCTCCAGCCCCATGGCCGCCGTGCCGGGGGGCGCCTGGATGGCAATCGTCACCGTGAACGGCATGCCGGGCACGTATTCGTCGGGCAGATCACGTGTCGCTCCGGCCGCCCAGGCCGTGGTCAGCGGCGCCAGCCCGGCCAACAGCCCCAGAACGGCTACGAGAGGGCTGCGACCTCGTATCGATTGCTGATGCATCGGATGTCTCCTCGTCCCACGCCCGTTTCCGGGGACTCACCTTCCGGCGCGCCGCAGCGTTGGCCGTATCGGCTGGGATCGCTGAACCACTCGCAGTGATTCCAGTACGCGTGCCAGCGCATCCAGGCCCACGTCATGATTCGTTTCGTAGGGGTTCCTCTGCTCCGCCGCGCCGTAAACGCTACCGCTCCCCGGGGGGATACTGGTGGGCTCCACGATCCGGTCATACAGATACGCGATGTGCTCCCACTGCATCCAGGAGTAGCCTTGCGTGAAGGACGCATTGCCGAACTGGATGTACGGTCGGAAATTCGACTGCACCGTGGACATCAGTTCAATTGAGAAGCTGAAATCCTGCCATGGAACTGGCTCCGCGAACACGGTTTCCAGCTTCCGATGCCCGGCGGCAGTCCCCGTGCCGCGCAGCGCGTAGTTTGTCATGCTGATGGGATCAAGCGTAACGCTATAGAAGGAGCTGTCCCCCGTCCACGTGGGATCGTTGGTGTAGTCGCCGTCCTGGAAATCTTCAAACAAATCAGCGCTCGCTGCTCTGCAGATCAGACAGACGATGATTAGCACTGCGCAGTGTCTGAATGGCATCTCTACCTCCTATTCGAATCGAAAAGAAAAGGGAGCGAACACCCTGCCGTCTTGGAGTGACAGGAACTGGTGCAGCGCTCGCTCTCGTCCAGACGCGGTGATTTGTTGGGAGCCGAAAGAAAAGCTACGTCGCAGGCTTTCTAAGATGGAGGAACAGCCCGCAGGCATCGCCCACTACCTTTCTCGTCCGCATCAGTCGGAGTCCATCTTGGTCACGTGGACGATAGCACATTACCTGCGCCAGAACAATCCCAATCCCGTGCGCGTACGTAGTACTACGGACTCCCTCCCAAGGAAGTTGGCTGCCAGGGGGGTGTTCTCTACCCCGGAATTCGCCGTTTGCGGCGGCCCCCCAAGGACTCGACCAGGGGAGGTCCGCCCACTGGTCGCTGAAGACGCCTGCGACGTAACCTGTGACCGTGGTCTCCAGTTACAGCGGCTGCCAGTTTGGTGGTTACGTCGCCGAGCAGTTGAGTTGAGTCATACGGTACTGCCGTCCTCCAGCGGCCACTCCCTCGCACGCTCCACCAGCAGCAGGTCGTTGGCTGCTTCGCGGATGTCAGCTTTCCCAGTTCATCCGGGTGATCGACAGTTGCGTGCTGTCGTTCCGCGACGCAGCTGCAGAGCACATCAGCCGTCGGACCTTATGGTTCCGACATCGCAGTGCCGAACACCTGTGCAAACACCGCGAAGTCGGCCAGGTCCACATCGCCGTCCGCCTGGAAGTCGAAGATCGCCAAACAGTCGGCCGCGGTCAACGGGTCAGTCGGCGTGGGCGGCACGTTGGGGCCCGCCAGGCAGTCGGCGAACACCTCGTAATCCTCCAGATCAACATCCCCGTCCCCGTCCGAATCACCGCTGGCGGACACCACGGCGGTCGTTGTGTTGTTCAGCAGCGTTACCTCGTCCGAGCCGTCCGAATCGGGGTTGACCGTCAGAGTCAGCCATCCCGCGGGAACCGCCTGTGCGATTGATATGGAAACCTCCACGGAAGACCCGGCTTCCAGAGCCGCCACCGGAGCCTCGCCTACCACCTGCTCACCGACGTAGGCCCGCACCACGGTCGCGGCCATCGGCTTCGCCCCCGCGTTGCGGACCACCAGGGCGGCCGTGCCGGGCTCGTATGTCGCACTCCACTGCTCGGCCCGTAGATCGCCCTTCACGGGGACCCCCAGGCTTGCCGTGTTGTTCGTTTCATTGATCTCGGTCACGACATCGGCCGGGTCCACGTGGTAGGCCAGCACGTAATCCCCCACAGGCAAAGCGGTCACGTCCCAGGCAAACTGGATGCTGACGGAGCCACCCGCCTCCAACCCGGGGATCTCCATCTGGAACACCAACTCGCCCTGATCGTTGTCCCGTCGAACCTCCAGTGCGAAAGCCCCGGCTGCGGCCGTGCCCACGTTGCGGACGGTGCAGCCCGCCAGGATCGTCTCCGGCCCCGGGTACCCCACCACGACCGGCGAACTGATGCGGAGGTCCGGCCGGAACGGCACCACGCTGGCCGTGTTGTTGCCCGTGTCATCCGTCTCCGGAATCGTGTTGGCCGGGTCCACCACGGCCACCAGCGTTCGTTCCCGGCCGTCGTTCGGCACCTGCCACGTGACGCAGGCGGACACCCGTTCCCCAGGCAGCATCCGGGAAATCGTATCCGTGCCGATCACAACACCATTCGTGCCGACCGCCTCCTCGCGGAACTCCACCAGCACGTCCTCCACCGTGAAGTCCCCCGTCAGCCGCACGTCCACGCAGACCGTGGCCGGTTCGCCGGGGACCATCGGATCCGGATCGAACGAGAGGCCGTCGGAGTCCACCACCAGGTCCTTCTGCGGCACGTGCTCCATCAGATAGATGTCCGACAGGCCGATCTCCGGCAGACCATTGGACGTGGCCAGGTCGATGCGGCGGTTCACATAGGCAGCCAGGATGTTTCCGCCGCTTACGGCCAGCGAGATCATGGTCTCGGCATCCTGATCGTGCGTGACCTGCTGTGGCAGGCCCCACAGGCCCAGGTTCGCGTCGTGAACACTGTAAAAAATGTCTGAAAACTCCGCCGAGGCCGCGACCCAGAACAGCACCAGCTTCCCCGCCGCGTTGCGGATCAGTTTCGGCTCGGCGATTCCATCCGCCTCCAGGGCCAGCGTGGGCGTGCTCCAGGCCGCTCCGTTCCACGTCACGAACCAGAGCTGGTCCACCGCGGTGTCGTCCTCATCCGGGACCGGCACCGGGACCATTCGCTTGACCCACGCCACGACGGGCAGGCCGTTGGAGTCGATCCCGGCCTGAACGGCCGAGTCCGACAGGGCATCGAACGTGAGTTGCTCATCCGGCCCCCAGGCCTGGCCCAGTTCGCGGGTACGGACCACCACTTCCCGGTCTTCGGTCGTTCCACTGTTGTCATCCACGTCCAGCAGATACGCCATGATCTCGTGCGTGTCCGTGCGGGCGAGGGCAGGCGGGGACACGGCCGACAGCCCGGTCGCCACCGGATAGGGCGTGCCGAAGGCAACGCCGTCCCAGTCGGCGGCCATCATGTCGATCGACGGCACGATCTCCTCGTCGTGCCACGTTGGAATCGCATTCGTCGGGCTGGTAATCCAGCACACCCGCAACGCCCCGGCCAGGGACCGCTCGAACCACGGCAGCAGATCGGCCTGCGTATTGCTCGTCAGGGCCGCAGGCGTGGACCACTGGCTCGTCCCCACGTCATACGTGGCGTACACCACCTCCAAGCCCGGCAGGATGTCCCGTGGCCCGGTCTCCGTGCCATCCGGCTCCGGCCCCGCCACCCACACCGCGATCTCCGTGCCGCTCCCGTCGATGGCTGCGACCGGCTGGATGTCCGGCCCCAGGTTGTCCGTCAACGGGGCGTGGGCCGTCCAGGCCGATCCGGTCCAGCGCGCCCAGTAGATCTCCTGGTGCTTGCCTGTGGGCTTGGTGGCATCGTCGTAGACGAACAGCAGCAGTCCCGCGTCACTCGTGGCGGCCAGGGAAGGCAGCGGTCCCGTCCCGACGTTCAGAATCGGCCCGGGCAGCCCGGGCACCGAACGCAGGTCAGGGTCGTCCCGATCCTCCGGAAAGACGCAGTACCCCTCATCGGCCGCCAGATACTTGCGGTCGACCAGGCCGAACCGCTTCTCGCTGCACGGCGTGCCGAGCAGGTACTGCCGCCCGGTCCTCGGGCAGGTGTACAGGTTGAACACCCACTTTTGCTCATACTTCCACCATGCACACTCTACGACGAAGCGGGCCTCCAGGTCGAATCCGACCTCCTGAATGTACTCGTTGAGGCAGGAGCTGTCGGGATCGCCCGGGAACTGGAGCACGATGTACGGCCTGCCCCCGATGGTGCCCGCAATGTAGTAGATGCTTCCTTCCGATCCCGCCCCTACCGTGCCCGCCACCGTCACTGAAATGTTCAGGGTCGCGTTCTTAAACTTCAGGCCTGCAATGAGGTCCGGCTCACCCTCCTGCAGGCCGACGATCCCGGCCACGGCAGGCTTGATGCTTGCCTGGAAGTACGGGCAGTATCCCGTGTGGCAGCAGCCGGTCCACTGGCACAGCAGCGGCACCCGGGGGAACAGGAACGTGAAGCTGCCCGCCAGTTCCGCCGACACGTCGGTGAGTCTGAACTCGGGATAGAACTCCCCGGCCCCGGACAGCGTGGCCGCGATTTCCCCTTTTCGTTTGGTGCCGCACTTGGCTTCCGCCTTCCAGGACCCACTCAGATCAAAAGACCCCGTCAGCCCCGCCCCGTCGCCGAACCGGGGTTGGGCCGACAGCTCCCACTCGAAGTTCAGTGGGGCAATCTCCACGCCCCACTTGCCGCCGATCTCTGGAATGCTATTGGGGATGGTTACCGTCCCCTCTACTCCTGCCTCAATCACCTCAACTTCCCCGTAGAACGTAAGCTTGCCGGTCAACGGATCGATTCGATAGCCGATGTCCTCCATCGTCTCGATGGATATCGCCCATTCCGGCAGGCCCAGGCCGTAGAAATCCGTGTACACCACGGGAGAGAACGATCCATCCGCCGCGACGGCGTAGACCGCCAACTCATTCCGAGCACCACTGCTGCTGTAGGTCAGGTCGGACCCCATGTTGAAGCTTGTGCTGGCGGTCGGACCGCTCGCGGGGACCTGCTGGACGTTCCCGTTCAGATTGAAAACGACGGTCTGCGGCACGTGCCCCCGCCAGTCAATCGTGGCCTCCACGGTGTTGATGAAGTCGATTCCGGAGGCGAAGACCCCGCTGTGGGACGGGGTCAGGGCGACAACGCGCAAGTCGCCGATCGGCCCGGGAGTGTCCGCGGTGAACGTGTTCGAATCCCCCCAGCCGCGGTTCACTGGCCAGAGGTCCACGCTGAAGTTCGGGCTGTCCGACCAGTCGGCGATCGGGCCCATCTCCATGCTGAGCAGGTCGACCGCGAAGTTCGGGCTGTCCGACCAATCGGCGATCGCCCCCATCTCCATGCTGAGCAGGTCGACCGCAAACTCAGACGAGTCCGCGTAGCCGTAATCGGCTATCGCGGGTGCGGCTGCCAGGGCCGTAATGAGCACCCCAACGAGCGACGTTTGTTTCACGTAGGTTCCCATAGGTGTGCTTCCTGACAGCTCGTGCCGTCTCATGCCGCCTTTACCAGTTCGACGCGAAGCCGCCGCCGGGTGGGGCCTTCGGGATCGCCCCTACCGGACCCACCAGGCGGCACCACGTAAATTCGGCCGTCGGGGTCCGCCTTGGACCTCGTCGGCTCAGGAACGAAGCCAGGACTTTCCAGACCGCGCTCGCACGGTCCGTGAACCGTGCGATTCCGGGCACCGTGCCTGTCGGCACGGCGGGAAAGTGCAGGACCAGACGGAACCCGTTGTTGTTGTTCCGATTGGAGGGTGTGTTGTTGTTGCGGTTCGTGCACTGGCAGTTCGTTGCCGTATTGTTCCACGCGCCGCCGCGGAGAACACAACGCCTGTTCGGCCCCGCCCCTCGTGAATCTCCATTCCCTGCTCAAACGCCGGAGCAGGTGTCTGCTGTTCGCCTGCCGGGCGTGTCCTATCCAACTGGCCAACCGGGGTTTGATGTCATCCCAGTCAATTCGTCCCTGCGCATACGCCTCCCGCATCCAGCGGACGCGGCGGCGGAAACGTCGGATGTTGTCCTTCCGTAACAGCCGGTGGCTCGACCAGATCCGGTACCCCACGAACGTGAGCCCACACCGAACCGGACGCACGATCACCTTCCGTTCGTGCAGGCACAGCCGCAGACTCGCCAAGTAGCTCCGGATCGACTCGCGGGCTTCCTTCAGCACCCGGCGGTCATCATGCAGCAGAATGAAATCGTCACAGTAACGCACGTAAGCGCCGATCCTCAGACGGCTTGTCACATAGTGATCCAGCCCGTTGAGCATCCAGTTCGCAAACCACTGGCTGGTCAGGTTGCCGATGGGAAGGCCGCGTCGGCGCTCCAACGGGGTCAACAGATCGTCCCCAGCAAACCACTGCGGCGAGCCCGGCTGCTCATTGGAATGGTCCACGATCAGGTCCATGAGGCCGAGCACGCGGGCATCCTTGACCAACCTCCGGAACGTGAACTTGAGGATCTCATGGTCGATGCTCGGGAAGAACTGGCGAACGTCGCATTGCAGTGCATAGCGGTTGCCCCGCATCAGCATCTGCAGCCGGTCCGCCGCCGCGTGCGTTCCTTTGCCCTTGCGACACGCGTAGCTGTCCGGATGAAAGTGCCGATCCAGAATGGGCTCCAGGACGTTCATCAGTGCATGGTGCACGACGCGATCCCGGTACGGTGCCGCCGAGATCAGTCGGGGCTTGGGTGTGGCCAGCCAGTGCGTGCGGAACTCACCCGGCCTGTATGTGCCCGTGGCCAACTCATGCCGGAGCCTGAGCAGGGCTCGCTCCTGATCGAAGTTGAAGGCCTGGACGGACAGCCGCGACCGCTTGCCCCGCTGGGCCTTTCGGGCCGCCAGGACGAGATTCTCCCAGCAGACCACCCGGTCCCAAAGATGACCGTATCGCTTCATCCCTCGGCCTTCCTGTTCTTCAACCAGCCGCCGACCTGAGAACCAATGGACTGCATGGCCTCCGCGGCATAGCCGTGGCTCTTCACCGGCAGGGCTTTGAGGTCCTTCGCCAGCCGTACCTGGAACCTTAGAACCTCCAGTTCCAGGTTGGCCTGCGTCAGCGGGCCCTGTTTGTCGCGGGAGTACTTGCTTTGCAGCAGGAGGCCCAGGATGCCCTGGAGCCGGTTTTCCATGGCCAATCCCAGGCTGTACCGATGATGCCGTGGGAACTTCTCCGTGTGCCGGATCAGCCAGAGCATGAAGTCGTAGAAGTCGGCAATCACCTTGAGTTCCTGCTGCGCCATGGCTCGAAGCCTTCTCAAAAACCGATCCCTCGCTTCGCTCGGGATAAAGGGTAAAAGAACACAGTACACAAACTAACCGGGGTCCAGGACCAGACGGAACCCGAGGCTGGAGCCCCGACTGGAGGGAGTGAGGCTGAAGCCGCGGCCCGCGCACAGGCAGTACGTAGCCGTATGGCTCCACGCGCCGCCGCGGAGAACACCGTTCGATCCGCTCACGCCGCTGGTCCACTCCCACACGTTGCCGCTCATGTCGTAACAACCGTAGTATGACTTCGCGTCATTCCGACCACCCGTGCCATCGTAATAACCTACCGGCGTTGAGCGGCCGACGTTGTTGCCGTAGTTGCACCACGTGGAGTCGATGCTGTCCCTGTGAAACCCGTAGAGATAGTAGCGCTGCTCCACCGGATCCCAGGCGGCGGCCTTCTCCCATTCCTG
>Ga0334890_1003930_pt1 | contig 14244 bp, 12 predicted proteins | sample GraSluR1_MG_3_FD_207220 | JGI IMG/M metagenome (GOLD analysis project Ga0334890, IMG submission 207220) | Sludge microbial communities from methane-producing bioreactor in Wageningen University, Netherlands - Granular Sludge_31_08-R1 | ecosystem: Engineered > Bioreactor > Anaerobic >... | reverse complement strand
TTAATTATGATAAACTACATTGTTTAATCCAAAATATGACTATTCAACAACTTTCTGCTTCTTTTGATTTTAGCAGATATGAAAATAAGAAAGAAGCCCATTGGAAAAGAGATAAGAACTTAAGAGATGTTTTAATTCATTTATATGAATGGCATAGATTGCTTTTAGATTGGGTTGAAGCAAATTCAGCAGGTGTTAAAAGGCCTTTTTTACCCGAGCCTTATAATTGGAAAAATTATGGCAGCATGAATTTAGCTTTATGGGAAAAGCATCAAAAAACAGACTTAAGTAAGGCGCAAGAAGAGTTAGAGAAGTCTCATCATGAAGTTATGGGACTAGTTATCAAACTTTCTAATGAAGAACTCTTTACGAAGAATTATTTCGATTGGGTAGGAGGAAGTACATTAGGTGCGTATTTTCTTGGTTGTACAACAAGTCATTATGACTGGGCTTTAAAAAAAATTAAAGCTCATATCAAAATCTTTACATGATTAAATTTTTAAGCAGGTAACTCATATACATATGCATAGATAAAAAAACAAGGAATTATTGAGAATTTCCTTGTTTTTTTATGAATGAAACTTTTAGAATTTTCATGTTAGATAAAAACTGATTTTTTTATATATTTTAGTACATTCAAAATAGCCAAAAAAATTACAAATCAAAAAATTGCTGTTTTTGCTTTACTTGTGTATATCGATGTTCAATTTGATCTACTAAAGATTTAAAATGTAAAGAATCGAACATATTATCAACATTTAAGTATAGAATTTTTTCTTTCGGGACTTGATATTTTAGATAGATGACCTCTAAAACTTTGAAGTAATTTGCATAATGAAACTTCAAATAGTCATACTGACCTTCTTCAAGTTTCCTTGATCTTTTTCTTACGTTAGTAAATAGACTCTCTTCTTGTCTAACTAAAACGATATGCAAATCTAAATCAGGTAAAAGCTTCATATGTGCATCAGCAATCTTATAAGTCAAATCAACTTCATATGGTTCCAGTAATCCTTCTAAGTTAAGTAGTTCGGTAAAAACTAAGTTAGAAAACATAGTTGAATCACATATTAAAAGTGGTTCATCTTTCTTTTCCCACATGGATAAAAACAGCGCTCCATAAAAAGCATTTTGACAAACTAAAGCAAATTTCTTTTTATCCTGATAGAAAAGGGGTAAAAAAGGATTGTGTTCTACAGGTTCTTTAACTATAGGAGCGCTGTAGTAGTTTGATAAAAGTTGAGTAAGTGTTGATTTTCCACTGCCTATTGGACCGATTATGCCAATTCTCATTGTTTATCCTCCATATAATGACTTAGATCATATATTAAAGTATTGAAATCAGTTTTGTTTTTTAAATCTAGATGGTTCATATAGTATATTTTTTTACGATTTATACGAAATTGATTAAAAACAGTTTCAAGTTTTTCGTAATAATGATTGTAATGATAATCTAAATATTTCTCTTGATCTTGTTCAATTGTACGGTTTCGAGATAAACAATTGTTAAAAAGTGCTTCTTTAGTTCTTTTAATAACAATGTAAAGATCTAAATCACCTAAAACATCAAAGTGTTTTTGTCCCAATGTTTTAACTGTATTTAATTCATCAAGTGATAAAATACCCTCATCAAACATTAAATGTGAAAATACCAAGTTAGAATAAACAGTTGTATCAACAATAAAGCCCTTACTATCTTTTGCTTGGTACATATTGTAAAAAAGCGATGAGTAAAATGAAGTTTGACTAAAAACACCAAAAATTGATTTATGTTGATAGAAGAGAGGTAAAAAAACATTATCTTGAACTGTCTCTTCAATTAAAGGTAGGGAATAATGTGTTGACAAGATTAGTCCTAAAGTACTTTTTCCACTAGCAATTGGTCCGATAATACCGATTTTCATAATTTCCTCTTTTCTAGGTTGTTTAATTTATTATACAATATATTTATCTAAATTTGATAAGAAAATACAACGTTTTTTTAGATGTTTGTTTTCGAAGAGAATTTTGATTATTTTCCTTCACATATATATGAATACTTATCAATTGTTAAAAGCATTAGATAGGAATAATAGGTATTTACCTATTTAATGTATTTTGGTTCTTTTTTCTTCTATACTATTAATGTTTTTTCTTAAATGTTATAATAACTTAGAAATATGGGAATATTACATCTAATAATTTTTAACTGGGGGACTATATGTTTAAAAGATTATTCACTTATATTTTTGTTTTTATAGTTAGTATTTCACTTATTAGTTGTGAATCTTTTTCAAGTTCCACAACTTCAAAATCAACTATTACATCATCAACGATTCTGTCTTCAACTACTCTTTCTTCAATATCTGATGAAACAACAACTACAGTTGAAACTAATGAAACAACAAATATGGTTTTTGAGGTTTCCTTTGATTCCAAACAAGGAAGTACTTTTAACTCAGTTTATGTAGAAGAAGGATCTTCTATCAGTTTACCGATATCACAAAGAGAAGGGTATAGCTTTTTAGGGTGGATGCTCATTGATGGTGACGATGCTGAAATTATTAATGATCCATTTGAGCCAAATTCTAATGTAACTCTCTATGCAAAATGGATGATTAATCAATATACGATTTCATTTGAAACAAATGAAGGATCTGTGATTAATCCAATCACACAAGATTATAATACATTACTAATTTTACCAGATGATCCAATTAAGGAAAACTATACTTTTGGTGGATGGTTTATTGATAGTGAATTAACAAACGCTTTTACTTCTATGTCAATCCCAGCAGATGATATAACTATCTATGCAAAATGGATTGCAATTGATTGGTCCGATGTAGAGTTTTACTTAGATAATTTAATTCCTAATGATTTATCAGGAGATATTGTTCTGCCAATCTCTTATAATGATTATTTGATTTCCTGGGAATCAAGTAACCCAGAAATTATTAGTAATGAAGGCGGTTATTATAGACCTTATCAAGTTACATTAGTAAGTTTATCAGCTTTTATAACCTTGGATATACATTCATCAATAAGAACTTATGATATTGAAGTCGCTGGTTATAAATCATTAGCCGCTCCTTTGACCTCTAGTTATATTTATCGAGATTACCATTTAGTACAAGATTCATTCTTTGAGACTCTTGATATCATTAATTGCGCGTTTATCACCGCTAATTCAGCTGGGACTTTAAGTGGGGCAAATGTCTTAAATAATATTAATACTTATATAATGCCTAAAGCACGAGAAAACGGAAACTGGGTTATATTCTCGATTGCTCCAGATTCAGATTGGTCAGCAATTGCATCGAGTTCAGCTAGAATCAATACTTTTGCTAATAATATTGTTGCAATGATAAATACTTATGGATTTGATGGGGTTGATATTGATTGGGAAACACCAACCTCCCAAGAAGCTACTAGTTTTACTGAGATGATGCGAGTTATCTATACTAAAGTTAAAGAGAATAATCCCAACCATCTTGTTACAGCTGCGATTGCTGGGGGTATGTGGCAACCACCAAGATATGACTTAACAAACTCACATCAGTATCTTGACTATATTAATATGATGACTTATGGGATGGTAAGTAATAATGGATATTATCAAAATGCTTTGAATAAATCGACAACTTTTAACAACCCATTAAATAGTGCAGGTAAAACATTAACTAGTTGTTCTATTGCAGAGAGTATTAGTATTTATCATACATATGGAATCCCTAATAGTAAGATTATTGTTGGAGTTGCATTTTATGGTATCAAGCAAACTAGAACATATGACTCTACAACTCAAACGTGGTCTGCTTGGGTTAATGCAGGTTCTGTATCTTATACCTACATTGTCAATAATTATTTAAGTAACAGTAGTTATAAGTATTATTATGATGTGATTGCTGGAGTGCCTTATATTCTAAAAACTGATGGCACTGTCTTCATTTCTTATGATAATCCTAGGTCGATCGCTGAAAAAAGCGAGTTTATTATTGATAATGGTTTAGCAGGGATGATGTATTGGGAAAATGGTTTGGATTTAACTGGCGCATTGCTTTTGGCAATGCAAGCTGGACTAAATGAATAAGAATACATAGAAATATATAAAGGCTTGGTTTCAATCATTGATTGTTAACAAGCCTTTATTTATACTTAAATATGATAACAATAGTTAATTTCAAAAATTTCTTCAAACTGCGCAGACAAAAAAGCAAATTAATAATATATAATATATAGTGAATAAAAATCTATATGATGAGAAGAAAAGGTATCATTTATGAAGAAAATACTATTGGTTGATTATGGAAGTTATTATTTTAGAGATGTTTGCTTATGCCTAGAAGAAATAGGAGTAGAGTATTTAATCTTCCACTATAAAGATTCGATTGAAAATATTGATGCTTTTAATATATGTGGAGTTGTATTGACTGGAGGACCAGGTAGAGTAAATAATCCAAAAGATCCTCAATTGGATTTACGTCTCTTAGACTTTAAGGTACCAGTTTTAGGAATCTGTTATGGCATGCAATTATTAATGCATGCATTAGGTGGCAGAGTAGATTCTTTAGAAGAACAAGATCTAGGGTATAGCGAGATGCCTTTATGCTATTGTTCACCTATCAATAAGAACATTAGTAATCCGACAAAAGTTTGGATGGCTCATTATGATCATGTGACTAGACTCGCACAAGGTTTTAATGTTTATGGGAAAACGGATATTTCAATTGCGATGATTGGTAATGAAGAAAGAAGAATTTATGCTGTTCAATATCATCCTGAAGCTAAGAAATCTAGCGATGATATGATGCTTTTTAGAAATTTTATATTTGGAATTTGTCAATATTAGAAAAGAATTGATTTAATATTTAGTAGTATCTATACAGAGTTTCAAGTGTTTTAAATAAGAGCAGATGAAGAAAAATTCTTATTGTTTATCGATAATGATACTTGGGAATTGTTATCAATTATAAACTATAATATTGAAAATCTTGTTTTTATAATCGAAGACTATTTAAAAGATAAGCCTGAAAAAGATTAGTAATATGAAAACATGATGTTCAATTTTCAAAAAGTATTCTTCTCACAGCAAGCAACACAATATTTATGACATATCATCTAGAAAAATTCTCATAACTGCTCATATATAGGGATAGTAGTCATTTTTTTCTTACATTTTATATGGCTTAATTAGTAGTTGATTGAAAAAAGTATAGGATGATATTTCTAGAGTAGATTGTCAAGGATTATAAGACAGTTTTTTTATTAAGTTGTTTTCTAATTTTAAAATAGTGATATAATAAATGTTAAGCGCAGAAAATTTTTTAAAGGAGGACCAAGTTTTGAAGAAACTATTTTTGTTGATGTTTGTTATTTTTTTGACCGGTTGTCAAGAAACTCAAATTTCTACTACAACTACTGAAGAAGATTTTTTAACTTCAACTAGCACAACCACGGAGTCGTTAATAACTACTGATACTATGACAACGACGGAGTCATTAATAACTACTGATACTATCACAACCACAGAGTCGTTAATAACTACTGATACTATGACTACACAAACTACTTTAACTTATGAAATTGATTCACTGAGAGATGAAGTTATTGAGAAGATGGAAGATTATTTGGCAAGGCTCAAATTAATGGATAAGTTTACCTTTGAATCAGATATAAATTATTTGATTTGCTTCAATAATATTCCAAGTTCAATCTATTCTGAAGATTATTTGAGTACAACGTTAAAAATAGATAATTCATTAGGGTACATGTATAATGAATTTTCTAATTCTCTTGATGTTGATCTTAATGCATTGCAATATATATCAATTCAAGAAGATAAATTGGTTTTAAACAGAAGAGTTATCGGGGGATTTTCTCAAGAAGTTATTTCAACCGATTTATCTAGCGAGAACGTTAGAAATGTGATCCAATCCACTTTTAATTATGATCTGTATTTTGGTTATTTTATACCAGACTATGCAAAAATTACTAAGTTCTCTGATAACTTTTATCGTTTGCAAATCACTCTTGATGAGTTGATCTATTTTGACCCTTATATAGCACAAGCTTTTGGATTTTATAATAAGTTTTATGAGGATGATTTGGTTGATATCTATATTGATATAAAATTCAATGGAGAAGATTTTGAATATAAGTTATCACATGATAGATATGCTATAGGTATGCAACACAGCACAGCTATATATTTTCTTGATGTGTTGATTGATGAGAATTATTATGGTAATACTATCAGCGAGTATAATTATCCTGATCGAACGAAATCATTCTTCATTTTTGATGACCCACAAGATTGTCTTTATACCTATCAAGCAGATATGCGTTTTGGTGTTAGCTTATTAATGGATTCTGTTGGTTATTTTAAGATATACTTAGAAGCAGGTTTTTATACTCTTGATTATAATTTTGATCAACAGGGTCAAGCATTCACTTTTTATGATGAGGAGATGAATGAAATTCCTATCAGCAGTACTTTTAAGATTGAATCCTCTGGTATCTATTATGGAAAGTTAACTCATGGATATAACAATTATTTTTCGACAACATTTAAGTTTAATTTCCTCGATTTTAGTAAAGAAAACTATTTTTACTTACCAGATACTCATCTAATAGGAACTCTGGATAAAAACGAAAAAGTATTGTATTTGCTAATGCCAGATAGTGATGAAGAAAAAGTGATAAAATTAACTTTGAATGATTTTAATACAGGGTTGATAAACATAAAGACTTATGGTGATTTTCAAAGACTTAATATAGAAAGAGAGATATATCTATTTATCCAAAAAGGTAGTTTCGTTATATTAACTTTGAATGGGCTTTATGATGGATCTGATTATGATTTAAATTGGGAGTTTATCGATATTAATTTCACTTCTACAAATACTCTTACAGCACCTTTATTAAATATTGATCAAGATAATGTTCTAATTGTACCTGGTACTGATAAGCATGGGGTTGTTAAATTTACTGTTTCTGAAACGGGGAATTATATTTTCAAATTTCATCAATCTTCGACTGAATCCAGTAATAGATTAACTTTCAAGATTTATGATTCTGAACTTAATCTGATTATCGAATGTCATGGAAATGAATCTTTAGATTTAGAAAATGGTACATATTACATCAAGGTTTTTTTGACTGAAGAAGTTGATGCAATGTTTAGCATTACTTACTATATACGAGAATAGAAGATTGATAGAACTAATACAATATTAATTGATAAAAAAATATTAACTTTTTCTTAATCTTTAATATTGTAATTGCTTTAGCAAATACAGTGTTAATGTAATATGAAGAAAGGACACTATTTCATAACTATTGTTATAGTTTTAGGTATATAAATAATATGATATCTCATGATTTATTAACTATTAGGGAATTTGAAAGTAATGATACAAAGAGTGTAATCAAAATTCTTGTACATTCATTCGAAAACAAGTTTCAGCATCTTTTGAATTTTGATACCGAAAGATTAATTGAATTGTTACTAGAGTCAAGATATTTTGATGATGAGTTTCAAGAAGGATATTGGGTTGCGAAATACAACAATGAAATAAAAGGGGTTATAAAACTATCATGGCATAATAAAAAAGAAAAGAAGATAACCGGTAAAGTTTCTTTCAAAGAATTAGTAAAAAAATATGGATTGATGAAAGTTATTGGACTAAATCTTGCACTGCTAATTTTGAGTAGTAAACCCAAAAAGAGGGACTGTTATATTGAACATATTGCTGTAGCAAAAAGCGCAAGAGGTTTGGGTATAGGGCATGAACTTTTAAAAAAAGCAAAGGAGTATGCATTCGAAAACCCTGATTTTGAGCGATTAACATTATTTGTTACACAAGAAAACATCCAAGCAATTAAACTATACAAAAAACTTGGATTTGATGTTGTTTACAAAAAGACCAGTTTTTTAACTAAATTGTTTTTTAACCAAAAAGTTTGGTTTTACATGGCAATTTATAAAAATGAAGAACTAAAAGGAAAACTAATTTATAACCAGTTTTGGTGGTTAGGTTTTATTGGTTTTCTAGGGTTTTTATCATTTGAAGATATTGTTAATGCCTTCAACGGGAGCCAAAGCTATTGGTATTTACTTACTCTTCTTTGGTTTCTTTGGTTTATATATTTTATCCCCAATAGATATTAGGATTGTAATTTTTTGACGATTCAATTGATTTAACAAATGAAGAAGATAACTAGGAGAAATGAATATGTACAATAGTAATAAAGATGAACTGATTAGTGATTTGTTATTGATATATAGTGATGCAGATATGTTTTCATTGACCGGACCTTTTTTGGACAATTCGTCATTTGAAAGATTCAAGTTGAGTCAAAAAGAAGGCGAGGAGATTTTGACGGAGATTTGTAATATAAACAAGGAACATTTAAGATGTCATTATAATAGTTTTAATGATGAAGCCAAAAATTCTTTACCCTCATTTGATGAACTATATAGGAACATCGATAAAGAATGTCAGGAGTTTCAAAAAAGATTTGAGAACGGAGATTTAATTGATCAAAGCCCATATATATGTGATCATTTTGGTTTAGATACAATCTATGATAAACCAACTAATCTATGGCATTTTTATCATGATATCCAAATGTATAATAATACTTTTAAGAAAACGATCGAAGATTTGATTGCTAATGATATAGAAAGACCAATAGACTTTGATTTTAAGAAACCTATTTTAGCGCCTTTGTATAAGAATCTTGTTAAAGCAAAAACAACATTTTCATGGCATTGTACTACTTCTTCAAACTTAAGCATTGTATATTATTTTAAATTTGATGAGTTTGGGAGGTATTGGTTGAATCAGTTTAATACTGTATATGATATTCAACCCCTTGAAGATTTAGCCTTTTATAAAAACAATGAGCTATTGTTTTCATCATGTACTCATGAAAGGTTTGTAAATCATATTGGTAAAGTTTAGAAATCATCATTTTCGCTTTTTGCAAAATTTTGTGAATAGATATTATCATTGTTAAATGTTTTATATGAGAATAATGTTTTAAATTAATTTTAGATATTAAGAAAAAGGAGAAATAATTAATGCCTAACTTTCAAGACTTAAGAATTGTTGATAACTTTTATCAAACATCTAGTTTCTTTCCGATGCCAACTATTTTAATTTCTACTATTGATGACGAGGGAGAGACTTCATTAGGAGCTTACTCTTTGTGTTTTCCTTATTATGTTGCAGGTAAAGATTATTACGCAATGATTCTTGAATGTAGAAATAGTTCCAATACGGCACAAAATCTATTGAAAAGACCAAATTGTGCCTTGAACTTTTTGCCAGATAATAAGAAATTCTTTAAAGAAACAGTTAGACTAGGTTATCCGGGAGATACGTCTAAAGAGAAAATGACTAAGTTGACCTTGAGTTTAGAAGATTCTAAAGTTGGTGACAAATTAACAAGACCAAAGATAATATCCGAATCTTATCAAGTATTTGAGTGTACTTGGATGTCGGATTTAGAAGATGCTTACAAAGATAAAGCTGGTAATCTAGAAGGTTATGAACCGCCATATCGAAGCTTCAATGGGATAACATCTAAGTTTGGAGCACACTTCATCTTGAGAATAGATAAGATTCTAATGGAAGACAAGTACCATAATAGTATAATAAATGGTGTGAAAAGCAATAACTTTCCCAAGATCCCAGTTGATTATGGTTATCGTGATAATACTCATTTTTGGTATTCTTCATCAAAAAAATATAGGCAAGAGCCTGTTCCAGCTCCAAAGATTATCAATATTGATACAGTTAGATATGCGGTTGATAGAACTGATCCATTAGTTAAATTTACTGATGCAGCATGCATGCGATTGGCTAGAGTTCCTAGAATTTTTCTAAAAGCGGCGGTTGATGGTTGTGTAAAATGGGCAAAAGAGAATAACATAACTTTAATTGATGAAGCTGAGATGGATATTATTAACGACAAGAGAAGCAAAGAAAAGAAGTAGATTCTTGGATTATGGATTTTTAGTTGAATAATTTTGAATAGGTTTCATATGGGAGAGACGACATTTAGTTTAGATATTTTTGAAAAATCAATTGAATACGTCTCTAGTTTTTCCAAAAGAGTGTAAATTGTGAGATAAGTTGTTTGAATAGTTAATTGATTAATCAATTTTTGTTAATCAAATAATACACTAAATCACATGTGATTTAATCAGAATGAACTCTTTTGATAGTCGATTATTAGAAAATCTTAAAAATAGTTTGAAATCTACATAAAGAAACTTTGATATATGGAAATGCTTGTTTTTCTTTTTGTTGTTTAAGAACTTAACTATTTGCTGATTCCTTTTTAAGAGGCGATAAGACTTATCGCTATTTTACTTAAAACTTTTCCATAGCTCATCAATAATGATTGATTAATTCCTTCGAACCTAATTAAGACAAACTCATTTACAAAATATAGTTTAAGTGATAAACTATGTTTATGTATCAGGTATGTTATTAAGGAAATCATTTTTTCGTTGATTGTTAAATTGACTAGTGATGAAAGGTAGACTTTATGAAAAAAATAAGAGTAGGAATTGTAGGAATTGGCTTTGTTGGGGTTTTACATCTTGAGGCTTTAAGACGTTTAGGTAATATTGAAGTAGTTGCAATATGTGATAGTTATGATATTGAAAGAAAAGGCAAAGAACTATTTATTGAAAATACTTATGCAGATTTCCATCTAATGATTGACAATGAGAACTTAGATTTTATCCATATTTGTACCCCGAATAATTCTCATTATGAAATAGCTAAATATGCAATGAACAAATCTATTAATATCGTTCTTGAAAAACCAATGACTTATACAATTGATGAGGCAAGAGAGTTGTATTATCTAGCCCAAAGAAAAAAATTGCTATGCTTTGTAAATTATCATAATAGATTTTATTCAGGGCCTGCTTATGTTAATAATACAATAAAAAAAGGTGAAATAGGCGATGTGATTGCAGTTACAGGATACTATGTTCAAGACTGGATGTTGTATGATACTGATTACTCTTGGAGATTAAATGTAGAAGAGTCAGGAAAAACAAGAGTTGTGGCTGATATTGGATCACATTGGATTGACTTAGTTGAATATATGACAGGATTAATTGTTGAAGAAGTTTTTGCCGACTTCAAAACAGTTTATCCATTAAGAAAAAAAGCGATAGGTCATATAGAATCATTTAGTATTGAGAATGCTAAAGAATATGAAAATATTCCAATTGAGACTGAAGATATTGCATCGTTGCTTATTAGATTCAATAATGGAGCTATTGGAAATGCAATATTCTCACAAAGCTTCTCTGGTAAAAAAAATGATATAGAAATATTGATTGCGGGAAAAAATGCATCTGCACAGTGGTCTTTATCAAAAAGTGCTGAGGTTATAATTGGACATAGATTTAAACCCAATGAAATAGTAACTAAAGATTTTTTAATGATGAAGGAATTAATTGATACTTTTGATTATCCTTCAGGTCATACAGAAGGATATGCAGATCAATTCAAACAAGTATTTAAACAAGTCTATAATGGAAATAAGCTAGGTTTAACTGCAACATTTTACGATGGTCTAAGACAAATGGTTATCAATGAGAGGATATATGAGAGTGCTAAAACCCAACAATGGGTGAAAATCAAAGATATATTATAAAAGGAGTTTTGAAAAGTTATGGTTAGATTCGGTATTGTAGGTGCAGGAAAAATTGCTAGAAAATTTGTAGAAGAGATAAAATATGTTAATGGAGCTAAAGCAGTAGCTATCGCTTCAAGAACCATTGAAAAAGCAAATGATTTTAAGAGTGAATATGCTTTAGATTATGCTTTTGGTAGTTATGAAGAAATGGCAAGATTTAGTGAAATTGATGCAGTTTATATTGCAACTCCTCATAATTTTCATATGGAACAATCAATATTATTTATGAATCATAAAAAGCATGTTCTTTGTGAAAAGCCAATCGCTATTAATACAGAACAGTTTGAAACTATGGTGCATGCTGCAAAGGAAAATAGAGTTTTGTTAATGGAGGGTATGTGGACTAAATTTTTGCCTTCAACAGCAAAAATAAGAGAAATTGTTCAATCAGGTTCACTTGGAAAATTCAAACATGCATTTCTAGAGTTCGGTTTTTATGCGATGGAGCTTAAAAAAGATAAAGAGCGTTTATTCAATATTGGTTTAGCGGGGGGCAGTCTGTTAGATTTAGGAGTATATCCAGTAGCTTATACTTTTAACATAACCAATCAATTAGTGAAATCATTAAGTGTAAAAGCTAAAAAATACCTAACAGGTGTTGACAGTGAATGCATAGTTGATATAGTCTATGAAGACGGATCAACTGCCACACTTGTATCTAGTTTTTTGGAGGAAAGAAACAGTCCAGCTGTTGTTGAGTTTGAGAGAGGGAAAGTGATAATTGAAAACTTTTGGAGAAGCGAAAAAGTAATAGTTAATGATGAAGTATTCAATTTCCCCCACATAGGTGAAGGGTTTCCATATGAAATCAATGCTTTTGTTAAAACTCTTGAAGAAGGAAAAATTGAGAATGATCTAATGACATATGATCAAACAAGAAAAAGTATGAAACTCTTGGATTTAATCAGAAAAGAGATCGATTTAGTATATCCATTCGAATGATACTAAAGAATGTTTTAATGAGTTCAGTAAATAATAAAGGAAGGTAGTATCGGTAATGGAAGAAAAAATATCACTTATTGTAAAGTTTCAAGCAAAAGAAGAGAAATTAGATTGTTTGAAGTCTGAACTGTTGAAAATCTTAGAACCTACTAGAAAAGAGTTTGGGTGTTTATTATATGAATTACATCAAGATCTTGATAATCCCACTATTCTTATGTTCTATGAGATATGGGAAAATGAATTGGCTTGGAAAATGCATAATACAAGCAAACATATAACAGATTTCAAAGTAGCAATAGAAGATTGTGTAGAGAGCGTATTAATTAATAGATTAACTGTGATATAGAAAATTTGATATTTCAAAAAAGCCTTAACAATAAAGTTAAGGTTTTTTTTAAAAAATGAGTCTGAGCTTTGAGTTTGATTAAATTAATAATCATGTTTGTGTCGACTATTTTAGAAGAATTTGAAAGTTATAAGATATCATACACTCCTTAACTCAAAAAATTTTTATTGTATTATATGATATAATCAAAGTGAGCATTTCAAATCAAAACATAATTAACATTTTCTGATAAAATACTTAAGGAGGTAACACATGAAAATCGATATCCAAAAAGCAATAGATTGGATTGAAGGAAAATTAGAAGATGAAGTAAGTCTTAAGGAGATTAGTGAGTTTATTAGATATAGTCCTAGTCATACTAGCAGAGAGTTTAAACGTTATATGGGCAGTACTTTAAGAAATTACATTCAACTAAGAAGACTAACTAAAGCAGCTATTGAACTTCGCGATAAGCAAGTGAGAATCATTGATATAGCTATTAAGTATGGTTATAATTCTCAAGAAGCTTTTTCAAGATCTTTTAAAGAAGTTTTTTCCATAACACCCAGAGAGTATATAAAAACCAAAAGAATGATTCCCTATGTGTTTAAAAAAGATGTGTTATATCCAGAGTATATTAGAAAAGAAGGAGAGGTAATTATGGTTAAAGATGAAGAGATTAAAGTTTCAGTAGAAGTCATGCCAGAACATAAGTTTGTCTATTTAGAGAAAGAAGGAGTAGACAACTATATGTCTTTTTGGGAGCAACAAGAAAGAGAAGGTAAAGATTGTGATTTATTGCACGGTCTGCTAGCAAGCATACCAGGAGTTTTTAATGAGGGATATGGAGCCTTCACAAAAGAAGGATATATTTTTGGTAAAGATGCAGCTGTCGACTATTATGTTGAAGAAAAACATGGGTTTAAAGAGTTGATTATTCCGGAACAAAAATATCTAAAATTTGAACATCCAGGTTTTACTGAAAGTGAATTTGGACAAGCATTAAATCAAGTTAGAAGAATTGCTTTAAAAGACTTTAATATGGAGATTAAGAATTTTCAAGTAGATGATTCTTTTGTCAGAGCTTATGAACATAGTGGGATGGAATTGCTATATTACTTTATAAGAATACCACTGAAAAGATATTAGTAATAAAGGTTTTAGCAAGACCCTTTTGCTTGAAGATTAGATGTCTTCAAAGGCTTAAGGGTTTTTTTTATTTTCTTTTTCTTGACATAAAGTTAATCTTTATGTATTATATAGGT
>Ga0334890_1003925_pt1 | contig 14260 bp, 12 predicted proteins | sample GraSluR1_MG_3_FD_207220 | JGI IMG/M metagenome (GOLD analysis project Ga0334890, IMG submission 207220) | Sludge microbial communities from methane-producing bioreactor in Wageningen University, Netherlands - Granular Sludge_31_08-R1 | ecosystem: Engineered > Bioreactor > Anaerobic >... | reverse complement strand
CGGCCATGCGCCAGGATCACGGCGGCATCGGCATCTGCGAGTTTCGGCCCCAGGGCATAGACGGGCTGCCCCTGGTGTACTTCCTGTGCGATTTGCATGCGATGTTCTCCTCTGGTTCTCTCCTGATATGCGCCTTGCCTCTCGGCTAGCGCGTAACGGGCGCGGCTTCCGCTAATTCATGCGCGAGGGCCGCCTGGGCCAGCCCCAGTTTACGGCACAGGGCGGCGAACTGCTCCTGCTCTTCAGTACTGAGCGACGAGAATGCGGCGACGACCCGCTTCACATGCTGCGGCCAGATCTGCGCCAGCAGCGCTCTGCCCTCGGCGGTGAGCTGGACTTCTACGCAGCGGCGATCGTCGCTGCGCCGCTTGCGAGTCACAAGCCCGCCCTTGACTAGGTTATCCACGACCAGCGTCATGTTGCCGCTGCTCTTGAGTATCTTTTCGCCCAGTTCGCCCGCCGTCATGGGGCCGAGGTGATAGAGCGCTTCGAGCACGCCGAACTGGCTGACGGTTATGCCGTAGTCGCGCAGATGGTCGTTGATGGTTGCGCCGGTCGCTTCGGCCGCGCGCGCCAACTTGATGTACCCGTCCAGCGCGCGCCTCTCTGTTTCTGTCCCGCGGTAATGTGTGCCCATAGCTAATGCTTCCACATTAATTATCTTGATGTCGAGATAATAACGCATAAAACCCAAACCGGCCTGTAAGGATTCACACCATTTCAGGCGATGTATATTCTACACATTGAAGCGGAAGTGGATCACGTCGCCGTCCTGCACGACGTACTCTTTGCCCTCGGTGCGCAGCGCGCCGGCATGACGCGCCGCGGCCTCGCTGCCGTGCCGCACGAACTCGTCGACGTGGATCACTTCGGCGCGGATGAAGCCGCGCTCGAAGTCGGTATGGATTACGCCCGCAGCCTGGGGCGCGGTCCACCCGGCGCGGATCGTCCACGCCCGCAGCATGCGCGAGTCGGTCGTGAAATAGCTGATCAGCCCCAGCGTATGGTAGCCGAGGCGGATGACCTGCTCCAGCCCGCTTTCCTCCACGCCGGCCAGGGCCAGGTATTCGTGGCGTTCGGCGTCGCTCATGCCCGCCATTTCGTCCTCGAGTTTGGCGCACAGCTTCACCACGTCCGCCCCCTGTTCGGCGGCGACGGCGCGCACCGTGTGCGTGTAGTCATTGTCCTCCGCCAACCCTGCCTCGTCCACGTTCGCCACATAGATAACCGGTTTGGCCGAGAGGAAGTTCATCTCTTGGTTGAGGGCTTGGAAGCCGGCGCCGTCTTGCTCAGGATAGGCGGATACCGGCTCCCCGCGCTCCAGCATTTCCATCAGCGCGCGAGCTGTTTCCGCCTGGGGCGCGAGCTTGCGGTCGCCTTTGGCCTGGCGTTCGAGCCGTTCCATGCGGTTGTCGAGTTGTTGCAGGTCCGCCAACATCAGTTCGAGATTGACGATCTCGATGTCGGCGCGCGGGTCGGGCAGGGCGCGGATGTGGACGACGTTGGGGTCGTCGAAGCAGCGCACCACGTGCAGAATGGCGGACGCTTCGCGGATCTGGGCGAGGAACTTGTTGCCTAGACCTTCGCCGCGGCTGGCGCCCGCCACCAGTCCGGCAATGTCGACGAATTCCAGCGTGGCATGGGTGACGCTATCGTGGGGGATCATCTCCGCCAGTCGCTCCAGCCGCGCGTCGGGCACAGGCACGACGGCGCGGTTGGGCTGGATCGTGCAGAAGGGGTAGTTAGCGACTTCTGCGTTTTGCGCCTGGGTGAGCGCATTGAAGACCGTGCTCTTGCCCACGTTGGGCAAGCCGACAATGCCGATGCTGAGGGCCATCTTCGTTCGCCTCCCGGTGCGTGATTAAGCCTCCGTGACAGATATCAGGACTGGGCGCACGCTGCGGCGCAGCGTCTAGGTAAGCATCTGTATGAAACTGTCATTCCGAGCGTTAGCGAGGAATCTCGGCCAAGTCGTCGCCGGGATGTTTCGCTATGAGATGCTTCGCTCGGGAATCCTCTGGGTGCAGCATGACAGAATGACTCAACGGTTGTAGCGCCATCTGCTTAGGGGCCGAACTCCGCCAGATAGGCGCTGAGCGCGTGCATCAGGCCGGTTGGCCGGCCGTCGCGCGTAAAGAGATCACCCGTGGGATAGAGATCGTAGCCTGCGCTGAACCAGACCCAACGCTGCACTAGCCGGTTGTCGTCCGCGGCGTAGCCCAGCGCCGAGTCGCGCAGGCTGTTGAAGAGGTCGTAGCTGCCAAAGAGAAAGGCGCGCACGCGGGGCTCGTCGAAGCCGTAGTCGGCGGGCATGAGGATGCCGTACTCGCTGATCCAGAGGGGCTTGTGGCGTTGGCCGTGCGCCGCCATCCAGGCGCGCATGCGGCGCACCTGCTCCTCCACCAGGGCGAGGTCGTCATGCTCCTCGATGGTCCACAACTCGCCCGCGGCGACGTGCTCGAAGCCGGGCGGCACGTCCACGCCCCAGTCGCCGGCCTTCTCTTGCAGCACAAAGGCGTGCATGTTCCACACGTCCACCGGCATCTCGACACCGTAGGTCTCGCTATAGAATTCCCACACGCGCTCCAAATAGGCCAGGCGCAGCGGGGTGATCTGGCTGAGGCCGGCGAAACCCACCTGCGCCGTAGGGTCGGCCTGCATGATCGTCGTGTAGGCCGTATGATAGGCGGCGGCGTAGGCTTCGGGCGTAGCGCCGTCCTGCCAGCGCACATCCGGCTCATTGCCGATCAGCCAGGTATGGCCGGGGCGGGCGCGCGCTGCGGCTGCGATCCACTCCGCCGGGGGTTCCAGCCTGCCCTGGGGCGTGCGCACCATCGGCGCGAACTCCATCCCGGCTGTCTCGTCGGGCGGGATGTGGAAGGCGGGCTGCGCGCCGAGCGTGCCCGTGATCCAGACCGTCTCGGTGAAGCCAACTGACCAGTTCAGATACCAGCCGGGCCGCGGTTCGGTCCAGTCGTAGATCAGGGGGCTTTGCCCGTCGGGCACGCCGACGCCGGCGCGCCAGCGCAATGTTCCCGGCTGTGCGAATGGCGGGGGCGCGGCGGGGGGCTGGGGACCGCCCGCCTCCAGGGGCGCGGCGGGCGTTGCGCCGGCGACGGCTGTGTGCGGCGGAGCGAGCGCGGTCGGCACCAATGGCTCCTGGAAGGGTCGTTCCGCCGCCGGCTGTACCGCCCGCGAACAGCCGGCGAGCAGCCCGACCGCAAGCAACAGGGCTAGGCAGCAGGCGAACAGGCCCGCGCTGCGCCGGCGAACGCGTTTGCTTTGGCAAGGCAAAAGTTCCATGACGTCGTTGTAGCAGATGTTATACTGGATTGGCAAAACGAAGCGGCCCGGACAAATGTCGGCCCTAGGGTCGCCTCGCAGCGACAATCTGGTACACTTATAGGCGCCGGATTGCGCCGGCGCAATCCGGTGCAGCAAGGCCGAGCGCGCCTCAGCCGGAAGGCGCGCCTGCGGACAAGAGATAAGATAGGCGCAACACGTGCGCAGAAAAGCCCTCCCTCCTCCGCATTCCACAGACGCTTCGGTCGGGCGCCGGCGTTTCGCGTTATCGCCCGCATGGCTGGAGCGGTGGGGATTCCAGGAAGATGCCATCATGATCGGCGCGGCCCTGATTGCGGGCGCGGCCACCGGGCTGAGCGCGGTCGTTTTCAGTTGGCTGACAAACGTGGTCGGCGCGTCGGTGAGCGCCGTCGCCGACGTGGTCGGCCTGCGGGCCGGCGTACTGGGCTGCATGCTGCTTTCCGGCTTTGTCGTGGGCCTCATCGTCCGCTATTGGGCGCCGGAGGTGCGGGGCAGCGGCGTGCCCGATGTGATGGAGGCCGTAGCCATCCGCGGCGGGCGCATTCGTCCGCGGGTGGCGTATACCAAGATCGTGGCGACCTCCCTCACCGTGGGCAGCGGCGGCTCGGCGGGGCGCGAAGGCCCCATCGTTCAGATCGGATCGGCTATCGGTTCGAGCGTAGGCCAGTGGCTGCACTTTTCGGATGAACGCGTGCGCACCTTGGCGGCTTGCGGCGCCGCGGGCGGCGTGGCCGCGGCCTTCAACGCGCCGATTGCCGGCGCGCTGTTCGCCACCGAGATCATCCTCGGCAGCCTAACCGTACGCTACTTCGGGGCGGTCGTCATCAGTGCGGTCACGGCGAGCATTGTCAGCGAGGTCTTCCTCGGCGACATGCCCGTGTTTCATGTGCCGCTGCCGGCCTACCCGCTGCATCACGCCGGCGAGACGCTCATCTACGCCGCGCTTGGCCTGCTCGCCGCCGGCGTTGCCGTTCTCTTTACCCGGGCCCGCTTTGCCATCGAGGACGTCATGGAGAAATGGCGCGCGCCGCTCCCCATCCGCACGACCGCGGGCATGGCGATCGCGGCGCTGTTGGGGCTGATGCACCCCGACCTCGGCATTCTCGGCTCGGGGCTGCCGTCTTTGGGGCGGGCGATTGCCGGCAACATCGACCATTCCGTGTCTCTCATGGCAACGCTGCTCGTATTGAAGATCATCGCCACGTCGTTTACGGTCGGCTCGGGCAATGCGGGAGGCATCTTCGCGCCCAGCCTCTACATCGGCGCGATGTTGGGCGGCATCGTCGGCGCGGTCGCCAACCAGGCTTGGCCCGGCATCGCGCCCAATCCCGGCGCCTATGCCATCGTGGGCATGGCCGCGGTCTTCTCCGGCGTTGCCCGAGCGCCGATCACCTCCATCCTGATCGTGTTCGAGATGACCGGCGACTATCACTTGATCCTTCCGCTGATGCTGGCGACGGTGCTTTCGACACTGGCGGCAGAGCGGTTGCTGGTGGTTTCGATGTATACCTGGCGGCTACGGCAGCGCGGGATCAACCTCGAACGCGGGCGCGATATCGATGTGTTGGAGAGCGTCTCGGTCGGCGAAGTGCTGTCGCCCGATTTCGACAGCGTTGCCGCGGATACGACCCTGGGCGAGCTTTCCGACCGTTTTGCCCAGACGCACCGGCACGGCTTTCCCATCTTGGACAGGCAGGGCAAGCTGTGCGGCATCGTCACTATTTCAGACCTGGACCGCGCCATCGCCGCTCACCTGCCCGAAAATACGACGGCGTTGGAGATCGGAATGCGCCGCGCGGACCTGCTCGTCGCCGCCCCGAATGAGAACGTCGGCGTCGCCCTGGCGCGCATGGGCATGCGCGGGCTGGGCCGCTTGCCTGTGGTAGCCGAGGACGACCCCGACCGTCTCTTGGGGCTGATCCGGCGGGCGGACATTATCCGCGCCTATGATATCGCGCTCTCGCGCCGCGCCGACGTGCAGAACCGGACGAAGCGCATGGCGCTGCGCAATATCGACGGCACGGTCTTTTCCGAGATCACGTTACGGCCCGGAGACCCAGCCGTGGGCAAGCGACTGGCGCAACTCTCGCCCGCCTTTCCCAAAGAATGCATCCTCGTCTCTGTGCGCCGCCAGGGTCGCATGCTCATCCCGCACGGGGACACGGTGTTTCAGGCCGGCGACCAGGTGACCCTGTTCGTCAGTGCTGCCGACCTCGAAGCCATTCAGAATTGCCTTCACGGCAGCGACCAATAGACTTAACGGAGCCATACGTCATGCCAAGACCGCAATATTCGACGACAATGGGCGACGCCCTGCGTCTCGTGCAGAAACGCCATAACGATGTGGGCTTCTTCTCCGGCAAGCGCGACCGGGCGGACGATCTGGAGAGCGCCATCCGCATTTTCTTGGAATTCCTGCACGGCTATGAATCGCTGGAGGTCGACCGCCCGTGCGTGACGATCTTCGGTTCGGCGCGATTTGCCCCCGACCATCCTTACTGCCGGATGGCCGAAGAACTGGGCGGGCGCCTGGCGCGGGCAGGCTACGCGGTCATGACCGGCGGCGGGCCGGGCATCATGGAGGCCGCCAATCGCGGGGCCTACGAAGCGGGCGGCCTCAGCATCGGCTGCAGCATCAACCTGGACTTCGAGCAAGGGCCAAACCCCTATCTCAGCCGCTATGTCGAGTTCGATCATTTCTTCGTGCGCAAAGCCATGATGGTCAAGTACTCCTGCGCCTTTGTGGTGATGCCGGGCGGCTACGGCACGCTCGACGAGGTGTTCGAGACCCTGACCCTGATTCAAACGGGAAAAATTCAGAACTTCCCGGTGATCGCAGTGTGCAGCGCATTTTGGCGCCAACTGCAAGACTTCCTGCAGCGCTCGCTCATCCCGGAAGGCGCCATCAGCCCGCAGGAGATGGGGCTCTTTACTGTGACCGACGAGTTGGAGGAAGTGATGTCGATCATCCGCCGCCACTGTCCCGCCCCGCTCCAGCCCCCGACGCGGGGCGACTAGGCGCGGCCGCCGCTCCCTAGCGCCTCGGCAAGGATCTACAACAGGTCCCGTCCGACGCCTTTCTCGATTTGCGAGTATCTTCGGGCTTGCGTCTGCGTCACTAATTAGCAGATGGCCTCTTTCGTGCAGCCCGGATTGCCTCTTTTGGCAATACAATTGCCGCTTCCGCCAAACAAGGCTATGGCAAATGTCGGCCGAAAGTTCGGTCGTCCGAACGTTGCGCATGGGTTGCAGCCAATACATACTGCCTATAGCGGCTACTAGACAGAGCCGGCCATGATCCGATCATCATACCGACGCCGTACGCCACACCGCGCCACAGCAGGCCCGTTGGGGGGACTGCACCCATCTATGAACGACGAGATCAAGATTGCGCTGCTGACGAACGTTCTCCGCACCTTTGGGTTGCCGGATCAAGCGATTGGCGAATTGGTTTCGTATGTCGAAGACCTCTATGCCGAGGCCGAGCCTGCCACAGATAGCCCGGAGCCGTTCCGGCTGCGCGAGCATTTTCTCTCGGCAGCCGAGCATCGTCTCTACCTGGTGTTGCGCGAGGCAACGCAAGGGTGGGCGCAGATCTACCCGAAGGTCGGGCTGGGCAGCCTTTTTTACGCCGCGTGCGGAGGCTATAGCCAGTATTTGGCCGATACCCACCGCATCAACTACAACCATGTCGACTTTCTGCTCTGCCGGCCTGATTCACTTCGGCCCGCGCTGGGCATTATGTTGGATGCGCAGCGCGAACGCAGCGCCGGCAGGCGGCAGGCGGACGGGTTCGTCGCCGCGGTCTTCGCCGCGGCCGGGCTGCCCCTGATCCACATCCCGGTGCAGCACGCCTATAACGCCCAAGAGCTTGCCGAGCAATTGAGTCGGGAGGCCAAATTGTCTCGGCTCGACGCCGGCGCGCAGTCTGCTGCGGCGCCGCCTTGTTGCCCTCGCTGCGGCAGCGAGATGGAGTTGGGCGTAGAGAGGGGCGGCATCCTAGTGTGGATGTGCACGAACTTCCCGTGTTGCCGCGCTGTCCAGCCCTACGAACCCGCGGCGCGGCGGGCGCGCGCCTAATCCGCTATCCGCCGGCCGATGAGCTAAACGCTCGCATGCGCTTGCAGCGGGCGGATGCCCAGCTCAATCGCCAGTTGATCCAGTTCCGCCACTCCTGTATCGGGCAATACCACGCCGGAGCGGGCGCTTTCTTCAGCCTGCTCAAATTCGATCTCACCAGGCAAGTAGATGCGGTCCGCGCCGGGCATTCTGGGCTGACAGCGCACTTCGCGGACGAACTGATCCATGCGCGACTCGAAGTCCCCGGCGGGCAAGAAACTGCTGGGGTCCAGTGTCACAAAGAAGTGTCCCAGATTTTGCGTAAGTTTGCCCTCGTCGTAAAGGTTGATAATATGCAAGCCAAAGGCCGCACCGGTTAGTACGCCGCTCAACACGTCAACCAGCAGCGCTAGACCTGAGCCCTTGTAGCCGCCGAAGGGCAGTACTGCGCCGGCCAGGGCCGCGGCGGCGTCCGTGGTGGGTTGTCCGTCTACGTCAATGGCCCAGCCGGGCGGGATCGGCTCGCCCTTCTTCTGTGCCATCACGATCTTGCCGCGCGCCACCACGCTCGTCGACATGTCCAGGATAACGGGGCGCTCTTGCCCACAGGGGATGCCTACTGCGATTGGGTTGGTGCCAAAATACGGGGTGCGCCCGCCCCACGGCGGCATGTTGGAAGGCGCATTGGTCAAGGCCACACCGATCATGTTGTCGGCCACGGCCTGCTCCACAAACATAGCTCCATAGCCGAAGTGTGAGCTGTTGCGCACTCCCACAACGCCCGCGCCCATCTCCCGCGCCAGGTTGATAGCTGTGCGCATGGCAAACGCGCCGGTCACCTGCCCCATGCCTGCATCGCCATCGACCACTGTCACGGCCCCGCGCTGCCGTTCGATGCAAATTCGAGGACGGGCGCGCGTTGTCCCTGCGCGCAGCCGCCGCGTATAGACGGGCAGCAATCGCACGACGCCATGGCTGCTCAACCCGCGTGCGTCCGCCTGCGTCAGCGAATCCGCAACCAGTCGGGCGTCTTCAGGCGACACGTCAGCGGCTTGCAAGGCGTCACAGCAGAACGAATGAAGTGCGGAAACGGAAATGCGCAGGTCGCTCATCCCTATGCTTTCTGAGAGGTTGGTAAGTAGATACCCCAGGCCGGGCTATGCTTCGACAGGCCCTTACGGTCAGGGCACGATCACTGCCTTGAGCACCTCCTGGCGCTCCGCCGCGATCAGCGCATCATTGATCTCATCCAAGCCGAAGCGGTGGGTGACCAGCTTTTCTACCGCAATCCTGCCCAGCAAGGTTAGCCCGCGTAAAAAGTGCTTGTTGCTGGCGGACCACACGCCCTTGATCGAGATTTGCTTCTTGTTGATCACATGCGGGTTGAGCGGCACGGTTCCGGCATCACCATAATGTCCGGCGATTAGATAGCTGCCGTTGATGCGCACCATCTCCAACCCTTCGGGCACGGCCGCCGGCACGCCGGCGCATTCAAAAACCGCGTCGGCCCCGCGACCATCAGTCATGTCCATGACTGCGGCGATGCGCTCGGCTGCAGTCATCTCGGCGATGTCGAGGGTCGCATATGCGCCGAATTCGCGCGCCAACGCCAGGCGACCTGCCGGCCCGCCGATCAGAATGACCTTGCCTGCCCCGGCGTCTTTGGCCAAGATCATCCCCATCATTCCCACGGGGCCGGCCCCTTGCACCACCACCGTGTCGCCATACTCCAGCCCGCCCAGACAGTCCAATGCATGTACCATGATACGCAGCGCATCGCCCAACACCACTCCTTCGAGCGAAACCTCCGGCGGGATAACCACGAAGTCGCTGCCGGGCAGCACCCAGGAAACTTCGGCAAAGCCGCCCACAAAATACGGGTGCTGATCCGCAGGCACGACCCATCCGCCATAGCCGACGCGGTTTGTGCACTTGGACTGGTCGTTCAGGATCGTGCAATTGTAGCAGCGCATGCATGACTTGGGCAACCATGTCACGGTATCGCCGATCTGTAGCGTTTTGCCGGTGATGTCCTTGATAGGCGCGTCGCCGCCGATAGCCTCGACGCGGCCTGCGTTCTCGTGACCTAGCACTGCAGGCAGCCGCACCGGCACCTTGCCATGCAAAATGTGAACATCTGTCCCACAGACGCCGGCCATCAGGTTCTTGACGAGTACGGCGCCCTCGACTAGCGGCGGAATCTCACGCGTCTGGATCTGGAACGGTCGCTCCTTCGGCGCGCGGATCTCGGGCAATACGGCGATTCTTGCTGTGGTCATAGCGGCTGTCCGTTCAATGATCGGGATCAATACTCAGAATCAGCTCTTGCGATCCTTTAATACTTCCTCCGCAGCCCATACTTCGAGCGCGTGGAGTTTCTGCACCCGGCGTCGAAAATCCGGGTCGGTGCTGAATTCCGCCTTCAGGAAGGCGTCGATGATCTCCTCTGCCACCTTGATGCCCACGATCCAAGCTCCGAGCGCCAGTAAGTTGACATCATCGTGTTCGACGCTCTGATGTGCGGAGTAGACGTCATGGCATACTGCGGCGCGGATGCCCGGATTTTTGTTGGCGGCAATAGCGGCGCCCACTCCTGTGCCGCAGACCAGGATGCCTCGCTCCGCCTCGCCGCTGCGCACGGCGGCGCACACCTTGGCGGCGATATCCGGAAAATCCACCGGATCGAGGCTGTACGTTCCGTAGTCCGTCACCTCATGCCCTTTGGCCTTGAGCAACTCGATGACAGGACCCTTCATGGGAAAGCCGGCGTGGTCGCCGCCGATGGCAAGCTTCATGTCATTCCGTCCCCTTCTAGTCTATGCGCTCTTTACGCGCTTGCAATTTGTGAGCGTGTATCAACGGCGCTGCACCTACATAGTGTTCTCTGCGTTCTTTGCGGTCCGCTTTGTGGGGCCTGTGCGGTGACTGTTTGCGCTATGCAGCATTAACGCCCGGCGATGCCGGTCATGACTACGCCGCGGATGAAGTAGCGCTGCCCCACGAAGAACAGAATGGTGATGGGGATCACCAGGTACATGCTGGCGGCCATGCTGATGTGCCACGAGGCGTCGGTCGGGTTGATGAAGGCGCGCAACCCCAGCGCCAGCGTCTTGTTCTTCTCGCTGAACAGGAAGATCAGCGGATTCATAAAATCGTTCCAGTGAAAGACGAAGGAGAAGATGCCGATGGCGATGAGCACAGGCCTAGAGAGCGGCACCAGAATGCGCCACCAGATCGCCCAGTTAGAAGCGCCGTCGATGCGGGCCGCTTCGTCAAAGTCCTTGGGAATGGTCAAATAGAACTGCCGCACCAAGAAGATGTTGAAGGCGCCGCCGCCAAAGAACGTCGGAACGATCATGGGCCAAGGCGTGTCCAGCCATCCCCACCATTTGAACATGATGAAGCGCGGGATCAGCGTCACCACCTGGGGCAGCATCATCGTGCTGAGCAGCAAGATGAAGAGGATCCGTCTGCCCGGAAAGCGTAAGCGCGCGAAGCCAAAGGCGACCATCGAGCTGCTAATCACGGTGCCGACAATGGATAGAAGCGTGATAAAAGTGGTATTCCACAACCAACGCAACAGCGGCGCCCGTTGCAACGCCTCGATGTAGTTGAACCAGACGATAGGCTCAGGGATCCATATTGGGGGATAGGCGAAAACCTGTCCCTGGGTTTTCAGTGAACTCGAAACGATCCAGACAAGGGGCACCATGAAGACGACGCTGAGCGCTGCCATGACGATATATTGGATCAGCCGCCGGATATAGAAGCGGGCAGACTTGCGCCGCCGCTGCTGACGCGCCTGGCTGCTTGCCAGCGATTGCGCTTGACTAGTTGCGTTGCTAGCCATCAGCCTTCACCTCCCTCATAGTACACCCAGGTGTCGGACAGCCGCAGTTGGACCAGCGTGAATACCAGAATAATGGCGAAGAGCAGCCAGGCCAAAGCCGAGGCGAAGCCCATCTTGAACTGCTCGAAGCCCAAACGGTATAGGTACAACACGGTGAAGAGTGTGGAATGCTGCGGCCCGCCATTGGTCATCAAGAACGCATTGGTGAAGATCTGGAACGATCCGATGATGCCGAGCACTAGATTAAAGAGAATGACAGGCGAGAGCATGGGCAGCGTGACAGCCCGGAAACGCTGCCAGCCGTTCGCCCCGTCGATCTCAGCCGCGTCGTAGAGTGACTGGGGAATGCCCTGCAGGCCGGCCAGGAAGATCACCATGGTATTGCCAATGCCCCACAAGCTCATCAGCACAAAGGTAGGCTTCGACGACGTGGGGCTCCACAGCCACTGGGACTCAGGGAGACCTAACATGCGCAGCAGAGCGTTTGCTAGGCCCACGTCGGGGTTGAGAATCCAGAACCAGAGCACGGCATTGGCCACGGCGGGCATGACTGCGGGCAAGTAGAAGAAGGTGCGAAAGGCAGACTGCCCACGCAGCGGCAGGTTAAGCATCATGGCTGTACCGAGGGCCACCATCAGGGTAAGCGGCACGCTCAGAAACGTGTAATACGCAGTGTTCCAGAGCGATTTCCAAACCAAATCCGTTTGGCCTAGTTGGACGAAGTTCGCCGCGCCCACCCATGTAGGCGGGCTGAACAGGTCCCATTCCATAAAGGAGAGCACGATTGATGCGATCATCGGGCCTGCCACCCACAGGACGAACCCGATCAGCCAGGGCATAATGAACAAGTAGCCGTCGATCGCTTCCCTGCGCTCAAGCTTCGACAATCCACGCACAGCCATATGTAGCGCTCCCTTCGCGCGGTAGACAGTTCCACTGCCGTACAGGCAGCGCGCAGCCTACCCTCTGCGCGCTGCCTGTACGCCAAGCTTACGTCCAGTTCAACTCAGACAGCAGGGCGTCGACTTGCTCTTTCGTGTTGGCCGCGGCCGTCGCAATATCGCCGCCGCCACAGGTGAAGATCGGGTCAAACTCCTCTGCATAGATCTCCCTGATGCGAGACTGTTGCGGCGGGAACTTGAACGAGATCACCTCGACAGACGTTTCGCCCTTGAACGGGTCCGTGTGTACCATGGCGAAGTGATCGGGAATGCCGTCGTCCGGCTCAATCGTGCCTACGGCTTCCCTCAGCGATACGCCCCAGCGCTTCTGCTGGCCGATATATTCCTGCACGGGTTTGCTGGTCAGATACTTAACCAGTTCCCAACCTTCTTCCTTGAACTTAGCATCGGCGGGCACGGCCCAACCGCTGCAGCCCACTACTGAATACTGGCCGCCAGGACCGCTGGGGATAAACGTGACGTCGTACTGGAACCTCACGTTCTCCTGTTTGGAGAAGAACGTGTTCTGGTGGAAGTCGACCGTCATAGCGGTCAGGCCGGAGCGGAACGGGCTGCCCTGGCCCAGCGCCTGCGCCGGCGTGGGAATGCAGTTCTCGGTGCAGCGCATATCTGCGAACATCTTGAAGTGGTCCAGCACCGGCTGATCCGTGATCAGCGTCTGCGTGTAGGCCTCGTCGTACCAATCCCCGCCGAATGCCTTCACAAACCCACGCGCACTTTCGGTGAAGGTAGGCGTCACTTCATTCCACCAGGTGAAGCCCCACTGCTCAATGTTTCCAGCGTCAAAGTTCGGGTCGGTGGCAGGCCGTCCTTCAGCGTCCAAGGTCAATGCCAGAGCATTGTTATGGAAGTCCTCCAACGTCCAGTTGTCGGCAGGGTAGGATAGACCGGCTGCGTCGAACATGTCTTTGTTGTAGTAGACGCCCCAAGCCGCGCTATCCTTGGGAATGCCGTACGTCTTGCCAACGTGGCTGAAGGCGTCAAACAGCGCGGGGATGTAGTCCTCCGACTTAACGTTGTCGCGCTCCATCCATGGCACCAAATCAGACAAGGCGCCGCGGTAGGCATAGTCCTGCACAATACTCATGTGCTGGTGGATCATGTCGGGAATGACGCCGCCGGCTAGCAATGTGGGCAGCTTCGTCATATAGTCATTCCACGCCTCGAAGGACACATTGACCTTGATGGACGGGTTTTCGTCCATGAACTTCAGCACGAAGTTCTCATACATGGTTCGTTCCAGACCCAGTGCGCCCGGAGTGATGAACTCAATGGTGGTCACTTCCTGGGCTGGAGCGGCGCCCGGGGCTCCTGCCGGCACGGGGGCGGTGCAGGCCGCAAGCACAGGCAGCGCACTGAGTGCGGCGAGTCCCCTCAAGACGCTACGGCGTGAGATCTTTGTCTCGTTGTTCATCCATTTCCTCCTCATTGAAAGAACCGGTTTTGCTACAACACGCCAGTCGCTTCAAACGCCACAACTGCATTGCCGCTTGCTATTCTCGAAATCTCCAGGCCTCCTTTCCCGCCGGTGGGAGGGCGGCAAATCCGCACTCCCACACTAGACCTTGCCGGTTGCCGACTATGACTATAGGGAAACGGAATACGCCTCTACCGTCTCCCTATCCACGATGTCGTCTCTCTCCGCTCTCACTTCAGAGTTGAGGCCTCGCTAAAGTTGAGGCTTCACCATACGCTTGCAAGGGCCGGCGGAATGGCTCGGATCAGATGCGCCTATAACAGGTCCTTGAAGTACTCTGCGGCAGCCTCCCAGTCGACAGTCTCATCCGGCTCTTTGCCGAGCTTGTCATAGAGTCTCCGGCGAGCCTTTTTGTCGTCAATCGCAATGCGCGCCGCGAACACGAGAACGTCTTCGGCGACTTCAATGGGTACGACGACAACCCCATCCCAATCGCAGCCCACAATGTCACCCGGTCGAACGAATACTCCGCCGCAGGACACAGGCACCTCAACGGCCTCAAGTTCCGTCCGTCCGGGGATAATCGGACGGCCGATGCCGGCGCAGGCGACCGGAGTGCGCTGCAGTATTACTTCGTCGGTATCACGG
>Ga0334890_1003918_pt1 | contig 14274 bp, 13 predicted proteins | sample GraSluR1_MG_3_FD_207220 | JGI IMG/M metagenome (GOLD analysis project Ga0334890, IMG submission 207220) | Sludge microbial communities from methane-producing bioreactor in Wageningen University, Netherlands - Granular Sludge_31_08-R1 | ecosystem: Engineered > Bioreactor > Anaerobic >... | reverse complement strand
AACAAGAGTCCCTTTCCTCTGTCTGCACCAGGATTGTCCATGGTCGATCCCCCAGGAGAACTTGTGAGGGCATTGGGGCCATGCCCTCACAAGTCTGCGTACAAGGTGGCAGTTACTCGGTCTTGAGACTCTCAGCCGCAGCCTGCAGCCGTTCGGCCACCACAGCAGGGTCCTCGTCGCGGATGATCATCGCCTGCAACTCGTCGAAGACGATCTTGGCGAACTCGTTGAAGTAGACTTCGAGGCCCTTCGGCGCGCGATCAATGCCATGGGCGCTGGCAATGTTCTGCATTTCCAGCAGCATGTCAATGTGCGGCAGCACCTCGTAGTATTCCTCGGTGATCGTGTTGGGACGCGGCGCTGGCTGGCCAATGGTCAACCCGTACTGCACCTGCCAGTCGTAAGAGGTGATCAGCTCGATGAACTCCCACACCAACTGCTTGCGCTCTTCGGAGATGTCAACCGGGATGGCGATGACGTTGCTACCGCCGCCGACCGGGATAGGGAAGGGCACCGGCGCGAACTTGAGCTGCTCAAGGATTTCGGGAGCGGCCTGCTTCACACTGCCCCAGATCCAGGGGCCGTCGAGGCGCATGGCGATCTTGCCCTCGATCACCATCTGGCGAATCTCGCCGGAGGACAGGTCGAGCGGGGTGAGGCGTTCCTGGTTGACCTCTTTCCACATCTCAAGCGCCTGAATCACTTCGGGCGTATTGATGGTCACTTCGCCTTCCGCGTTCGTCCAGTTGCCGCCCAGCCCGAACACGTAGTTGTCCACTTCGACCATGTACTGGCTGCCAGACGTGGTGTGATGGCTGGTGCCGAACTGGTCGGTGATCCCGTCGCCGTCGGTGTCTTTCGTCAGCAGGCGGGCCGCTTCCATGTACGCTTCTGGCGTGGTGGGAACTTCCAGGCCGGCCTCATCGAACATGGCCTGGTTGTAGACCATCACGAAGCCAAAGTACTGGAGGAGGATGCAGGGAATGGTCCCTTTCCAGTGGCAGATTTCCTGGCCGGACCAGCCCTCCAGATCAAGCCCGGATTCCTCGATGTAGGGCGTCAGGTCTTCCAGCCAGCCTTCTTCGGCGAACCGCTGGAACTCAAACGACGCAAGGTGAACGATGTCCGGCGGGGTGCCCGCAGCAAACAGGGTCAGGAACGTGTCGGCATAGACATCACGGCCCACTTTGGTGAACTCGATCTTCACCCCCGGATGGGTGGCCTCGAATTCTGCAATCGCCGCGCGCCACCATTCACCCACCGCCTCATCCACCTGCCACGACAGGAACGTGAGCGTGATCTCGTCCTGGGCAGATGTCCTGAGCGCGCCGGGGGCCGCGACCAGCATGGCGACTAAAACAATCAAGGAGATCGTGCGTAGAGCTTTCATCATAGTTCCTTTCGCTCGTTTCGAACTACAGCCTGAAGGGAGTTCTGTCAGCGGAATCCTGCCTTTTGAGCCGATCTGTGTGTGCGATGAATGTTTGCCGGATGGTATGTAGACCTGGGTGGCACCTCCTGTTATGGGGCCGGCAGCGGGCGGTGCTGCGCAGGCGCGGACTCATGTGGAACGAGCTAAGTGGACTCGCGGATCACAAGCTCGGTGGGCACCAGCATGGACCAGTTCTCCCCGTCCGCTTCGTCAATCATCATGCACAGGCGGCGCGCCGCGATCATGCCCATCAGCGGCATGTCGAAGCGGATGGTCGTCAGGGGAGGATTGGTGAAACGAGCGATCTGGTAATCGAGAAAACCGACGACCGCAATATCGTCTGGGATTTTGCAGCCCCGCTCTTTGAGCGCGTGCAACCCGCCCGTCGCCATCACGTCGTGCCCATAGATGATGGCGTCAAGCTCGGCGCGGTCGAGCAGTTCCAGTGTCTGCCGGTACCCGGCCTCCAGGTCGTAATCGCGCGAGCCGATCACCTGCTCTGGGCAGAAGGGTAAGCCGTATTCGTGCAGCGCAAGCCGCAAGCCTTTCAGCTTTTCGCCGCTGGTCTTGGTCATGGAGGAACTGTTGACCAGCCCGATTTTCCGCCGGCCCCGCGCGACCAGGTGGGCAACGGCTTGCTCCATACCGTCAATGATGTCGGCCATCACCCAGTTGACGGCCAGGGGCTTGTAGTGCGAGCCGGCGATCACGAAGGGGATATTGGATGCTTGCAGGGTGCGCACAAAGTCCACATCCGCCAGGCCGCCCAGCACGATCACCCCGGCACCACTGAAGTTCTCGATCACCGCACGGGCATCGTCCCCGGTCATATAGCTGTGCTGAAGGGTGAGTTCGCACCCTCTCGCCTCCAGCACCGCCCGAACACCGCCCGAAACCAGCTTCTCGAAATTGGGGCCGAAGCTGATGTCCGAACTGCCTTCAGAGAAGTCGCCGCGCGACAAGAGCAGGATGGCCTTCTGCGCGCTCGTGGCGCTGCGCAGCTTCTCCAGCGGATAGTTCAGCTCCTCAACCGCCTTCTGGATGATCGCGCGCGTTGCTTCGTGCACGTGCTCGTGATTGTTGAGCGCGCGAGAGACGGTGGAAGCGGAGACATTCGCGTGCTGGGCCACGTCGCGAAGGGTGACCCGGCCCTTATGTTTGTTGTTGGCCATGATCAAGACCCAAAACACCAGATACCTTTTGTTTCTGATACACTATAGTAGCTTATGCAACAAGTCAATTGAGTTGCAACAAAGTTGCAACAACGCAGCCTGGATACTCGCATATAATGTGACCAAACGCACAGGAGCACCCTGGGGCACAGGCTGTCTGGCTGCCGTTGGTTGACCTCACCCCTGCTCGCGCTTTCTCCATGCACAGCGAGGCGGGAGCAAGGTCAACCAGACCCCAGCTACCCCCAATGCCTGGGGTGCGTGCAAAACCTGTCAGGTAGGGCGCTGCTTTGCTGCGCCCCCGTAGGGCGTATTGCAATACGCCCCTACGGGACCTCACCTCGCTGGGTGTCGAGCGAGTCATTGACAACTTTTGCACACACCCAATGCCCGTCTGCCTCTGAAGCTGCCATAGGAGGGGGTGAGGGAAGTGGTCATCACAGCAATTGAAGCCATCCCGGTTCGCCTCAGGCGCGACGAGGCGTATCTCGGCGCGCTTCCTCCCGGAGTGACGGAAGAGAGCTACTTCCTGCGCCCGCCCTACCGCGTGCTCTACGCGCGCTTTTACGAGACGCTGTTCGTCAAGATCACCACCAGCGAAGGCATCGTCGGCTGGGGCGAGGCATTGGCTCCTGTTGCCCCCGAAGTGGCGGGGACTATCATTGAGCAACTGCTCGCCCCGGTGCTGAAAGGCAGAGATCCGCTCGCCACCGACGCCCTGTGGAGCATCCTGTACGATCTGATGCGCGATCGCGGCTACTACGGGGGCTTCATGCTGGACGCGATCAGCGCCTGCGATATCGCGCTGTGGGACATCAAGGGCAAGCTGCTGGGCCAGCCGGTGTACCGCTTGCTGGGCGGCCCCCACCGTGAGGCTGTCCCGTGCTACGTATCGGGGCTGCCAAAACCCACCGACGCCGAGCGCGTCGCGCTGGCAGAGGCGTGGGTGGAAAAAGGCTTCTGGGCCTTCAAGCTGGCGGCAGGCTTTGGCGTAGAGGCAGACCTGCGCAGCATCGCCGCGCTGCGCCAGGCGCTCGGCACGCAGGCCCGGCTGCTGCTGGACGCGCACTGGGTCTACAGCCTGGACGAGGCGGTGCGCCTGGGGCGCGGCCTGGAGGCGCTCGACGCGGCGGTGCTCGAAGCGCCGCTGAACCCCGAAGACATCGCCGCCCACGCCAAGCTGGCGGATGCTGTGGCCATCCCCATCGCCATCGGCGAGACCGAGCGCACCCGTTACCAGTTCAAAGCGTGGCTGGAGCAGCGCGGCGCTGACCTCTTGCAGCCGGATGTGGGCCGCACGGGTATCTCGGAGCTGGTGAAGATCGCACACATGGCCGAAGCGTTCAACATCCCCGTTGCGCCGCATCTGAGCGTGGGCCTGGGGCCGTGCATTGCCGCTTCGATCCACGTGGCCGCCGCGATCAGCAACCTGTGGATGCTGGAATACCAGCCGCCCACCGTCGAGCTTGCCAACTCCGTCCTGGAGACGGCGCTGGTGTGCGAGCGCGGGCACTTTCGCCTGCCAGAGGGTTCGGGGCTTGGCGTGACCATTGACGAGGCGAAACTGAAGACAGCACAGGTGTAGGGAGTCGCAGAGGCCGGGCGGACGCTGGGGAGGCAGTTGTGTTTGCTGGAATCTATCAAATCCTGCACACGCCGTTCACGGATGCGGGCGAGATTGATTGGGAGAGCCTGGGCGCGCAGATTGACTTCTGCCTGAAGGCGGGCGTGCACGGGCTGGTGACGCCGATGATGGCCAGCGAGTTCTTCGCCCTGTCCGACGCCGAGCGCACCGAAGTCGTGGAGTACACCCTGAGCGCGGTCAACCGCCGGGTGCCGGTGCTGATCGGCGTGCAGGGGCTGACCGAGCGTATCGCCCTGGCGTTCGCCGAGCACGCGGCAGCACATGGGGCGGACGGCCTGCTGGCCATGCCGCCCTATCTCCGCAAGGCATCTACGCCCGGTGTGGAAAGCTACTTCCGCCAGCTTGCGCAGCTTGGCCTGCCGCTGATGATCCAGAACGCGCCCGCCCCGGTGGGGTCGCCGCTTTCGCCCAGGGCGCTGGCCGATCTCCTGCGCGACGAACCCACCATCGAGTACATCAAGGAAGAGACGCCGCCGATCTTGCAGAGGATCACGCAGATCCGCGAGCTGGCCGGGGATGCCTGCAAAGGGGTCTTTGGCGGGGCGAACGGGCTGTTTCTGCCGGAGGAATTGGCGCGCGGCGCGTGCGGCAACATGCCGGCGGGCGGCGTGGTAGATATCCAGGTCAGGATTTACGACCGCTACATGGCCGGAGACCGCGCCGGCGCGGAGGCGCTGCACTTCCGCCTGCTGCCCCTGCTGATCCACGCGCAGACGCACGGCGTGACCTTCCACAAATGGCTACTGTGGCGGCGCGGCGTGCTGGCCTCATCCCACGCGCGCGATCCCCAGCAATTGCCCCTGGACGAGCATGACAAACGAACCATCGAGCAACGCTGGCAGTTGGTCGCCGACGAGGCCCTGGCGGACTATCCCCTGTTCGGGCAGGGAGAGCGGCCATGACCGGCAGCGCCCAGCCCGGCGACATCCACGCGCGAGTGACGGCGGTTCTGCGGGGCGAGAAGCCGGATCGCATCCCCTTCATTGACCGCATGGAGTTGTGGTACAAGGCGCACGTGCAGGCCGGGACGATGCCGCCTGAGTTCGGGGGCATGGCGCTGACCGACATTCACCGCGCGATTGGCTTCGGGCAGCAGCGCAACGTGTTCATTCACCGCATCAGGCTGTGCGGCGTGGAGGTGATTTCGCGCTTCGAGGGCGAGGTGATCTTCCACGAGACCGACCCGCTGCTGGAAGATTTCCCGCGCCTGTACCGGATTGTCCCCCCCGACCGACCGGGCATCACCGTCACCGACTTCGTCACCCCGCGCGGCACGCTGACCATCCGCCACGAGCTTCTGCCAGACATGATCGCCAGCGGCACGGTCGCCTACAAGAGCGAGCATTTCCTGAAGGATGGGTCCGACTATCCCGCCCTGGAATACCTCCTTGAGCGGGCGGAATACGTCCCGTTGTATGAGCGCCTGCAGGACGAGCAGGCGCAGATCGGCCCGGCGGGGTATGTGGTGCCGCTGCTTCAGCGCATCCCGTTCCAGCAGATTCTGATTGACTATATCGGGGAGATGAAGCTGTTCTACTGGCTCTACGACGAGCCGCAGCTTATCCAGAAGCTGATGGCCCTGCTCGACGAGCGGTGTGTGGCGCTGCTGGAATCCTTGCGGGATTTGCCCTGCCCCTATGTGGAGTTCGTAGATAACCTCGAAGGCGGCATGACCAATCCCCGGCTGTTCAGGGAGTACTGCCTGCCGTACTACCAACGCTACGCGGAGATTCTGCACCGGCAGGGGAAGAAGGTTGGCAGCCACACCGACGGCAACCTCAAGCTGCTGCTGGGGCTGCTGGCCGAGTCCGGCCTGGATGTGTGCGAGTCCTTCTCGCCCGCGCCGCTGACGCCCTGTACCTTTGAAGAAGCGTGGCGCGCCTGGCGCGGGGGGCCTGTCATCTGGGGCGGCATCCCTTCGCCGATCCTGCAGGCGGATACCCCTGAAGCGGAGTTCCAGGCGTATGTGCACCGGGTGCTGGACATGGTGGACGGCGAGCCGATCATCCTGGGCGTAGGCGACATGGTGATGGGCAACAGCCTGATCGAGCGCGTGCGCTACATCGCCCAGGCGGTAGAGGCGCGCGGGTAGTCCGCCGCAGGGCATGGTGAGGCGAGCGGTTGCATGAAAGAGCGTGCCCATGAACAATGGGCTGCCAGGACAAACAACCATGACACTCTTCGATCTTTCAGGACGCACGGCTCTTGTTACCGGTTCCAGTCGCGGAATTGGCAGGGCGATCCTCGTCGGCCTCGCCCAGCAGGGGGCCAATGTCGCTGTGCACTGCGCGAACAACCTCGAGCAGGCGCGCGCTTTGGCCGAAGAGGTGGCGCGCCTGGGCGTGCGCACCTGCGCCGTCCAGGCGAATCTTGCCGAAGACGACGCGCCCCAGAAGCTGTTCGACGCGGTGTCGCAGCATTTCCCGCAGGTTGACATTCTGGTGCTCAATGCCTCGACACAGACCAACAAGCCCTGGGACGAGATCACCCATGCTGAGTTCGAGCTACAGATGACTGTGAACGTGCGGGCGTCGCTCGACCTCATGCGGCTCTTCCTGCCGGGCATGGTCGTGCGGGGCTGGGGGCGCATTCTGACGGTGGGCAGCGTGCAACAGGTGAAGCCGCACCCGCGCACGCTCGTTTACGCGGCGACCAAAGAGGCGCAAATGAGTTTCGTCCGCAACCTGGCCAAGCAGTACGCCGCGCGCGGAATCACGGTCAACAACCTCGCGCCGGGGTTCATCGCCACCGACCGCAACGCTGAGGCGATGGCTAACCCTGACTACATGGAGCACCTGCTGACCGTGCGGGTTCCGGCGGAAGTCGTCGGCCAGCCGGAAGACTGCGTTGGTGCGGCGTTGCTGTTGTGTTCTGAGGCCGGAAAGTACATCACCGGAATTAGCCTCCTCGTGGATGGGGGGATGCATCTCTAAGCGTACTCTAAGGAGAAGACTGTGGTCGAACTAAAGGGAATCTGTCCGATCATCGCTGCGCCGTTCACGTCCAGCGGGAGCGTGGACTACGACAGCCTGCGCCACCTCGCGCGCACCCTGACCGAGGGCGGCTGCCATGCCGTGACTCTATTTGGCATCGCGGGCGAGTACTACAAGCTCACAGACCAGGAGCGGATGGGCATGGTAGAGGTGGTTGTTGACGAGTGCAGGCGCGCCAACGTCCCCTCGATCCTTTCGGTGACGGCACATGCTACCGAAGTGGCCGTGCGCGAGGCCCAGGCGTTTCAGGACGCGGGCGCAGACGCGCTGATGCTGCTACCTCCCTTCTTCCTCAATCCCCCTGCGGATGAGCTTTACAACCACATGCGGGCAGTGGGCGAAGCAGTCACCATCCCTATCATGGTGCAGTACGCGCCGGAACAAACTGGTGTCGCCATCCCGCCCGCTGTGTTGCAACAGTTGGCCAGGGAGGTGCCGACCTACGAGTACTTCAAGGTCGAATGCAAGCCGCCGGGCGCATACATCACCAGCCTATACGAGGGCACGAATCGCAAAGCCAAGATTCTGGTCGGCAACGCCGGCTACCAGATGATCGAGGCGTTTGATCGCGGCGCCATCGGCGTGATGCCGGGCTGCTCGATGTACGACGTGTACCTGAAGGTATACGACGCTTACCAGGCCGGCGACCGCCAGACCGCGTACACCTATCACAATGCTCTCCTGCAAATGCTCAATCACATCCGGCAGAACGTGGAGATGATCATCTTCTACGAGAAGAGGATTCTGTACAAGCGGGGGATCATCGCCAGCGATTATTGCCGGCATCCCACGTTCTGCCCAGACCCCTTCTTCGACCGCATCTTCGAGGAGTGCTACGACTACGTTAGCCAGTATTTCGGCACCAAAGTCGAGGTCTGATCGCCATGTCCGAAAGAATTGCGCGTATAGATGTCTATTGCCTGAAAATCCCCCGCGACGTGCCCTACCTGGGGCCGCTCGAAGAGGGCAATGTCCCCACCAGCAAAGGCACCTTCATCCGCCCCGGAAACCGCAGCGTCTACAGCATCAACGACCACTCGGTGCTGGTCAAGATCACGTCTCAGGGCGGCGCTGTCGGCTGGGGAGAATGCTGGGGAATCGTCGCGCCGCAGGTAGCCGCGACGGTCATTGAGGAACTCGCCGGGCCGTTCGTCATCGGGCGCGATCCGCACGACGTGGTGGGCATTTACGAAGACCTCTACGACGCGATGCGCGTGCGCGGCTTCTACGGCGGTTTCTACGTGGACGCGCTCGCCGCGCTCGACATCGCCATCTGGGATTTGCGCGGCAAAGTGGCCAACCTGCCTATCTACAGCCTGCTGGGGTCGGCGCGTCACCGGCGGATGCCCGCCTATGTCTCCGGGCTGCCGCGCGCCACCCGCCAGGAACGGGCAGAACTGGCCAGAGAGTGGATCGGCAAGGGGTTTGACACGGTGAAATTCGCCGCAGCGGTCGTCACCGAAGGCGAAGTGGCCGAGATCAAGGCCATCCGCGAGGCGGTGGGGCCGGGGCCAAAGATTATCTGCGACATGCACTGGCGCTACACCGCACACGAGGCCATCCAGTTGATCACAGCCATGGAGGAGTACGATCTCTACGTGGCCGAAGCGCCGTGCAACTCCGAGGACATCGAGGGCCAGGCGCAGGTCGCCCATGCGGTGAAGACGCCAATCGCGCTGGGCGAGGAACTGCGCACCGTCTACGAGTACCGCCCGCGCTTCGTGCAACGCTGCATGAGCATCATCCAGCCGGAAGTGGCCCACATGGGTATCACGTCCATGTGGCAGGTGTGCCAGATGGCGCAGGCTTTCCACTGCCGGGTGATGCCCCACGCGAGTATCGGCATCGGCATCTTCCAGGCGGCGAGCCTGCAGCTTTCTGCGGCCCTGCCCAACCTGAGCTATCACGAATACCAGCACTCGATCTTCGACCGCAACCTGCGCTATGTCTCCGGCAACATGCGCTGCGAGAACGGCTTTTATACGGTACCGGATGGGCCTGGGTTGGGCGTAGAGCCGACGGACGAAGTTTTCGACTTCGTGATGAAGTAGGCGGGCGGTGGGGCGTGCCCATTGAAGCCGAGCCAGTCTTGAACGTCCACAACGCGCTGGGCGAAGGCCCCCTGTGGCACCCCGGCGAGCAGGCGCTTTACTGGGTGGATTTCGAGGCGCAGAGCGTGCACCGCTGGCAGCCGGACAGCGGCGCGCACGAAGTCTTTGTCTTCACTGTCCCGGTGATTGCCCTGGCGCGGCGCGCCGCGGGCGGCTTCCTGGTCGCCACGCCCAAGAGCCTTGCCTTCTGGAACCCGCCGGAGGCCAGCCTCCAGCAGATCGCCGTCGCCGAGCCAGAGAAAGAAGGGGCGCGCTTCAATGACGGGGCGGTTGACCCCGAGGGACGCTTCTGGATCGGGACGATGAAGAAGGGCGAAGCGACCAGCAGCCTCTACCGGCTCGACGAGAACCGGACGCTGGACGTGATGGCAAGCGGACTCACCGTCTCCAACGGCATTGGCTGGAGTCCTGACCGGCGCACCATGTACCTGACGGACAGCCTGAGCCAGACCATCTTCGCCTACGACTACGACCCAGCCAGCGGCTCGATTGATAACCGCCGCATCTTCGTCCACACGCCGGACGAGCCGGGCGTGCCCGACGGCCTGGCGGTGGACAGCGCTGGGTTTGTGTGGAGCGTGCGCTGCCGGGGGTGGAAGACCGTCCGCTACGACCCGCAGGGCAACGTCGCCGCCGAAATCCGGCTGCCGGTGGAGTGCCCGACCAGTTGCGCCTTCGGCGGGCCTGATCTGGATCAGTTATACGTCACCTCGTCTACGGCGCTGGCGGCGCGAGATCACCGGCAGACGCAGCCGCTGGCCGGCGATCTGTTCCGCATTGAGGCGGGCGTGCGCGGTCTGCCGGAGCCGGCCTACGGCGGCTGAGAGTGGCTGAAAAGTGGGGAGGAGGCCTTGTGTCTGAAGAACTGCTGTTCAACATTACGAAGGACGATCTGGGCTGGATGCGGCAGGCTGGCCCGGTCTTTGCGACGTTCGGCGAGGTGATGGTGCGCGATACGCCCGCCGACATGGAACGCCCGGAGCGCACGCGGCTGGTGCGGCTTTCGATGGCGGGCAGCGAGTATACGCTGGCGATTGGCCTCAGCCGCCTCGGTATCCCCAGCACGTACATCACCCGCGTGCCGGATAACCCCTACGGGCGGGCCGTGCGCAATATCGCGCGCGAGCACGGCGTGCATACCGAGCACATCGTCTGGGCGGCCAAGACCGACCCCATCGGGCGGCTGATCTATGAGATTGGCCGGACGCCACGCCGCGACACGGGCATTTACCAGCGCAAGTATTCGGCTGCCTCGCGCCTGGGGGCCGGCATGGTGGACTGGGCCAGCGCGCTGCGCAGCGCGCGCCTGTTCCATACATCGGGCATCACCTTCGGGCTGGCGCAGCACAGCGGCTACGAGCGCAACTACAACTACGAAGCCTTTCAGGAGGCCATTGCCCACAAGCCCGCCGACTGCCTGGTGGGGTTGGACTTCAACTACCGCGCGACGCTGTGGACACCCGACGAAGCGCGCGCCATCATGACGCCGGTGGTGTCCGAGCACGTGGACGTGCTGATCACCACCATCGAAGACATGGCCAAGCTCTACGATATTGGCTGCGGGCAGTATTCGGCCAAGCAGATCGTGGACGGCGATATGGGGGTGATTGAGGATGACGACATCCGCGCCTTCGCCCAGGCGGTGATGGCGCTGTTCGGCGTGCGCATCGTGGCCATCACCATCCGTTACCCGGACACCTTCGAGCAGCACCGCTGGGAGTCGGCGGCGATGAACGCCGAGGGTGACTTCTTCCGCTCGCCGGTCGTGCGCCCGATCACCCTGCAAGACCGGCTAGGCGGCGGCGATACCTGGAACGCGGGGTTCTACTACGGCCTGCTGACCGAGCATTTCAGCGCGACGGGCCTCCGCAAGGGCGTGCTCGTCGGCGACGCAGCGACCCGCCTGAAGCAGACGCTGATGTTCGACCTGCCGATTGTGGATAAGCAGGAGGTCCAGGCCCTGATGACCGCCGACGTGAAGGGCGGCGGCAAGCGTACTTCTCGCTAACGAAAGATAGGGGACGCATGAACAAGACAGCGAAACTCAACCTGATCCGCGAGACGGGCGTGATCGCCATCATGCGCGCCCAGTCATCCGAACAACTGATCGCCGCCGCCGAAGCCATTCAGAGGGGCGGCGTGCGCGTGATCGAAGTGACCATGACCACGCCCGGCGCGCTGGATGTCATCCGCCAGGCGTCGGCACGTTTCGGCGACGATGTGCTCTTCGGCGCGGGCAGCGTGCTGGACGCGGAGACGGCCCGCACGGCCATGCTGGCCGGGGCCGGATTCATCGTCGCGCCCACGCTCAACCTCGACCTGATCGCGCTGTGCAACCGCTACAGCATCCCCGTGATGCCCGGCTGCTTCACCCCCACCGAGGCTCTCACCGCCTGGGAAGCGGGCGCGGATATGGTCAAGCTCTTCCCGGCCAGCTTCGGCGGGCCTGAGCTGCTCAAGGCTATCCGCGCTCCGCTGCCGCACATCGAGTTTGTGCCAGTGGGCGGGGTAGACCTGGACACGGCGGCGGACTTCATCCGCAGCGGTGCGGCGGCGTTGGGCGTGGGGAGCAGCCTGATCAACCAGAAGCTGCTGGACGCGGGCGACATGGCGGAACTGACCCGCCGCGCCGCCGCTTTCATTGAACGGGTGCGGCAAGGGCGGGGCCAGCAGTAGACCAGCGGGCGGGGCTATGCGCCCGGCGGATAGGAGCGCCACAGCGCGTGCGGCCTACCTGAGCGATCAGCGGACGATCTGCGTGCTCGTCCGGCGGCCTGATGTTGCCTGGCACTCTTCGCCCGGAAAAAACTCTTGTCAAGCCCACCGGCCTATGCTATGATTCAGCGCACAATAGCCTGTGCCTGTAGCTCAGCGGATTAGAGCGCTTGCCTACGGAGCAAGATGTCGGGGGTTCGAATCCCTCCAGGCACGCCAAAAACCATCGCCAGCGGGCGTCACTCCGCTGGCGATTTTCGTTGTGGGCAATGCCAGGGGATGGTTGCGGTTAGGGTGCACGAACAACCTGGTGGAAGTTCAGGAATGCTCGCTGAATGCCTCCCCCCTCAATCCCCTCTCCAGCCAAGCTAGAGGGGGGATGATCTGCCAGGCGGCGCTCCCCTTTCCCCGCTTGCGGGGAAAGGGGCTGGGGGATAGGGGGGAAAGTGCATAACAGGCTCTAGGGCGCAGTTGACCGGCTGCTGGCCGGCAACACGATAAACCCCTCGGCGATGCTCTGACGCGCACCGGCATAGGCGTCCGGCACGCTCGGCGCATCTAGCAGGTTGGCGTCCGGCGGCTCGATCTGCAGATCGGCGACGAACAGCGTCCCCGCCTCGTCGTTGAGCAGAGCGGTCAGGGCGCTGTGCGCGTCGCCCGCCGCGTCCAGGGTGCGGTAGGCCACCAGGTAGCCGCTGCCGGCCTCGCGCTGGACTGTCGCCACGCTCAGCACCGCATCCACCGTCGCCGCCGCGCGCACCCACGCTTCCGCCGCCTCTGTCGAGGCGATGGGCGTCTCCGGCTCCGTCCACAGGCGTACGCGCTCGTTGTTGTTGGCCCCGTTCAACAGCAGCGTCGCCGGGCGACCGGGGCTGCCAGCGGCCACCGTCCAGCCGGGGGGATGGCGCAGCACGAACCCGGCGCTCTGATCCACGTAGGCGAGCCAGTCGGAGGGCAGGTCGAGCAGCGCCGGGAATCCCTGGAAAGCCGGGATGACCAGCGTTTGCAGCAGGTCGAGCAGCGCCGGGTTGTTGGCGGGCACGACGATGCGTGCCACGAACAGCCAGTCCTGCCACAGGCGCGATGTGGTGCGGCCCAGGTAGTCGTGCCCCTCGGACGTGAGCGCGAAATCCACCACCACGCCATCGTCGCCAACCGTCCGCGCCATCTCCTGCCAGCTATCGTAGTCCTGCCAGGCCCCGGCGAAGTGTTGCGCGGTCAGGTAGTTCGCGCTGAGCGAGTCCAGGCTTTCGTATTCAACACCTGGTTGGATATAGTTATGGATCACAACCAGGCGCTGCGGGCTGGAGATGACCACGCGCGCCATTGCGCTGGCCTGCACGGACTCGCCCTCGTCCACAATCCAGTCGTCACCGGCGGGCAGGAATGTCTGGAACAACCCGCTGCTGTGAATGTAGGGCGGCCTGCCGGTAAGTTGCGGGTCAGGGTCGGGCGTAGGAATCACCGGGCTGGTGGGTTGGGGCGTGGCAAAGGGGTCGAGGTCAGTGTTGGAACTGCTGCGGCTCCCCAGATCGGGCGCGATCAGGGTGAGCACAAAAGTGAAGATGATGATAGAACCAATGATCGCGCCCAACAGCGTCGCCCGCCGCTGGTCGCGTTTCCTGGACTTGTGCATGGTCTACTCCCGTACAACGAGTGCGCTGGCCCGCCGCTGGCCGAGTTTCCCGTCCGGCGTGCCGGCCCCAGACTATACCGCACAACAGGGGCAGGGGTGAAGAAATGCTGCCAGAGAATCAGGACGACCTCACCGAGAGGCGGGCCGCACAGCCCGAAATCGAGCCGATCAGCACCGCCGAGGCGCAGGCGATCCTGGCCGATGCCCTGGCCCCGTACCTGGCCGATGGTTGGCATGTGCTGGATCGCAGCCCGGCGTGGGCGCGGCTGACGCGCGGCAAGCGCAATCTCGACGTGCGCGTGGACTTGCTGGGCGAAGTTGAAGCGCACGAGTCCGAGCTGACGCCGCTGCAAGACAGCGGGCGGCTGATTGCCTGGGTGCTGCTGCTGACTTCGCTGCTGCTGGCGCTGGCGGTTGCGGCGGCGCTGGGCATTCTGTGAGAGGCGCAGCAGAGGCAGCGCCCTGGTTAGCCTCACCCCCGCTCGGCCCACTGACGCGGGCCTCGCCGCCCCCTCTCCACGTCGTGGAGAGGGGGCAAGCCGAGCGCAGCGAGGCTGGGGGTGAGGCTAT
>Ga0334890_1003914_pt1 | contig 14280 bp, 13 predicted proteins | sample GraSluR1_MG_3_FD_207220 | JGI IMG/M metagenome (GOLD analysis project Ga0334890, IMG submission 207220) | Sludge microbial communities from methane-producing bioreactor in Wageningen University, Netherlands - Granular Sludge_31_08-R1 | ecosystem: Engineered > Bioreactor > Anaerobic >... | reverse complement strand
GGGCGCGAGCGTCTTCCCTGTTAGTGTAATGACTATCGTTCGTGGCCACTACGGGAGTGCGGGTCTCGTTCGCGATGTCGAGTATGGCGCGGTTCGCCCTTTTCTGGTCCGCGAGGCCGGCATCCTGAATCTCCAGAAAGAAATTGTCCTTGCCGAAGATATCCCTGTATCTCAGGGTGCGCTTAACCGCCTCCGGGTGATTCTCATCGAGTATCGCCCGCGGGATACTCCCGGCGATGCAGGCGCTCAGGGCTATGATACCCTCACTGTGCTGTTGCAGAAGGTCCAGGTCCACTCTGGGCTTGTAGTAAAATCCCTCGAGGTGGGCCGCGGAGACTATCCTCATCAGGTTCTGGTAGCCCACCTGGTTCTCGGCAAGGAGGACCAGGTGGTACGGGTCGTCGTCCAGCCTGGGTTCCCTGTCGAATCTCGTCCTCCGCGCTTCATATACCTCGCATCCGAGAATGGGTTTCACGCCGTGCTCCTTGCACGTCCTGTAGAAGTCCACCACGCCGTACATTACGCCGTGGTCCGTGATCGCGGCGGCGGGCATCTCGAATTCGGCCGCCTTACGGGCGAGATCGCTTATCCGCGAGTGACCGTCGAGGAGACTGTAAACTGTGTGCGAGTGAAGATGGACAAAATCGCGGGAGATTGAAGCCATCCGGATTCGCCTTCCTTATCAGGAGCCACTGGAACACCCAGCCAGCTTGTGCTAGAATAATTAGGACATTTCAGTTGAGCGGAGAGCCAGAGCCATATTCCAGGAGGAGTGGGCAATGCCATGGAAAAGGTGCCCATTCTGCAATGGCCTCTCGTATTCGGCGGCGACCAGTTACGACGAGTGGCTGTGTCCGTACTGCGAGAAGAACATAGCGTCCACGCCCGACTGCTCCCCTGAAAACCAGGCGGCAAAACCGACCGAAGTCACGACTTCTCGGCCTGGAGAGTGAAATCCTTCAGGCCGGATTTCTTGCAGAACCTTCGCAGACAACAGTGGGAGCACGTTGGATTACCGGGGCGACATGTTCGGCGGCCGTGCTCAATCAGCCCGAGATGAAAATCCATGATCATCTCGGGTGGTATTTTTTTCTGGAGGGATTCCTGCGCCTTCTCGGCGGTATCTTTCTCCCCGACCAGCCCCAATCGTCTCGACACCCGCAGGATGTGCGTATCCACGGGGAATTCGGGTCTACCCAGCGCGAAGAGGGCGACACACGCCGCGGTCTTCGGGCCCACGCCGTCGAACGACATGAGGTATTCCATGACCTCGTTCGTACTTCTATCCTTGAGAAAGTCAAGGGACACAGACCCCGTCTCCTCGTTGATGCGCCGAAGGATGGACTTGATGCGAGCGGCTTTCTGCTTCGCCAGTCCCCCCTCTCGTATCGCATCCTCGATCGCGGACTCGCTCGCGTTCATCGCGTCCTCCCAGGTGGGAAACGCGTCCTTCAAACGCCGGAACGCCCGGCCGCTGTTCCTATCGTTAGTCGCCTGGGACAGGATCGTGAGAATGAGGGAATCCAGTGGATCGCCCCTCGATTCCCTGAGAAGGAATCCCTCTCCGAGAGCGGGGTTGTCCCTCCTCAGTTCATCCAATATTCCTGCGAAGTACTCGCGGCCGCTCTCCACTGTGCCCCCTCCACCCGGTGTGCCCCTATACCGGCGCGAGGGCCGGTTACATCCTCGCGACCAGTTCCTTGAAAAGCCTGCCCCGCTCCTCGAAATTCCTGAACATGTCGTAGCTCGCGCACGCGGGCGACAACAGGACGCTGTACCCGGGGCGCGCCTGAGCCGCGGCGGCCTCGACCGCCTCGGCGAAGGTAGAGCACCTCGTCACCGTCGGCCCCCTCCCCGCGACCGCAGCCGCCTCCTCTATCGCCTTCTCGATCCTGGCCGCCGTCGCGCCGACCGTCACCACGGCCTGGACGCGCTCGACCACCTCGCGGGCCAATTCGTCGAACGGCAGGTGTTTATCGTATCCGCCCAGGATCAACACCTTCGCGCCATCGATGGTGTTCAGCGCGGCGATAGTACGGTCGGGGGCGGTGGCGATGGAATCGTTGAAGAACGCCACCCCGTCCTTTTCGCGGACGAGTTCGAGCCTGTGCTCGACGCCGGGGAACGTCCTCAGTACCTCGGCGATGTCCGCGGGTTTCGCCCCCAGCCACGCCGCGGCCGATGTGGCCGCGAGGGCGTTCTCGATGTTGTGGAGCCCTCGAATCCGGATGTCCTCGACCGTAATCACCCGTTCCCCGTCGCCGAAACCCAGCACGATCGCACCTTCCTCCACGAACGCCCCGCCGGCTCTGTCGCGCCGGCTGAAAGTGAGGACGCCTGCGGGGCAGTCCGCGGCCATGCCCGCGGTAACGGGATTGTCGGCGTTCAGGATCGACACGTCGCCGTCACGCTGGAAGCGGAATATATTCTTTTTGGCCTCGATGTACTCGTCCATGGAGGAGTGAACGTCGAGGTGATTCGGGCTTATGTTCGTTATGATGGAAACGCCCGGGCTCTTATCCACCGTCTGTAGCTGGAAACTCGACATCTCGAGCACCACAATCGAATCCGCCTGAATCCGCTCCACCTTGTCTATGAGCGGGTTGCCAATGTTGCCCCCCATCCAAACCCGGCGGGAACCGTCCCGCTTCAAGAACTCCGCAGTGAGGGTAGTCGTCGTCGTCTTCCCCGCGCTTCCCGTCACGCCCACGACCGTTGCATCGCACAGGTCGAGGAACAACCTCGTTTCGGAGCTGATCTCCGCTCCGGCATTCCTGGCGGCGACGATCTGCGGAAGATCCTTCTTCATCCCCGGCGTGAGAAAGACGGAGTCGAACCCAACGAGGCGATCCAGATACTCGGATCCCAGAGAAAGATCTATGCCCAGGCGGGACATCTCGTCGTGCGCCGCCTGGATCTGGTCAGATTCTTTCCTATCAAAGCCGGTCACCAGTGCCCCTTTTGAGACGAGGTATCGGGCGAGCGGCAGGTTGCTCGCGCCCAATCCCACGACAGCCACCTTCCTGCCTTCCCAGCTTACGCCCCGCCAGTTCACAGGGACACCCTCCTCAATCGCCGGCCCTCGTATGCGAGCACGTTCGCCGCAGCGTCAATTCGCCGCGCCTCCCCGGGTCACGCGAGATTCGCAAGGAACGCCTCTATTCTGTCGAGCCCCTTCTCGAGGTTCGCCATCGACGTTGCGTAAGAGACCCGCACGTAGCCCTCCATTCCGAACGCGCTGCCGGGGACCACTGAAACCCTGGCGTCCCGGAGGATAGCCCCCGAAAGCGCGGCGGAATCCTTCAACACGTCTCCGGACGCGGCGCGCCTGCCGAAGAACCCGGAGATGTTCGGGAAGGCGTAGAACGCCCCGCCCGGTTCGCCGCAAGTGACGTCCGGCATCGAGTTGAATCTCCTTACGACATAATCGCGCCGCTTCCCGAATTCCCGGACCATGTCCTCCACCGGTTCCCTGGGCCCCAACAGCGCCGCCACCGAGGCCTTCTGGGAAATGGATGTCGGATTGGACGTAACTTGGCCCTGCAAATCCCCCATTGCCTTGATGATGTCCCTGGGGCCGGCGGCGTATCCGATCCTCCAACCCGTCATGGCGAATGTCTTCGATACCCCGTTGACCACCACGGTCAGGTCCTTGACGGATGGATTCGCGCGCGCTATGCTGACGTGCTTGTTGCCGCCGAACACGAGCTTCTCGTAAACCTCGTCGGATATGATGTATATCCCGCGTCTCGCGCATACCTCCCCGATTGCGCGGAGCTCTGCCTCGTCGAACACGGCGCCCGATGGGTTGTTCGGGCTGTTAAGCATCAGTATCTTGGTCTTCGAGGTGACAGCCGCCTCGAATTGTGCCGCCGTCATCTTGAATCCGGCGCTCTCCTCCCCGGGCACCTCCACCGGCTCCCCGCCCGCCAGCTTCACGATCTCAGTGTAGCTCACCCAGTACGGCGCCGGCACCACGACCTCGTCGCCCTCGTCGCACAGCACCTGCACCGCATTGTATATCGCCTGCTTCGCCCCCACGGAGACGACGATCTGGGAAGGCTCGTATTGCAGGCCGTTATCGTCCGCCAGCTTCTTGCATATCGCCTCTTTGAGCTCCGGGATGCCGCTAGCCGGAGTGTACTTGGTGAAGCCTTTCTGAATGGCCTGCACCGCCGCATCCTTGATGTGAGACGGAGTATCGAAGTCGGGCTCACCGATACCGAAGTTGATAACGTCGATCCCCTGTCTCTGCATATCCTTCGTCTTGGCATCAAGCGCCAGAGTGGGCGACGGGCTCAATCTCATCGCACGTCTCGACAAACGCGAAGCCATGAGTAGCACCCCTCTCACGTGATCGTTGGCTCGCTGGATTATCGAATCCAGGCTAGAATGTGGTTCTCCGCACTCATCGCGATACCTTCACAAAGGTATCCCGCCGGATGTGGCCGCCGGCAAGAGGATTAGGCCGAAGTACCCTGAACAAATGTGTCGTGGAGTCGAGGCCGAATCAGATTCGGGGGGATGAGAAAATGCCTATAGTAATCATTAACGCCATGGCCGGGAGGGGCGTCGACGAGAAGAGGGCCGTCGCCAGGGGAATTACAGATGTTTTCGTGAGACACTACGGAGTGCGCGAAGACGCCGTGAGTATCATCTTCAACGATATGCAGGAGGAGAACTATGCAAAGGCGGGTGTACTCCGCTGCGACAGGACCAAGGACAAAGGTTAAATGAGATTCGCCGCTCGCCCGCAGCCGGCCGGGTAGCGGGCGGGTGGCGCTGCCCCTATCGATAAAACGCGACTCATCCAGCGACTTTCTCGAACGCTACTACGGGGATGGAGAGAAAGTTCACCTCCACCGTTTCTTCGTCAGCAAGAAACGCGGCATACTTGAGCGCAGCCTTGATGTCTCCTGCCTCAAGGTACGGGAAAGCTGCCAAGATACTCTCTGCCGTTTCGCCGGAGGCAAGGAGCCCCAACAGGCGCGATACGGGGAATCTAAGGGCTCGAATGCACGGTTTGCCGCCGCACACCTCGGGATTGACCGTAACTCTGGGAAAGACCTCGATCATGTATTCCACCTCCGCATTTCTCGCTCGGAAGAAACGGCCATCCTCCGACACTCCACACCGGCACTCAGAACCGAACGTCCTGATCGATGACAACATCTCGGACAGCCATCGGCATCCGCTATTCCACCCAGCCGTCTTCTATTATAACCTAGGCGAACGCTTTAGTGACTCTTGCCCCCGAATTCCGCCTTCTTGACACGGCCCTTCGCGGGGTGTAGATTCTTCCAAGAAGCGACTCTTTAAGGCTGGTCCGGTGAGGCTAGCAAGGGTGGCAGCACTTCAGCCAAGCATCATCTGCTTCCTCTGCGATTGGCTGGTCTCGTCCCGACCGGCCCCTGCGGAAGGGGTTGGCCCTGTGGGCAGTCAAGATCGTTTTAATCTCCCCGCACAACCTGGATCCCCATCACCCCCTCCATCCTATTGCATATCTATGCACCGTTAGAGTATAATCATGCGGATGATGGAGGTGCCCCCATGGAGGCGGAACTCGTTCTCGAAGATGGTACCGCGTTCGAAGGAAAAAGCCTTGGGCTGTTCAGGCCGGCCGCAGGCGAAGTCGTGTTCAACACGGGCATGACGGGCTACCAGGAAATACTCACGGATCCTTCGTACTACGGCCAGATCGTCGTCATGACGTACCCGCTCGTGGGCAACTATGGGGTGGACGCGCTTTGCTCCCAGTCCTCAGGGCCGCGGGTCAGGGGATTCGTGGTGAGCGAGGCGTGCGACGAGCCGAGTCACTGGCGCTCCGAGGGGAGCCTGGCCACATACCTCGCGGCGCACGGCGTTCCCGGCATCTCCGGCCTGGACACGCGCGCCCTGACGCGACACATCAGGGAGTCCGGCGCCATGAAGGGCGCGATCGTGCCGCGGGGGAAGGGCGGCTGCAATTCGGCCGAGGCCTTCCGCTTGATGAGCGGAGTGGACCTGAGCGAGGCCGTGATGGAGGTCACGACCCCGAGGGTATACCGGATCCCCGGGAATGGCCCGAGGGTGGTAGTGGTGGATTACGGCGCCAAGAACCGCATTCTGAAGATGCTGGCTTCGGCGGGTTGCGATCTGGTGGTGGTGCCCGCGTGGTACGGGGCGTCCGACATCATGGAATTGAGGCCCGGTGGCGTCGTACTGTCCAACGGCCCCGGCGACCCCGAGGACCTGCCCGAGCAGGTGGATACGGTCGAGAACCTCCTGGGAAGCATGCCCGTATTCGGGATATGCCTCGGACATCAGATCCTCGCGTTGGCCGCCGGCGCAACCACATACAAGATGAAGTTCGGTCACAGGGGTTCCAATCATCCCGTGAAGGACCTGAGGACGGGAAGGGCCTGGGTCACGAGTCAGAATCACGGCTACGCCGTGAGCGGCGACAGCCTCGATGGCACCGGCCTGCAGGTAGCGCAGGTCAATCTCACCGACGGGACGATCGAGGGCCTGCGCCACCGCTCCATCCCCGCGCTGGGCGTACAGTACCATCCAGAAGCAGGTCCCGGCCCCAGGGACTCAGCCTATCTCTTTAATGAGTTCATCGAAATGACGAGATTTTACTCGGGACGCGGAGGCGGATCTCATGCCCGCGCAAGCTGACATTCAGAAGGTCCTCGTCATCGGATCGGGTCCGATAGTAATCGGACAGGCCGCGGAATTCGACTACGCCGGGAGCCAGGCATGCAGGGCATTGCGTGAGGTCGGCAAGCGGGTGGTACTCGTCAACTCAAATCCGGCGACCATCATGACCGATCCCTCCGTGGCCGACGTGGTCTACCTGGAGCCACTCAACGTCGAAACCCTCCAGGGGATCATCGCGAGGGAGCGCCCCGACGGCCTCCTCCCGACGCTCGGAGGTCAGACGGGGCTGAACCTCGCGGTCGACCTCCACGATCACGGCATCCTCGAGAGGTACGGCCTCCGGCTGCTGGGCACCCCCATTGAGGCCATCAGGAACGCCGAGGACAGGATGCTCTTCCGTGACGCCATGAAGGCCGCCGGCCAACCGGTGATCAAAAGCGAACCCGTGACCTCACCGGCGGAGGCCGTGGAGTTCGCAAGAACCCACTCGTTGCCCGTCGTGGTTCGCCCGGCGTTCACCCTCGGCGGCTCTGGCGGCGGGATCGCGCGCAACGAAGGGGAATTGAAGGAGATCGTCTCCAGGGGTCTTTCGCTGAGCCCCATCCGGCAGGTATTGCTCGAGCGCACTGTGGAAGGCTGGAAGGAGATCGAGTACGAGGTCCTCAGGGACCACCAGGGAAGCCGCATCACCGTTTGCAGCATGGAGAACCTGGATCCGATGGGGATCCACACAGGGGATAGTATTGTCGTGGCCCCCACCCAGACCCTGACCGACTCGGAATTCCAGATGCTTCGAGGCGCGGCCCTGGACATCATAGACTACCTGAAGATCGAGGGCGGGTGCAACATCCAGTTCGCTCTCGACCCGCGCAGCGACAGGTACTACGTGATCGAGGTCAACCCCAGGTTGAGCCGCTCCAGCGCCCTGGCCTCCAAGGCTACGGGGTACCCGATCGCCAAGGTCGCGGCCAAGATCGCCGTGGGCATGAATCTTGAGGAGATCAGGAACCCGGTGACGGGCGCGACGAGCGCTTTCTTCGAGCCGGCGCTCGACTACGTTGTGGTCAAGGTACCCCAGTGGCCGTTCGACAAGTTCCCCTCGGCGGACAGATCCCTCGGCACTCAGATGAAGGCGACCGGTGAGGCAATGGCCATCGACAAGGGCTTCGAGGGAGCCTTGATGAAGGCCCTGAGATCCCTGGGAAGCGGTGGGCTGTCCATACGTCCCGCGGCATGTTCCGGACTCACGGACGCCGAGATCCGGCGCGGGCTGAAGATCGCCACGCCCGAGCGCCTGTTCCTGGTATCCGAGACCCTGGCAAGGGGCGTCTCTCCGGATGAAATAGCGGCGATCACGGGCATAGATCCGTTCTTCATCCGCAAGATCGCCCGCCTGGTGCGCATCGATGCTGAGCTCCGCAGCCCGGCAGGGTCCGGGTCGCCGCGGGTACCGCTGGAAGCAAAACAGGCGGGGTTCTCCGACAGGGCGATAGCAAGAGCCACGGGGAAAACGGAGCCGGAGGTCAGGCGGCTGAGGACGAGACCTGGGGATGGGCGCGGCGCCCTGCTGCCGTCGTACAGGATGGTGGACACCTGCGCCGGTGAGTTCGAGGCCAGGACCCCTTACTACTACTCCATCTACGGGGGGGAGGACGAGGTCACAAGGCTGGGAGACCGTACCGCGCTGGTCATCGGGTCCGGGCCGATACGCATCGGGCAGGGCATCGAGTTCGACTATTGCTGTGTGCGCGCTGCCCTGGCCTTACGGAACGCCGGTTACGGGACTATCATGATAAACAACAACCCCGAGACCGTGAGCACGGATTTCGACGTCTCGGACCGCCTCTACTTCGAGCCGGTCACTCTCGAAGACGTGATGAATATTGTCGCGAGAGAGCAACCACTGGGGGTGCTCGTCCAGTTCGGGGGCCAGACCGCCATCAACCTCGCCGGACCTCTCGCCCGGGAGGGTGTGCCTATACTCGGGACTCAGGCTGCCGGCATCAACCTGGCGGAGGACAGGAAGGAGTTCGACAATCTTCTGGCCCGCCTCGGGATACCCCGCCCCGAAGGGGGTACGGCCTCCTCGATAGAAGAGGGGGTCGCCGTCGCCAGGCAGATCGGTTACCCCGTTCTGGTCCGGCCGTCCTACGTGATAGCCGGACGCGCTATGGAGATCGTATATGACGAGGAACAACTCATTACTTACCTCGAGTCTGCCATCAGGGTGACAGGCGAGCATCCCGTGCTCATCGACAGGTACGTCAAGGGCCGGGAGGCCGAGGTCGACGCGGTATGCGACGGCACCGAGACGCTGGTTTGCGGGATCATGGAACACATCGAGCAGGCGGGCATCCATTCGGGTGACAGCATCGCCGCTTATCCTCCGGTCTCCCTTACAGCGCCCCAGCGCGACCTCATCGTGGAACACACATCCAGGATAGCCGCATCCGTGGGTTGCAGGGGCCTGATCAACGTGCAATTCGTCTTGGACGGGTCGTCCGTGCTGGTGATTGAGGCGAACCCCAGGGCGAGCCGGACGATCCCGTTCATGAGCAAATCCACCGGACTCCCCGTCGTCGACGTGGCGGTGGGCGCGTCGCTGGGCAGAACCATCCGCGAAATGGGCTATTCCCCCGGCCTCTACCCGGCTCCCCGCCATTATTCGATCAAGGCGCCGGTGTTCTCATTCGGCAAACTCAAAGGGGTCGAGACGAGCCTCGGGCCCGAGATGAAATCCACGGGCGAGGTCATGGGGATCTCCCACACGTACGCGGATGCGATGAGCAAGGCCCTGTCAGCCGCCGGCTTCGACCTGAATCGCAAGGGATCCATTCTCATGTCCATAGCCGACAGGGATAAACCGGACGCCACCGGGCTCGCCACCGGGTTCGCGTCCCTGGGATACGGGATCATCGCGACAGACCACACCGCGGAATGGCTGTCCGGCATTGGGATCCCTGTTCAGCGCCTGGACAAGGCCGTCATGCGCGGCGGATCGGACCTCAAGCGGCTTGGGATGGGGGACGTGAGCATGGCGATAGTCACCGCCTCTCACGGGAAGGACCCATCGAGGTGGGGATTCTCCCTGAGGAGGGCCCTCAGCGAGTTCGGGATACCCACCGTAACGGCCCTATCCACCGGATACGCCCTCCTTGCCGCGTCTAAGGCATCGAGGGAACGACGGCGGCTCGGCGCCGTCGCAGGCCCGGTTCCGCTCAACGAGTACCTGGCAACCACGGCCCGGGTCGAACAGGCCCAATCAACGCAGGTATTCGCGCGGGATCCGTAGAAACCGCGACCCGAGGGAGGCACTCGCATTGAGGGAAAAAGGCTCTCCGGCACGGAGCATTAACGTGCTGCATCTCGGTTTCATCTTCGTGCTGAACGTGATGCTCTTCGCCTCGGCCGGGAGGTGGGCAGACAGGCATTGGTCGGCCGGTGGTTTACTCACAGCCGTTTCAATCGTCCTTGGAATCATTGCGAGTTTCGTGATTGCATACCTCGCCCTCTCTGGATTGGCGAAGAAGCACCACTAGCGCCAGAACATCCACCAGGGCTTCTTCAGCCCCGCTTTGGCACAATACTCTCCGCAGTAGTCTACAGCCTTGTGTTCTCTGACAGCCCATCTGACGAAGTCCTCACCCTGCAGAACTTCGTGGACATTCATGAAGCCCTCCCTTTCGAGGAAAGGTTGCGCGGCGCACGCCCGGAATCCTGCTATACCTCGGCCTTACTCGAGAAGAGGGTGGCTGAAAGCAACCACCCTCCCACTGGCTGATACCCTGGAGCACCTCAGAATACCCACAGGACGGCTACAGGATCGCCTTGAGCCTTTCGAACTCGCCGGCCTTCATGGTGTAGTTGTGCCCCTCCTCGGGGAAGGCCCCTGTCTCGACATCATTGATATACTCCTGGAACGCCTTCAGCATTACCTCGTTCACGTTGGCATACTTCTTGACGAATTTCGGCGTGAACCGGTCGAAGAATCCCAGCATATCGTGGGCGATCAGGAGCTGGCCGTGGCAGTGCGGCCCGGCGCCGATGGATATGATCGGTACACCGGCCCTCTCCGTGATTATCTTGCCCACCTCCGGGGGTATCGCCTCGAGAAGTATGGCCACAGCGCCCGATTCCTCCAGGAGTCTCGCGTCATCGATGACCTTCTTGGCGGCCTCGGCGCTCCTTCCCTGCGACTTGAATCCTCCCAGCATCGCTATTGATTGAGGGGTGAGCCCCAGGTGCCCCATCACCGGGATCGTGGCCTGGGTCAACGCCCTGATGACCCCCGCCACGTTGGAACCTCCCTCAAGCTTGACGGCGTCGCAACCGGCCTCCTGCATGAACCTTCCCGCGTTACGCACCGCTTCCTCCACCGATATCTGGTACGACATGTACGGCATGTCGCCGATCAAGAATGCCCCTGGGGCGCCCCTCCTCACAGCCTGCGCATGAGGTATCATCACGTCCATGGTCACCGGAAGGGTGCTCTCGTATCCGAGCACCGTCATGCCCAGAGAGTCGCCGACCAGGATGATATCCACCCCCGCCTTCTCCTGTAGCAGCGCAGTAGGATAGTCGTAGCATGTCAGCATTGTAATCTTCTGGCCCTTGCGCATCTTCTCATAGAGCACCGGAAGCGTAACCTTTTCTCTCGCCACGGCAAGTCCCCCTTGAGAATATTCTATGAGGCATCCAATCTTCTCCACGAGCCAAGCCTATACCTGCGCGGCCGGAGGCGAGAATCGAGTCGAAGTAAGAGGGGCGCCGCCGCGGCGCGGGGCATGCACTTGTTGCCTCCCGACTCCGATAATACCTATTGACGGCAGAGCCACATCCTCAGCCGGTCTCAAGGGGGGAATCCGCAAATGATGGGGCGCTCGGTGGCATTCAGGCTGGTCGGCGGTATCCTGGCCGTCGTGGCTGTGGCCGCGGGCTCGGGCGCGTTCGTGATGATGCAGTACGGGAGGTCAGTCAGCAGTCTCGAGCGAGCAATCACCGTCCTTGGGAGCGCTCAGACCGGCGCAAGCAATCTCTTAGTTGGAATATGGCAGATGTCGGCCAACGTGAGGGGCCACCTCATTTCGCCTGACCAGGGCTACCTTGATGAGTATCACGTGGGGTCCAACTTCGCCGCGGATGCGGCGAGAACGCTCAGCGCCCTGGACTTAATGGACGCGGATGCACTGGCGGTGGAGGAGATCGCCGGTCTGCTGAAACAGTACGAAGACATCGCGCTCAGTGCTTTTTCCCTATCGAAGGATGGCCGGGAGACCCAGGCGGCCGCTCTCGTAGGGTCCAACGAGGCGGCCATCCTGCGGCAACTGGACGCCAAGTCCAAGGCGCTCGGACAGCGTATCTACGGGCAAGTGAACACCCTTGTTAGCGACGAGGTCAGCGGTTCGCGAGATTCTATGAAAATAGGGTGGACGGCGCTCGGCGCGGCCGCCATCCTTGGGGTGGCGGCGGGGCTGGTGCTCTCGCTCTCGATCACGAGACCGGTGAAGAGACTCGCGAATGCAGCGGATCGAGTTGCGGGCGGGGATCTTACCGTGGAGTCCATCGGATCGCGCGGCCACGACGAGCTCGCGCGTTTGGCGGGGGCTTTCGACGGCATGCTTCGCGGCCTGAGGGAGATAGTGGCGAAGGCCTCGGAATCGGCGAGGCAAGTCGCCTCCTCCAGCGAGGAGCTGTCGGCCGCCGTGGAACAGATGAGAAACGCGCTTGGGCAGATTTCGGGGACCGCGCAGGAAGTGGCCGGCCAAACCTCGTCACAGGCCGAAGAGGCCCGAAAGACGACAACGGTGCTGGATGACCTCGGCAAAGTCATCGAGCGAGTGGCTTCCGGGGCCCGGGAACAGACGAAAAGTCTCTCGGTCGCGACGCAAAACGTCAACGCGATGGTGGCGGCGGTCGATCAGATATCGACTTCGTCACAAGGGATGGCGGTCGCCACCGGCAAGACCGACCTCTCGGCGGCATCCGGCAGGGAAGCCGTGGCCAAGACCGTGGTGGGGATGCAGGCGATAAACGATGCGAGCAAGCAGATACACGTCAACCTCAGTAACCTCACAGGTAATTCCCAGCGCATCGCTGAGATAGTCCAGGTGATCGACGAGATCGCGGGGCAGACAAACCTTCTCGCCCTCAACGCCGCAATAGAGGCGGCCAGGGCCGGTGAGCACGGACGCGGCTTCGCCGTCGTAGCGGACGAGGTGAGGAGACTAGCCGATAGGTCCAGTAAGTCGGCCAGGGAGATTGCAGAGATCATCGACGACATACAGGCTGGCATGAGCGCCACGGTGAACTCGGTGAACGAGGCTTCCGCGGCCATTGAGGAGGGCATGGGAGTGGCCGATGAGGCGCGGCGCCTCCTGGAAGAGATAGAGTCCGGTGTGAAGGCCGCGGGGGCTCAATTCGCGCGAGTGAAGACGGGTGTCGACGCGGTTCAGGCCGCAAGCAGGGAGGCATTGAGATCCGTGGACGCGTCGGCGGCGATAGTCGAGGAAAGCACCGCAGCCGCCGAACAGATGTCGGCGTCGAGCTCGCAGGTGCTCGCGTCGGCGGGGCAGATCAGTAGGGCGGCCGAGCGTAACGCCGCTTCAATTGAAGAGGTGGCGGCTGCGGCGGAACAGGTGAACTCCTCGATCGACGAAATGGCGAACTCAGCGCAGTCCCTCGCCAGTATGGCTCAGGAACTGAGCTCGATCGTGTCCGCGTTCAGATCCTGAGTGACGAGGCTATTTCCCGGCCACGTCGAGTATTTGCGCGGGGCTGTGAAGAACATGAGTAGCTCGGATCCCCTCCGCCGTCTTCGCCCCCCACAGCGCCAATCCGAAGGCCACTCTTGCGGCGATCGCGCTTCCGGCGTCGTATAAGGTATCGCCGACGTACATGGTCCTCGCCCTGTCCGCCCCCGCGAGATCGAGGAATTTCAAGAGCGGTTCCGGGGAGGGTTTGTGCCTCTCGGTGTCATCCGCGCAGACAACCACCTTGAAATAACCGTTCAACCCGAAGGGCGAGAAGCCGTGAGCGAACTCCTCCCTGGTCTTGGACGTCACTATCCCCATCGTGACCCCGTTCTCGAACAACCTCGCGAGCGTGTCCTCGATTCCATCGAAAGGCCTCACAGAGTGGGAGCAGTCTTCGAAATACTCGATCCATTTGCGGCTCGACCGGCGAAGGTCGGCCACGCCAAGCCTCCTGAGAGTATCCTCGCCTGGACTTCCGAAGGCGAATCGCAACTCATCCGGGGTGAGCTCCCTGTTGACATCCTCCAGCGCCAGTCTTCTGAGCGAGCACATGAGGGCCTCCTCCGTGTCGAGGAGGGTACCGTCGATGTCGAAAGCGATGTAGTCGTACATGGCGATTTCCTTCGATGGGCTGGAGGCTGTCTCCTTCAGGAAGCGCGCGGCGTCAACCAGCGGGGGCGGTGCGAGGCCGGCTACTTGGGTTTCGGGGGGTTTTCAGCCAGATCCGTCCTTCCGGGCATGGGGACGATACCGAGGTCGCGCAACCGCCTGGTCATAATCCCGCCGATGCGGCCGCTCTCGGCAGCGGTCAATTCCGCCCATCCCCTGCGCCGCACCTTCCCCATGAGACCGAGTTCGTGCGCTACCTCCATCTTGAGGTCGTCGT
>Ga0334890_1003913_pt1 | contig 14282 bp, 9 predicted proteins | sample GraSluR1_MG_3_FD_207220 | JGI IMG/M metagenome (GOLD analysis project Ga0334890, IMG submission 207220) | Sludge microbial communities from methane-producing bioreactor in Wageningen University, Netherlands - Granular Sludge_31_08-R1 | ecosystem: Engineered > Bioreactor > Anaerobic > Unclassified... | reverse complement strand
ATCGAGCGATGCCAGTATGGAGTTCAAAGCGTTGCCGAGGTGAATCCGGATGCATTCCCCGGCAGCGGCTTCATCCCCTTTTTCGAGGGCTGCGATGAGGTTCCTGTGTTCTTCGATGACCCTGGGAATCCGGTTGGGCGTATTCACGGACCGGATGCGGAAGAGCCGGGCGCTGCTCTGCACCTGCTCGATGAAGCCCGTAAGAATGGAACTGTCGGCGGCGGAGAGGATGATTCTGTGGAACTCCACGTTCGCCTCGATGATGCATTCCATGTCGGTACGGCTGGCACAGGCCTCCATGCGCTTCACGTTCTTCCGGAGCTTTTCGAGAATTCCGGCGGTCAGGTTCGGGAGGGCCCACTGGACCGCGAGAGTCTCCAGGTGGAGGCGGAGTGTGTAGAGCTGGACGATGTCTTTTTTCTCCAGCCTGGCGACGACAAAACCCCTGTTCGGGAGCTTTTTGACGAGCCGTTTTGCCACGAGGCTGTTCAGGGCGTCATGGACGGGCGTCCTGCTGATGCCCATGCTCTCCGCCAGCGTACGTTCCACAAGGCGGGTGCCGGGGGGGATCTTTCCCTCCAGGATGGCGGAGCGGAGTTCTTCGAAGGCTCTTTCGCTGAGACTCTTCATTGCGGGGAGCTTTGAAATCATCTGTTTCCCTCCGCGGCCCGCCCTGGTCTGCATTGAAAGGGACGTGATCCGCTCCGGAGCTTTCTCCAGAAAGCGGGGCATTGGCCTGAATTTTGGAATGCGGCATGCGGCATGCCAGATGGAATCGAAAATATTTTATACAGGTTGCGTCTGACTTGTCAAGGCGGAAGTGCCGTTTTGCTGCAGCATCCCATACGAGTGAGGGGAGCGGCCTTTGCTTGTCATCCTGAGCGGAGGAGGATCTCGGGTTGGACTCTTCCAGATACAAAAGCAGGTCCCTCGTCGCTCCGCTCACTCGGGACGACAAGGCCAGGTTGTCATCCTGAGCGAATGCGAAGGATCTGCAGTTGGTTCTCTTGAGACGCCTCCAAGATCCTCCCCTTCCGGGGATGTTACGCGATCGCGCCGCTCACTCGGGACGACAAGGCCAGGTTGTCATCCTGAGCGAATGCGAAGGATCTGCAGTTGGTTCTCATGAGACGCCTCCAAGATCCTCCCCCTCCGGGGATGCTCCCTCCGCTTCGCTCTGGATGCTCCGCGAGCGCGATCGCTCCGCTCACTCGGGACGACAAGGCCAGGTTGTCATCCTGAGCGAATGCGAAGGATCTGCAGTTGGTTCTCATGAGACACCTCCAAGATCCTCCCCTTCCGGGGATGTTACGCGATCGCTCCGCTCCGTCGGGACGAAATCCAAAGGCAAACATCAGGCCCGTCGTTGTATCCCGACACAGTTTTATAACGAGACAAACACGGTTGACAAAAATTCCCATTTTGCATAGAATTCCCGGTAATATCTGAAAAGCGATGATCCGGGACGCCCGGTTCCCAAAAATCGGCGACAGAGAGAAGCGCCCTCCGGCTGAAAGGCGCTTTCGCCGCTGGGAAGGGGCCCAAAGCCCGGTGAGCAGGAGCGGAAAGCGGCATTTTCGCGCCGCGGAGTACGTTCCCGGGATCGGTTCCCGTCACAGGACCGGAGAGGGACGGTGATTGTGCGCCGTCCAACAAGGGTGGTACCGCGAGTTCCGGCTCGTCCCTTCGGGGGCGGGCCGTTTTTGTATTGAAACGAAAGGGGAGATTGCAGTGAAGATAGCTGTTGTGGGTGCCACCGGCGAAGTGGGCCGGATGATGACCAGGGTGCTTCAGGAGCAGAATGTTCGCCCTGAAGAGGTCAGTTTTTTCGCGTCGGCCAGGAGCGCCGGCGACGAGGTGGAGTTTTACGGGCGGAAACACCGGGTGAAGGAACTGACGGAAGAGGCCATGAGGGAACGGTACGACTATCTTCTCTTCTCGGCGGGGGCCGCGGTGTCCAGGCAGTTTGCCCCGATAGCGGCGGAGGCGGGAAGCGTGGTCATCGACAATTCGTCCGCCTTCCGCATGGATCCGGCCATCCCCCTGGTGGTGCCGGAGATCAACGGCGATCTCCTGAAAGGCTACCGCAGCGGCATCGTGGCCAACCCGAACTGCTCCACCATCCAGATGGTCCTCGCCCTGTACAGGGTCCATGAGCGGTACGGCATCCGGTCCATCGTGGTGAGCACCTACCAGTCCGTCTCCGGGGCGGGCAAAAAAGGCATGAACGAGCTTGAGGATCAGATGAAGGGGCACATTGCCCCGAAGAAGTTCGTGAAGCAGATCCACCTCAACGTGGTGCCCCAGATCGGCTCGCTGCTCGAGAACGGCTTCACTGACGAGGAAATGAAGATGGTGAACGAGACCCGGAAGATTCTCCGGGACCCCGACATCTCCGTCTGGCCCACCACCGTGCGTGTTCCGGTGCTCTACTGCCACTCCGAGAGCATCCTCACGGAGACACGAAAGCCCTTCGACCTTCAGGGAATCGAGGCGGCGCTGGAGGCGGGCGAACACGTGGCCCTTTCACGGGACATGTTCACCCCCCTTGACGCGGCCGGTACGGACCTCACGTACGTAGGGCGCGTCAGGGCCTTCGACGATACCCGATTCCTGATGTGGAACGTGGCGGACAACATCCGGGTGGGAGCGGCCACCAACGCGGTGAGGATCCTCCTGAAGCACGGGGAACTGAACTAGGTCCATGCACGGCTTTCTTGTCATCCTTCCGGTGGTGCTGGTCATGGCTGCCGGAAGGATGCTGGCCCGCCGCGGGGTCGTGTCTCCCGGAGCCTTCGCCCAGATCAACAAGGCCATCTACTGGACGGCCATACCGGCCCTCATCCTCCGGATGACCAGCATGGCCGACATGTCCGCCCTTGCGGACAGGAACATGGTGGTGGCAGTATACCTCTCCTTCCTTGCCGCCCCGCCAGCGGCCTGGCTGATCGGGAAGCTCGCCGGGCAGGAGCGGAGGCGCACCGCGTCGTCCACCCTGATGGTCATCCGGTCCAACACGGTGTTCGTGGGCCTTCCGGTGGTCACCGTGGCGGTGGGGACCCTGGGGGTGGAGGTGCTGTCCCTCTACCTGGCCTTCACCTTCATCGGCTACCAGATCATTTCCATCTCCTGGGCCCAGCTCGCCCTGTCGGGGGGCATCTCCTGGAACACCGTGAAGGGCACTTTGAAGAACATGGCGAAGAACCCCCTGGTGCTGTCGAGTCTCGCAGGGTTCACCCTGGCGGTGACGGGGCTGAACTCTTTTCCCGTGTGGCTGGACGAGACCCTGAAGCTCCTGGGAAACATCGCCAGCGGCACGGCCCTCCTCTCCCTCGGGGCGACCCTGAAGCTCGAGGCGCTGACCTCCATGCTGCCCAGGGCCTGGAGGGACGTGATTCTGAAGCTGATCTTCCTGCCGGCCCTTACCTGGGGCCTTTTTCTCCTGTTCCCGGTGAATCCGTTGGTCTTCCGCACGGTGGTCCTCATCGCCGCCATGCCCGTGGCTGTGGACTGCTTCATCCTGTCCCAGGTGCTGGAAATGGACCCTGACCAGTCAGCGGCGGCCATCACGGCGAGCACCCTGCTCTCGGGACTCACCGTCCCCCTGTGGATCACCCTGCTCGACGCCTTCCTGATCTGAAAAAAACCCGGCCTTCCCCGAAGGGAGGCCGGGTCCGTATCGTCAGTCCCGGGCCGTTAGGGTGACCAGGAGGATCTCCCCGTCGGGAGCGCCCCTGCATGTCAGGGAGAAATCAGCGGGGTAGTCCTCCAGCACAAGAAGCTCCATTCCCTCCAGCTTCGTCCATTCACCCTCCCATTCCGCCGCCACGCCCCCCCGGAGGCAGAAGAGCACCGTCCAGTCCCCCAGGAGAAAGAGGCGCTTCTGCAGGGCCGTCACGGGAATCTTCCGGTATTCGCAGGATACCCCGCTTCGTCTGCAGAAGATGTTGAAGTCGGTGCAGGCCCCGCCCGGCAGGGAGCACATCACTTCGTCCTCGCCCTTGAAGCGGATGGAGGAAAAGGGTGCCGCCAGGGAGACCTTCACGCCCCGGAGTTCCAGGTCCAGGCCGTCCCCGGAGAGAAGGAACAGGGACCTGTCGCAGCCGGGGAAGAAAGAAAAGGGCCCCCCCGCAGTCACGTCCGCCGAACTGAGCCTCCAGAGGAAAGAGTCCTCTTCAAAGTTCGCGCCCTCGGGGTGGATGTGGATCTCCCTGGTGACGCCGAGGCCGTTTTTCCAGGGTTTCGGCACGAAATCCCGGGGTGTTTTGCGGATCACCCTCATGGCGGAAGTCAGTCCCCTTCCTTCCCGCTGAACAGGACGTCCACGGCCGACATCACGGTGTCGTCTCTGACCGAGTAGGGGAGGGTGATGTGGTATCCCCCGGGGTATGTGCGGTTCACTTCCCGGCTGACCTCCATGGCGTTGGGGTTCCGGGCCCAGGCCCTGCGGGCCACGCCTCCCAGGACATCCCACATCATGGCCGAACGGATGATCTCGTCGGTGGACTCCCGTCCGTCGAGAAGCAGTCCGAAGCCGCCGTTGACCGCCTTGCCGATGCCCACGCCGCCGCCGTTGTGGAGGGCGCAGAGGGTCATCCCCCGGGCGGCGTTCCCGGCGAAGCAGACGGTGGCCATGTCGGCGCAGATGTTGCTGCCGTCCTTGATGTTGGCCGTCTCCCGGTAGGGAGAGTCTGTGCCCGACACGTCGTGGTGGTCCCGGCCGAGCATCACGGGGCCGATCTCGCCCTTCCGGACCATCTCGTTGAACTTCAGGGCGATGCGGGTGCGCCCCTCGGCGTCCTGGTACAGAATCCGGGCCTGGGTGCCCACCACCAGGGCGTTCTTCTCCGCGTCCCGGATCCAGGCCCAGTTGTCGTAGTCCTGGGCCCTCCGGTCGGGATCGATGCACTCCATGGCCGCCCGGTCGGTCTTCCGCAGGTCCTCGGGGTCGCCGCTGAGGCACACCCACCGGAAGGGGCCGTAGCCGTAGTCGAAGAGCACGGGGCCCATGATGTCCTCCACGTAGGAGGGCCAGATGAATCCGTCGTAGGTATTCTCGCCGTTTTTGCAGACCTCCGTCACCCCGGCGTCGAACACCGCCCTGAGGAAGGAGTTGCCGTAGTCGAAGAAGAAGGTCCCCCGATCGGAAAGAACCTTGATCAGCTCGTAGTGCTTCCGGAGGGAAATATCCACCAGCCGCCGGTACTCCGCCGGATCCTTCGACAGCAGGGCGGTCCGCTCGTCGAAGGTGAGTCCCTGGGGGCAGTAGCCGCCGTCGTAGGGTGCGTGGCAGGATGTCTGGTCCGACAGCAGGGGGATCTCGATCTCGTGGTCGACGGCGTACTGGAGCAGGTCCACGATGTTGCCGTGGTAGGCGATGGACAACGGCCTTTTCTCCCTGCAGGCTTCGGCGGCCATGGAGAAGGCCTCCCCGCAGGTCTCCGCCACCCGGCTGACCCATCCCTGGCTGTGCCGGGTCTCGATCCGGGAGGAATCCACTTCGGCGACGATCCCAACCCCTCCGGCGATCTCCACCGCCTTCGGCTGGGCGCCGCTCATGCCGCCGAGGCCCGAGGAGACGAAGAGGATTCCGGCGAGGTTCTCCTTCTGGCCGACGCCGAGCCGCTGCCGGGCCGCGTTCAGGATGGTGTTGAAGGTGCCGTGGACGATCCCCTGGGGCCCGATGTACATCCAGCCTCCGGCGGTCATCTGGCCGTAGTTGGTCACGCCGAGCTGCATCCCCCGGTGCCACTCGTCCTGGTTGTCGAACAGCCCCACCAGCATGCCGTTGGTCAGGATCACCCGGGGCGCGTCGGGACGGGATCTGAACAGGCCGAGGGGATGGCCGCTCTCGAGCACGAGGGTGGTGTCCTCGGTGAGCTCCTCCAGGTATTTTTTGATGAGGCGGTACTGGAGCCAGTTCTGGCACACCTGGCCCGTCTCGCCGTAGGTCACCAGTTCGTAGGGGTAGAGGGCGATGTCGAAGTCGAGGTTGTTGTCGATCATCACCTGGAAGGCCTTTCCCGCCAGGCATTTCCCCTGGTACTGATTGACTGAAAGCCCCCGGATCCGGCCCTCGGGGCGGAAACGGTAGGCGTAGATCCGTCCCCGGGTGCGGAGTTCCTCCAGGAACTCGGGGAGAAGGGCTTCGTGGTACTCCTCCGGCACGTACCGGAGGGCGTTCTTCACCGCCAGCTCCGTCTCGGCCCGGTTCAGGGTCCAGCCCCGGTCGGGCGCCCGGCGGATTCCCTCCGCAAAGGCGGGGTAGTCGGGAAGAGGGCCTTCCAGCCGGATCGTCATTGCCTCCCTGTTCAGTTCATTCACCTGAAACATGGTTTCCACCTCCGAAAATATGAGTGTCCATCTTCTGTTCCACACTGCGGACCGCCTCTTTCAGCAGGCGGAGTGTCCCGTCGAAATCCCGGAAGATGCTGTCCGCTATTCCCGCCACGCCCATCTGGGCAACGAAAACGCCCCGTCCGTCGAAAAGGGGTACGCTGATATCGCCCGCATGGGGCATCCATTCCTCCCTGCTGAAGGCGAACCCCTGTTGCCGGATCCGCACCAGCTCCTTTTCCAGTTCCGTCCTGTCCACCAATTCGTCTCCCCGGGGCGGACGGAGGGACGATGCCAGCACCCGGGCCCTGATTTCAGGGGCGCAGTGGGCGAGGAGCACCTTTCCCGTGGCCCCTGCGTGGAGGGGAATGGCCATCCCCCGGTGGGCCGTGAACTTCACCGATGCCGGGGGCTCCACCGAATGGATGCACAGCCCCGAGGTCCCCTCGGTGACGCTGAGGATCGCCGTGTTTCCTGTCGTCTTCATCAGTTCGCGCATCTCGGGGTCCGCCGTGCGGATCAGTTCGTCGTAAAAGGACGAGGCGCCGGAAAGAAGAAAGAAGCGGATGCCCGGCCGGTACCCCTCGGTCAGCGGGTCCCGGAAGGCCCACTGCTGCTCCTCCAGGGACAGCAGAAACCGGTGCGCCGTGCTCTTCGGAATGCCGGTTATCTCTTCCACATCACGGATCGTCAGGGGCGCCCTGGACGAACACAGGGCCTCCATGATCGCCGTTACCTTGACGGCTCCGTCCATTTTCCCCCCCTGTCCGTTTTCCTGTGCCATACATCAACCTCCGAAAAATGGGACATAATGTCCCATTTTTATCATCAAGAGAGTATTCTGTCAATAAGGCTTTGTCGTTCCGTGTTTTGTCATTCCGAGGAGCGGTTTTTGCTCCGAGGAATCTCGAATTTGATTCTGCTTGCCTGAAAAGCGAGATCCTTCGCGTTCGCTCAGGATGACAATCCTTTATTATCCCGAACGATCGGAGCGATCGCGCAGCATCCCCGGAGGGGAAGAACCTATCTTTGCTTGTCATCCTGAGAAGCGCAGCGACGAAGGATCTCGGTGTTGATCCTTCGCCCCTCAAGACCGAGATTCTTCGGGCTTCGCCCTCAGAATGACAGCAAGGGGGAGGACCCCGGGGCTGTCTTTGTGTTTGTCTTCCTGAGGAGCGGGTTTGGGCGACAAAAGATCCGCTATTGATCCCAGGATTCAAGAATCGAGATCCCTCGCGTCCGCTCGGGATGACAACCTAACCCTGTCGTCCCGAACGAGCGGAGCGAGGAGAGACCTCGATTCTGGTTCTCAGCAGATTCACCCCCGCGATCCCTGCGCTCGGGATGACGCTGTATCCTTCCCCCCGAAATGATACAATGCGGGCAGTGAACGGGTTGCCAGTCTGCCCGAGAAAAGGGGGAGCATCATGACAGTCTTCGCCCAGAGAATGAAAACCATGGAAAAATCGGCCTCTATCATCCGGGGCCTCTTCGGCGCCATGAACGATCCCGGCATTATCTCCTTCGGAGGGGGAGCCCCGGCCAGGGAAGCCCTGCCCGTCGACATCGTCCGGGAGATAACGAACGAGGTGATCACCAGGGACGGCAGGGGAGTGGAGGCCCTCCAGTACGGCAGCGTCATGGGCCTGCCGGACCTCCGTGAAATCGTGGTGAGCGAACTCCTCGCCCCCAAGGGCGTGAAGGCCGACGCCGGCAGAATTATCATCACCAGCGGCGGCCTGGAGGGTATGAACCTCCTCTGCCAGCTCTTCATCGACCCCGGCGACGTCATTTTGGTGGAGTCGCCCACCTTCGTCCACTGCGTGGAGATCTTCGAGATGTTCCAGGCCCGGTGCGTCAGCGTCGCCATGGACGAGAACGGCATGGTCCCCGAGGATCTGGAGGCCAAGATCAGGGAGTACAGGCCGAAGATGGTCTACGTCATCCCCACCTTCCAGAATCCCACCGGCCGCACCCTCTCCCTCGAACGGAGAAAGAAAGTGGCCGAACTCGGCAGCCGGTACGACACCATCATCCTCGAGGACGACCCCTACCGGGACATCCGCTACAGCGGCACGGACCTGCCCCCCATCAAGGCCTTCGACACCACGGGGCACACCGTCCTCGCCAACAGCTTCTCCAAGATCTTCTCCCCCGGCAGCAGGCTGGGCTACGTCCTCGCGTCGGAGGAAATCACGGCAAAGCTCTTCGACGCCAAGACGGCCACCAACTCCCACACGTCCATGCTGCCCCAGGTCATCTGCGCCGAGTTCTTCAAGCGGGGGTACTACCCGGCCCACCACAGGATGATCTGCGATCTCTACCGGGAGCGGCGGGACGTCATGATCGAGTCCATCGACACATACTTCCCGAAGGGAACGGTGCGGACCTTCCCCGACGGGGGGCTCTTCACCTGGGCCCGGCTTCCCGGAGGCATCAACACCACCGGCCTGCTGGCAGAATCGCTGGCCTCGCCCGACGTGCGGGTGGCCTACGTGGCGGGGGAGGGCTTCTTCATCGAGGGCAACGGCATGGGAAACGACTGCATGCGGATCAGCTTCGGCGGGGTTCCTCCGGAGAAAATCCGTATCGGGGCCGAGCGCCTGGGCAAACTCATCTGCAGCAGGCTTGACCAGGGACTCAGCTGCGAGGCATAGAAGACATCTCACCTGAGCGTCATCCCGGGGCAGGACTCATGAGGCTGTCATCCTGAGAGTGACCGCTGCCCGGGATGACAGCCTCATGAGTATAGTATAATATGCAATGTATATGATCTTCTGATTCACGGGAGGACGCCATGCTTCTGAAGGAACGGTACAAAACGAAGTCCGGTTTCGTGTACGAGCTCATGCGGGAAAAAATCGTCTCCGGGGAATGGCCCCAGGGGATGAACATCATTGTCGCCTCCGTGGCGAGGGATCTCGGCGTCTCGGCCATTCCCGTGCGGGAAGCCATGAAGCTCCTCGAGTCCGAAGGCCTCGTCGTGCAGGAACCCCACAAGGGTGCCCGGGTAACGGAGTTCGACCCGGAAAAGATCGTGGAAGTCATGTCCATCCGGGGAACCCTCGAGGGGTTCGCCGCAAGCGCTGCCCTTCCTTTTCTGAACGCCGGGGCGTTCGCCGACCTTCGCCGCAGGGTGGGAGAGATGGACGGCTACGTGCGGGCCGGAGAGTGTGAACGGTTCATCGCGGCCAACAAGGAGTTCCACAGGACGATTTATTCAAAGGGGCCGTTCCCCATGCTGAACGAGATGATCTTCAAGCTCTGGGACGGCGGCGGGTTCTCCCATATCGTTTTCGCTTTCCGCCCCGAGAGGATGGAAGTGGCCAACAACGACCACAAAGCCATCCTCGATGCACTGGAGAAGGGGGACGGCGAAAGAGCCGAGCGGCTTATCCGGGAACACAAGCTCGGTCTCGCGAAAGTACTGTGCGACATGGGGAGGAAGGGGGCCTCCGCCCGCTGATCAGCGGGGAAGGTCCCTTTCTTCCGTCCAGCGGCTCCTGAGCTTTTCGGCCCGCTGCCTTTCCTTTTTCGACATGTGTTTCCAGGCTTCTTCTTTCAGTTCTTCAGCCTCGACGACGGCCCGTTCATCGGCCATGTCCAGATAAGCCCACGCGGCGGGCAGGTCCCGCTCCACTCCGTCTCCGGAGAAATACAGCGATCCGAGGACAAACCACCCGAATTCGTTCCCCTGTTCCGCCGCCCGGCGGGCCCACCCCTCCGCGGCCCCGGTGTCTTCTTTGACTCCGTGTCCCTTCAGGTACATCCATGCCAGGAGCCCCTGGGCGAGGGATTCTTCCTCTTCGGCGGCATCGAGGGCGAGGAGACGGGCCTTTTCGAGGTCCTCATCGGCAGCGACGCCTTCGTAATATATCCACGCGAGGGCGGCCTTTCCGAGGGAACTGTTCCCGGCGGCAGACTGTTCGGCAAGGTCGAAGGCCCTTTCGTCGTCCTCGTCCGCTCCCTCGCCGAAATAGCAGAGAAGGGCCAGAAGCCCCATGCCGTCCGGATCTCCCCCTTCAGCCGCCTTTTCTGCCCATTCCGCGCATTCCTCCAGGTTTCGTTCTATCCCCCACATCTCCCCGTCATAGAGGAGCCGGGCGAGGAGCCCCTGTATCTCCGGATCGGCGTCCGGTACGGAAGATGCCTCCCTCAGGAGGCGGATTCCCGCCGCGGGATCCGTGAAGCCGTCTTCGAAGATCCTGATCAGGCCGAGAAGGGCCTTTGCCCCGGCGTCTCCCCCGGCGGCCCCTTTTTCCAGCCATTCCACGGCTTTTCCCGTGTCCTTCGGAACGCCGTCACCGTCATAATACAGGGCTCCCACGGCAGTCTGGGCTTCCGGGTCTCCCTTACGGGCAAGCTCCAGGACTTCGTCCGCTGCGGGCTCTTCTTCTCCGGGGGTTTCCGCCTGGGGGAGGGAAGGAGCGGGAAGGGGCGACGGGATTTTTCCGAGGACCGGTCCCTGGCTCGAGGCTTTCGGGGTTACCCCCGCCCTCCGGAGAAAGTCCATAATCCGGTCAGCCGGGAGGGAAGCGTTCACGAAAGCTCCCTCGTCTTCCTCGGTGTAGCCCCAGGTGTTGATGCCCACCACCTCCCCGCGGCTGTTGATCAGGGGACCGCCGCTGTTCCCGGAGGCGATGGCGGCGGTGTGGATTATGTTCCGCCTGCCCTGCTTTTCAACGATGGCGCTGACGGTTCCCTCTGTATAGACCACGGGAGGGGCGGTTCTGAGTTCACCGTTCAGGATTTCGTCAATGCTCTGGTCGAACTGGGTGACAAGAAGGGGAAAGCCCCAGGAACTGACCCTGTCCATGCGGCTCACCCGGGGGGAAAAAACGAGGACCGGAAGGGGCACATCGGGAGAAAAACGGAGCAGGGCAAAGTCGTTTCCTCCTGCCTCGCCGCCGTATTCCCTGCGGACGAGCTTTGCCCGGACCGGTTTCTGGACCGGGTTGGCGAGAATGATCGTTCCCTTCCCGTCCACCACGTGGGCGTTGGTCACCACGTATCCCTCGGCGACGACGAAGCCCGTGCCCATACTTGCGGAATCTCCATGATCCACCAGGACGTAGACTACCGCCCTTTCCATGAGGGCGGCGATTTCCCGACGCCGCTCCTCGAGAAGAGCGAGAATGTCCGGCCCCTCCTGCCGGGCCGCCGCTCCGGGAAGGGCCGGAGGAACAAGCAAAAGAGCTGCGGCAAGAATGACGGCGCGGGCAATAGACTGTGCATCGGATCGGTGAAGAGCTGGCATGGCTTTTCCTCCCTGGTGATAGTCGTTGGGCTCATAGTATTCTTCCGGATGGGGAGTGTCAAATCTTCCCAGATGGCGGAAGGTGGTATATAGTATTTCTGACGATCTGAAAAAGCTGATTTTTCCAAAAGGGGCGATGGACGATGTTCACCAGAAGAAAATTCATAGTCTGCCTGGCCGCGCTCGGGGTGCTTTTCGCCGCCGCCGCCGCCTCCGCCGAGGTCGATCCCGTATTTGTCAGGATCACGGGATCATCCGTGAATATCCGTGACGAGGGATCGAGATCCGGGAGGGTCATCGGCCGCTTTTCCGGCGGGGAGACTGCCGTGGTGCTCCGGGAGGAACAGGGTGCGGACACCTTCCCCTGGTCCCTGGTGATTTCCCGGGTTCCGCTTCCCGATGGTCCGGTGGTGGAGGGATGGGTGTACGGACAGTACGTGGAACCCCTTCCCCAGGGTGAGTGGTTTGGGAATACATGCGGCGCCCAGAGCCTTGCCTTTGACGCGTTCTTCCTGGCCACGACGGAGACTTTCGGCCGCACCGCCGAAGAGGCCGTGCGGAAGCTGGGAAAGCCCCTTTCCAGAAATGACAGGGAGATACCCGGGCGGCATGACCCGTCCTACAAAGTGACATTCACCGAACTGTCCTACCCGGGGCTTGAACTCAGCTATTTCTCCACGAAGGACAACCGCGCCCTCATTGGGGCCAGGGTGACGCAGGGGGACTATGTCCTCGGAAAAGCCGTCCGACTGGACGCCTCGCCCCGGCAGGTCTTCCTTGAGCTCGGACCGCCCCGGTTCCAGAACGGGACGGTTTTCGGCTGGACAGACGAGGCGGAGTACGCTTCCCTGGAGGTGACATTCTCAGGCGGGAAAGTGCTCCTGGTGGATTTTTCCGTGGAACCTGACTGATACCGCAGCGGCCCTTTCTTCGGAGGGGCCGCCTGTTTTTTCCCTGCCGGTTCTTCCTGTCCGGACTTTTTTTTCGGAGGTGTTCCCATGAAACGATCCCTTTTGAACGTCCTTGTGCTTCTGATTGTTCTTTTCCTCTCCTGTGCGGGGTACGCCGCCCCTTCCGACCGGGAGAACAGCTGGTGGCTGAAGGTCAACCCCATCGGCAAACCTCCGGTCCAGCCTTCCGAGACCTATCGTCTTCTCGAGTCGAGGCTCCGGAGTGTGATGGCCGGCGACCTGGACGGCATGGAGTTTTTCCGGTCCCTCGGCCGGGACGGCATGGCCATGAGAGACGTGATGGCCTTCAAGGAGGAGTTCATCCGGCTCCGGGGTGAGGAGCTGCGGAAGACGGGGGCCCTCTCCCCGGCGGACGCCCTTCCCGGAGCCCTCGAGGCATGGGAGCGGTCCTTCGGGGAAGCGGAACGGTCTCTCGCGGACGTACGGCGGAAGGGTGTCGAACGGGCCTTTGCCGAGGGAGTCCGGCGATACAGGGACGCCCATCCCGATTTCCCCTACCTCGTCCGCATGGATGCCGGCGCGTCCTCCCGTGAATCCTACGGAGAGCTCCGGTTCGAGGGGGACATCGACATATCCACCCTGGCGGCCCAGGTGGAGGATGCGGTCTCCCTCAGGGATTTCATCTCTTCCGCCATCCGGGAGAGCTTCAGCCTCGACATGACGGCACTGGACGCCCTGGTGACCGCCCACCGGCAGGCCACCCTCGACGTGTACATCACCCAGCCCGCCGCGGACTGGGCGGAGATGGACTCCCTCAAAAGGGGGAGGCTGCAGGAGATCGTGGTGGAAAACGGGGAGGTGGGCTACCGGGATGTCACAGATCCTGTGGAGCGGGTCTTCATCTTCGCCAATCTGAAGAACAACCTCCGGATGAGGGGCGGCGCCTCGGACGACCTCGCCCGGCTCATGGACGAGCCTCCCGACAGGATGACCTCGGACATGGAGCCGGCGGTCAGCCTGGAGATGCTCCGCCACATGACCACCGACGCCATTCAGGCCCGGCTCGCCTACCACGAGAGGATCCTCAAGTTGGCGAAATACGTGGACCGGAGCGCCTCCATCGCCAAAGGCCCCCTCGCCGATGCGGCCCTGGCGGCCTGGGCACGGCAGGTGACCCTGGTGAAGCAGAACAGGGGGCTGGACGGCGGGCAGAGGCTGAAGCACATTCTGGAGATCAGCGAACCGCTCCTCGGGGATCCCCGGGACTTTGCCGGCCTCGACCGGGCGATCCTCTCCCTGGGGGAGCGGGCTTCCGCCCTGATCCGGGACAACGTGTCGAAGGGCATAGACGCCCGGCTGAAGCTCATCGGCGATGCCCGAACAGCCGCGGAAAAAGACGGGGAGCGGAGGAAACTGCTCTCGGAGCTCGAGGAGACCTTCAAGGCCTACGTGGAGAAGGGAGTGGACTTCCCCCCGAAGGCCCACGAGACCATGATCGCCCTTGCCGACGCACTGAAGGTGACGGTGCTCAACATTCCGGCGTCGGAGCTTGAGCGGATGAAACGCTACCTGGACCTGGCCGCCGAAAAGCCCGGTTCCCTCGACCTGGCCCTCGGCATGGCATGGCGCCTCTTCGAGGGAGCCTACACCGCCGCCGACGGGGCGATCGACGCCTTCAACAACTGGTTTGACTACCTCGACAACCACACGGTGGCCCGTCTCCGGGCCATGAACCCGGACGTGTTTCTTCCCGGCCCCGGGGGAAAGACCCGGGCTGT
>Ga0334890_1003911_pt1 | contig 14283 bp, 8 predicted proteins | sample GraSluR1_MG_3_FD_207220 | JGI IMG/M metagenome (GOLD analysis project Ga0334890, IMG submission 207220) | Sludge microbial communities from methane-producing bioreactor in Wageningen University, Netherlands - Granular Sludge_31_08-R1 | ecosystem: Engineered > Bioreactor > Anaerobic > Unclassified... | reverse complement strand
GCTTGACGGGACGGGGAGCGGAAAATTTGAAGGCAGTGAGAATCTGCCCCAGGGTATTTACATGATAGTATTACCCGGGAAGAGATATTTTGAGATACTGATGCCGGAAGACCAGCATTTTTCTTTAACATGTACATATGATGATCCATTTTCCACTCTCTCCTTTAGCGGAAGTGATGAAAACACCTCTTTCGTTTCCTATCAGAGGAACTGGGTGAAGATGCAGCAGAGGGCATCGTCGCTCAATAAGAGGCTACAGGCAAGCAGGCAGAATCCTGATTCCGTTAAATTACTTACGGAAGCCCGCAGGCTACAGGAGGAGAGCATGAAGACCTATCTGAACGGGATTGTCAGGGAAAACAAGGGGAATCTACTTTCAGTTCTTGTGAGGGCCATGCTGCCACCAGATACTCCTCCGGTGATAGTTCCACTGAATACAAAAAACCCCGATTCGTTAAGGTGGGTTCTGACATACATCAGTAATAAGGATCATTTCTTTGACAACATAGATTTTAATGACGAAAGGCTTATCAGGACACCACTGCTGCATTCGAGGCTTAATACGTTTTTCACGAATGTGGTAATTCAGGCCCCGGATTCAATAAATAAGGAGATTGACAGGATTGTTGCAAAGAGCATCGGGAACTATGAGGTTTTTCAATTTGTTTCGGTCTATTTGTTTAATCATTTCAGAGAGAGCGAGATAATGGGTCACGATGGGGTTGTTGTTAAGATAGCTGACGACATTTATCTGTCAGGAAAGGCTGACTGGGTTTCGAAAGAGTTCAGGGATGATCTTCTGAAGCAGGTTGATCTGCTAAGGCCTAATCTGATAGGTGTTAAGGCCGCCAATCTAATAATGGATTCCTATTTAGGAATTCATGTTTCTCTTTACGACATAGAAAAAGAATTTACCATACTTTATTTCTGGGAACCTGACTGTGGTCATTGTAATGTAACCACGCCGAAATTAAGAGACTATTATGAAGAAGCGAGGAACGAAGGCATTGAGGTGTTCACTGTCTGCACAGCTGCCGACAGGGTAAAATGGTCAGAATATATAGAGGAGAACAGGCTCATCTGGATAAACGGCTGGGATCCTCAGAGAAGAACGCGGTTCGATTATTTTTACAATGTACAGTCCACCCCGTTGCTTTATATACTGGACAGGGATAAGAAGATCATTGCCAAAAAGCTTTCAGTGGAAGATATAGCTCCCTTTATTGAGAACTACAGAAGGATATCAGGAAAGTGAGGCACGCAACAAGTCAATCATCCATTGCTTTCTGTCGAAGCTGAGCTCTGATTTGTCAAAAAGTCTGGTGAATAAACCCTCCCTGATAAGATCTTCCGGAATTCCTTCTTTTATACCGTCATCAAGCATCAGCCATATTTTATCTGCATGTCTGACAGCTATATGGAGGTCGTGAGTTGAAAATATTATGGTTTTGGATCTTTCGGCGGCCAGGGTGTGCAGAAGGTTTATAATCTCATACCTGCTGCCTATATCGAGGAAGGCTGTTGGTTCATCCATGATCATCAACGCAGTGTCCTGAGCCAGAACTCTGGCTATCATTGCCTTCTGGCGTTCCCCATCAGAGATCTCGTTAACCTGTCTTGTGGTAAGAGTCGTCAGTCCTGTCTTTTCAATAGAATCAGTTACTGCTTTATGGTCTGCCGGTCCTATTCTGCCATACCAGTTGGTATGAGGGAATCTGCCCATGGAAACAAGTTCGTAAACACTCATATTGGTTACCCTGACATTCTCCGTAGAAACATAACCCACTAAACGGGCCAGTTCGATCTGAGGATAATCACATATTTCCCTGTTGCTGATGCGGATTTCACCATCCAGTTTTTTGCGTATGCCCGCTATAGTACCCAGCAGAGTACTCTTACCTATCCCGTTTCGGCCAATCACCGCGATAAGTTCTCCTCTTCGTCCGGTTGCGTTAAGGGGCGGAAGCAGAGGGTATCCCGTTCTGCCTTTTCCATAACCGATTGTCAGATGCTTAAGTGATATAATTGACAGATCATTCATTTTGATCAGAATAGAGAGCGGTATTTCCGGTTGCCAAGCAGAACCCAGATTACGACAGGAATCCCCACCAGGGCTGTTACTGAGTTGACCGGCAAGACATTATCTGAACCGGGAAGCTGTGATATTATATCGCTTGCAAGCATCACTGAACTTCCGGTGAGAAATATTCCCGGAATAAGAACCCTGTGGTCGGATGTTCTGAAAATCAGGCGGGTTATATGTGGAACCGCTATCCCAATGAATCCGATTGGTCCGCAGAAAGCTGTCACAGTTCCGGCAAGAAAGCTTGTACCGGCAAGTACAATTATTCTTGCAAGTCTTAAGTTAAGGCCTATGCTTACGGCATAATTTTCGCCAAGAAGCAGGGCATTAAGCATTTTCACCGAGGCAAGGCATAAAATTGTTCCTCCTGCAGCTGATAACAACAAAACATTCAGCTGTGATGAAGTAAGATTGCCCAGGCTTCCCATTGTCCATATAATGTAGGCTTTCAGCATGGTTTCATGGCTGAAATACTGCATAATGCTTACTATTGCAGAAATACCTCCTGCCAGCATAATACCTATTATGAGCACCGTAAGAATATCTTTCAGTCTTGAGGAGAGGTACATCATCAGTATCATTACTGATCCGGCCCCGACCCAGGCGGCGGCTACCAGCGACCAGTTACCCATGCCTTTAATGGTATCGGGGGAGATGTTTGCGGAGAATCCAAGTATTATGAATGCAACTCCGAGGCTGGCTCCTGAGCTGATCCCAAGGACATATGGACCGGCCATGGGATTTCTGAAAAGTGTCTGCATCTGAAGGCCGCTGAGAGATAGTGTAATGCCGACTGTTGCAGCAGTGATTGCCTTGGGGAGTCTGAATTTGAAAACTATGGTTTCAACATGAGCCTCAGCGCCTGTGAAAATGGCTCTTAAAACATCGGAGGGCCTTATTGCAACCGAACCGATAAACAGGTCAGCCATAAAAAGGAGCAGCGCAAGCACAAGAAGGCCACCGAAGAGCAGAACATTGTTACTGCCTGATAATTGCTGATTATTGTTGACGGTCTTCAACCCGGTTTCTATTCAATTTTTCTGTAATAGACAAGATCTTTTTTCGCTATTAGTCCCGGATGCATTATGGCTGCTATATCCCTGAGCAGAACATGTGGATTGAGAGTTCCGCTCTCCCAGTAATCATTTGCACCCCTTCCGTTTATTCTTTTGGTATTATTATATATTGATCCCCTGGTAAAACAGGGCAAAGAGGCAAGCCGGGGGTCCACTGCAATGATCTCATCTTTTGCCGAGGCACTTCCCGGATTGAGCCAGATGTCAGCATTCAGAGCTTTGATATAAACATTCTCGATACCCATGGGCATTGAAACAGAGGAGTATGTTTCATTCCAGAGGTAGTTGCCCCCTGCATCACTTATCAGTTTGCTAATATATGAGTTACCCGGTGAGATATACCATGTATCCCTGAAAGGAAGTCCAAGCAAGACATTCGGTTTTGAATCAGTATTTTCGAGAATATATTTTTTCAGTCTGTGATATTCGTCCGATATTTCCCTGAAGAGAGAATCGGCTCGCTCCCTGCAGCAATAGAGTGCCCCGAAGAGCTTTATCCATTCTGCTTTACCGAGCGGATCAGATTCGAGATAGTCTGCATTGTACATTACCTTTATCCCCAATTCCTTAAGCTTTGTCATATATGCTGCTGACTCGCTTCCTATGCTATAAGCCATTATCAGATCGGGTGACAGGTCCAGAATAAGCTCTTTATTGAGGTTATCCTCATAGCCAACATCTTTTATGAACCCCTGTTCATATCGTTTAATCAATTCAGGATTGTAAAGAAATCCGGCACCAGAAACACCTTTTATAGATTCTTCCTCTCCCAGGGCTGAGATCATGGCAAGGTGCGTCGAGGACATGCAGACAACATTTTTTACGGGTACATAGATGATCTCTGACGGATCAACATTCTCTGGCGGGAAAGATCCTGAAGGGACCAGGTGCCAAACCTGATCTGCCCCGGTTGCTCCCTGCCACGGATTAATTATAGTCAGTCTTGTGAAGGAATCGTTCTCCTCAAGGGTGAAACGGCTGGCCCGTTGAGAGTGCTTCTGTTTTTCATTAAGGGTATCATACTCTGATCCGGACCCTCTGCCTGAACATGCATTCAATAACAGAGAAATCAGAATATGGGAAAGCACCCATGGTATTATCAGGCGACAGTGGATCATAATCCTGTGTTCATTCAGTCCAGTGCGGAAGCATAATCCTGTTGCACATACCTCCGGGAATTATGCCGGCCTCCATTGCAGCGACCAGGGCACCATCCCGGCTGTATCTTATGACGAATCCTTTCTGCTGATAATCAACAGGATCTGATACAAAGATATCGCCGGTTTCAGGAAAGACCGCCATCTTATAGAAAGTATGGCCATTCTCTGAAATGAACGGAGATGCAGGTAGTCCTGCATCATCTATTCTGATACGCCTTACGCCTTTCTCAAGGTAATAAAGGGTATCTCTTCCTTTGTTTGCCTGAAGGGATGTCGGTGAATCATTAATATCGGGAAACACAAACCGTTTAACGATTTCATTGGTTCGGGTATTTATCCCGATTAGTTCTGCATGGTAATTCCTTTCCCAGCCTCCGTTGCATAGCACCCAGAGGGTATTGTTCTTATCCACAACCATGCTTTCAGGTTCTGCCCCTACAGGTATGGAATCAACAACACTATTATTACGGGTGTCAACAACCATTATTTCATTCCCGCCGTACCAGTGGGCAATATAGGCATAGACGTCGACCACGGCAATTGATTCAGATGATCTTCTAAGGTTTATATATCCCGATATTGCCAGACTATTGAGGTCAATTATTGTAACTGAATCAGACCACAGGCTGGTGACATACCCTGTGTTATTGCTTAAAACTTCCAGGTATCTTGGTGATTTTAAACCGGTAATGGTCGTGACTGATTCGAGATTGAATGCTTTCACCACTTCAATCTTGTTCGAATTGTTCACGACAATGAATGCATTATTACCTGCAATTTTCATTGAATGAGGAATATCGCCAAGAGGATACTTGTTAATCTTACTGAAGAGATGGTTAATTACCCTTGACGAGTCGTAGGAGAAGAAGGAGAGTGATCCGTTGCCTGCCATGAAGTTCCCTTCGTTAAGGATGAAGAGACCCGATCCGGAGATCAGTGATTCTCCCGGATCAATAAAAACAGGCCCGGAGTTTTTCTCACAGGAGACAATCGATACTGCAATCAGTATTGATATTATTATACTTCTCATCGGCTAAAAATTTATTTGGTTATGTTCATTGACAATCTGAGATTAAATGAGCGCCCGGGCATGGGATAATAGGCAATAACCTGGTAGGATGAATTGAAAAGATTACCGGTGGTCAGGCTTAAATTGAACGCAAAGTCAGTGACCATGAATTTTCTTCCAAGAACCAGGTCATTATATATATATCCCGGAAGGTAACTTGTATTATCCGGAGTTAAGTACCTTCTCCCCGTAAAACAGGTAATAAATACCGAATAGTATGACTTATATCTGGCAAATAATCTGCTGTTAATCTGGTTTTCAGGCACATAAATCAGACGGTATTTGCCCCCCGGAGATATTTCTGCTGGTTTTTTTCTGTTTATTGCCCTTGTGTAAGTATAAAGAGTTTTTATTCCTGTTTCAAAATCAGTACCGGACCATAAGAGATCAACCACCGATTCGATACCGGATGTATTCACGTGTCCGATATTTAAAGGTTCCCAGTATGAAAATTCACCCGGGGCCCATTTTATCATATTTGTTATAGAATTACCAAAAATGGTCATGTCAGAATTTAAGCTGAGCCGGCTGCGAAGTTTTCTTTTTCCTTCCCATGTCAGTTCGAGCGAGTGCGCGTTTTCATTCTCAAGGTCCGGATTACCGCCCGGGATCCAGTAGAGGTCATTCAGTGAAGGGAACCGTGAATTACGAGAGTATGATGCTTTTATTATGTTCCGGTTCTCGTTTCTCAGATCAATTGTAAATCCTGCATATATATCCGGAGTCAGGAGCCTGTCATCAAGAATAGTTTCGCGGATAAGCAATTCCCCCGTCATACCCTTTTCAAGGTTAAAGTGAGCCGATGCCATTACGGTGAAAATATTTCTCAGTTTCCTTTCCCCGAAGTTATTGGAAGTAACGATGTTAATCTCGTCGTTTGCAGAAACCAGCAACCGGGCATTATCGCCCAGAGCTGTTTCGATGCGGGTGGCAGCTGTGAAAGAGGCTGTATTGTTTCGTGAATCGACAGGTATTGTTGTATTGTTATAGTTCAGCTTATCGAATACCGCGCCAATAGTGACATTAATAATGTTCCCTCCTGTTTCGTTCTTATAATCAACGAGAGCTTTAATCGATTCATCGAATTGTTTTTCGTCAGATTCTGTTTTATGGATAATTACCGGAGCGGGCAGTTCGCGTGAAGATGACTGGTACCAGAGTCTGCCCGAAATGATATTACCTCTGCTTCTGAGCCACACTTCCTGCATAAACCCTTTCCGGAGAACGGAGTTGAATGCTCGTTTTTCCTTTACCGGATCAGGTCCGGTAAATTCATTAAGATAACTGAAATTGTTTATCGCGGAGTGAAAATATGCCCGGGTAACTGACTGGGTTTTTGAGTTTCCTGCCTTTATTTTTACAAAACCTGTTATTTTGCCGAAGCTGCCTGCTTCGGAACTGAATGATGCACTATTTCCCCCGGTCCATTCTGGTTTTGTTTCAAGGGCTATAATGCCTCCTATTCCGCCACTGTTAAGTTTTATTGATCCTCCGCCGTAATATATGTGAATATCATCGACAAAGCCGGCCGGGACGAGTGACAGGTCGGCCTGACCAAGCATCGGATTTCCTATGTTTATTCCATTCCAGTTCAGTTGAGTATGGCTTGCTGCCGTTCCCCTGATTACAGCGGATGCACTTCCGCCGGGTCCATAGCTTTTAATAAGGATGTTTGTCTTTCCCGTGAGTAATTCTGATATGGGAGCGCCCTGATAGTATTGCATCTCAGGGATGCCCAGAGACAATTTCCTTGTGGCCGTTATGAATTTTGTTTTTCTTCGGCTTATTGTCACCTCTTCGATCAAAACCGTATCGTTCCTAAGTAGTATTTGTCCCTGAAGGGGCAGGGTGATCAGGAGGGCAATATAGAATGCTGCAGGTTTCAAATATCATTTTATTGACCGGCTGACGGGAGGATTAAGTTCAGGGAATCGAATCAGATTCTTCGCTTTTCTTCCCGAAAGCTGCGAATTATATGTTTAATCTGGCAGGTCTTCTGACTTATCCCGGTTTTATGAAGCCTTCCCATCCGCCAGCCGGCGGACAGTGGCAGGTATTTCATAAGACCATCATCGTTAGAACGATCGGGCATCACAGCAGCGGGTACTGTTGCGGATTCTGACCGCATTCCCTCTTAGCTGCAGAGGTTTAAAAACCCTGCAGAACCAGAACGATACAAATATAAGTATTTTTTATAAATGAAAAGGGGGCAGTTTATAAGCAGATATGAACAACGGTAAAAGAAGTTTCATATCGTGCCGCAGGACTGCCTTACTATCAATTCGGGCACGAGATTAACCTGTCTCTTATATTTACCTTTTCCTGCATTCTTCACCTCAGACCAGGTAATATTAGCCACCTTTACAGCAAGAGATGAGAATGGTTTTCTAAGGCATGTAACCGGTGTATACATCAAATCGAAACCTATCCCCTCCTCCATTGAGATCAGGGCTATATCCTGAGGAATTCTCAGTTTTTTCTTTCTCAGGTAGGACATTATCGGGTAGACCAGCTGAGAGTTCATAACCAAAAGCATTTCCGCCCTGAAAGGAGGTCGCATATATTTCTCTATTTGTGAACAGTCGGGTTCATAAGCTCCGGGGTACCTTACAAGTTCTATTTCAGCAGGTTTATTGAAGCAGTTTTTCCTCCCGAGTTCATTCAGAATTTCCTGTGTCTCCTCAATGCCGACTTTCCGTGGTGTGTTTTCGGTAACAAGCACAATATTTCTGTAACCTAACTTTTCAATATGTTCAGCAACGAGGGTGGCCCCTACCGAGGAGTCGGTACATACAGTATTAAGTCGCAGTGTTTTGCAGGATTTCTCCAGGAGCACAAAAGGGTAGCTGCCAGTTCTCAAAGACCGGATGGTATAATCATCGGCTGCTTCTCCCAGCAGGATAAGTCCACTGTAGAATTTTCTGATCGCTGCTGTGAGCCTGCTAAACCTCAGGTCGTCGGGATCTTTTGTAATAATAGCAAAGCCGATACCGATTGTGGCGAATGCTTTTTCGAGGTGTGGGATAATCTCATATACGAAAGGATCGTGAAGTGAGGGTACAACCATACCAATAATGCCGGGTTTCTGTTCAACGACTGATTCTTCCCCCTGTTCCTGAACCATGTCGAAGTATCCCATCTGCCTGGCAAGAGCCAGTACTTTTTCCTGTGTCTCTTTTTTAATACCATGCTGGTCAGCCTTGTTATTGAGAACAAGAGAAACAAGTGTGCCGGACACACCGAGTCTGGCTGCCAGATCCTTGTTTTTGACTTTTTTCCCCATTTCCCCGATAAATAGATGATGATTTAAATTTAGTTTATTTTTTTTTCTTCATTAAGAATTTAAGAAAAATTAACAAAATAAATTTAAGAATCAGACAAATATCTATATAAAAGGATCAAAATGTTAAAGATTACAATCTGCAATTACTATTTTACTATTTTTTAGGAGGCTTAATACCTCTCTGTTTAGCCGCTGCTTCGAGTCGCTGCTGCCATTTAGATCTTTTGACTGGTTTTTTCCTGTTTTCCTCGAGTCGGGCCAGAACAGCTTTCTCGTCGATAAATTTGCCGGAGACCCAGTTCTGAATAAATGTCAGGATATTAGCCAGGAAATAATAGTAAGTAAGTCCGGCTGAGAAATTATTAAGGATAAGCATGAACATTACCGGCATCATATACATCATCGCCTTCATTCCCGGCTGATCCTGTCCGGGTGATGAGCTTGTCATTTTCATTGTAAGGATTGTTGATGCAGTCATTAGCAATGTAAACAGGCTTACATGGTCGCCGTACATCGGAATTTTGAAGGGTAGTGAAAGAATAGAGTCGTATGTTGAAAGATCGGTTGCCCATAGGAATGATTCCTGTCTGAGTTCGATTGAGACTGGGAAGAAGCGGAACATTGCGAATAGTATAGGCATCTGCAGCAGGGTTGGCAGGCATCCTCCCATGGGATTAATTCCTGCTCTCTTGTAGAGGTCCATTGTTGCCTGTTGCTTTTTCAGGGCATCTTCTTTTTTGGGGAATTTTTTAGCCAGTTCATCCACCTGGGGTTTCAGTACCTTCATTCTGGCCTGTGACTGGTATGATTTAAATGTAAGCGGGAATAAAACCACCTTGATAATAATAGTAAGGATCAGTATTATTATTCCGTAATTGCCGATATAATTATCGAGCCAGTTAAAGATCGGTATAATGATGAACCGGTTTATCCATCCAATTATGTTTCTTCCTAGAAATACCAGCTCTTCAAGGTCAAGTCCTTCTTTTCTCAGAGTGGTTATATGGTTTGGCCCGTAGTACATTTTCATGCTTAATGCTGTGGAAGCAGCAGGATTGAAAGGGACTCCCAGCTCGGAGGTGAGATAACGCAGGTACTTCTCTGAACCCGGCAATTTCGTTGAAGATACCAGTCCGTTAATAAAGAATTCATTGCTTATTAGCACTGAAGAGAAGAATTGTCCCTGGAATGCCACCCAGCTTAGTTTTGTCGTTATGTCTGTCTGGTCAGTTTCTTTGTTTGACCTGAGTCTCAGCTGATCAACTTCATCCTGAAAATACTTGTATTTAATGGTTGTATAGTTGTCCTCATTCTGCCTGCCCTTTTCCTGCTGCGGCAGATAGATCCGCCAGTCGAGAGTCAGGCTGTTGATATTCTGGGCAACAATACCGTCCATCGATTTGAAGGTCACATCGAAATCGACCATATAATTATCAGGTTCAAGAGTATATTTATACTCAATGTATTTCTCATCCTCAGCCATTAATCTGAGTACGATGCTCTGAGGCCCGGTCTCGGCGATATATCTTTGCTGTTTCCCTGAAGGAGTGAAATAGAGGTTATTTGTCTGTATTGCCCTGTTATCGACGGTAAAAAAGTTAAATCCAAAAATTGTTGAATCGCCTGAAAAGAGGATTAGCGGCCGGGAATCGTAAGTATAGTATTCTTTAAGGCGTGCAGAATAGACCTTTCCCCCCTTAAGAGAGATTTTTAGTTCCACCTTATTGTTTTCAAGTGTAATAAAGCGATCCTCTCCGGATGCTGCAGCAGAGAAGGCACCATAAATATCTCCGGTCACGGCCGGTGTGGTTGCATTGATTTCAGCAGGTTGTGACAAAGGCATATCTTGTATGACAGTGTCGGTTTTCTGAGCAGGCTGAGCAAATCCGAGGACCTGATTTATCTCGTTAACACGTGCAATGGCATCAGGGGCGTTGGGTTTAAAACGCAGGGCATTGATATACTCTGCCCTGGCGTTTTCCATCTCACCCCTTGCATAAAGGGAATCCGCGACTTTTATTATCTGATCATACGACTTTGTGTGGCGGCTGTTATTAATTATGCTGAAGCCGATAAAAATCGCAAAAATCAGAATAATTCCTGTTATCGTGTTTCTGTCCATAGTTACTTATCGATACATGCTTTAATAAAATCAACAAAAATGGGATGGGGTTTTTCGACGGTACTGCTGTACTCGGGATGGAACTGAACCCCGACAAACCACTTATGATCAGGTATTTCAACTATCTCGACCAGGTTTGATTCAGGGTTGAATCCGACAGGCACCATTCCTTTATCTCTGAAATCATCAATAAACCTGTTATTGAATTCATATCGATGCCTGTGCCTCTCGATCACCTCTGTTTTCCCATAAGATCTATAGCTTCCAGAATCTTTGTTTATCACACACTTATATCCACCAAGCCGCATGGTGCCTCCTTTATTGGTAATACTTTTTTGTTCTTCCATAAGATCGATCACCGGGTATGGTGTTTTATGGTTCATCTCGGTTGAGTTTGCACCAGCGAATCCCATTACGTTACGGGCGAACTCAATCACGGCACACTGCATACCGAGGCATATACCGAGGAATGGTATATTGTTTTCCCTGGCGTATTGTGCCGCGAGTATCTTTCCTTCGATACCGCGTGAGCCAAATCCGGGTGCAACCAGTATACCATTCAGACTGCCAAGTTGACCGGCCACAGAACCGGTGTTAATATCTTCAGACTGGATATATTTCAAATCGACGTTGCATTCGTTCATTGCTCCACTGTGAACGAATGATTCCGCTATTGATTTATACGCATCAGCAAGTTCCACATATTTTCCAACAAGTCCGACCTTTATGTAGTGTCTGGGGTTATTAAGCTTGCCCAGAAACTTCCTCCACTCCCTGAGATGTGGTTCATTACCCGGTGGAAGTGAAAGTTTTCTCAGAACTGTCTCATCGAGTTTTTCTTCAAGCATTTTCAGAGGCACCTCGTAAATTGTCGAGACGTCAACAGATTGTATCACGGCCTCTTCCCCAACATTACAGAACAGGGCCACTTTTCTTTTGATATCACTGGTCAGGTTCCTTTCGGTTCTCAGGACAAGCACATCGGGCTGTATTCCCGTTTCAAGAAGCACTTTGACTGAGTGCTGTGTCGGTTTTGTTTTAAGTTCTCCTGAAGCAGACAGATAAGGGACAAGTGTCAGATGGATCACAACGCAGTTCTGTGAACCTATTTCCCACTTAATCTGCCTGACTGATTCGATGTAGGGCAGAGATTCTATATCGCCCACAGTCCCTCCTATTTCGGTAATCACTATATCAAACCTGTTTCCTGATCCCACAAGTTTGATCCGTCTTTTTATTTCGTCGGTGATATGGGGAATGACCTGTACTGTTTTGCCCAGGTAATCACCTCTTCTCTCCTTGTTTATCACGGTCTGGTAGATCCTGCCTGTTGTAATGTTATTTGCCTGACTTGTCGGCACATTAAGGAACCTCTCGTAATGTCCAAGGTCGAGATCGGTCTCAGCCCCGTCGAGAGTTACATAGCATTCGCCGTGCTCATAAGGATTAAGCGTACCGGGATCCACATTTATATAGGGATCGAGTTTCTGTATGGTAACTGAATAACCTCTTGACTGGAGTAGTTTTGCCAGTGAAGAGGAAATAATTCCTTTACCAAGGGAAGAGGTTACCCCGCCGGTTACAAAAACATATTTAACTTCTGCCAATTTCGAAATAGAATAATTTGTTTAACCACTGACTTTATTCCAGTCAGTCATCGAGTCCTGACTGGTCAATCATTTTTACTTTTTCTTCGAGCGTCTTTATCATGCGCTTAGCGTTCTCTATTTTATCCTGCACTTCTTTTATCATGGTCTCGGCGTTGGGAGATTTTGCAAAGAAGCCAATGTTATTTTCCCATAGGACGATATCATTTTCGAGCTGTTTGATCTTGGTAAAGAATTTTTCTCTTTCGTTACGCACTTTGCGGGATGCCTTGGGACTTGACTTCAGGTTATCGAGTTTGGTCCTGTATTTAAGGATGCTCTTGTCCTCATCTCCTATCTTCAGCCTGTCGAATTGTTTATTAATAGCATTCCTGTATCGGCCGGTGATCTCATCCTTCATATTGAACGGCACAAATCCGATATCTGTCCATTTTCTTTGAATCTCCTTCAATTTTTCAAAAGCAGCCTGAACATCATTGCCAGCTTCAAAATTCTCCAGCTCATCTATTACTGCCTGTTTAGCCTTTAGGTTGTCTTCATAGGAAGTGTCGAGGCTCGCAAAATGTTCCGCTTTTCTGTTGAAAAAGTGATCACATGCTTTGCGGAATCTTTTCCATATCTTTTCCGACTGTTTTCGTGGTACCGGACCTACTTCCTTCCAGTCTTTCTGAAGTTTTATCAGCGCATCGGAGGCTGCCTTCCAGTCAGTACTCTCCTTAAGGGTCTCTGCCTGTATACAGAGGTCTGTTTTCATCTGCAGGTTGTTCTGTTGTATTTCCTTACTGTCGGCGTAGAAGTTGCGTTTCTTCTCAAAAAAGGAATCGCACGCTTCCCGGAAGCGCTGATATACCTTATTGTTCTGTTTCTTTGGAGCATAACCGATTGTTCTCCAGATTTTTTGCAGACCAACCACCTTGTCCGCCTTTTGATCAAACTCTTTGAAGTTCTTTATTTCCAACAGGTTTATTGCTTCCACCTCCTCGCACAGAGCTATTTTTGCCTCAAGGTTTTTCCGCTGGTCCTCTTTCTGCTTTTCAAAATACTCATGATGTCTTTTATTCACCTGGGTAGTGGCCTCCCTGAATCTTTCCCAGATCTCATTTTTTGATTCCGGCGGGACAGGTCCTATCTCGCGCCACTGATCATGAAACTCCTGCAGTATTTTGAAAGCATTTATCGGATTGGGTTCGAGGAGAAGCTCTTCCGCCTTTTCACAGAGGAGTATCTTGGCTTCCAGGTTTCTTTTAAGGTCGAGGTCTCTTAATTCTTTGTTAATTTTAATGTAATCATAAAATAACTCGACATTATGATGATAATTTTCCCAGAGGTCCTTAAGTGATGACTGAGGAACAACTCCTATTGAATGCCACTCATTCTGAAGATTGCGAAATTCCTGAAATGTCTTGTTGATTGACTCTTCACGGTTTACGAGATCTTTAATCTTGTCTATTATATCATATTTCTTCCTCAGATTTTCGTATTTCTCAGCTTCCTGTATCTTACTGTAATCTTTTTTCTTCTCCCGGTATCGTTCGAGGAGGCTTCTAACATGATAATCGAGGGGATCCACCCATGCTTTATAATCTTCAATCTTACCGCCCGATTCAAGAAATTCGTTTTTCCTGTCATCGGCTTCCTGTCGCAGCTTTTTATAGAAATATGACCTGATCCTCTCAACATCGTTCCGGATCTCTCCGGCAGGCCGGTTATCAATGATCAGTGCAAGAGTATCAGCCAGCTCCTGTTTTGAGAATCCTGAATAATCGACAGGAGGCAGTTCTGTCTCTTCAGGATCATTTTCTGAGGGTTGAATCTTCTCAGGCGGGGTTTCTTCAGGTAATTCGGTTTTACCGGCTTTTTCAGCCTCATTTTTTTCATGTATA